>WNGN01003647.1_pt1 | contig 10487 bp, 9 predicted proteins | sample 5400561 | NCBI WGS metagenome assembly WNGN01 (sample SAMN13153379, study PRJNA577476) | soil metagenome | isolation source: 115 cm soil or saprolite under Garry oak tree replicate 2 | place: USA:California | collected 2016-06-15 | reverse complement strand
CCGTCGTCTCGCCGCGCTCGCCCTCATGGCGCTGCTGACCGCCGCAACGTTCGAGTTCGGCAAGGTGGGCGGGATCGGCCATCTGATGATTATCGCCATTCTCATGGTGGTCTTTGCGCATCCCGGCGGCACGCGCGACCGTTGTCACCCAGTGTTTGCGCCTCTGGCGAGCGGCATGACGTTGGCGGCCGTCATCTTTCTCTACACCGGCGGTCACGCGCTTTACTATGGATCGAAAAGCGCATCGGTTGCCCCGCTCGTGAGCGGTGCTGCATTGCTCACGCTGATCCTTCTCTGCGTCCCGGGACGCGCGCAGTCGCTATTGCGGATCGCGGTCACGGGGGGCCTGTCGCGATGGCGGGTCAGCGGCAACGCCGGCAACGAACGGCGTGATGGGCCATACGTTTCTTCGGCGAGCGCCTGGGCGAGTTCCTCCGATGTCGCTCCCAGGCGCTGGCGACAGAACGCTTCGGCGGAATCTGTGGGCTCAACTCGGAGGCTCGCGTCACCCCGAAACATTCGGCCACAGCATCATGAGCGTGAATTCGGAGCGTAAGCCTTTCTCCGTGCCCGAATTTTTGGGGGGCGGCATTGCGCTGGCGACCGTCGCCCTGATCGCATTCGGCGGCCTGCGTGTTGCTCAGCCACAGCATTCGTTGCCCGCGCCTGCACGTTATGCGCCCGTATCGATCCAATCATCGGAGGCGTTGGCCCAATTATCGCTCGAGCAGCCACGCCAGTTGTCCGACGTCGCCGGAGCGACGCACGATGTGCAATCGCCCGATACCCGCTTGGGTACGGAAAACTCGACGCCCATCGAGTCGAATGGCGCGAAGGCGCCGCGCCCGCCCGCCGCGGACCGCTCGGCGGCTCCTGCCGCCGTACGCGCCGACTCCAACTTTATCGGGGGCTGGGCGGACGATATCGACCGGTGCCGGACCGGTCGAAAGGCGCCACTCGTCATCAGCTTGCGCGCGGCGAAGACGGCCAACGGCGAATGTGATTTCGGGTTCGTCGCGCGAGAGGCTGCAAATCGGTGGCGGGTTACGGCCATATGCGCCGCCGAGGGACGCTTTTGGCGAGCCAATATCGCCCTGAAGCTCATGGAGCCGAATCTGACATGGTCAAGCGAGCGAGGAACTGAGACGTACGTGCGATGCAACCGCCGATGGCGATCCGGCAGATTATAGGTAAGCGGATCGCGTTCGACTGCACTGAAACGATCGACTCTGCTTTTCTGCGACTTTGCGATAGCCAAAAACTCTTCGGACAGACACTTAGAGTTTTTTGCGCGGGTCCCGATCCATAACAATAAAGACAAACCCAGTTATTGCGGCTCCAAACCCGAAATAAGACGAAAAGCCAAGCACCAGAATGACGAGAGTCGTTATGGGAGCGCTGCTGTTCAGCACAACATCGAAGATTTCTCGAGCGTTTAACGCAAACAGGGCCGCAGCAAAGACAGGGCCTATCGAAGATCCCATGGCGAAATGCCGTAAGACTTGTTGAAATAGTTGCCGGTCGCTCATTGTCAGCTCGTCTGAGACAATTAGCGGAAACGAGAGAGATGAGACCAAGTTCCAATGCCGGGCATGAATTTGTCTATGTTGAAAAACGCACCTCGCATGGTCAGGTTGCAAGAAGCTTTTCCAGCCGGATCGGCAACTTCCGAACGCGGACGCCGGTTGCGTGATACACTGCATTGGCGACAGCGGCCGCTGTCCCGACATTACCGAGCTCCCCGATACCCTTTACGCCCACCGGATTGACGAATGTGTCCTCTTCCGGAACCAGGATGACGTCAACATCCCTTACATCGGCGTTCACCGGAATGAGATAATCGGCGAGATTGTCGTTGACGTAGCGTGCCGTTCGAGGGTCGATCTCCGACGATTCATGAAGCGCCGACGAAATCCCCCAGATCATCCCGCCCATATATTGGCTGCGCGCCGTACGGGTGTTCATAAGCCGGCCTGCCGCAAACGCGCCGACCATGCGCGGAACGCGGATTTCCCGGGTCGAGGCATGGACCCTGACCTCGACGAATTCAGCCCCCATCGCATACATCAGCTTCTCGCCCTTGGAGCCGCCACCAAGAAACGGGGTGCCGGCATAGAGATTTTTCATCGAATCAGGCTTTGCTCCCGGAGGAAGATATTCGGCGTATTCTTCGATCGCGCCCACACCCAAACTCTTGAAGCGATCTTCAAGATTGAGCTCGTTGCGATCGGTGCCCGCGCTTCCGACGGTCGCCCGATCGTCGGCCGACTGTATCAACCTGGCTCGAATCGACCGGCAAGCCTTCATGACAGCCGAGCAGGCGCTTGCGGTGGTGTTCGAACCGCCCGCCACCGGGGCAGGCGGTAATTTGCTGTCCCCGAGCTCAACGGTGACGGAAGAAAGCGGAATACCAAGAGATTCGGCTGCCATCTGGCCGATCACCGTGTAGGCACCGGTTCCAAGATCGTGCGCGGCAATTTGCACGTTCGCCGTGCCATTTGCCATCAGGCGGACCCGCGCCGCCGCCGCACCCACATGGGTCGGATAGACCGCGCTGGCGCAACCCCAACCTATCAGCCAGTCACCATCGCGCATCGAGCCGGGTTGCACGCTGCGGTTGGTCCAGCCGAAACGCTCTGCGGCCTGGTCGTAGCATTTCATGAGCGAGCGGCTCGACCACTGTTTGCCCATCGCGTCGACGGAAGAATCGTTGATGCGCCGCAGTTCCACCGGGTCCATGTTGAGCTTGACGGCGAGTTCATCCATCGCGCTTTCCAGCGCATAAATGTAGGGAACCACCGGTGGCGAGCGCATGAAGCCCGGCGTATTGCGGTCTGCATGGACCAGCGTCACGCCTGTCTTGACCGCGCCGAATCCATAAAGCCGTGCACTGTCTTCCACGCCCGAGACCGAATAGGGGTCTGGCCGCGAAGTGACTTCCCATCCCTCGTGGATGAAGCTCGCGATTTTTCCGCCGCGCTCCGCACCGATACGAATGCGGTGACGGGTTTCCGCGCGATAGGTCTGAACGGTGAATCCTTGATCGCGTGTGGTAACGAGCTTGACTGGCCGATTGAGCCGTTTGGCCGCCAGAGCAACGAGTCCGGTGCGCGGAGAAAATTGGGCCTTCGACCCGAATGCACCGCCGACGAAGGGACTGATCGCATGAACATCGGCGATGTCGACTCCCATCTTTTTCGCGAGGTTCGCCTTCAAACCATACACGAATTGGCTTGGCTCGTAGATCGTCAGTTGATTGTCACGCCAGACGCACGTCGTCGTAAACAATTCGATTGGATTGTGGTGTTGGGTCGGCGTTTCGTATTGGGCCTCAAGCCGAACATCGGCTGCGGCAAAGGCCTGTTCGGCGTCACCGGCTTGCGGAAGTCCTTCATTGGCGACGCTTTCGGAAGTAGTACCGCGAGAATCGAAAGTAGCGCTCGGCGGCTCGGATTCGTAGTTCACGCGAACCATATGAGCGGCTTCGCGCGCTGCCTCGAAAGTATCGGCAACGACCAGGGCGACGATCTGTCCGCCATAGTCGATCCGTGGGCCGAATCCCTGGATCGAAGAGATCGGCCCGCCGCCGCCCCTGGCGTATTTTATATCCTTCAATTCGCCGGTGTTCTCGTAATTGAAGATCTCCAATACTCCGGGCACCGCCTTGGCAGCCCGCAAGTCCATCGACTCGATGCGTCCTTTTGCAATCCGGCTGGTCACGAGGAACGCATAGGCAGGGTTTGAAACCACAAAGTCCGATCCGTAGCGGGCCTCGCCGGTCACCTTGAGGCGGCCGTCGAGGCGCGGTTCGGGTTTTCCCATGTTGCTTAGGGGATCCGGGGCAGCTTTCGGCATTGGTCAAATCTCCATTGCTGCGGTCTCGCGCAAAGCGCGGATCAATGTCCGCTTGCCAAGTTCGACTTTGAAAGCATTGTGGCTGCGCGGTAAGGCATCCTCGAACGCGACCTCCGCGGCCGTATTCAGGATCGCCTCGTTCAAGTGTTTGCCCGCGAGAATTTGTTCGGCTTTATGCGCCCGCCAGGGCACCGTCGCAACGCCGCCAAGTGCGATACGAGCTTGCCTGACGGTATCGCCGTCGAGATCGAGCCCAACCGCGGCTGACGCGAGTGCGAACTCATAAGATTCCCGATCTCTCACCTTAAGGAACAGAGACCGCCGCGCGTAGGAGCCTTTTGGGATGTAGAACGCTACGATCATCTCTTCCGGCGCGAGGGTCGTTTCGAGATGAGGTGCTTCTCCCGGTTGCCGGTGCAGTCTTGCGAACGGAAACTCACGAGTTCCCTTGCGACCGAGAACTTCAATCCTGGCATCAAGGGCAATCAGGGCTTGGGCAAAATCGCCTGGATAAGTTGCGATACATTGATCGCTGGTTCCCAAAACGGCATGCGAGCGGTTAACCCCATCAAGTGCTGCGCATCCCGAGCCTGGCCGGCGCTTGTTGCAATTTTCGTATGAAACGTCGCGAAAATAGCTACAGCGAGTTCGCTGCAGGACATTGCCGCCGAGCGAGGCCATGTTTCGAATCTGCGCGCTTGCTGCAAGTTGCAACGATTGCGACACGACCGGGAAGTTTCGCCTGATATCGGGGTGCTCGGCCGCAGCCGACATGCGCGACATCGCGCCAAGTCGGAGGCCGTCCGCTGCAAATTCAATGGTGCCGGCTTTGGTGTGCCCGAGATCGTTGATATCGATAACCTGCCCTGGCCGCGTGACTCCCAGCTTCATCAGGTCGAGCAATGTAGTGCCACCAGCCAAATATTGAGCGGATGCGTTCGCCGGGTCCGAGGACGCATCTTTACGGCCCGACCCGTGCATTAAGACAGCGGATTTTGCGTCAGCTGTCCGTGAAAATTGAAACGGCTGCATGGTCACGCCCCTTTCATTTTGATTTTTGCTTGCCCGATCGCGTCAACGATATTGGGGTAGGCGGCGCAACGGCACAGATTTCCACTCATATACTCCCGGATGGCAGGTTCGGATTCCGCATGACCTTCGTCGACGCAAGCCACAGCGGAGAGGATCTGCCCTGGCGTGCAGTACCCGCATTGAAACGCGTCATGATCGATGAACGCCTGTTGCATCGGGTGCAGCGTGCCGTCCGCCTGGGCGAGGCCCTCGATTGTCGTGATATTTTTGCCTTCCGTGCTTGCAGCCAAGGTGAGGCACGACAAAACGCGGCGTCCGTCGACCAGCACCGTGCACGCGCCGCACTGTCCGTGATCGCAACCCTTCTTGCTGCCTGTAAGGCCGACGTGCTCGCGAAGCGCGTCAAGCAGCGTCGTGCGGACGTCGAGCGCAAGGCGATAATGCCGCTTATTGATAGTGGTATTGGTGACGAACGGATCGCGTGGGTCCGCCGAGGATGAGGGTGCAGCAGTTGCGGGCGGATAATCAAGCAGCGTGACCGACATTGTCGATGCTACCGAGGTAGCGAGAAAATTCCGGCGGCTCCACCGGGGGTTTGCCTGAGACACCATAGGGACCTCCACTAAAATAGGGACCTCCGCCAAATTTGCGAAGCGGCCGTCATATCACCGAGAACGTAGTGTCGCGATTACTGTTCCCGCCCGTTGTAATTTCGCGCAAGCCCGTGGAAACCTCGAATCAGCGCATTATCGTCGGTCACGCGCTCTGGTCTTGGCAGCTTTGGTCTTGGCAGCTTTCTTGGCTGCGGTCCGTGGCCCGCTTCGTATGCGTACTCGCGGGTACACGACCGGCAATCCGCCCGCCTCAAGCCTCAAGCACAAATTCCCCCGTGTCGCATTGAATGACTCGGGGGAATTTGGTGGAGCATTAGTTCTCTCCAGTTGCGCTCTGTCTGAGGGACTTCGCGCCGTCTAACAACGCGGCTCAGGCTGGCACGCTACCAGTCTCGGCCAATACCGAAGCTGAACCCCGGTCCACGAACGCCAATGCCCGGCTCACGATAGTAGTCGCGATCGTAGTCACGGTACCGCCGGGGACCATAATAGTCGTCTCCGATGATCACTTGACGGTCACCGCGGGAATGCCAGCATTGGCCGGCGTCGTTACAAACGACTCTCGCCTGATGAAGCAGAGGCGAACTCTCTCCGACTCGAATCTCGTCAGCCGCATAAGCACTCGACGCTATGAGGGCGCCAGCGCCGGCGAGAAATGTCACTGTCAGTTTTCTCATGTCCATTTCTCCTCTAAGTGGGACCCCCTGAAAAAACGTCTTGCCTGGAGCACGGTTCCAATAAATTGAGCCCGCCCGTATCATCGATGAAACCGCTGAAACCCTCCGACGGACGCTGTTCTGCCCGGTATGACGGAGATAGAAGGCTCCCATGCATCTCTCGCGTAGCCATTCTCGATCATGGTGCAGCAGCGCCATGTAAGCGAAACACGCACGGAAGTGGACCGGGGCGAATTCGCTTATCTGGCAATCGGCGTCCAGTGCTGCATTTCTTTCGCGCGGGATCGATGCGCCGGCAAGAAGCCTAGCGAGGAGCGTCCACAACCTCGGTTACTTCGTAGAGATGTGGATCGATTTGATCGGTCAAATCGTCAAACTTGCGCCAGGCCTTGCGAAAGTCCGGTGACTGATGAGCCTGTTGCAGGAGTCCGCGGGTTTTCCATTGGACGTAATTGACGATGCGCTTTCCGTCGAGGCTTCGGTGCAGGCTGATTGAGACAAAGCCCGGCTGTTGCGCCATGAAACGCGCCCGTTCGGCCATCAGCGACAGCGCCTCCTGTTGCTTTTCCGGTTCGGCTTCAATGATGGTGATCTGCGTAACCTGCTGATTATCGATCTGAATGTGTGCCATGGCATCACTCCGTTCTCTACGGACGTTTCGCTGGAATCTGATAGCAGGTTCAGGCGGAACGCATGTTCCGGAGAAACGCTGCCGCCCTTCAGCAGTTCCGAAGCGGTCCCGGAACCTTTCGCTTCGCTGTGATTTGGCTTCAGGGAGTGCGGAGGTGCCATTACCGGCCACGCCAGCAGTGACCGCATTGAGGCTGCTGTGAACGGTCAGAGCTTCGCCGCTAATTTGTCGCTCATTTCACGTGGCAACCAGCAGACAATATCGATCCGCGCGCAAGGGACGGATATTGCGGGTGTTACGCTTGCGCTGAACCGGCGCTAGAGAAAAGAAAGAGGGATGTTGCAGGGAGACGTTTCATGACCAAAGAGCATATCGGCGTCAGGAAGCACCGCGCTATTCTTGCGGGTTCTCTTGCGGTCGGAATTTTTGGAGTTGCGACGACCGCTTGGCTGACCGGATCTGGCGTCTCAACGTGGAGAGATTTGTACGTCTGGTATAACCCCGCGGCTGGTTTTCAGTCTGCTGCCCTGCCAGTGGGTTTTGAAGATCTCGTGGACCGCATCAAACCGACTGTTGTGGGCGTGCGCGCGAAGGTAAAGCGGGACGCTGACGAAGAGGAACAACCTACCGGTCAAGGCGCACCCTCGAATCGCTCTGATTTTCCCAAGGACGGCATGAACTCGCAGCGGCCCCATATCGCCACCAATCAGGGGTCAGGCTTCTTCATATCTTCGGACGGATATGCCATGACGACCAATCACCTGGTCGATGGCAGTGAAAAAATCGAGGTCACCACGGACGATGGAACGCTTTACCCAGCAAAGCTGGTTGGCGCTGACCCGAAAACAGATCTCGCATTGCTCAAGATAGAGGGCAGAAACGAATTCCCGGCTGCCCGGATAGCCGGCAAGCCGCCCCGGATCGGCGAGTGGGTCCTTGCAGTAGGCAACCCATTTGGACTTGGCGGAACGGTGACGGCCGGGATTGTTTCGGCCCGCGCGCGTGACATCCTTGGTCCCTACAATGACTTCATTCAAATCGATGCGCCGATTAATCAAGGCAATTCCGGTGGACCGGCCTTCGACGTCAGCGGCAAGGTAATTGGCGTCAATAGTGCGATATTTTCGCCGACAGGCGGTTCGGTCGGCATCGGCTTCGCCATTCCAGCGGAAACAGTACGGACGATCGCGGACAAACTCAAAGAAAAGGGCACCGTCTCCCGAGGCTGGATCGGTGTCGAGGTTCAGTCCCTGAACTCCGAAATCGTCGAAGGTCTCGAACTCCACAAACCGATATATGGGGTCCTGGTCGCCGAAACCCAGCCGGACAGCCCGGCAGCGCAGGCCGGCGTCGTGCCGGGCGACATTATTACATCCTTCGCCGGCCAACCGGCCAGCGACGATCATGATTTGATCAAGAGGGTCGGCGATATGCGCCCTGGCAAATCAATCGAGCTTGGCCTGATCCACCAGAGCCAGGAAAAAACCATTAGCGTAACGTTGGGCGAACTTCCCGATTCTCGCAACGGAAGCCGCTCGAGCACCGAAAAGCAGAAACCGCCCGTGGCAGATGGCGATAAGGCAAACATAGGACTGACCCTGATGCCGGCAGACAAGCTTGGTCTCGCGATCCGAGGTGTCGTCGTGACCGACCTTGATCCGGCCGGCGTGGCTGCTGAAATCGGTCTTTCGGCCGGAGATGTCATTCTTGACGTAGGCGGCAGCGTGGTGAAAACGCCGGTCGACTTCTACAAGGCACTAACTGGCGTTCAAAGCCACGGCAAGCGCGTAGCATTGGCACGGGTCAAGTCAAACAACGCAACAACGCGATTTATCGCTATCCCTGTCGGCTGATCCAGTATTGTTATGGCTGGTCCTGTTGGTCCGCGTGCCGCGCCGTGAATGACGACTTCGCGAGAGCCGGGCAAGTGCCGGTCAGGGATAGATCTTGCCTGGATTCATGATTCCGTTCGGATCCAGCGCGCTCTTTAGCGACTTCATCAGCGCGATGCCTTCACCATGCTCGGTCTCCATATGAACGATCTTGTGCAGACCCACGCCATGCTCGCCGGAGCAGGTGCCACCGAAACCGATCGCGCGGCGCGCGGTTCGGAACGCCAGCGCTTCGGCCCGCGCGGTCTCCTCCGCGTCGTTCGGATCGAACAAGATGCCCAGATGAAAATTGCCGTCGCCGACGTGGCCGACGATCGGCGCCATGAGCCCAGAGGCGAGAATATCCGCTTTGGTCTCCAGCAGACAGGCGGGCAATGCGGAGATCGGCACGCACGCGTCCGTACCCATGTTGGCCTTGCCGGGCGCGAGCGCCATCACCGCCTGATACGAATTATGCCGGGCTTTCCATAGCCGATTGCGGTCTTCCGGCCGCTGCGCGAACAGGAACCCGCCGCCGCCATGGTCTGACGCGATGGTCTGCATCAGTTCGACTTCTTCACGCGTGCTGCTGGGGGTGCCGTGAAACTCCAGGAACAGCGTCGGCACCTCAAAATAGTCGAGGCCTGAATAGCGGATCGCGGCGTGCATCTGCACCTCGTCCAGCAGTTCGACGCGTGCCAGCTTCAGATTTGTCTGTAGTGCAGTCACGACCGCGCCGATCGCGCCTTCAAGCGATGGAAACTGGCACACCGCGGCCATGATACTCTCCGGCACGCCGGAGAGCTTGAGCTGGATTTCCGTAATGACGCCGAGCGTGCCTTCGCTGCCGATGTAGACATGCGTCAGATCAAGCCCAGCGGAGGATTTCCGGGCCCGGCTCCCGGTCCGCACAATGCGTCCATCGGGCGTAATGACGGTGAGGCCGAGAACGTTTTCACGCATCGTGCCGTAGCGGACCGCGTTGGTACCGGACGCCCGGGTGGACGCCATACCGCCGATCGACGCGTTTGCGCCGGGATCGACCGGGAAGAACAGGCCAATATCGCGGATATGGGCATTGAGGACTTCGCGTGTCACGCCCGCCTGCACGCGGCAGTCGAGCGCCTCCGGAGAGATTTGCAGCACCTTGTCGAAACGGTTCATGTCGAGCGAGATACCGCCGGCCAGCGCAGCGACCTGGCCCTCGAGCGAGGAGCCGGCGCCGAACGGCACGATCGGCACGCGGTGCGCGTTGCAGAGCGCGAGAATGAACGCCACTTCGTCATTGTTTTCGGGAAAGGCCACGAGGTCCGGCATGCCGACCGCGGGCAAGCCCTCGCCGTGGCTGTGCTGTTCGCGGATCGCCTGCGCCGTCGAAATGCGTGGCCCAAGGCGTTCGACCAGGCTGTCGCGCACGATCGCGATTACTTCGGGTTTCGGACGGGGCAGATCGTATGCGGCCATGGTGTGATTCCGATATATGCCGTCCAGATCGCTGACGGCAACCTCCACAATCGAGGCCTTTGCGCCGTTATAGTGCATGTTGCACGCAAGCGGGCAGGTCGCCTTTCTGCGAAATCAGGTCGTGCGAACTGGCGGCTTTGCTGGGCAGAAAAGCACAAGCCCGGCGGATGATGTTCCAGGCGCTATTAGCTTACCCTTTCTTCGTCCTTCTCAATACAGGCAATACCGGCCTGATCTGGCTCGCTATCGCGCTCGGCCTCGCGATCGGGCACGGTTCGGTATACGGCGCGCAGGGAGCATTCTTTTCGGAGCTGTTTCCCGCGCGAATCCTCTACAGCGGTCT
>WNGN01015561.1_pt1 | contig 10497 bp, 11 predicted proteins | sample 5400561 | NCBI WGS metagenome assembly WNGN01 (sample SAMN13153379, study PRJNA577476) | soil metagenome | isolation source: 115 cm soil or saprolite under Garry oak tree replicate 2 | place: USA:California | collected 2016-06-15 | reverse complement strand
CGCCCAGACGGTCCTTCGCTACGTGCCACCGCCGGCGGTGTTCGCCGCCCGGCGAGAGCGGGCCCGGGCAACGCGCGAAAGCCATGAAGCCAAGGCACCTCGCGATGTCCAGCTACCCTCGCCCGCAGTCAGCCGGACCGCCGCCCGGTAGACCGTGACGAGCGTCTTCATCTCGATCGATATGGAGGGCATCGCCGGCATCGCCGCGCTGCCTCAGGTGTGGAGAGGAAGTGACGACTTCCCGGCGGCGAGACTCCTGATGACGAAGGAGGCGAACGCGGCAGTGCAGGGCGCCTTTCAGGGTGGCGCGACCACCGTGGTGGTCAACGACTCCCATGGAGACATGTACAACCTCCTTGCCGAGGAGATGGACCCTCGGGCCGAGCTGCTGATCGGTTCGCCGAAGGTCCCGTGGTCGATGATGCAGGGCTTCGGCCCCCAGTTCGCGGTGGCCCTGTTCATCGGGTACCACGCTGCGGCCGGGACGGAGGCGGCCGTCTTGGATCACACGTACTCCGGCCGCCTCCTGTACGACGTTCGGATCAACGGCGAGTCGGTGTCCGAGGCCGATCTCAACGCAGCGCTCGCCGGGACGTACGGAGTCCCGGCCGGCCTGGTGACCGGGGACGACAAGATGTGCGCCCAGGCGGCCGCGCGGATCCCCGGCATCCGGACGGTCGCCGTCAAGGAGTCCTATGGACGTGGGGTGGCCAAGAGCCTGCACCCGGTCGCGGCCCGCGAGGCGATCCGGGCCGCCGCCGCCGAGACTGTCGCCGGAGCGAACGAGCTCGTCCCCTTCGTGATCCGACCTCCGATCGTGCTCGAGGCCGACACGGCGAACACCTCGAGTGCCGAGCTTTGCGCGCTGGCTCCCGGGGTCGAGCGCGCCGGGCCGCGGACCGTACGATTCGCGACGGAGGACTTCCGTGAGGCCTACCGATGCCTGCTCGCGTGGACCTACCTGGGGGCCAGCGAGGCTCCGCGGTACGCGGGCACGTGACCGGCGAGCCTGTAGACCCTCGTCGGGGTCAGCGACCCGATAGGACGAGCTCGGCGATCTGCACGGCGTTGAGCGCGGCGCCCTTGCGGAGGTTGTCGCCACAGGCGAACAGGGCCAGGCCATGGTCGTCGTCGGCCGGATGGCGGATCCGCCCCACCAGCACGTCGTCGATCCCCGCGGCGTCGAGCGGTGTCGGGTACAGGCCGGCGTCGAGGTCGTCCACGACGCGAACGCCGGCGGCCCCGCCCAACGTTGCCCTGGCCTCCCCCACCGTGACCTCGGCGTCGAACCGCGCGTAGATCGACACTGCATGGCCGACCAACGTCGGCACGCGGACGGCCGTCGCAACGACGTCGAGGTCGGGGATCCGCAGCACCTTCCGGGCCTCGTTCCCCATCTTGAGCTCCTCGGTGGTGAAGCCCGAGCCTTCCGGGTCCGCTCGTTCGCAGATCGCGAGGACGTTGAAGGCGATCGTCCGTCCGAACACGTCGCCCACGGGCAGAGCGGCGAGTTCGGGTCGGGCGAGCTGCTCCTCCTGCCCGCGGAGCTTCTCGAGCTGCTCGACGAGCTCACGAACACCCTTCTGCCCGATCCCCGACGTGGACTGATACGACGACGTCACCAGGCTTCGCAGACCGAATCGCCCATGGAGTGGCCCGAGGGCCATGAGCGCGGTGATCGCCGTGCAGTTGGCGTTGGCGATCAGATTGCGGTGCCCGTGGAGTGCCTCGGGGTTGATCTCGGGGATGACCAGCGGGACCGCGGGGTCCATGCGGAAGGCCGATGAGTTATCGATACAGATGGTGCCAGCGATGGCCGCCGGCGGCAGCGCCTCGCGAGCCACCCCGCTTCCGGCCGAGGCGAGCGCGACGTCGATGCCCTCGAACCACCGCTCATGGATCGCCCGAACCGTGACCTGCTCGCCCCTGAACTCGAGTCGCTTGCCCTCCGACCGTGCCGACGCGAACAACACGAGTTCGTCCAACTCGAAGTCGCGCTCCTCGAGGATCTGGAGCATGGTCCTGCCGACGGCTCCGGTGGCCCCGACGACGGCGACGCGCATCGCACCTATGCTACGGGGCCCCTCAGTCATGCGAGCGAAGCTGCCCGCCGTTTCCGCCCAGCCCGAACCGCGTGTGTGGTGGTGATCATCTCGATGTTGATCCCCTCCTCGGCGAGCGCCTCGAACATCTCGGCAACCACGGTCGGGTGGCTCTTGATGCCAGCGCCGACGAGTGACACCTTCGCCACTCCATCGTCGGTCTCGCTCGCCGCTGCGCCGATGTCGACCGCCACCTTCCCCGCCACGGGCTCCAGCCGCGCCAGCTCGTCCTTCGGAACGAGAAACGAGATGTCGGTGTGCCCGTCGTGCGGGCTGTTCTGGACGATCATGTCGACGTTCACGCCCTCGCCCGCCACGGCGCGGAAGATGGTGGCCGCGACGCCCGGCCGATCCGGCACCGACAAGATCGTGACCTTGGCCTCCGAGTGGTCTGCCGTCACACCGGAGATGATCGCCTTCTCGCCCATCCGGACGTCCTCCTCGGTGATCCACGTCCCCGACTCGTCGGTGAAGGACGATCGAACGTGCACCTTCACGCCGTGGCCCCGAGCGTACTCCACGGATCGGAGCTGCAGAACCTGCGCTCCCGAAGAGGCCAGCTCGAGCATCTCTTCGTAGGAGACCGCGTGGAGCTTGCGCGCCTCGGGCACCACACGAGGGTCAGCGGTGAACACCCCAGGCACGTCCGTGTAGATCTCGCAGAACTCCGCGCGGAGTGCGTCGGCAAGGGCAACCGCCGTCGTGTCAGAACCGCCTCGCCCGAGCGTGGTCACGTCATACGCGGTGGACACACCCTGGAATCCGGCAACGATCACGATGTTCCCATTGGCGAGCGCCTCCAGGATCCGTCCCGGGCGGATGTCGATGATGCTCGCCTTGCCGTGCGCGGTGTCCGTGATGATGCCGGCCTGCGACCCCGTGTACGAGGCGGCCGGGAACCCGGCCTCGTTGATGGCGAGGGCCAGGAGCGACATGGCGACCCGCTCTCCTGCGGTGAGGAGCAGGTCCAGCTCGCGTGGATTCGGCAGGGGAGAGAGCTCGCGCGCCAGCGCTCGCCACGCGCTCAGCCACGGCCCGGATCCGCTCGGCGTTGGCAATGGACGAACCGCCGTACTTCTGCACGATCACCGACATGGCGATCCCGAGCTTATCGAGCCCGGCCCTCCCGCCCTTCTTCCCACACCCGCATTGCCGGCGGACCGCTCGAATCGAAGACGCCCCGGTACAACGCGGCCCGGCCAGGACTCACCCCGGCTCGGATCACCTCGCCGAGGCCCTCGAGCCGCCGGATCACGATGATCACGAAGATCGCAGCCGCCATCGCCACGAGGGGGCCGGGCTGCCCCTGGCCTGCGGCGGCCGCTGGCACGCTGGCCAACCCGAAGGTCGTGGCCACTCCCGTGTTTCGGAGCGCTCCGCCCACCACGATCACCAGCCCACAGATCACCATCTCCAGTGGAAGAAGGGCAAGGAAGACCCCGGCGGTCGCGGCGACGCCCCGGCCGGCCATGTCCCGTTGATAGAACGGGAACGAATGCCCCACGACGACCGCGACTCCGACGAGCGACAGCCACGAGTCCGGCAGATTCCCCCAGTTCCGGGCGGCAAGCGCGAAGAGCATGCCCTTCATCACGTCGACGGTGGCGGCGAGGGCCGTCCACCCAACGCCGAGATGCTTGGCCATCAGGATGTGCGCGTCGGTCTCTCCGGCGGACCGGTCGGCGGCCGAGATGAGGCCCTTCGCGTTCATCGTCCGAGCCACGATCCAGGTCGACGGAAGGGTTCCGGCCAGGTATGCGCCGGCGACCCAGCCAAGGCGTGCCCACGTCACCCGGCTAGCTTATCCCCGTCGCAGTAGAAGGCCGTCCCCGCCAGCCCCGGCCCGGTGTGGACCCCGATCACGGGCGTCACTTCGACGATCAGTTGCTCCACCACGTTCGCCGAAGCCGAGATCCGGTCGATGAGCCAGGTGGCCTCCTCCGCTGCCGCAGCGTGGATGGCGGCAAGATGGACCGGCCGCCCGTCGATCTCGGCGAGCGAGTCCAAGGCGATGCGATCGAGCGCTCGCAGCTTGGTCCGGGGCCGGGCGACGGGAGCGACCTCGCCACGTTGGAACTTGAAGACAGGTCTGATGTCGAGCATGGTCGCGGCGTAGGCCTGGAGCTTGTTCACCCGGCCGGACTTCTGCAGGAACTCGAAGGTGTCCACGGTGGCGAACAAGCTGGTCCTCGGAGCGAGCGCTCTCGCCGCGGCGGCGACCTCCTCCAGCGAGGCTCCCCCGGCGGCCAGCCGGGCTGCCTCGAGCGCGACGAACCCCTCGGCCATCGACGCGCTCAGCGAGTCCACCACCTCGACGCGGCCATCCCAGCGCTCTGCCGCCAGCATGGCCTCGTGGTACACGGCGCTCATGACGGACGCGACCGTAACGCAGACGACCTCCCGCTGGCCGGCCCGCCGGTAGGCCTCGAGAAAATCACCCGGCGAAGGTGTGGAGGTGGAAGCGGCCACCCTATCGCTCTGCAGCCGCCGGTAGAAGTCGGTGGGAGTGAGATCGGCGCCGTCACGGTACACGCGTTCGCCGAACTTCAGATACATGGGCACCACCTGGACCCCCAACGCCCTCGCCATCGCGCTGGGAAGGTTTGCCGCGCTGTCAGTGACAATGGCAACCATCGGCCGGTCAGGGTCCCCACGCCATCTCAGTCATGCTTGATCATGGAGGAGACCATACCGGTCCGGACCGGTGGAGACGGCGAGGGAAGGATGACGAGGAGCCGATGACGGGCGAGGGGGAAAGCTCCGGCTCGACTGGGACCTTCGGGGGGTTTCGTACGGCCCTTGCGGCGAGAGGGTTCCGCCGCCTGTTCATCGGCCAGTCGGTCTCTTCGCTCGGCGATTGGGTTGCCACCCTCGCCTTCATCGCGGCGGCCTTCGCACTCACCCACGGGAACCAGGCAGCCGTGGCGGTGGTGCTCGTCCTTCGGCTCGTGCCGCCTATCTTCGCCGCGCCTGTGGGCGGGGTGGTCGCTGACCGGCTGTATCGGCGCACGATCATGGTCACCTGCGATCTGTCCCGGGCCGCCCTCATCGCCGTGGTCCCGTTCGTGGGCATCGGCTTGCTCTACGCCATCGCCTTCGCCCACGAGTGCGTCTCGCTCTTCTTCCTTCCGGCGCCATCCTGGCCTCGTCATACGGATCGATCCCCCTCGCGGCGGCGCTCTTCGGCCTGCTTCGGCTGGGGGCCTCCCACATCCCCTCGTGGGTGCCGTTCGGCCATCTGTTCCGAAACCATCCGACGTCATTCGCGTTCTTCTTCGACTCGGCCAGCTTCGTGTTCTCCGCAGCCATGATCTCCCGGCTCCAGCTCCGGCGGGAGCGGAGCAGGGGGGATCTCCAGCTCTTCAGGGACCTAGCGGAGGGGATCCGGTACATCCTGGACCACCCCGGCCTCCGGCCGCTCGCCTACGGTCTGGTCGTCTCGATGTTCGGCGGAGGCGTCCTGTTCGCCGTGGGGATCGGTTACATCCATGAGACGCTCGGCGCCTCGGACGCCGCGTTCGGGTGGCTGTCGGCGCTGTGGGGCCTGGGGATGGGTTTTGGCCTGCTCGCCGTTCGGCGGTTGGTGAAGCGAGGGCGAACGCACGCATTCGTCATGGCGGTGACCCTCTGCGGCTCGGTCCTGCTCTTCATGGCCCTGGTGCCCATCCTGTGGCTCGCGTTCATCGCCGCGGTGGTCTTCGGCATCGCGTTCTCCGTGGCCATCATCGTGGCCCTGTCCCTCACCCAGGAGGTCACGCAAGATCGGATCCGCGGCCGGGTCATGGGTGGCGTGCAGATGCTGTTTCGCGTGGGCCTCGGACTGGGCGCGCTGGGGATCGGGGCGCTCGCCCACTCGGTCTCGAGCGTGCACCTCATCCGGACACTCGACGGGAACCAGGTGGGGCTGTTCGTCGGTGGGGGCCTCATCCTGCTGGGCGCCGTTGCCTCGTCGGGGGCGACCAGGCCGGGGGTCTGGGTCCAGCGCGTTCCCGATCGGTGACTACATCTCCCGGCGACCCTCCAGGGCCTGGCCGAGCGTCACCTCGTCCGCGTACTCGAGGTCCCCGCCCACCGGAAGCCCGCTGGCCAGACGCGTTACCGTGATCCCTGAGGGCTTGAGGAGCGCAGCCACGTACATCGCCGTGGCGTTCCCCTCCAGGTTCGGATTCGTCGCCAGGATCACTTCCTGCACGCCGTTGCGCTGGACGCGGTCCACGAGCTCATGCACCCGGAGATCGTCGGGCCCGATCCCGTCCAGCGGAGAGATCGCTCCGCCCAGCACGTGGTACCGGCCCTTGATCACGCCCGCCTTTTCGACGGCGGCCTGATCCTTGGACTCCTCGACGACGCAGATCACGCTCGCATCACGTCCGGGATCGCGGCAGATGCGGCACAGCTCGCCCTCGGAGAATGCGAAGCACTCCTTGCAGAACCGGACGCGGTCCTTCGCCGCCAGGATCGCTTCGGCAAGGCGGCGGGCATCCTCGGCGGAGGCCTTCACCATGTAGAAGGCGAGCCGCTGGGCCGACTTCGGCCCGATGCCCGGAAGTCGGGAGAGCTCATCGATCAGGTCCTGGATCGGGCCTTCGAACACCTAGGTCGCCTCGCCGATCTCCGCAACCTCCGGGATCTCCGTGACCTCTTCCACCTCGGCGCCCAGCTCCTTCTTCAGCCTGTTCACCGCGTCCTCTCGGGTGGGCGGCGGTTCCTCCTCGTAAGGCTCGGAGACGCCGGAGACGGGTGCGCGGGCGACACACACGATCTTCGGCGAGACACCGAAGACGTCGGCAAGCGCCTCCCGGAGGTCCTCCTCCTTCGACTGGACCTTCGAAATCGCGAAGTTCCGCCCCGGTGGGAAGGCCAGCTCGAGCGTGACACCATCGTACGCGGAAGCCGGCACCGACTCGAGGTTGGCTCGAAGAATCATCAGCCTCCGCTCTGCCAGCCGTTCCAGGAGCTGTGGCCACGAGCGACGGATGGTGTGCAGGTCGAGCGAGCCTGCACTCGGCGCGTGCGGCGCCTCGATCTGCTCCTCAGCCGAGGGAACGGCGGCCTCGACGGAGCCGGGGGCGGGGGGCTGGCCGGCGGAGTCGAGGCCGCCGGGCTCACGGGTTCGCACCGGCGTGCCTTCGATCCCCGCGAGCAGTTCGAGCCGTTCGATTCGGGCCGCCAACCCCCCCGGACTCGGGTCGGCCTCGGTGATCGTCGCCCGCACCAGCGCGAGCTCCAAGGTGAGACGAGGCGACGTGGTCCAGCGCATGTCGGTCTGGGCAGCCAGCAGCAGTGAAACGATCCGAGACAGCTCGGCGATGGTGAACTTGGCAGCCTGGGAGGCGAGCCGCTCACGCCGGTCTTCGGGCGCGTCCAGGGCAGCAGGCTCATCGGGTGCGCTCTGCATGAGCAAGAGGTCGCGAACGTGGGCGAGGATCTGGCCGGTCACGTGCCGGAGGTCCTGGCCCTCCTGGACGAGGCCGTCGACGATCTCGAAGACTCCTCGCGCATCTCTGACGGCGATGGCGTCGGCCAGCTCGAACTGGACGTCGGTTCGAGGTGCGCCGATCAGCGTGGCCACCGTCTCTTGCGTCACGCCGCCGCCACCACCAAGGACCACGGCCTGGTCCAGGAGTGAGAGTGCGTCACGAACCGATCCCTCACCCTGGCGGGCCAGCGCCTCGGCCGCCTCGCGCGTGAGCGCGATCCCCTCTTCCTTCGCCACCCGCTCCAGGTGATCGGCCACCGCCTCGGTCGATACGCGCCGGAAATCGAACCGTTGGCACCGTCCGATGATCGTCCCCGGCATCTTGTGGGGTTCGGTGGTAGCAAGGACGAACCGCACGCCCGATGGCGGCTCCTCGAAGATCTTGAGGAGGGCGTCGAAGGCCTCACGCGACAGACGCTGGGCCTCGTCGATGATGTAGACCTTCTCTCGGCCCTGAGCTGGCGCCGTCGGCGCCCGCTCACGGAGTTCGCGCGCGTCGTCGACCCCTCCGTGGGAGGCCGCGTCGATCTCAGCCACATCAAGGTGCGTTCCATCGCGGATGGCCGCGCACTGCGCGCACACCCCGCACGGGTCGGGCGTGGGACCGCGCTCGCAGTTGACCATCTTGGCCAGGATGCGGGCGGTCGAAGTCTTTCCCGTTCCCCGGGGACCACAGAAGAGAAACGCGTGGGAGAGCCGCTGCTCGCGAACCGCTCCGACCAGAGCTCGGATCACGTGCTCCTGACCAATCACCTGGTCCGGAGCTTGCGGCCGGTACTTCCGATACAGGGCGACGTCGTCGGTCACATTGCTGCCTTCCTCTTCGGTGCAGCTCGAGTCGGTGACCGTGCACCCGCCGTTGACACGGCACGGCTCGGTCGCTCGACGGGCCGGAAGCTCCGGTCAGGCAACCCCGCGGCACCCGCCACCGCCCGCTTACCGCTGCTACCTTCCGGTCCTGACGGGATTCGCAGGTTGGCGTCGCGCGGGACCCGGCCTTCGACGCTGCCGTGCCCGGGGCGTCCCGGACCATGCGTGCCGCGGGCGGGGATCGGCCCCGCTAGAGCGGATTGCGGGTACAGGGCACCGCTAGCTCCCCACCCAGCACGGTCACCGAGCCTGAGTATAGTCGCGGCGCGTACCCGAAGGGACGACTGTAGGACTTAGAGCTCGGGCTCATCGTCGATGGCCCGGAGCCATGCCACACCGACCACGCCGGGGCCGGTATGGATGGCCATCGCCGGGCTGAATTCAGCGACGAAGGAGACTCCCCTCAATCGCCCCGAGAGCTCCGCGGCTCGCTCGGGCCGGGCAGCGTGGAACACCGCAGTGCATTGCGCGGTCGGCCCGCCGCCAGCACGCCACTCCCGCGCGATCCGCGAGATTGCCCCCTCCTCGCTTCTGGGCAGGGCGAGCCGCTCGGCCATCCCGGCGCGCAGCCTGAAGACGGGGCGGACGCCCAGGTGATCCGCCAGGCTCACGGCAAGTGCGGGGACCCGACCGCTCTGCCGAAGGTATTCCAGCGTCTCAAGACACGCGACCAGCTCCACCCGTGTCGCGGCCTCCTCGGCCGCGGCTACGGCGTCGTCGAGGTTCGCTGCGCGGCTCGCCTCGGCGGCCGCCAGCACCACCAGACCCTGGCCCGCGGTGGCCGTTCGCGAGTCGACCACCTGGACCTGTCTCTCCGATAGCTCCGCGGCAAGGCTCGCGTTCCGATACATGTTGGTGAACTCAGCGGCGGGCGTGATCACGACCACCGGGCCCTCCCCGGCATCATCGATCGCGTCCAGGTAATGGAGGGGAGAGGGAGCTGACGACTTTACGGGCACGCCTCGCTGCAAGGCACGGTAGACGGTTGAGGACTCCAGATCGATACCGCTTCGAAACTCCTCGCCCCCTACATGCACCGTGATGGGGACGACCCGAATGCCGAACCCTTTTAGCGCAGACTCTGGGATGCAAGCGCTCGAATCAGTGATAATTGCGATACCAGTCACGACTCGCTTCGTTCCCCCAGCCCCTGGCTCCGTCGGGAAGCCGCATTATATGAGACCATGAACCGGTCCGTTCGCGCTCTCTAGATGACGAGCACCTACACCATCACCGAGCTGGTGGCCCTGACCGACGTCCCCGCCGCCACCATCCACTACTACTTGCGCAACGGTCTCCTTCCACAGCCGAAGCGAACGGCCCCCAACCGCTTCGAGTACGACACGCGTCACGCCCAGAGCCTCCGACTGATCCGCACGCTCCGGGACCGTCGCGGCCTCGCCCTCCCGATGATCCGAAGGATCCTCCCCGAACTGCTTCTTCTCGAAACCGAAGAAGCCTTTCGCCCGGAGATCTGGGACCGGGTGCTCGCTCCGCGGATGTCCCGCCGCCGGGCCCCGTCCGCGCGTCTGCTCGATGCGGCACGCGAGGCGTTCATGCGCCGTGGCTACGCGGACGTGAACGTGGACGACATCTGCCGAGGAGCCCGCATCGCTAAGGGTTCGTTCTACCGGCACTACCGTTCGAAGGAAGAGCTGTTCTTCGCCGTGGCCGAGTCACTCGCCGCCAGCGTGGGGACGCGCTTCGCGCAGGAGATCGAGGCGGCCGGCGGGCCGGCGGGCATCCCGTCCTCTGAAGCAGCGCAGACGCTGGCCCGCCTCGTCGAGCCGGGGCTTCCGGTCTTTCTCGATCTGTTCGCGAGGGCCCTGCAGGGCCGGCCGGGATACGAGGCGGCGGTCCGAAGGATTCTGGACGGCGCCGCCGAAGGGCTGGGCGCCCTTCTCGTCGGGGAGGATTCGGCCTCGGAGCGGGGCGCGCGCGTGATCGGGGAGGCGGTCACCGCCATCTTCCAAGACATCCTTGCGGGACGGGCCGGATACCGGCCCCGCCTGGCGACGGGGGCCACCCGGGAATGACGGTCCGGCG
>WNGN01012039.1_pt1 | contig 10499 bp, 4 predicted proteins | sample 5400561 | NCBI WGS metagenome assembly WNGN01 (sample SAMN13153379, study PRJNA577476) | soil metagenome | isolation source: 115 cm soil or saprolite under Garry oak tree replicate 2 | place: USA:California | collected 2016-06-15 | reverse complement strand
CACCACGTCCGAGCGGTCGCGCCCCCGGGCGAGCATGATGTTGTCGGGCTTCAGGTCGCGATGCACGATGCCGATGTCGTGCGCGGCCTGCAGCGCGTCCGCCACTTGGACGAAGATGTTCACCGCCCGGGCCACGGGGAGGGCGCCCTCCCGCTCGAGCACGTCGGTGAGCGGCTCTCCCTCGACGAACTCCATCGCGAGGTAGATCAGGCCCTCGACCGTCTCGCCGAAGTCGTAGATGGCACAGACGCTGGGGTGGCTGATGCGGCTCGCGTTGGCCGCTTCGCGATTGAAGCGCGCGACGGCGTCGGGGTCGTAGACCATCGTGGGGTTCAGCACCTTGATGGCGCTCTTCCGCCCCATCTTCACGTGCTCGGCGAGATACACCTGCCCCATGCCCCCCTCGCCGAGCTTCTTGAGGACGTGGTAGCGGTCGGCCACGACCTGCCCGACGAGATCCTGCCCAGGCGCCGACGACCGCAGCGTCTGCCCGTCGTTCGGACAGAACCGCACGTCGTCGGGGTATTCGGTCGAGCAGACGGGACAGGTCTTCATGTCGGAAGCTCGATGCGCAGCAGCTTGTCGCCGACCAGGACGCGCGAGTTGTGGCGCAGCGGGATATCGGCCCGGGCGGCGAGCGCGACGCCGTTGCGGCTGTTGGCGTCTACCACGACGAAGTCGGCATCTTCCGAGCGGATCGTCACGTGGCGTGCGCTCATCGAAGGATCGTAAGGGAAGATCCAGTCGCCCTGTTCGCGGCCGATGGCCACGTCCCGCCCGGGGGAGAGCTGAATCACGTCGCGCGCGCTGCCGTCGGAGCGCAGCTGGGTCAGGCTCGCGATGTCGGCGCTCGGAATCAGGCTCCCCATGCGGCGCGTCGCGTCGGCATCCGGCGGGTGCGGTCCCGGATACCCGAGTCGTCGGAACCGGATCACCTGTGAGCCGATCAGCAGCAGGTCGCCGTCGGCGAGGCGATGCGCCGACTCGAGGAACACCCACGTGCCGTTCCGGCTGCCCAAGTCGCGGACCACGAGCGCGTCCTGCTCCCAGGAGATCTTCGCATGCAGCGGCGAGAGGAACACGTCATCGGGGAAGCGGATATCACCGTCCTGGCGGCCGATCGTGGTGTCGGGGCTGCGGCGCTCGAAGCGCTGGACGGCGGCGCCGTTGTCATCGAGCAGCACGAGCACGATCGTCGCTCCCGGCCGCGGCTCCGCCCCCGCTGCCGGCGAGCGGCGCGCGGGCGCCAGCCCGACGAGCGGTGCCCCACACGTGGGGCAGAACTTCGTCCCGGCGGCGACCGGCGACCCGCAGCGCGCGCAGCTCGGGCCCGACCCCGGAGCGGTGAGGCGGCGTCCGCAGTGCGGACAGAAAGGCAGCAGGCCGCTCGCGCGGCCCCCGCAGAAGTGACATGTGAGGGTCTCAGGGCGCGTCGGGGCGACAACCGGCGGGGCCACGACCCGCGTCCCGGGCAGCGCCGAACCCGCCGCCGCCGCCTGCACACCCGTGGAAGTACCCATAGGCTTGCCGCAGTCCATGCAGAACTGCGCGCCGGCGTCGTTTTCGCGGCCGCAGTAGGCACAGACGGTCACCGGAAGAGCTGCTCCACATGGCGCACAAGCACGGCCTGCCAATCTATTGGGCAAATTGACGCGTCGAAAGGGTCAATGCTACCTTGCGCGCCGTGCGATGGCTCGGTGCAGCACTGGTGCTGTGCATCGCCGGGTGCGCGAGCGCGCGCCCCGGCGTCGCGCCCGCACGCCCGCGCGTCACGCCGGCGCCCGGGAGGGAATCGCTGCACGTCAGCGTCGTGTACCCCGGCCCCACGGACATCATTCAAACACACGACTCCTCATTCCTGTTCGGCGCGGTGCGTGGTGGTGCGGGACCGGCGAGCCTGACCGTTGACGGGACGCCCGTGCCAGTCCTCGCAACCGGCGCGTGGCTCGCCTGGGTGCCACTCCCCGACGACACGATCGCCGTCTTCCGACTCGTGGCCCGCGAGCCAGGCGATTCTGCACTGCAGGATGTGATCGCGCGGATCGCGCCCCGCTACCGCCCGCCGGCGGGCCGCGCCGCGTGGATCGATACGACGAGCTTCGCACCCTCGGGCACGCTCGCGCTGCCGCTCAGCGAAGGGATCCGGCTCGCCGTGCGCGCGGCGCCCGGCGCCGCGGTGCAGCTGCGGCTGCCGTGGGGCGCTACCATCCCGTTCGTTCCCGACACCCTTCCCGCGGAGCCCGCGTGGGGTGTGAGGGCGTTCGCCACGACCACGGCGGCGTACCGCCTCCCCCCTGCGGCCGACCGCTACGTCGCGTGGCTGCCGGCCGCGGCGCTGTGCCGGGACGGCAAGAGCACCTGTGCGACCCTCGACGTGGCGGTGGGACGAGACAGCGCGACCGCTCGCTGGCCGCTCACGGTCGGCCTCGTGGACATGACGTTTCCCACCGTCATCGCGCTCAACGACGACACGGTGCGCACCGGCACGACGGACAGCATGACGCCAGGAAAGTCGGTGCCGGGGGGGACGTACAACTGGTTCTTCCCCACCGGGACCACAGCCGTGTTTTCGGGGCGCTGGAACGATCAGGTGCGCCTCCAGCTCTCGAAGAGCTCGGCCGTATGGGTGAACGCCGCCGACGTGATACCGCTTCCGGCGGGCACCCCGCCGCCCGGGGGCGTAGTCGGGTCGGTGCGGCTCCAGCCCGGCCCGGCGTCGGTGACCTTGCGCGTGCCACTCCCAGGGAAGCTGCCGTTCCAGGTCACGGAGCAGGAGCGGAGCCTGACGCTCCGGCTCTATGGCGTGGCGTCGGACATCAACTGGATGCAGTACGGCGGAACCGATCCGCTCGTCACTCGTATGAGCTATGCCCAGCCCGCGGCGGACGAGGTGACGATCACCGTCGAGTTAGCGCGTCGCGTCTGGGGCTACCGGACGCGGTTCGACGGGCGGGACCTGCTGCTCGAGGTACGGCGTCCGCCGGAGATCGATCCGGACCGACCCCTGAGGGGGCGCCTGATCGTGCTCGACCCAGGCCATCCTCCGGTCGGTGCCAAGGGTCCGACCGGTCTGTGGGAGCCGGTGGCGACCCTCGCGGTCGCGTACAACGCAAAGGCGCTGCTCGAGCGGGCAGGCGCGACCGTGCTGCTCACGCGTACCGACTCGACGCCCGTCGAGCTGTTCCCGCGCACCCACTTCGCGGAGGTGCACGATGCGGACCTGCTCGTCTCGATTCACGCCAACGCGCTCCCGGATGGCGTGAATCCGTTCGTGAATAACGGCACCAGCGTCTACTACTTCCATCCTCGCAGCGCCCCCCTGGCGCGCGCGCTCGAGCGCGCCCTGGTCGCGGAGCTCGGGCTGCGGGACCTCGGCGTGGGCCGGGGCGACTATGCGCTCGTGCGTCCGACCTGGATGCCGGCGGCGCTCACCGAGGGCCTCTTCATCATGGTCCCCGAGCAGGAAGCGATGTTGCTGAGCGAGGAGGGACGAGCGCGCTATGCGCGGGGGCTGGTTCGGGGGATCGAGAACTTCCTGCGGGAACGGGCGCGAGAGCCGTGAGAATGTGGAATGTGGAATGCGGAATGCGGAATGTAAGTGGGAGGTCGAGCCCGCGCCTCGAACCTTCCCTGAAATTCCGCATTCGGCATTCCGCATTCCGCATTCTTCTCTTGACCATGCTCGCTGCCCGCGCCGAGGCTCAGGATCCCTCGGGCCCCTGGCGCACCCTCCACGCGCCGCATTTCCGCGTCCACTTCCGCCCGGCTTACCGAGACGTAGCTGACGTCGCCGCGCGGGAGGCCGAACGTGCGTACCGGCTGCTCGCGTCGGAGCTTCACCCGCCGCGCCAATTGGTCGACCTGACCCTCGTGGACGACATCGACGCGGCGAACGGCGCGACGCTCGTCTTCCCGTCCGACCGCATCTATCTCTTCCTCCCGCCCCCGGCCACGGAGCCCGGGTTGCAGCACTACGACAGCTGGCTCCGGCTCGTCACGACGCACGAGCTCACCCACGTCTTTCACCTCGACCGGGTGCGGGGCTTCTGGCGCGGTTTGCAGGCGGTCTTCGGCCGAGTCCCCGGTCTGTTTCCCAACGACTACCAGCCCAGCTGGGTGACGGAAGGCCTGGCGGTCTACTACGAGTCGAAGTTCACCAACGGCGGGCGGGTGACGGGAAGCTTGCACACGCAGCTGCTCGCGGCCGATCGCGCCGCGGGCGCGTCGCGTTCGCCATGGAATGCGGTGTTCTTCACCCGGTGGGCGGACGGACTCGTACCGTACGCGTACGGCAGCCGCTTCTTCCATTACCTCGCGGGCCAAACGGGGGACTCCGTCGTGCCGCGGTTCGTGGAGGCGACGTCCGCCCAGCTGATCCCGTATCGGGTGGGGCGGCAGATCGCTCGCGTCGCTCCCGGTCGCTCGCTGCAGGCGGAATGGCCCAGGGCGACTCGACCTCCGTCCCAGGTGGGGGCGACCGCCACCACCGCCCGCGTCATCGACCGCGCACTCCGCACCGAGCCGGTGCCACAAGCGTCACCCGACGGCCGGTACGTCGCGTACCTGCGCGACGACGGTAAGGGGCCGAGCGAACTGCGGGTGCTCGACGCGACGGGGTTCCACGTCCTGCGCACGCACCGCGTGAACGCCGAGGTCAGCTACGACTGGCTCGGCGACACGCTCGTCGTCGCGCAGCTCGACTGGACATCCCGCTGGCAGGCGCACAGCGACCTGTACCGGTGGCTGCCCGGCGGGCAATGGCGCCGCGTGACGCACGGGGCGAGGCTCGTCTCGCCTCGCGCCGGCGGGGGCCGCTTGTCCGTGATCGCGCTCCTCCCAGCCGGCAATCGCCCGGCGCTGCCCGTTCCGCCCGGGCCCGCCGGTGGGAACGTGACGTGGGGCGAGGTCGTGCCCTCTCCCGACGGGCACTGGGTGGCGGGCACGCGGAACGCGAACGGGCACTGGGCGCTGCTGCGCTGGCCGGCCGATGCACCCGAGGCCGGCACGGTGTTGCGGGAGTCGGCCGGCGTGATCACCGATCCGACGTGGACGCCTGGAGGCGACCTGTTGTTCGTCACCGACCCGACCGGATTCCCGCAAGTGTACCGCTGGCGCGACTCGACTGGCGCCGAGCCCCTCACGGCAGAGCCGCTGGGCGCCCGGGCGCCCACGGCGCTCGCCGACGGCACGCTGGTGTACGCCACGCTCGCGGCCGGCGGCTGGGAGCTACGGCGCGCGCCGGGCGGAGCGGCCGGGCCACCTCTGGCGGCCGACCGGCCCGTCGCGTTCGACTCCGCGCCGGCGGTTGCAACGCGTGAGACGGGCTACGCGGCATGGCCCTCGCTCCGGCCGCATTTCTGGGTGCCCCTGTTCCTCGATGCGGGGCCGAGCGGACGGTTCTGGGGCGGCGCCACCGCCGGCGCCGATGTCGTCGGCCGGTTCACCTACCTCGCCACCGGCCTCGTCGCGCCGCAGCCGTTCCGCGCGCTCGGGTCGTTCGCGGCCGTATGGAGCGGCCTGGGAAACCCGACGCTCGACGCCTCGGCGTCGAGCACCTGGGACGATGTGCTCGCCCCAGTCATCCTCTCTGAGCGAACGCAGCAGGCCGCCCTCGGCATGTCGCTCGTCGCGCGGCGGTGGCGCACCTTCGCGAGCGTGCGCCTGGCCGCGGAGTTCAAGAGCACGCGCTTCGTCACGATCCCCGATACCTCGCTCAGCGACATCTGCCCGGGCTGCGCCGGTCACGATCTGGTGGGCGGGTCGGCGACGTTCGCCCTGACGCACGTTGTGTCCGCACCGCTCGCCGTCTCGCGGCAGGACGGGTTCAGCTGGTCGGCGAGGCTCGCGCGCGGCTCGGCCTGTATGCCCATGTCCCGGGCGGCGGGGGGTTCGCGCACCATGTGCTCGCCCTCCGTCTCGCCGCCGGGGCCACCGGCGGGCCGCTGGGCGAGCTGTTCAAGGCGGGCGGTGTGGCGTCGGGCGCCCTGGGTCTCACGTTCGGCCAGGCGCTCGGCGCGACGCGCGATTTTCCGGTGCGGGGCTATCGCGGCGGCGAGCTGCGGGGGCGGCGCGCCGCGACCGCGACCGTGGAGTACCGCCTGCCGCTCGCGCTCGTCGGCGCGCCGCTCGGCCACCTCCCGTTCGGCGCCGACAAGCTGTGGCTCAACATATTCGGCGACGCCGGGGATGCCTGGGACCCGGGCGCGGCGCCGCGGCTCACGCGGCTTCGCTCGGCCGGCGTCGAGCTCGCCGGCGACCTGAGGTTGAACTACGACTTCCTGGTGCAGCTCCGGCTCGGCGTCGCCGTACCGGTCGCCGATCCGCCCTCCGGGGCGGCGCGGCGCCCGCAGCTGTACATGGCGTTTGCATCGGATTTCTGAGGGAGGGCGGTATGTACGCCCATCGATTCCCACCCTGAAGGGTGGGCGGCAGCCCAACGCTGCAGCGTGGTGTGCTTTAGCACAGTGTCGTGCCGAGCCCAGGCTTTAGCCTGGGAACTGGACGCATGAACCCGTTCTCGTTGCCGGGCGCATGAACCCAGTTCACGTTGCCGGGATATAATTGAAGCATGCGGCGCTCACTGTTCGTCCTTCTTGCTTTACCCGTTAGTCTCGCCCTACGCCTGACCGCCCAGTCACCCACCGAGCGCGCCGCGATCGAGGCGCTGCGGGACTCGCTCGCGCGCGTGACCGATTCGTTGTCGTTGAAGCGACTCGAGGCCGCGATGATCCAGGTGGCGAAGCAACACCGCGACGACCCGCTCGTCCACGTCCGGCTCGGGTTCATCGCCCACCGGCTGGGAGAGACCGCCAACACCAAGTCACATTACGACGACGCAGCCGGGGAGTTCGAATGGGCCGCGGAGCTCCGGCCCGACTGGCCCTACCCCTGGTATGGGCTGGGGCTCGCCGAGCTGGCGCAGGGCGAGCACGCCGTGCTCGCGATCGAAAACCTGCGCCAGCAGCTCGGCAAGGACTATCTGAGCAAAGCGGCGCGGGCGCTGGCGCGGGCCACGCAGGCCGACCCGAGCTTCGCGCAGGCCAGCATCGACCTCGCCAACGCGGCGCTGGCCCAGCGCATCCAGCCACGGCTCGAGGTGGCGCTGCAGGCGGTGCGGCTCGCGGCGGCGTCACCCGCGGGGGGGAACGCGCAGGTCCAGCTGGCGCGGGGCCGGGTGGAGCGGGAGGTCGGCGAAGCGGACTCGGCGCTCGCGGCGTTCCAGGCCTACCTCGGCGTCGGTGGCGACTCCGGGCTCGGTCTGCTCGAGCTCGCGCGGAGCTACTACTACGCGCAACGACCGACCGACGGGTGGCGGACCTATTTCGCCGGGGCGCGCCTGGCGCGGTCGCCGGAGGCGCTGGCGTTGTATCGCGCCGACCTGGGCGTGGTGGCGCACCCTGACGAGCTGGCGCCGTTCGACGGCTTCACTGCCCCCGGCCCGCGGGCGGCGTGGCTCGAGCGGTTTTGGCTGCAGCGCGACGTGGCCGAAGCGCGTGAGCCGGGCGAGCGGCTGGCCGAGCACTACCGCCGCTGGTTCTACGCCTGGCACAACTTCCGGCTCGTGAGCCGGCATCGGCACTACGACATCACCGAGCGCTACCGCGCCGATCAGCGCGACTTCGACGACCGCGGCGTCATCTATCTGCGCCACGGCTCGCCCGACAAGCGTGCGACCTACCCCCGCGTGCTGGACCGCCTCGAGCCGAACGAGACGTGGCTGTACCGGCGGCCCGACGGCGATCTGATCTTTCACTTCGTCGCGCGCGAGGACGTCCAGGACTACAAGCTGGTGGAGAGTCTGGCCGACGCGCTGTCTACGGGCTTCCGCGGCGCGCTGGCGCTCACCGGCCGGCGCGGCCTCGATCCCCTCACCAGCGACTTGTTCGCCTCGCGGGCGGACATCAATCCGCTGTACGCTCGATTGGGAAACACCCTCGGCTCGGCGAACGCGGCGGGCGTGCTCGCCGCCGAGCGTAGCCTGGGCCAGCGCAGCATCACCGTGGGCACGACCACCGATAGCTACCGCCGGACGTTCACCACGCCGCTCGAGGTGCTGGCGTCGGACTTCGTCGTCGGCGCGCGCGGTCACGCCGGACAGGAGCTGCACGTCGTGTTCGCCATTCCGGGCCACCGCCTGACGCCGGCCGGGGACTCGACGCGCGTCCTCTATCCCGTCGCCTTCCGATTGGTCGTCTCGGACAGCCTCGACAACCTGGTGGCGCGACTCGATACGACCCGGGTGTTCGCCGCCGCGGCGCCGCTCCGTCAGGGCGCTTATCTCACCGGGCAGGTCGCGCTTGCGGTCCCGCCGGGGGCGTACCGCTATCGGTTGCTGGTCCAAGAGCCGGGCAGCGACGCGGGCGACCTCGTGATCCGTGACTCGATCGCCGTCGGCACGCTCGACGGCGCGCGCTTCGCCGCGAGCGACCTCGTGCTCGGCCGCCAGGGCTCGGGGCTCGCGTGGACGACCGGGTCGGACACGGTGCCGCTGAACCCGCTGGGCCGCTTCGCCGAGGGCGGCTCGGCCGAGCTGTATTACGAGGTGTACGGGCTTGCGTCGGGGGCGCCGTACCACACCATCGTCCGGCTCGAGCGCGACAGGCGTCGCTCGTTGTTTCACCGGCTGTTCGGTGGCGGACAAGCGCCGGTCTTGTTCGAGTTCGACGCGCCCGCCGACGGTCCCGTCACGCGGGTGCGTCGCGCGCTCGATCTGCGCGACGCGTCCAAGGGGAGCTACGTTCTCGCCGTCGAGATCCGCGACCCCGCGACCGCCACGTCGCTCGTGCGCCGTCGCCAGTTCGTCATTGTGTCGCGCTAGTCGGTTGACACCCGCTCCGACGCGCCCGTAAGTTTCCGCGACTCCTCGGAAATAATGGATGTATTGCTCCCGCTGCGGCACTCAGAACGACGACGCCAGTAAGTTCTGCCGCTCCTGCGGCCTGGATCTCGCGGCGACGCCGATCCAGAATACGCAAGAGCTGACCGAGCTCGAGCTCGTGCGGGAGCAGCTCAAGGACGAGTACGAGATCCTCGACGAGCTCGGTCGGGGCGGCATGGCCATCGTCTTCAAGGCGCGCGAGAAACAGCTGGAGCGCGAGGTCGCCATCAAGGTCCTGCCGTTCTCGCTCGCGTTCGACAAGGAATTCGTCGAGCGGTTTCAGCGTGAGGCTCGCACCTCGGCGAAGCTCGAGCACCCCAGCATCATCCCGATCTACCGGGTCGGCAAGTCCGGCCGGGTGATCTACTTCGTCATGAAGTTTTTGCGCGGCAAGCCGCTCGCATCCGTCCTCGCGGCGCGCGGCTCGCTCCCCCCCGCCGAGATCCGCCAGGTCCTCGTGCAGGTCGCGCGCGCGCTCGCCTACGCGCACAAGAGCGGCATCGTGCATCGCGACATCAAGCCCGACAACATCATGTTCGACGAGCACGGCCAGGCCGTCGTGACGGACTTCGGCATCGCCAAGGCGGCGACCGGCGGAAAGCTCACGGGCACGGGCATGTCGATCGGCACCCCGCACTACATGAGCCCCGAACAGGCCCGCGCGCAGCAACTCGACGGGCGCAGCGACATCTACTCGCTCGGCGTCGTCGCCTACCAATGCCTCACCGGCAGCGTGCCGTTCGACGGCGAGGACTCTTTCTCCATCGGCTACAAGCACATCATGGAGGAGGTGCCCACGCCGCCGCTCGAGACCTACGACCAGCGCACGCTGTTCGAGCTCGTCCGGAAGATGATGGCCAAGGTCCCAGACGATCGCTTCCAGACCGCCGACGATCTGGTCCAGGCGCTGGAAGCGGGCGGCGGATTCGCGGCCGTCGGGCTCGCGACCGCGCCGACCCGAGCGATCCCGTCGCTCGCGGGCGCTCGCATCGCCGGCGCGCCCACCACGCCGCTGCCGGGCGCGCCGATGGGGGCGCGGCTCGCTGCCTCCGTCGAGCACCACCGCTCCGTGGGCGCGGGGATCGCCCTCTGGGTCGTCGTCGTCGTCGTGGCGCTCGGTGCCCCGGGCCTCTATGCCTACAAGAAGGGCCTGCTCTTCTTCGCGCGCGCCGCGGTGCCCGACTCGGTGTCCGCCACCCTCCGGGACACGCTCGCGCAGCGGCTGCTGGGGGACACGGGCGCGTCCGGCGCCGCTCCGGACACGGCTGCCACGCGGCCCGCAGTGGGCGAGACGACGCACCCGCCCGTCGCGCCGGGGACGCCGGGGCGGCTCACGCTGCAGGGCCTGCCGGCGGGCGCCCGCGTCACGCTCAACGGGCAGCCGTTCCGTGGTACGCAGGGTGACGTGCCCCCCGGCACGTACGCGCTCGCCGTGCGGGCCGCGGGGTTCGCGCCGTACGAGCGGCCGGTCGTGATCACCCCGGGCGCGCCGTTGAGCGTCAAAGTCGAGCTCGAGCCTGCCACCGTTGGCGGGGGGGAAAGTGGGACGGGCCCGTGCGACGCGCCCGGGCCCGAGTACAACCACGGCAAGATCTGCTTCGACACACCGCCCGTCCCGCTC
>WNGN01003635.1_pt1 | contig 10509 bp, 9 predicted proteins | sample 5400561 | NCBI WGS metagenome assembly WNGN01 (sample SAMN13153379, study PRJNA577476) | soil metagenome | isolation source: 115 cm soil or saprolite under Garry oak tree replicate 2 | place: USA:California | collected 2016-06-15 | reverse complement strand
TGGTGAGCGAGAACGGCGCGACCTCGCCGGGGCGGTGGCAGGTCTGGCAGTTGCGCTGGAAGACGCGGACGACCTGCTTGTTGAAGGTCACGGGCCCATCGCCGACGGCCTCTGGCCGAAGCGGGGTGTTGGGGCTCGTCTGGCAGGCGGAGACGAGCAGCGCGATCACGAGGGTGGTGCGTCTCATGACCGTCGCACGACACGTCCGGGCAGGGCGCCGGTGTGGTCGCCGCCGTCGACGACCACCTCGCCGTTCACCACCACCGTCGAGACGCCGACCGCGTAGCGGTGAGGCTCGTCATAGGTCGCGCGATCGGCGATCCGCCCGGGCTCGAAGACCGCCACGTCGGCCCAGCATCCCTCGCGCAGCACTCCGCGGTCGGTGAGCCCCAGCGCCGCCGCGGCGGCGCCCGTCGTCTTGTGAATCGCCGCCGGCAGCGTCAGCAGGCCGAGATCCCGCACGAACGGCCCGAGCAGGCGCGCGTGCGTCCCATAGGAGCGCGGGTGCGGTTTGCCCTGGCTCGTCACGCCGGACGTGGCGAGCGAGTTCGCGTCCGAGCCGACGGTCACCCACGGCGTGGCGCTGATCGCGTGGACGTCCTTGTCGCTCATGGACGTCACCAGGATGCGCGTTTCGCCGCGGTCGGCGATCACGAAGTCGCACACGGCATCGAACGCCTCGACGCCCCGGCGCCGCGCGATGTCGCCGAGCGTGTGACCGGCCTCCTCGGGCAGGTTTGGCGCGACAGCGATGCGCACGACATCCCAGGAGGGGATGCGACCGAAGTTGTTGAGTCCGTCCCGGGCGATGTCCGCGCGGAGACGCGCGCGCACGTCGGCCCGCCCGAGGCGCTCGAGCATCGCCGGGATTCCGCCGTCCATCACCCAGCGGGGGAAGAGGTTGCGCAGCGGATTGCTGGCCGTGTCATAGGGATAGGCGTCGCAGTCCACGGCGAGTCCGCGGCGGCGGGCGGCCGCGATCTCGACCAGAAGTTTGTCGGCGCCGCCCCAGTTGTCGACGCCCGAGAGCTTCAGATGCGCGATCTGAACGTGCACGCCCGTCGCCTCTGCGACGGCGATCGCCTCGCGCACCGCCTCGCCGACGCGGTTGGCCTCGTCGCGGATGTGCGACGAGTAGGCGGCGCCGTGACCGCGGAGCACACGGGCCAGCGCGTGGATCTCCGCGGCGTCGGCGTAGCAGCCGGGCGCCGTGAAGAGGCCCGAAGAGAGTCCCCACGCACCGGCGGCCAGCGCCTCCGCCAGCAGGCGCTCCATCGTGGCCAGCTCAGCGGCGGTGAGCGCGCGGCTCTCCATCTCCGCGGTCATGAGCCGCAGCGTGTTGTGGCCGACCTGGAGGATGACGTTGACCGCCGTCGGTGGAAATGCCGCGACGTAGTCCGCAAAGGTCGTCTCGCTGAACGGCAGCCAGGGCGCGCTGGAGGCGAGATATTCTCGGAGCATCGCCGCGCGCCCGGGCAGCGCGGGGGCGACGGAGAAGCCACAGTTGCCGACCACCTCCAGCGTCACGCCCTGGCGAATCTTCGACTCGGCGCGCGGGTTGATGGGCAGCGTGAAGTCGGAGTGGGTGTGGATGTCGATGAAGCCCGGAGCCACGACGTGTCCGCGCGCGTCGACCACTCGGTGGGCCGGACGGGCCGAGCGCGGCTCGATCGCGACGATGCGGCCGGCGCTCACGCTCACGTCGGCCTCGCGGCCGGGCGCGCCGGTGCCGTCGATCAGCTGGCCACCCCGGATCGACAGATCGTCCATGAGCACTCCATAGTATGACGAACGGGAGGGCGGAGTCATGACGACGACGTCGCGCTGGCAGCGCAAATGGGAGCGGGACCACCTGACGGACGGCTGGTCCCCGATCCCCACCCAGATCGTCTCCAGACGGACCGCGCGCCGTTCGAGCCGAGGCCCCCTCCGAGTTACTAGTACAGCACCACGCTGCGCTTGACCTCGCCCTTGAGGAGCGCGTCGTAGGCGAGGTTCACGTCGGTCAGCGGCACGCGGCGCGAGATCAGCTCCTCGAGCTTGTACTTGCCGCTCATGAACATGTCGATGAGCATGGGCACGTCGGTGCGCTGGTGGCCGGCACCGAACGACGAGCCCGTGAGCACGCGCTGCTGCAGGAAGAGCGCCGGGTCGAGCGAGACCTTCGTGCCCGCCGGGCACACGCCGACGACGACGGCGGTGCCGCCGCGGTGCGTGGAGAGCACCGCCTGCTCGATCGTCGCCTGCATCCCGACCAATTCGAACGCGAAGTCCACGCCGCCGGTGCCGCTGATCGCCTGCACGCGCGCGACCGGGTCTTCGGTGGCGGCGTTGACGACGTGGGTGGCGCCGAACTCCTCGGCCCACGCGAGCTTCTGCGGCATGACGTCCACCGCGATGATCTTGCCCGCGCCGACGAGTTTCGCGGCCTGGATCGTGTTGAGGCCGACGCCGCCGCAGCCCCACACCGCCACGCTCGCGCCGGGCGGGACCTTGGCCCGGTTGAACACGGGCCCCGCGCCCGCGAGCACGCCGCAGGAGACGAGGCACACCACGTCGAGCGGGGCGTCCTTGCGGATGGGAATGACGCTCTCCTCCATGAGGACGGAGTGCGTCGCGAAGCCGGCGACTTGCAGGTAGTGGTTCAGGCTCGTGCCGTTCTTGCGGAACCGCGTGGTGCCGTCCAGCATGAGCCAGCGTGGCTTGTCGCGCAGCGCGCACATCGTCGGCTGGCCGCCGATGCAGTAGCCGCACTTGCCGCACGACGGGATGTAGGAGGAGCACACGTGGTCTCCGACCGCCACGCTCTCGACGCCGGGGCCAATGCGCTCGACCACGCCGGCGGCCTCGTGGCCCAGCACCACGGGCAAGGGGTGGGGCACGTCGCCGCTCATGAGGTGGTAGTCGCTGTGGCATACGCCATTGGCGACCCACCGCACCTGCACCTCGTGGGGACCGGGATCCAGAAGCTCGACCTCCTCGATCACCAGGGGCTTCTTCACCTCGTACAGGACGGCCGCTGTCGCTCTCATCGTTGCCTCCTCGCGAGAAGCATTCGCATCACGGCCCCTCCGCGGGGGCCGAGGATATCAATAAAGATGGCACGCGACCAGCCGCCCGCTCTCGGGCCGCAGCACCGGCTCCTGCGTCGCGCAATGGGGCATCGCGAACGGGCAGCGCGGGTGAAAGCGGCAGCCGCCGGGCGGCGCGAGCGGGCTCGGCACCTCGCCCGAGAGCGTCACCTCGTCGGGCGGGCGATCGAAATCGATCGGCAGCGCCGCGGCGAACAGCGCCTTCGTGTAGGGATGCTTCGGAGCCAGCGCCACGGCGTCGGCGTCGCCCACCTCCACGATCTTGCCGAGGTACATCACGGCGATGGTGCGGCTCATGTGGGCGACCGCGGCGAGGACGTGCGCGATGAACAGGTAGGACACGCGTAGCCGCTGCTGGAGGTCGGCGAGGAGGTTCAGGATCTGGGCGCGGATCGAGACGTCGAGCGCGGAGACCGGCTCGTCGAGCACGACGAGCTTCGGCGAGAGCGCGAGCGCGCGCGCGATGGCGATGCGCTGGCGCTGGCCGCCGGAGAACTCGTGCGGGTAGAGCGTGGCCGCGCGCTCCGGCAGGCCGACCAGGTCCAGCAGCTCCGCGACGCGGCGACGGCGGCCCGCGGCGTCGAGGTCGGCGTTGATCACGAGCGGCTCGGCGACGATGGTGCCCACGCGCATGCGCGGGTCGAGGGAGGCGAACGGGTCCTGGAAGACGGCCTGGACCGAGCGGCGGTAGGCGCGCTCGCCCTCGCCGCCCAGCGTGGACACGTCCCGGCCCTCGAATCGGATGCTTCCCGCCGTCGGCTTTTCCAGCGCGAGGATGAGCTTGGACGTCGTGGTCTTGCCGCAGCCCGACTCGCCGACGAGCCCGAGGGTCGAGCCCGCCGGGATCTCGAACGACACCGAGTCGACCGCGCGCACGAGGCCGGTCGACCAGCCGAGCGCGCCGCGGCGCACGACGAAGTGCTTCGTGAGGTTCGTGACCTCGAGCAGCGCGCGGGACGGTAGTCGAGGGGCGTCACGGCTGTCGAGGAGCGTCACGGGTTCCCCGGGACGCGACGAGCGTTGGGGGTCTGGGGGCCATCTCGGGGCCCCCAGGCTAATGGGCGGGCCATGTCGGGGCCCCCCATCTCAGGGGAGCACATGGAGCCAGCAGCGCGTCGCGTGGCCGGGAGCGACCTCGGTCTCGGGCGGGGCCTCGACGCAGCGCTCGAACGCGGCCGGGCAGCGCGGGGCGAACGCGCAGCCGGCGGCCAGCGTCGCGAGGTCGGGCGGCTGGCCGGCGATGGCAGCGAGGCGCTCTCGGCGCGCGCCGAAGCGCGGGATCGATTCCAGCAGCGCGCGCGTGTAGGGATGCGCGGGCTGGGTGAAGATGCGGCGCACGGGACCGATCTCGACGATGCGCCCGGCGTACATGACCGCCACGCGGTCGCAGGTGCGGGCCACGATCCCGAGGTTGTGGGTGACGAAGATCATCGCGAAGCGGTGGCGCTGCTGCAGCTCCTTGAGCAGGCCGAGGTACTGCGCCTGGATCGTGAGGTCGAGGCTGGTCGTCGGCTCGTCGGCGATGAGCAGGCGCGGCGGCCCCGCGATGGCCATGGCGCCGACCACGCGCTGGCGCATGCCACCCGAGAGCTGGTGCGGAAACGCGCGCAGCCGCGCGGCGGGCGAGGGAATGCTCACCGAGGCGAGCAGCTCGGCGGCGCGTGCGACGACGGCGCTGCCGCGCAGACCGTGGTACATCGCGAGCGGCTCGCGCATCTGCATGCCGATGGAGAACACGGGATTGAGCGAGGACATCGGGTCTTGCAGGATCATCGCGACCTTACGGCCGCGGATCCGCTGCATCTCGGGGTCGCTCTTTGCCAACAGGTTTTCGCCGTCGAGGAGGACCTCGCCGCCGACGATGCGCGCGGCCGGCCGCGGCACGAGGCGGACGATGCTCAGGCACGTCATGCTCTTGCCCGAGCCGGACTCGCCGACGAGGCCGAGCGTCTCGGCCTCGCCGAGCGCGAAGGAGACGCCGTCCACCGCCTTGATCGTCCCCCAGCGGGTGACGATGTGCGTGCGGAGGTCGCGAACGTCGATGACGGCGGACACGCGGCTCAGAGCTGGCGCAGCTTGGGGTCCAGGGTGTCGCGCAGCCAGTCACCGAGCAGGTTGAAGGCGAGCACGACGAGCAGGATGGCCAGCCCGGGCAGGAACGATACCCACCACGCGCTCGTCACGACGTCGCGTCCCTCGGCGATCATCGAGCCCCACGCCGGCGTCGGCGGCGGGATGCCGGCCCCGAGGAACGACAGCGACGCCTCGACGATGATGACGTAGCCGACCTGCAGCGTGACCAGGACCACCAGCGTGTTGAGCGTGTTGGGCAGCAGGTGCCGGGTGATGATCCGCCAGGCGCCGGCGCCGGCGATGCGCGCCTGCGCGATGAAGTCGAGCGTCATGAGCGTGAGCACCTGGCCGCGGATCACGCGCGCGTAGCGCGCCCACAGGATTACCGCGATCGCGATGACGACGTTGGTGAAGCTCGGGCCGACGGTGACGGCCAGGATCAGCGCGAGCAGGATCACCGGGAACGAGAGCGTGGCGTCGGTGACCCGCATCAGCGCCGCGTCGACGCGGCCGCCGTAGTAACCGGCCACGAGGCCGATGGTGGCGCCGACCGCGCCGGCCAGGAGCACGGCCAGCGCGCCCACCGCGAGCGAGACGCGCGAGCCCCAGATGATGCGCGTCAGCATGTCCCGGCCCAGCCGGTCGGTGCCGAGCGGGTGCGCCCACGAGCCACGCTCCTCCCACACCGGCGGGCGGAAGCGCAGGCGCAGCGACTGCTCGTAGGGATCGCCGGGGCTGAGCAGCGGCGCCAGCAGCGCGATGAGCACGAACACGGCGATGATGCCGATGGAGACGACCGGCACCCGGCGCCCGCGCGCCCGCGGCTCGGGCCGCGCCGCGCGCTCGGGAACGGCGACGACGCTGACCGCGAATACCGGATGCGCGGATCGATCACCGCGTAGAGACAATCGACGCCGAGGTTGACGGCGGCCACGATGGTGGCGGTGGTGAGCACGACCGCCTGGATCACCGGGAAATCGCGCGAGGTGATGCCGTCGTACGCGAGGCGCCCGAGCCCCGGCCACGCGAACACCGTCTCGACGACGATGGCCGTGGTGACGAGGATGGCGAAGTAGATCCCGGCGAAGGTGACGACGGGGATGAGCGCGTTCTTGAGCGCGTGGACCCACACCACCTTGCGCTCGGCGACGCCCTTGAGCCGGGCGAGCTTCACGTACTCCGAGTCGAGCACCTCGAGCATCCCCGAGCGCAGCAGGCGCATCATGCCGGCCACCACGAACCAGCCGAGCGTGAGGCCGGGCAGGACGTAGGAGGCGAGGCTGTCGGCGCCGCCCGCCGGCAGCCACTGCCAGCGCCCTGCGACGAACTCCACGAGCACGATGGCCACCCAGAACGTCGGCAGCGACTGCCCGAGCACGGCCACGATCTGCGCCGCGCGGTCCACACCGGTGCCCTTCTTCACGGCCGCCATCACGCCGAGCGGAAAGGCGATGGCCAGCGACGCGCCCATCGCGAAGGCGGCGAGCTTGAGTGAGTTCGGCAGCCGCTCGCGCAGCAGCTCGATGACGGGCCGGCGCGCGCGGATCGAGGTGCCGAAGTCCCCGGTGACCGCGCGGCCGACGAACGAGAAGTACTGCTCGACGTACGGTCGGTCGAGCCCGAGGTACTTGCGGGCGTTGGCATAGTCCTCCTCGCTGGCGTTCATCGGGAGGATCATGTGCAGCGGGTCGCCGGTGGCGCGAGCGAGGACAAAGACCACGACAGACAGAATCGCCAGTGCTACCAGCGACTGGAGGAGACGAAAGAGGACGAAGCGAAGCACGGGTTGTTGAAGGTTGGGGGGGAGCCGAGCTCCCCCCCAACTCCCCCCAGCGCCTATTTCCGCGCGAGCTCGTCGATGAACAGGTCGTTCATCACGGCGCCCGGGTTGTACTTGCCGAGCGTCTTGGAGGTCGCGTACGGCGAGTGCACGTAGACGACCGGCACGCCGTGGTGCTCGCTGCGCATCCGCGTGTAGATGTTGCGCATGAGCGCGTTGATCTTCTCCCGGTCGGTCTGGCGCATGACCTGCGCGATCATGCCGTCGATCTCCGGATCGTTGACGGTGTCGTTCAGCTTGGACGGCGTGTAGGCCTGTTTCTCCAGCAGGGCGTAGGTGCCGATCCAGTCACGGTTGGCGATGTTGTAGTAGCCCACCGCGCCGGGCGCCTTGCGATCCACCCACTGTTTGCGGAAGGCCGGGTAGTCGACGGGGATGAGCTTGCTCTTGACGCCGATCTTCTCCCAGTAGCCCGCCACCGCCTCCGCGAACGACTTGCCCTCGGCGAAGCCGGGGAGCTGGAAGGCGTAGACGTCTTGCGTGAAGCCGCCGGCGTAGCCGGCGTCGGCGAGCAGCTTCTTGGCGCGCGCGACGTCGTACGGGTAGGCCATCTCCGGCGTCACCTTGAAGCCGACCTCCTTGAACGCCCACGACAGCCCCATCGGAATCGCCGCCGGCTCGGCGTAGCCGCCGAAGATCGACTGCGCGATCTCGGCACGATCGATGGCCAGATTGAGCGCCTCGCGCACGCGCTTGTCCTTGGTGGGCGGCGTCCGGCCCTCGGGGCCGAGGATCCACCACATGTGGATGATGGCTTCTTCCCTCCGCATGTGGACCGGGAAGCCTTCCTTCTCCAGCTCCTTCACGCGCTCGCGGCTCACGTCGGCCACGTCCGCCTCACCGCGGCGCAGCAGCGCGATGCGCGTCGTCTCCTCGGGGACGAGCTTGAACGTCACGTTCTTGTACTTCGGCACGCCGATGCGCCAGTGGTTGTCGACCGCCGTCATCTTGATGTGCGAGCCGACCACCTGCTCGACGAACTTGTAGGGGCCGGTGCCGACGGGCTTGCGGGCGAATACATCATCGCCGTTGGCCTCGATGTATTTCTTCGGAAGTACCATTCCTTCTGTCGAAAGCGATCGCGACAAGTACGTTGGAATGATCAGCGTGGATTCCTTCAGGACAATCACGACGCGGTCGGGCGCCGGCGTCTCGATGTCGGCGATGAGCGTGCGCAGCGGGCCCGCATAGCCCGTCGTGGAGCGCTTGCTCATGGCGCGCTGGAGGCTGAACTTCACGTCCTCCGACGTCATGTCGCTGCCGTCGTGGAACTTCACGCCCTTTCGGAGATGGAACGTCCAGCGCCTGTGGTCGGCCGAGCTTTCCCACTTGCTGGCCAGCCCGCCCGCCTGCGACGGCTGGCCGTCCGGCGTGACGCCGACGAGATAATCGAACATCAGCGAGAGGTAGTACTTCACGTTGTGGCCCTGGAGCGCCGGGTCCAGCGTCTCGGCGGAGAAGCTCGACAGCGCGACCGTGAGCTCCGACTTGGCTTGCGCCCACGCGGGGCTTGCGACGGCGATCAGCAGCAGCAGCGACGTCACGATGATCCGGGTCGTCGATTTCATTGGTTGGGTCCTCCGGGAGGCCCTGACCGTATCGCGGGACGGGCCGGCGGCGCAAGTCCGCCGGCCCCGACGACCCTAGCCGGCTACGATGACGCTCTGTCCCAGAAACGAAGGGCGCACGAGCGCCGTGTAAGGAGCACCGACTCGCGCCGTTCGAGCGCCGGCTTCGCCGGCGCAACCGGATCCTGGGGGAGGCATCGGAGGGGGCCGTCGAGGCCCCCTCCGAGTTTTTAGCTCGCTGGCTTGAGCTGGCCGCGCGTGGCCTGGACGACCTGCTCCTGCGCCCACTCCATCGCCCGCCTGGTCGGCATGCCGTGGATCGCCTTGGCGACCATGTCGGGCAGCACGTAGTTGTTCTCGATCCGGCGCACGGCGTCGTTCGGCTTCGCGGGCCACCCGCGGGGATGCGCGTACTCCGCCTCCTTCGGGAGCATCGCGAATTTTGGATTGCGCACCCAGATCGGATGGTCGGCGAGGTTGCGGAGCGGCGGCTGGTTGAAGGCATTGGACGCCACGATCCACGCGTCGAAGTTCTCCTTGCGGAACAGGAACTGGACGAACTCCTTCGCCGGCTCGGCGTTCTTCGAGAATTTCCAGAGCCCGATTCCGTTGATGCCCGGCGCGCTGTGCGTGCCCGCGGGCCCGGCCGGGCTCGGATGGTGGTTGATGTCGTCGGCGATCGGCATCTTGTTGGCGAGCGCCGTGTTGTAGGGGCTGATCGGGTTGTGGATCCACGAGCCCTTGCCGGAGAGGATGAACCGGTTGTTGGACGCGTCGTCCCAGGACAGCACCTCGGGCTCCATGCCGTCGCGATAGAGCTCCTTGTACCACTCGATCACCTGCGCGGTCCTGTCCGACACGATGGCCGGCGTCTTGCCGTCCACCTCGAGGACCTTGCCGCCGTAGCACCAGAAGATGGCCCAGAAACTCGTGTTCGAGTCGCCGCAGTGGCTGATGGCGATGCCCACCGGATTGCCCTGCCGCTTGAGGACCTTGCCCTGCCGCAGCAGCTCGTCCCATGTTTTCGGGTACTCGAGGCCGGCCTTCGCGAAGTGCGCCATGTTGTAGGTCGCGGGAAACGCGACCCAGAACCAGGGCACCGCACGCCAGCCCGAGCCCGTCTGGCACGACTCCGCGGCGAACGGATACCAGCCGCCGTACTTCTTGCCGAGCGTGTCGACCAGCGGGCCCACGTCGACGAGCAGATTCTCGAAGAGGTACGGATCGGCGTGGCTCAGGAGGACGAGATCGTGGCCGGACTGGCTCTGGGCCTCGGCGGCGCGCTTGGCCGGCAGCTGCAGGCCCTGGATGGTGTCGACTTTGACCGTGAGACCGGCCTGCTTGCCGAACACCTCGGCCTGCCGTCGGAGCTCGTCGTCGGAGGCCGGAACGAAATGGTTGGTGCTCAAGAACGTGAGCTCGCGCTTCTGGGCGTAGGCGGGAGCGCGATCCAGCAGTACCGTGGCGCCGGCCACGGCCGAAGAGAGAAGGAAGTCGCGGCGCGTCGTTCCTCGCATGGCTCAACCCCCCTTGCGTGGACGTTGGGGCGCAAGTATCACATAATGGCCGGCGCCGAAAAAGGAGATGCCATGCCCAAGAAGCCGCTGAGCCTCGCGTGCGTGCTGTTCGTCGCGGCGCTGATGTCCGGCGCGTCAGTCGTCTCACCGGCGCTCGCCCAGGGCAAGAAGCTCAAGATCGGCGTGATCTACGACTACACCGGGCCGCTCGCGGGCGGCGGGTCGGACCTGCACGCGCTCGGCGCGAAGATCATGATCGACTACTTTGCGAAAAAAGGGGGCGTCGAGGGCTACGCGATCGAGGCAACCTACGCGGACGCTCAGAGCAAGCCCGACGTGGCCATCAACGAGGCGGTGCGGCTGGTCGAGCAGGAGAAGGTCGACATGCTCCTCGGCTTCTATTCGTCGGCGCAGTGCGT
>WNGN01031918.1_pt1 | contig 10515 bp, 6 predicted proteins | sample 5400561 | NCBI WGS metagenome assembly WNGN01 (sample SAMN13153379, study PRJNA577476) | soil metagenome | isolation source: 115 cm soil or saprolite under Garry oak tree replicate 2 | place: USA:California | collected 2016-06-15 | reverse complement strand
CAGTTCCTCCTTTGGAACTCAATTCTGAGTTGCCACCGAAGTTACAAGAGATCATCGAAAAGGCGTTGGAGAAAGATCGTGATCTGCGCTATCAGTCCGCCGCCGACCTGCGCGGCGATCTCAAGCGGCTCAAGCGCGACACTGAATCAGGAAAACCCAAAGCAGTTCAAGTAGCCCGCGCGGTGGCGAGCGATGCCGCTCGCCCAAGTAGTGCAATATCTTCATCGGCTGCGGTCGCTGCTCCAGCCCAGTCAATATCGGCGACAGGCACCCCTGTAAGCGTAATTACCCCGTCCAGCAGCTCCGCTGTGATTGCCGCTGCGCGTCAGCATAAGCTCGGACTGACTTTGTTCATAGTTCTCGGAATGCTTCTTGTCTTGACCGCAGGCTATGGAGTGTATGCATTTCTTTCCCGCTCCCGGCCTGCCGCTTTCCAGAATTTCTCCGTCATCAAGGTCACTGAAACCGGCAACGCCACCGAAGCCACGATTTCTCCCGACGGAAAATACATCCTGCATGTTGTGAACGACAATGGGCTCGAGAGTTTGTGGCTTCGCAATGTTCCCTCTAACAGTAATACTCAGGTCGTTGCGCCGGGGCAGGTGCACTACATCGGTCTGCGCTTCTCTCCCGATGGCAACTATCTCTACTTCGTGCGCAGCGAAATCGGCAGCCGGTCTCTTAAGTATCTATATCGTGCCCCGGTGCTCGGCGGCGCTCCCCAGAAATTGGTCACCGACATTGACACCAACATTACCTTCTCTCCTGACGGACAAAAGTTTGCCTATGTGCTGGACAACAATCCAAGCTCAGGCCGATACCGTCTTATCATTCACTCGCTGGAGACTGCAGAGGAGAAGGATCTGACCAGCGGCTCCCTAGCCGAGGGATTGATTGATCCCGCGTGGTCGCCCGATGGAAAAGTGATTGTCTGCCCAATCCAACAGCCTGGTGATGCTCTTTCCGGTCTTGTCGCAGTCGATGTAGCCAAAGGCAAACGCAACTTGTTCTTTACTTCTAAAACACGGTTTGCTGGAAGCCCGGTCTGGTTGCCTGACGGCACCGGGCTGCTGGTTTTGCAGGCCACTTTTAACCGCGCGCAGGTGGCGTTCGTCTCCTACCCTGAGGGCAAATTATTCCCGGTCACTCGCGATACAAACAATTATTTCAATCTAAGCGTTGCGTCCGACGGCCACACCTTCACGACCGTCCTAAGTCAAGCACACATCGATCTTTACCTTATCGCTGCCGGAGCGACCTCCACCCAGGCTTCGCAACTCACTTTCGGCGCGCCCGTAGACAATCTCAGTTGGGTGCCGAACGGTCAAATCATCCTGGCTGAGGATGGACGTCTTGATCTCCTCAACCCAGATTCCAAAGTGAAGACGCCTCTGTTAACTCAGCAAATTTCGTGGGCGGGTAGTCCATCTTCCTGCTCCAATGGGCGAGTCGCCTTCAGTGCCCAGCCGAGCGGAGAGAATCACCTCAACATCTGGAGTGTGGACGCCAGCGGCGGCAACCTTAAACAAATAACCGCCGGGAAACTGGACGATTCCCCTGAATGTTCCTCGCGCGGTGTCATTTACCAGGACGCCGAATTACAGCTAATGAAAGTGCCCGTCGAAGGCGGCGCCTCGCAGAAAGTCTCTGAATACACCGTCTTCAGCCGGATTGCCGCTTCTCCCGACGCCAAGCTCGCGGCCTTCAGTTCGTACCGCCTGGGCGACCCCAAAGAAAAATTGGCGGTTGTATCACTCGATGCCGCCCAAACCCCGAAGCTGCTGGAACTGGAGAGACCTCGCGAAAGCGCATTTCCTGACAGTCGGGTTCGCTTCTCTCGCGACGGAAAAGCGGTTGTTTACAGCGTCCGAACCGGTAATGCTGACAACTTGTGGCTGCAGCCGCTAGATGGCACTCCCGGCCACCAAATCACGGACTTTAAGTCGGAGCTCATTCGGGACTTTGATTGGTCGCCGGATGGCCGAAAGATCGCTATCATTCGCGGCCACATCGATTCCGACGTCGTTCTAATTCGCGATTCCCAGCAGTAATCAGAATCAATGTAGCGCCAGAGTCCTCGCGCGTGCTCGGGATGAGTAAACCAGGTGCTGGCTTAAGCTGTAGTAATTTGAACTCGACCTTACGGACAGCGCCGACCAGTCGCCAGTTGTCGGACACCGAACAGCAATGCGGGCGGAGTTTCCCAACTTCCTGTTAGCCGACCATCCGGGATCGAATGTTCTATACAGCGGGAGTGGCACACATAATAAATCCTATTTCGCGTCGACCGGAGCAGTGATGATCGTGCCGCTGAGTCTGGCTTATCAGATGTAGACGCGGTGCAGCATTTCGGCGGCGCTCTCGTCGAGTAATTCGGCACGCCGAACCTCTTCGAAACGCGCCAGCAAATCATCCACGCGAAGCCGCTTCTTTTCGGCTCCGTGGAAGTCCTGAATGATGCGGCCGCGGTGCATCATGATGAGGCGGTCGCCGAGGTTTGCGGCCTGCTGCATAGAGTGGGTCACCATAAGGGTCGTCAGCTGGTCGCACCTGATAATGGTAGCGGTGAGCGCAATTACCTGATCGGCGCTTTTGGGGTCCAGCGCAGCCGTGTGCTCGTCGAGAAGCAGCACTTCCGGGCGCAGCCATGTTGCCATAAGCAGAGTTAATGCCTGCCGTTGGCCCCCTGAGAGCGAACCAATCGGATTTTTCAGGCGATCTTCAAGACCCATGTTCAGCTGACTGACACGATCACGCAATTGGCTGAGCAGATGTTTCCGCAACGGCCAGCCCAGCCGCCGCGGTTTCCCGCGATATGCGGCAAGCGCCAGGTTCTCTGCTATGGACATGTTTGCCGCTGTGCCACTGAATGGATTTTGAAAGACGCGGCCAATGAGCTTCGCCCGCTTGTGCTCGGGCCACTTGGTGATGTCCGCGCCAGTGAGGAAAATTGCGCCAGAATCGACGCAAAACGATCCGGCCACAGCATTGAGCAAGGTGGATTTCCCCGAACCGTTCGTGCCGATGATGACTACAAACGATCCATCATTCACCGTCAGGTTGACCGCCTGCAGTGCGTGCAGTTCATTGGGCGTGCCAGGATTGAATGTCTTGCTGACCGTACGGATTTCAAGCATGGGATGATCGGGGCTTGAGCAGGTTAAGCCGTTTCAGGAGCCCGGGAGCTACAAGCGCCAAAAAGACGAACAGTGCAGTGACGAGTTTCAGGTCATTGGGATTCAATCCCAAGCGCAATGCGATTGCCACCAGGAGCCGGAAGAGGACTGAGCCCATCACTGCGCCGGTGATGCTAAGCCCAAGCTGCCGTGTTCCCACCAATGCCTCACCAATAATGACGCTGGCCAATCCCCATACCACCATGCCGATACCCATCTGCACATCGGCAAAACCTTGATACTGCGCAATGAAGGCTCCGGCTAAGGCGATCAGGCCATTGGAAATCGCAAGCCCAAGGATGATCATGTTTTCATCATTCACTCCCAGCGCGCGGATCATTTCATTGTTATCCCCGGTGGCGCGCATTGCGGTTCCAAGATTTGTGTGAAAGAAGACGTACATGACACAACCCGCCAGCACGATAAACAAAAGTGAAGCCACCAGAAGCGACGCTTCCAGTGGGGTGATCTCCCATCCCATCACATTCAAATTATGGTCACGCGCCAGTGCCATGCCCACTCGCTCAGCGTAGGTCGATAAGGTAGAAGATCCCAGCACCGAAATGTTGCTTCTGCCCATAATGTGCAGGTTGATGGAATACAGCCCTGTCATCACCAGAATGCCGGCAAGCAAGCCATTAATTTTGAATTTTGTCGCCAGGGTTCCCGTCAAAGTGCCTGCAAGAAAGCCGCCTGCAAAAGCAGCAGACGTCGCCAGTACCGGATTCACGTTATGAACGAGGAGCATGGCAGCCAAGGCGGCGCCAAGTGTGCTCGATCCGTCTGCAGTGATGTCGGGAAAAGCAAAGATTCGAAAGCTGATGAAAACGCCCAGCGCGACCAACGAAAAGATGAATCCCAGCGTTAGCGCTCCCAGCAGGAGACTCATGCCTCGGCGCCTTCCGCCGTGATGTTAGAAATGGGCGCGATCCAGCATGCGCCACGAACGAGTTCGCTCTGTCCGCTGCCGGAAAGGGCTCGATCATCGCTTAACAAGTGAAGGATGCCTTCCAGCGCTTGCCCTTCAAAGAGCGTCTTGATCGAGGCCTTTAAGTCAATCTGGCCCCTCTGCACGGGACGATAAGAGAACGCGGCGGCATGGAAATGCCCAGCAACTGCGAGCTCCGAACTCGAAGCGTTCGGAAACGGACGAATAACGGGTGCCAGAGCCCCAGCACTCCCGCGCACGGCGATGCCAGCCAAAAGGACCACGCTTTTCGTGTAGGCACGTTCCGCTGTGAAGCTGAGCCAATCGCGAATCCGGGGAAATTGGAAAGCATTAGGTTCAGAAGCGGCCACAACCGGCGAGCGGCGCAACGCGGCTCCGATCAAGCCTGCGGACTCCGCGATCATAACAATACCGATTTGCTGGGCATTGAAGAGATCCAGGCATGACTCAAGCAAAAGACTAAGCGCCACAGGCTCACCGTTCTTCTTTGCCTCAAAGCGGATCAAGGCGCTGAATGGCTGCGGATTCGCTCCATGGCAAGCGATGCCATAGCAGACCTGAACCTCTGGAAGCGTTGTTCCACCGGCTAGCAGAAAATCTGGGACATTTGTTCCATCCGTCGGTCCCTGGCAATCTTCAAAATGCTCACCGAGCGCCCCCAGTCCGATCGCGAAAGTGGAGTCGGAGAATTGCAACGTCCGGCAGTGTTCTTTGGCAAATCCGCAGCGCTCGAGCAGGCTGGCATTTCCCAATCGGCGGCATTCTAGTTTGGAACCCGGCGCGAGCGGATACACCTCGTATATGGCCCCGCAACTCTCAATCTGCCTTATCGCTCTGGGAGCGGGTGCTTCAACTTTCGGACTCTCGGTAGCCTCATTCGGTGGCAAAGATTCCGGCATTGCCTTCGCGACAAGCACGTCTTCCAGCTTCGACAGCTGGATAACTTTCAGGACGTTGCGCGAACAGTTCGAGACTGCGAACGATCCCTGAATGCTCTTCAAATCCTTGTAGAGCCTTACCAGGGTGCCAATTCCGGCTGAGCTCAAGAAGGCCACTCGTGAAAGGTCTAACTGAATATGGTGCGAGCCTTGCCGGATTTCCTGATCAACGGCTGCGGCAAGATGATCAGCCCAATAGCCGTCGACACGTCCTTCGACCTTGAGTTCGACCGTTTCGCCGCGGAGTTGTTTGGTAATTTGCATTTCTCTTACTTTGGGCCATTACCTTGTCGTTTGGTCTGCCCGGCCAATCGTCTGGTTGTGAATCCCCGTTTCGTCTACGACGACGTTTGCGCGACGTAGAATATCATCTGGAATCCGCCACTGCTGCTTGAGACCCTTCAGCGCCGCCGTGTTCACGACGAAATGAATAGGGATTTCGTTCCGGACTGGTATCTGAGTCGGATCGGAGCCACGCAAAATTCGCGAGGCCAATTCTCCCGTTTGTTTGCCGATCTGGTAAAAATCAGCGCCGTAATCGAACAAGGTCCCGCGATCAGGTTTACCTGGTGTGATACTGAACACCGGAATATGAGCTCTCTGCCCGACCAAAACCACTGAGTCGGCGGCAACACTGACTGTCACATCGCCGCCTATCCATAAGGCTTCTGCTCCTCGGGCAACTAGTGAATCTTCGGCTTCGAGCACGGAATTTGAATTTTCGACATTGGCCTCGAATAACTCAATACTCCATCCTTGGCAAACCTCGCGCGCTTTCTCGACAAAGGCCCGCGAATTAGCTTCAGCCGGATTCCAGGCCACGCCCACTCTCTTTAGGCTTGGGAACATCTCCCGCGCGATTCGGAAAGCATCTTGTACCGGAAGGAAACTGCCAATGCCCACCAAGTTGCGCGGGTGATTCAGTGGGTTGTCGCGACTGATCCCCACTCCTGCCACCACCGGATCGGCAACCAGGCCGAACACTTGAATCGTCTTGTCGCCACGATTCGCATTGGCAACTGCTTGCAGCGACAAGGTGCTCATCGTAAGCAACAAGTCATAACGGGCATTGACCATTTCCTTGGCGATGGAACTCCCGACAGAAATATCGCCTTGCGCGTTGAACTTATCTATGACAATGGTTTTTCCTTCAATAAATCCATTCGCTGCCAAGCCGTCTATGGCGCCCCGAGTGCCCTCATCCAGCAGCATTGTCGAAGCATGCTGAAGAAGTCCGACGTGTGGTATGTTCCGGGCACTGGTGCTTCGCCGTCCAAGATCGGACAAAAGGAGTGCCGCGGAAGCTGAAATGATCAGGACGAGCCCCAAAAGGAGACGCTTGACAACAAATCGCATCTGCCAACCTGCGAGGAAAAGTTAGTGTCCGGGCGTAGAGTCTACCACTGTGGTGTGGTGGGTGCAGACGACAGGAAAACATATCTCTGGATTACGCCCGAGTATCGGGCTACTCGGACACAACCCCTGTTATGGAACAGTCTTCGAGTCAGTCACGGGACTTGTAATTTCCGATGAGGTGGGTGCTTAAGCAAGGTCCGATGCGGGGTGTTTCCGTTTGGGCGTACCGCGAGCGTCCTTCTGGGCACTTGTTCCCCGGGGTTGGGGATGGTATTCACGAGGTAGCGCCCTTGGCTACAGAGGGGAAAGTCATGAGACCTCCGTTCGTTGTGTCTCTTCTTGCCGTGGCCCTACTTGCGGTTGCGTTTGCCGCATTGCCATCTTCGGAAGCGCCGACCGGTTTCGACAACCAGAGCAATGGGATGGTGGACGAGGCGACGCACCAGGCTGATCAGGTCAAGTTTGACGAAGTAGAAAACGTCAGCGACGGCCTCGGTCCTCTATATAACGCGCAATCCTGCCGCGAATGTCACCAGAGCCCGGTATCCGGCGGGGGCAGCCAGGTCGCCGAGTTGCGGGTGGGCCACGAGGGAGCACACCACCGTTTTGAGAACGCGGAGATCCCCATCGCGCGCGGAACCGAGATCATCACCGGGCGCACCCTGGTGAATGATCGCGCCATCTGTCCCAATGGAGCGTTTCCCAACACCGAGATCCAGGAGCGCCTGCCTGACAGCGAAAATGTCCGCACAACCCGGCTGTCCCTGAGTCTTCTGGGCGACGGGTTTGTGGAGGCGGTGGCCGATCAGACGTTCATCGAGCTGGCTCGCAAACAATGTAAGGAGACGCACCACAAGATCTGCGGGCAAGCGATCTTTGTCCCCATCCTCGAAGCTCCCGGGCAGACCGGGGTTGGGAGGTTTGGCTGGAAGGACCAGCACGCCAGCCTGCTCTCATTTTCCGGGGACGCCTACCTGAACGAGATGGGCATCACCACGCGGCTGTTCCCCGACGAGGTGACCAAGCTGTGCAACACCGCTTCCGAGCCCAACGATGTGCCCGATCCGGACGGGCTAGACGACCTGGACCACTTCGCGCGCTTCATCCGCGCTACCAAGGCGCCGGCGCGCGACGGGCAACTGGCAGCGACACCGCAAACCAGGCGCGGCTCCGAGCTGTTCGAGAAGGTCGGCTGTGCCACCTGCCACGTGCGCGCTTTGACCACCGCACCCGCCGGAACCAAGATCAATGGTGGGAAATTCACCATTTCCGACGCGCTGGGAGCGAAGACCTTCCATCCCTATTCGGATTTCCTGATGCACAACGTGGGGACGGGTGACGGCATCGTCGTCCCCATGTTGGAACATTACGGCCGCAGGATGTATCAGACGACATGGAGGAATTTTTCGGGCGAGGACTTCCACAACGCGCGGTTCAAGGTACGGACAGCGCCGCTGTGGAGCGTCCGGCTGCGCAGCCGGTTGATGCATGACGGAGCTTCGGTGACTCTGCGAGATGCGGTCACGCGCCATGGCGGCGAAGCTTCCGAGGTAATGCACCACTTCGAAAAACTATCGCACGCCGACCAGGAAGCAATCCTCGAATTCCTCCGGTCGCTATAGGATCGTCAGGAAGGGCGCCTGCGAAGCGTCCCATCAATCGGCTGGCGGGAAAGTTGCCAAGCTCGGTGGCGCTTGCGGACGAGTGACGGGCAAGCCGGAAGTTATAAACATTGGGCAGCGCATCCTACACGCCTGACCTAATCTACAACAAGGTGCGCTAATCAATCCCCTGCTTTAGCGGTGGCCATCGTAATCGAATCCATCACCGACCCGAGGTATCTTTTGCAGGCGCGCGAGTACGAATCCGGCCAGCGTTTCAAATCCTGAATCGCGCGGCAGCGAAAGCTGGTATTGCGATTCGAGATCGCGAATGCTTACCGACCCTTCCAGCACTACGGCAATTTTGCCCTCGATTTCCGCCTGCTGCGGCGGCGGCACGTCGAACTCGTCTTCGATCTCGCCCACCAACTGCTCCAGAATGTCTTCAACCGTGATTACGCCTGCAGTCGAACCAAATTCATCCACCACAACCGCCATGTGCCGTTTTCGTTCTTTGAATTCGTCGAGCAGCTCAGTTAATGGCTTGGTTTCCGGGACCACCAGCACGTCGTGCATGATCTGGCTGATTCTCATCATCGGGATGCGCGCAGCCATAGGTTGCAGAGGGCTTGCGGTGAGCCGCAGGCGCGTCCAGCGCATTAGGTCTTTGGCGTAGAGCACGCCGATGATGTGCTCGGGACCGCTTTTGGGATCATAGACTGGAATGCGCGAATGCTGCTCTTCAACCACTCGGCCCAGAGCCTCGTCCAAGGTCAGATCCCCGGGTAGCGAAAAGATGTCCGGCCGAGGGACCATTACCTCGCGCACGGTGATGTTTTCCAGCTCCAGCGCGTTGTGGATCATTTCCTCCTGAAATGGCGGAATCTGCCCGAATTGTCGGCTGGCAGTCACGATCAGCTTTAGCTCATCCGGCGAATGAATAGGTCCCTGCCGCAACTTGCGTGAGCCAAAAATTCGCAGCACCGAACCTGCTGCCCGGCTCATTAAGAAAAGCAGCGGCCTGGTCAGCGTGAGGAAAACGTCCATGGGCGCGGCGACAGCAAGTGCGACCTGCTCAGCACGCTGCAGAGCCAATGACTTAGGTACTAATTCTCCAAGGATTACATGCAGGCAGGTGATCAGGCTGAACGCGATTATGATCGCAATGGTATGAGCATAAACCGCGGCATGGGGCATTTCATGAACAAAGCGGAAGCTCTCCACCAAACGGGCAACCATAGGCTCACCGATCCAGCCCAGCGTCAGGCTGACGATGGTGATTCCCAGTTGGACGCCGTTGACAACCTCGTCCAGATTTCGGTGTAGCTTTTGAACGATGCGCGCACCGATGCGCCGGGCCTCGATGAGCTGCTGAATCCGCGTATCGCGCACGCTCACCAGGGCAAATTCGGCGGCGGCGAAGAAGGCATTGGCTGCCACCAGAAGCAGGATGAGAAACACCCGCAGCAGCACAAAAGCAATCATGAAGAACCAATTTTAACACTGGCAGTGTACTTGGACCGAGATCTTAGAGCTAAGCTGTTGTAGAATTTAGGAGTAAGCATGATGTTGGGGTTCCGCAGTTCCGGCCTGATCTGGTATACCTCGCAGGTTTAAATCAAGATTTCCTGCTTCCCATTCTGCGATTGACTGGTCTAACGCAACGGCGCGAGTCGGCAGCAGGCTAAAGTTCAGCGCAATCTGAGGAACAAATCGCGTTCCGCTTTCGTAATCACCATAGGGCTCAGGAAACCAAAGTATCCGCCGCAGGAGGACGTTGTGAACGGGAATGGAAACGGCAAAAAGAAGCGCCGCAAACGGATCATCATTATCAGTGTGGTTGTTGGGGTGGTCCTGTTAGGAGCTCTGGGACTGTACGCGTTCACCCGCGGCGGAACGAAGATTGAGGACTCGAAGCTCGCGAAGGTGACGCGCGACGACCTGGCCAAGAGCGTGGTCGCGACCGGCAAAGTAGAGCCGATCACCAAGGTGGAAGTGAAGTCGAAGGCCAGCGGCATCGTCAAGAAGCTGTACGTGGAATACGGCGACCGGGTGAAAAAGGGACAACTGCTCGCGCAATTAGATAAAGAAGAGATTCAGGCGCAGGTGGATCAATCGCGCGCTTCCCTGGCCGCGGCAGATGCCAATCTTAAGAGTGCCGAAGCCGATTACGAGCGCTCCAAAGTGGATGCCGAGGGTCCCGACGTACCGTTGCTGAAACGCGCGCACGACCGCGCGCTAGGCATGGCCAAGGAAGGCGTCGTATCCACCTCTGCCCTCGAAGATGCGCAGAAAAACTACGAGCTAGCCTTGAATAAGCAGAATGTCGCCAAAGCTCAAATGACTGTCTTGAAGGCGAAAATCGCGCAGTCAGAAGCTCAAGTGGTGCGTGATCGCGCCAATTTGAAGCAGCTTGAGGAGCAGCTCGGTTACACCGATATAGTGTCGCCGATTGATGGAATTGCGCTCTCGCGCGATGTGGAAATGGGCGATGC
>WNGN01025524.1_pt1 | contig 10516 bp, 12 predicted proteins | sample 5400561 | NCBI WGS metagenome assembly WNGN01 (sample SAMN13153379, study PRJNA577476) | soil metagenome | isolation source: 115 cm soil or saprolite under Garry oak tree replicate 2 | place: USA:California | collected 2016-06-15 | reverse complement strand
GAGCCAGGCGCACAGAACCTGTGCACCCGAACCCGCGGTCATCGGCAGCCGAGCACCGAGGGGCACCGTCGTCCGGAGCCCGGAGGCTCGCTCCGCGGCCGCGACGCACACCCGCTCGTTACCGTCGCGGCGATACAGCTGCGCACTCTCGGCCGACTCGTCGCGCACCCACGACAGCACCGGCGCTGCGGCGGCGATCAGCGGGTCGGGCAGCGCGGCCGCGAGCTCGCCGAGCCGGGATCCGAGCACGAACCGCCCGTCGGCGTCTCGCGCGAGCAGCCGGTGTACCTCGAGCGCGACGGCCAGCCGGTGTGCGGTGGCCCGGGGCAGCTCGGTCGCCGTGACGAGCTCGGCGAGCGTGCGTGGCGAGGTGGCCGTGGCGCCCAAGATGGCGACCGCCTTGTCAATAACGCCGATGCCGCTATGCTGACTGCCATCGCGCTGTCTCACGACGCGATACTAGAGTCTCACATTACGGGATGGCAAGAAATGGGTAAGACCCTCGCAGAGAAGCTCTGGGATAGTCATGTCGTACACAGCGCGCCGGATGAGCCGGACTTGCTCTACATCGACATGCACCTCGTGCACGAGGTCACCAGCCCGCAGGCCTTCGACGGCCTGCGCCTGGCCGGACGCACCGTGCACCGTCCCGATCTGACGCTGGCCACTGAAGACCACAACGTGCCCACCCAGCACATCGAGCTTCCCATCGCCGATCCGGTCAGCCGGACGCAGGTCGAGACGCTGCGCAAGAACTGCGCCGAGTTCGGCGTCGAGCTGTATCCGATGGGCAACGCCGAGCAGGGCATCGTGCACGTCATCGGCCCGCAACTCGGCATCACCCAGCCGGGCATGACGATCGTGTGCGGCGACTCGCACACCTCCACGCACGGCGCGTTCGGCGCGCTGGCGTTCGGCATCGGCACGAGCCAGGTCGAGCACGTGCTGGCGACGCAGGCGCTCCCGCTCGACCGGCCGAAGACGATGGCGGTCACCGTCGAGGGCGAACTGCCCGACGGCGTGACTCCGAAGGACGTCATCCTCGCCGTCATCGCCAAGACCGGGACGGGAGGCGGGCAGGGCTACATGGTCGAGTACCGCGGCAGCACGTTCGAGCAGATGTCGATGGAAGGCCGGATGACGGTCTGCAACATGAGCATCGAGTTCGGCGCACGGGCAGGAATGATCGCCCCGGACGAGACGACATTCGCCTACCTGAAGGGTCGCCCGCACGCGCCGAGTGGCGAGCAGTGGGACCAGGCGGTCGAGTACTGGACGAGCCTGCGCACCGACGACGACGCCGAGTTCGACGCGCACGTCACGCTCGATGCCGCGACACTCGCCCCGTTCGTGACGTGGGGCACGAACCCGGGTCAGGGCGCGCCGCTGAGCGAGACGATCCCTGACCCGGCGAACCTCGCGGACGAGTCCGCTCGCGTCGCGGCCGAGAAAGCCTTGGCATACATGGGATTGTCCGCCGGGACGCCGTTGCGCGACATCCATGTCGACACCGTCTTCGTGGGCTCTTGTACCAATGGGCGCATCGAGGACCTGCGCGCGGCTGCCGGCGTCATCAACGGACACAAGGTCGCCGACGGTGTGCGCATGCTGGTCGTACCCGGCTCGATGCGCGTGCGCGTCCAGGCCGAAGAGGAGGGTCTCGACGCGGTGTTCACTGCGGCCGGAGCCGAGTGGCGCCAGGCCGGATGCTCCATGTGCCTGGGCATGAACCCCGACCAGCTCGCGCCGGGCGAGCGCAGCGCGTCGACGTCCAACCGCAACTTCGAGGGACGCCAGGGCAAGGGCGGAAGAACACATCTCGTGTCACCGCTGGTCGCCGCGGCCACCGCCGTCGCCGGCCACCTCGCCAGTCCCGCGGATCTGTAGGGAGCAGCCATGGACAAGTTCACCGTCCACACCGGTACGGCTGTGCCGCTGCGGCGCAGCAACGTCGACACCGACCAGATCATCCCCGCCGTGTACCTCAAACGAGTGACCCGAACCGGCTTCGAGGACGGCCTGTTCAGCGCCTGGCGTGCGAACGAGCCGGACTTCGTGCTGAACCAGCCGCGCTTCGACGGCGCGTCGATTCTCGTCGCCGGCCCCGACTTCGGCACCGGATCCTCGCGCGAGCACGCGGTGTGGGCGTTGACCGACTACGGATTCAGAGCTGTCATCTCGCCGCGGTTCGGCGACATCTTCCGCGGCAACTCGCTCAAGGCCGGGCTGCTCACGGTCGTGCTCGCGGAGAAGATCGTCCAGCGACTGTGGGACGACATCGACGACGACCCGACGACGGAGGTCACGGTCGACCTCGTCGAGTGCCAGGTGCGATGGTCCGGCGAGGTGCACGGATTCGACCTCGACGACTACACGCGCTGGCGGTTGCTCGAGGGACTCGATGACATCGGTCTCACTCTGCGACAGACCGACAAGATCACAGCGTACGAGGCGACGCGCCGACCGTGGCTGCCCGCAACCGCATCGCGTTGAGAATTCCCTTGTATAGCAAGGGATTCTGCATTCGCGCCACGCGCGCAACAAGCAGAACAACATCGACTCGTGCCGCGACGCGCTAGAAAAGTCCTGAGACACAAGCGGATTAGGTTGGACTGCGGCGTTCCACGTCCTACGGTGGCGGACGAGTCGGCCAGAGTGGCCGAGCCCAATGTCCGGGGAGGACACGTGCCAAACAAGGCTCAGTTCATCGAGTTGCTCGCCGAGCGACTCGACGGAGACAGGAAGCGCGCTGCGGCCGCGCTCGACGCGGTGATCGACACCGTGTACGCAAACGTCGCAAAGGGCGAGCGGGTGGCCCTCACCGGTTTCGGCATCTTCGAGAAGCGCATCCGCGCCGCTCGTACCGCCCGCAACCCCGCCACAGGTGCGGCGGTCAAGGTGAAGAAGACCGCTGTGCCCGCATTCCGCGCCGGTGCGGAGTTCAAGGCCATCACGAGCGGAGCGCGCAAGGTCGCCAAGGCTCCGGCCAAGAAGGCCGTGGCGAAGAAGGCTGCACCGGTGAAGAAGGCTGTGGCGAAGAAGGCGGCACCCGTCAAGAAGGCAGTGGCGAAGAAGGTTCCGGCCAAGAGGACCACTGCGAAGAAAGCTCCCGCGAACCGTTCTCGGTAGCTCTGCCGATCAGCAGCCGAGACTCGCGAGGGCCCGATGACACCACGTCGGTGCCCTCGCGAGTTAGCGGGCCGCGCGGCCGTAGTAGTCGGCAGACACCACGACGCCGTCGGCGACCGCCAGGATCCAGACGGCTCCCTTGCGAGTAGCGACCGATTCCGGTGGTGGCTGCACGAGCTGTGCTACCAGTCCCGGGATCGCTATGCCCTGACTGCACATCACCGTTGATGCCGCTGACTTCGCGAGAGCCAAGACCTCAGAGCGCGCGGCGTCCGGGTCGTTGACGTACGCCTCGTCGGCGAAGGTCGGCACGATCTCGACCTCGCGGTCGATCAGCTGCGCCAACGGCTCGACAGTCTGTACGCAGCGCGTCCTGCCGGCGGCCGATCTTCTCCAGCGGGCGCAGCCGATCGTCGCCCCGCCACTCGCTTCGCTTGCCCGCCTTGGCATGCCGCACGAGCGCGACGACCGATTGCGGAACGGGCACCGCCGTGAACTCGTCGAGCACCGACCGTTCGCGGTCATAGGTCAACCTCGCACGTGCGTCCGCGACGGGCACCCAGAGCAGGTCGCTCACCTCGTCGCCGGCCGCGAATTCGCCGGACAGGTAGCGCATCGCCCAGAAACGGACGCTCTTCGGCACGCCCTCGACGAGGTAGTGCACCCGGCCGAGGCGGCGCGTCACGGCGACCCGGGCGCCGGTCTCTTCGGCAACTTCGCGCACGGCAGCCGCGAGATCCGATTCGCCCGCCTCCAGCTTGCCTTTGGGCAGTGTCCAGTCGTCGTAGCGGTCGCGGTGGATGACTGCCACCTGCGGCACGTCGCCGTCGTCATGCCAGACGACGCCCCCGGCGGCGCGAATCTCGGCGGGAGGCATCGTCACGGCGGGTTATTCACCCCGGCCGCCGAGGCGCTTCATCAGCATTTCCTGGTAGTCGATGTGCTTCTCGCCGCCCGAGCGCACCCAGGCGCCGTCATACTGCAGGTCCCAGGCCATGGTGTCTTCCGAGAACGCGGCGTCCAGGCACAGCCGCAGGTGCTCGGTGGCAGTGGGGTCGCTGACCCGGCACAGCAACTCGACGCGGCGATCGAGGTTGCGGTGCATGAGATCCGACGAGCCGATCCAGTACTCGGGTTCGCCGTCGTTTGCAAAATAGAAGATGCGCGAGTGCTCGAGGAACCGGCCGAGGATCGACCGGGTCGTGATGTTTTTCGACAAACCCGGAACGCCCGCGCGGATCGTGCAGAACGTGCGCACGAGCAGCTCGACTCGCACGCCGGCTCGCGACGCCCGGTACAGGGCGTCGATCGTCTGCTCGTCGACCAGATGGTTCGTCTTGATCTGGATGTGCGCCGGGCGGCCGGCCTCGGCATGTGCGATCTCGCGCTCGATGCGTTCGATCAGCCCGATGCGCACGCCGAGCGGTGCGACCAGCAGGGTCCGGTACGCGGTCTGCCGCGAGTAGCCGGTCAGCACGTTGAACAGGTCGGTGAGGTCGGCGCAGATCGCCTCGTCAGCGGTGAACAGGCCGATGTCCTCGTACAGGCGCGCCGTCTTCGGGTTGTAGTTGCCGGTGCCGACATGGGCGTAGCGACGGATGGTCGCGCCCTCCTGGCGCACGACGAGCGAGGCCTTGCAGTGCGTCTTGAGCCCGACCAGCCCGTAGACGACGTGACAGCCGGCGCGCTCGAGTGCGCGTGCCCACTTGATGTTTGCCTGCTCGTCGAAGCGTGCCTTGATCTCGACGATGACCACGACCTGCTTGCCGGCCTCGGCGGCGTCGATCAGCGCGTCGACGATGGGGGAGTCGCCGGACGTGCGGTACAGCGTCTGCTTGATCGCCAGGACGTTGGGGTCGGCGGCCGACCGCTCGACGAAGCGCTGAACGCTCGTCGCGAACGACTCGTACGGGTGGTGGACTAGCACGTCCCCGTCGCGCAGTGTGGCGAAGAACGACTTCGACGTCTCGCCCTCGGCGAAGCGCGGATGCGTAGCCGGGACGAACGGGCGGTCCTTGAGCGCGGGACGGTCCAGGTCGTAGATCTGCCACAGCGAGGTGAGGTCGAGCAGGCCCGGCACCCGGATCACGTCGTCGGGCGCCACGTCGATCTCGCTGGTCAGCAGCGAGAGGATCGCGTCGTCGATGTCCTCGGCAACTTCGAGGCGGACGGCCGGGCCGAACCGCCGGCGCACCAGCTCGCGTTCGAGCGCCTGCAGCAGATCCTCGTCGCGGTCCTCCTCGACCTCCAGGTCGGCATTGCGGGTGACCCGGAACAAGTGGTGCTCGATCACGTCCATGCCGGGGAACAGCATCGCGAGGTGTGCCGCGATGAGTTCTTCCAGCGGCAGGAACTCGGCGCGCGCCGACGTCCGCTTGACGACCACGAATCGCGGGACGTTGTTGGGCACCTTGACCCGGGCGAAGCGCTCGACACTGCTGTCGGGCCCGCGTACCAGCACGGCGAGGTTGAGTGACAGCCCGGATATGTACGGGAACGGGTGCGCCGGGTCGACGGCCAGCGGCGTGAGCACCGGGAAGACCTTCGAGCGGAAATACTCACTGAGCCGACGGCGCTCCTCGTCGTCGAGCGAGTTCCACCGGACGATGCGGATGCCGTTGCCTTCGAGCGCGGGCGCGATGTCTTCGAGGAAGCATCGCGCGTGCCGATCGGCGAGTTCGCGAGTTCGCGCGGCGAGCGCGGCGAGGGTCTCGGTCGGCGACAGGCCGTCCGCCGCGAGTCCCTGCAGGCCCATCTCGACGCGGCGTTTGAGCCCGGCGATACGCACCATGTAGAACTCGTCGAGGTTGCTGGCGAAGATCGCGAGGAACCTCATCCGTTCGAGCAGCGGCTGGCGCTGGTCCTCACCGAGGGCGAGCACCCGCGCGTTGAACGCGAGCCAGGACAGCTCCCGGTTGCTGAACCGGTCCGCAGGCAGATCCTCGGCGATGTCCAGATACGGTTCGAGGTCGCCCGCGGGCACCGAGTCGAACGGGTCGAGGTCGGGCACATGGATGGTGTCCGGTTGGGCCGGCGCGCGTGTGGCCGGATTGTCAGCGGAGCGCGTTCCTGTCATGAGCCGGTCTCCGTCGTGAGCATCGCAGCGAGTACCGCAGCGCAGCGAGGAACGCAGCGAGGAGCGGAGCGAAGGAGGCCGGCGGGGAACGCGGTCATGGGTTCATGATGCCCGCTCAGGGTGAACTATGGACGACGCGCGATGGGTCGCTGCGATCGCGGCCGTCGTGCGCAGACCGACGCCGAGCAGCAGGGCAGCGCGCAGGTCGGACTCCGTGTCGACGTCCTGGCGCAGGCCTGGGCCCGCGGGAAGCGGCACGGCTCGGCTCGCGTGCCGCTCGGCCGAGCCTGGTCCGAATGCCGGCTCGAGCTCAGCGCCCGGCGTGGCAGTGAGCATCGTCGTGCCGGTGCCGGCGGAATCTGCCACGAACGCGCGCCCATGCCCGGCCGCGGCGTCGAGCGCTTGCGCCAGCTCGGAGGGGGTTAGCGCGGGCAGATCGCCGACCAGCGCGGCTACAGCGGCATCCGGCCAGCGCTCCCGAGCGTGCCGGGCGCCCTCGACGACGGCGGCGTTGAGGCCGGGACGCTGCTGCACCAGATCGTGTTCGACGGACGGGCGGTCGCCGATGCGCAGCACCCGGGCGACATTCGGGGCGTCGCGGGCGGCGCGCATGGTGTCTTCGCGCATCGCGCGCACCAGGTTGGCGTGCGCGTCGGCGTCCGGGCTGAAACCGGCCAGGCGCGACTTCGCCCGGGGGAGCGCCTTGACCGGGACGAGCACCGTCCAGCGCACGGCACCGGTCGCAGGCATGCAGGCATGGTCGCACGCGTTCGACTGTCAGTGACCGCCGTGCGTCGATGCGGCAGACTGCAAGCGCGAGGGAGAGGGGACAGCGGGGTGCCGAGACAGCACAAGCGCCGCAAGCCCGGGCACGGCGAGAGGCTGGGCTTCTGGTGGCGGCTCACCTGGATCGTGCTGTATGCGCCGTTCGGCGTGCTCACCAAGCTGCGCTACCACAATCTCGAGCGCATCCCGGCTGCCGGCCCGGCGATCGTGATCGTCAACCACATCTCGCACGTCGATCCGATGCTGGTCGCCCGGTACATCCTCGACGCCGGGCGGGTTCCGCGATTCCTCGCCAAGGACAGCATCTTCCGGGTTCGGGTCGTCGGTCATGCGATGCGCCAGATGGGGCACGTCCCGGTGAACCGGGGCACCGCGGAGGCAGGTGCGTCACTGACCGTCGCGGTCGATGCGCTGCGCCAGGGACGCGTCATCCTGATGCATCCGGAAGGCACCGTGACTCGCGATCCCGACCAGTGGCCCATGTCGGCCCGGACAGGCGCTGCGCGGCTCGCCCTGCTGGCGCCGGACGTCCCGGTGATCCCGCTCGGGCAGTGGGGGGTGCAGGACGTCGTCGACCTCTACCACAAGCGGATCCGGCTGCTGCCCCGGCGCGCGAGCCGATCGACCTCAGCGCGTTCCGCGGGCCCGGCAGGGACCGTCCGTCCGCCGAGAACCTCCGCGCGATGACCGACGTGATGATGGGCGAGGTTCGCACTCTCGTCGCGGGGCTGCGTGGCGAGCCGGCCCCGACCGGCGGGTTCTACCGCTACGTCCACCCGGTTCGCCGCGGCAAGGCCGAGCAACCCCAGGACGCCGCGTGAACACCGTCCGGACGGCTGTCCTCGGCGCGGGGTCATGGGGCACCGCGTTCGCCAAGGTGCTCGTCGACGCCGGGTGCGACGTCACCCTGTGGGCGCGCCGCCCCGAGCTCGCCGACAAGATCAACTCCGAGCACGAGAACGTCGACTACCTGCCCGGCCTCGGCCTGCCGCTCGCATTGCGTGCCACGCACGACCATGCCAAAGCGCTCGACGGCGCCGAGCTCGTCGCGATCGCTGTCCCGTCGCAGACGCTGCGCGACAACCTCGCGATGTGGGCGCCGAGCCTGCCCGGCGACGCGACCCTCGTGAGCCTGATGAAGGGCGTCGAGCTGGGCACCACGAAGCGGATGAGCGAGGTGATCGGTGAGGTTGCCGCGCATCCGTTCGACCGGATCGCGGTCGTGTCCGGCCCGAACCTCGCCCGCGAGATCGCGCAGGAGCAGCCGACCGCCACCGTCGTCGCGTGCGCGGACCTCGAACGAGCCCGATTCGTCCAGCAGGCCTGCAGCGCGCCGTACTTCCGTCCGTACACGAACACCGACGTCGTCGGCTGCGAGCTCGGCGGCGCGGTCAAGAACGTGATCGCGCTGGCCTGCGGCATGGCCACCGGCATGGGCTTCGGTGACAACACCCTCGCGTCGGTGATCACCCGCGGCCTGGCCGAGACCGCGCGGCTGGGCCACGCGCTGGGCGCCGACCCGATGACGTTCGCCGGCCTTGCCGGCCTCGGCGACCTCGTCGCGTCGTGCTCGTCGCCGCTTGCCCGCAACCGGTCATTCGGCGAGCGGCTGGGCCGTGGTGAGACGCTCGAGCAGGCCCAGCAGGCCATGCACGGCCAGGTCGCCGAGGGCGTCAAGTCGTGCCGGTCGGTGCTCGAGCTGGCCGCGCGCCACGGCGTCGACGTGCCGATCACCGAATCGGTCGAGGCGGTCTGTTACCGACGGCTCAGTCCGGCCGACATGCTGCGCGGGCTGATGAGCAGGTCCATCAAGAGCGAGGGCATCTGACCGGCTCGGTAGGGTCAGCCGCTATGCCGGAACCTAAGCGGAAAATTCGGGTCGCAGTCGTCTACGGCGGGCGCAGCAGCGAGCACGGGGTGTCGGTGGTGTCGGCCGGTAGCGTGCTGGCAGCGCTCGACCCGGACCGGTACGACGTCGTGCCGGTCGGCATCACCCGCGGCGGTGCCTGGGTGCTCACCGCCGCCGATCCGGAGAAGCTGCAGATCACGGGCGCGACGCTGCCCGAGGTCGAGTCCGGCACGGCGGTCATGCTGTCCGGCGACCCCAGCGTCAACTCGCTGATCGTCGTCGAGCCCGGCGAGGGCGCCAAGGCACTCGGCTCGGTCGACGTCGTGTTTCCCGTGCTGCACGGGAAATTCGGCGAGGACGGCACGATCCAGGGCCTGCTCGAGATGGCCGGCGTGCCCTACGTAGGGGCGGGCGTCTTCGCCAGTGCCGCCGCGATGGACAAGGAGTTCAGCAAGAAGCTGCTGCGGGCCGACGGCATCCCGGTCGGCGAGTACGCCGTGCTACGCCGTGGCGACGACGTGTCGGCCGTCGACCTGGAGCACCTGGGCCTGCCGGTGTTCGTCAAGCCGGCCCGCGCGGGATCGAGTATCGGCATCACCAAGGTGAAGCGCTGGGCCGACCTGGCCGCAGCCGTCGAGACGGAGCCGTCGAGACGGCACTCGGGCACGACGACAAGGTTCTCGTCGAGGCGGCCGTGGTCGGGCGCGAGGTCGAGTGCGGCGTCATCGAGGACGAAGCCGGCCGGCCGATCGCCAGCGTGCTGGCCGAGATCCGCCTGGTCCGCGGGCACGACTGGTACGACTTCGACGCGAAGTACATCGACGACGCCTGCGAGTTCGACATCCCGGCCAGGCTGCCCGCCGACGTCACGACGCAGGTTCGCGACCTTGCCTGCCGGGCGTTCACCGCCCTGGACGGTGCCGGCCTCGCCCGCGTCGACTTCTTCGTCCGCCCGGACGGGACGGTGCTCGTGAACGAGGTGAACACCATGCCCGGCTTCACGCCGATCTCGATGTTCGCCCGCGCCTGGGCCGCGACCGGCGTCGACTACCCCGAGCTGGTCGACCGCCTCATCGGCAGCGCGTTGCGTCGAGCCGGCCGCTAAGGCGTCTTGTTCGGACGGATCTGTCCGGTCATACTCGCCGGTAACAGGGCTCATGCCGTTTTGCCGTAGAGGGGCAAGATGGGCGTACTGGGTGGGTTCCGTCGAGTTACCGCGGGCGCTGGCGTTGTCGCGCTCACCGCCGCCTCGCTGATTGCCGTCGCCGAGCCCGCGCGCGCGGACGGTCCTGGGGTAGGGACGCCCTGGGTGGTCAGCCTGGGCGACTCCGCGATCTCCGGCGAGGCGGGCCGCTGGGCGGGCAACACCAACAACAGCTCGAGCGAGGTCGACGCGCTCGGTCCGACCGCGTACTACGACAACGCCGGCAACACCGCGGAGCGGATCCCGGGCTGCCATCGGTCGAAGTCCGCCGAGGTCTACATCGGTGGCGGTGTCAACGGTCTGAACCTCGCGTGCTCGGGCGCGCGCACCTCCACCCAGCCGTTCTCGTCCGGCAGCGACTTCAAGCCGGGCCTGGACTTCTACAACGACGGTGCCGGCCACCTCGGCCAGGCGCTGATGCTGCAGCAGTTCGCCGCCACGCACCACGTCAAGGCGGTGCCCGTACTGATCG
>WNGN01015814.1_pt1 | contig 10519 bp, 9 predicted proteins | sample 5400561 | NCBI WGS metagenome assembly WNGN01 (sample SAMN13153379, study PRJNA577476) | soil metagenome | isolation source: 115 cm soil or saprolite under Garry oak tree replicate 2 | place: USA:California | collected 2016-06-15 | reverse complement strand
ACCAGGTAATGATATACTGCTCTGGAGGCTACTTTCGTATCTGTTCCCAAAGGAGATGAAGAAGGTGAAGAATCAAGCAGCGGTGCTCTATGCGCCCCACGACATTCGTATCGAAGAACGACCTGTTCCCACCCCAGGGATGAGAGAAGTCTTGATCGAGATCAAGGCTGTCGGCGTCTGTGGTTCCGATGTCCACTACTACGAGCATGGAAAAATCGGCTCGTATGTGGTGCGCCAACCGCTTATTCTCGGTCATGAATCGTCAGGAATTATCGTTGCAGTAGGAGAAGGAGTCAGTACCAACCGCATTGGTGAGCGCGTCGCGATCGAACCGGGGATACCAGATGGGGTGTGTCGCCAGTGTCGCTCAGGGCATTACAATCTCTGTCCCAACGTTCGCTTCTTTGGCACACCGCCGATCGATGGCGCGTTTACCAACTATGTCACGCTTCCAGAAAGCTTCGCCTATCGCCTTCCCGATGCGCTCTCAGATGCAGAAGGCGCATTGATTGAGCCACTCTCTGTGGGGATCTGGGCCTGCCGAAGGGCCATGCTCCAGGGAGCGGATTCCATCCTGATAACGGGCGCCGGGCCCATCGGATTGGTCACGATGAAGGTGGCACTTGCCCTGGGCGCAACTGACATTACAATGACAGACGTCTCTCCGCAGCGACTCGAGGTGGCAAAACGGCAAGGAGCAACGCGAATCGTCAACGTCACGCAAGAATCGCTGGCACATGCTGATATAGTAGCTGATGTTCTCATCGAGTGTTCAGGGAATCAAGCGGCGCTTCTGGAAGGCATTCGCTCCCTTCGACCAGCGGGCAGAGCTGTTGCGGTTGGTGGGGGCCCTGCTGAAGAGGTCAGTGTGCCCATGTCATTTCTGCAAAACCGTGAGATTACGCTTACCGGCACATTCCGCTATGCGAATACGTATGAAGACGCTATTGCGCTCGTCGTGGCTGGTCGGATCGATCTTCAATCGCTCATTACCGGATATTATCCATTGCACGAGGCCGAAAAAGCACTACAGGCGACACGGAGCGATCCGGCAAATATCAAATCAGTTGTTGTTCCATAGTCGAGCTATGTAGGTCTAGCGCGATATATGCCATATCACAGCGATATCACAACAGTATTTATCCGCAAGAAAATGTAACAAAAAGTGATACAGTCAAACCCCCGCCGGGGTTTGACTGTATCACTTTTTGTTATCACTCATGCAAATTACTGACGTCTGCATGGAAAAATAAACCTGATAGTCGTCATTCCTGGCTTCTGGCCATTCTAGTGACGGCTAAAGTTTAGATACTTGTGCAGAGATCAGTAAAACACCATCGGCAAGTTTAATCCCTTTTCCCTGGCACATTCAATGGCTTCTTCGTAGCCCGCGTCCGCATGGCGCATGACGCCGGTTGCCGGATCGTTGGTGAGCACGCGCTCCAGGCGTTTTGCCGCTTCCTGCGTGCCGTCCGCAACAATCACCATGCCTGCATGTTGCGAAAATCCCATGCCGACGCCGCCACCGTGATGCAGGCTTACCCAAGTCGCGCCGCTTGCGCAGTTAAGCAGTGCATTGAGCAGCGGCCAGTCCGACACCGCATCAGAGCCGTCTTTCATCGCTTCAGTTTCACGGTTGGGGCTTGCGACCGACCCGGAATCGAGATGGTCGCGGCCAATGACTATTGGCGCGCTTAATTCGCCTTTGGCGACCATTTCATTGAACGCCAACCCCAGCCTGGCGCGGTCGCCAAGCCCTACCCAGCAGATGCGGGCAGGCAACCCCTGAAAGCGGATTTTCTTCTGCGCCATATCCAGCCAGCGGTGCAAATGCGGGTTATCCGGGATCAGCTCCTTCACTTTGGCATCAGTCTTATAAATATCCTGAGGATTGCCAGAGAGTGCCACCCAGCGGAACGGGCCGATGCCCCGGCAGAATAATGGGCGAATATAGGCAGGGACGAAGCCGGGATAATCAAACGCATTTTTCACACCAGCATCATACGCCACCTGCCGGATGTTGTTGCCATAATCGACGACTGGAATACCCTGCTTGTAGAACTCCAGCATAGCACGCACCTGCTTCGCAATCGACTCTTTCGCACGCTCGACATAGGCTTTAGGATCACGCTTGCGTAGCTCATAGGCTTCCGCAAGACTCATACCGGCAGGAATATACCCATTAAGGACATCATGCGCAGAAGTTTGATCGGTAACCATATCAGGCATAATCCCTCGACGCACCAGTTCGGGATAGATATCAGCCGCGTTACCCAGCAGGCCAATAGAGAGCGGTTGTCCCAGATTGCACGCTTCGCGAATCTGATCAAGCGCCTCGTCCAGCGTACTGGCGATTGCATCGCAGTAGCCAGTATCGAGGCGTTTCTGGATGTGGGTGGCGTCACACTCGACGGCAAGCATGGAAGCACCTGCCATTGTGGAAGCCAATGGCTGTGCCCCGCCCATTCCGCCTAAACCCGCAGTCAGTATCCATTTGCCGGATAAGTCACCGCCGAAATGCCTGCGGCCCATCTCAATGAACGTTTCATACGTCCCCTGCACAATGCCCTGGCTGCCGATGTAAATCCACGAGCCAGCAGTCATCTGGCCGTACATCATCAGCCCTTTGCGGTCGAGTTCGCGGAAGTGTTCCCAGGTCGCCCAATGCGGCACCAGATTGGAATTGGCGATGAGCACGCGCGGCGCGTCAGCGTGAGTTTTGAACACGCCGACCGGCTTGCCCGATTGCACGAGCAGGGTTTCATCTTCACTTAAGTGTTTCAGCGTCTCGATAATGCGGTCGAAACATTCCCAATTGCGAGCCGCCTTGCCAATGCCGCCGTACACAATAAGTTCGTCCGGGTTTTCGGCCACCTCCGGGTCAAGATTGTTCATAATCATTCGCATTGCTGCTTCTTGTTGCCAACTCTTACATGAAAGTGTATTTCCTCGTGGCGCACGTACAATGCGTGGCCCTGGTTCCGGCGTTGTTCCTGATGATTCCTTATCTAAGTAGGACATAACATAATTACTCCTTTTCACTTGAGACTTTAAATGAACCTGTATTTGTTTGAGTATATCTCATTGCAAGATATAAAAGAAATGTAATCCTAAACAAAAACTATCCCTTGACGAATGTCGCATTCTCCCCTATCCTCTCATACAGAGTAAATAGCAATGGAGGCGATATCATGGACTTACAAACTCTGCTCACAGGTGTAGAGGCATATACTCGGGAACGCCTGTCGCAATATATCGAAGAGCTACGTGAACTTTGCTCGATTGACTCATATAGCTATCATAAGCCCGGATTAGACGAGATGGCACTGTTCCTTGCAGCACGTATGCGTGGCTTGGGAATGCACGCAACGATCATTGAGCGAGAATCCTGGGGCAATGACCTGCTCGGTGCGTTACACGGTAATGGAGGTGGCAATGTCTTACTTTTAGGTCACATGGATACAGTATACCCAGTTGGCATTGCCGCCGCTCGCCCGGTACAGATCGAAGGAGATATCATCTATGGTCCAGGTGTTAGTGATATGAAAGGTTGTATTCTCTCTGCCATTTATGCGATTGAAGCACTGCTGGCAATGAACTATCGCGCATTTGGCGAAATTCGGTTTCTCTGTGTCTCTGATGAGGAGATCAATGTACGTCATTGTCAGGACGTCATGCAAACAGCTTGTGAGAATGTTGGAGGAGCGCTGGTTTTGGAGGCAGCGCGTTCAAACGGCGATATTGTGAGCTCCCGCAAGGGTCACACCTGGTATAAGCTTACCGCTCTTGGTCGCTCAGCTCATGCAGGTGTTGAGCCAGAGAAGGGGCGCAATGCAGTTATTGAAATGGCCCATCAGATACTGCAATTTCAGAATCTGAATGGTTGGCGTGAGGGAATAACCATCAATGCCGGCGTCATTTCAGGTGGCACTTTGCCCAATGTCGTACCTGATTTCGCACAAGCTCAATTTGATCTGCGCTTCTTGCATGATGAAGATAGGATTGCCACTGAGCAACGCTTTCACGAGCTGCTAGAGCAGAAGCGTATAGCCAGTGTGGAATTGACGTTAGAACGTGCCCCAGATATGAAAGCGCCTATGGTACTGACCACCGAAAGCCAGAAATTAGCCCAACATGCGCAGCACATTGCTAACTTGCTCGGCTTTTCAATAAATCATGTATTGACTGGTGGCGCTTCAGACGCAAGTTATGCTACCAGGCATGGCGTTCCTGCGCTTGATGGACTTGGACCCATTGGTGGACGCGATCATAGTCCGGATGAGTACCTCGTGCTGAGCAGCGTTCCCCCCCGCGTAGCCTTACTGGCTGGGTTAATAGTTACTTTAGGAGATGCACAAGATATTTTCTCTGCTGATTAATAACATCAGCCATTGGATAAAGCAACAGGGTTATCTTATCTAAAACATATCAAAAGGTACGATAACGGAGTGTAACAAATTGCCTTGTTCGTGAACACTGACTATGCTATAATCTGACAAAAGGATGCACCCACAGGTGCATATATGACAAATCAACAGAAATTAATCTCCCCCATAGCATATACCTTATGCAAGGGAAATATCAGTAAACAGGCTAGCATAAAAAACTCCCTGCTCCACGATATTGAAACTGACTTAATGGTACAATGAGGTGGATGCCCAGGAAAGGATTGCTCTATGATTGATCCCGATAGCGAGTTGGAACCGCGATACCAATCAATTGTAACTACTCCTGACTGGTATCAGACGAATATTCCCTGCCAGGTAGGGTGCCCTGCCCATACCGATGTTGCTACCTATATCGGTTTGATCTCTCAAGCTCGCTTCGACGAAGCATATCTACTGAACCGTAAATGCAACATTGTGCCAGGCGTGCTTGGTCGTACGTGCGCTCGTCCCTGCGAACCAGTCTGTCGTCGTAACAAAATTGACGGCAAGCCTATCGCTATTTGCTGGTTGAAACGTGCTGCTGCCGATCACCGCGAATATCGCCATCGTGCAGAGCGACCACCTATCACTAATACGTGAGCTGGGTTATCCGATTACAATTTACGAATCCGATCCTGTCGCTGGCGGCGTCATGGTCAATGGAATTCCTGTCTGGCGACTCCCTCGCACTGTCACCTATGAAGAGACTACAGAATATATGAATGACCTTGGAGTCGAGGTGCACTACAATACACGTGTTGGGCGTGATGTGAAGCTCACCGATCTGCTCAAGAGCTATGATGCTGTCTTCGTTGCTGGAGGTTGCTATATCTCGAACCCGATGACTGGACCCGATAACAAGATCATCCCAGGCGCTCATCTTAAAGGCGTTGAGGATGGCATTAAATTGTTATCGAAGACCAATTTTGGTGAACCTGCTTTTATTGGCAAACGGGTTATTGTGTTGGGCGGTGGTTTCACCGCTATGGACTGTTGTCGAACTTCAGTACGCTTTGGTGCAGAAAAAGTCTATGTACTTTATCGCCGTTCAAAGGAAGAGATGGGATCCGATGAGTACGAAGTTGATGAGGCGATGATGGAGCATGTCGAATTCCAGTATCTTGTAACTCAGCTTGAGGTCTTGAGCACAGATGGAATACACGCTAGCGGGCTCAAACTCATCCGCAATAAGCTTGGTGATCCCGATGCCAGTGGCCGACGCCGTCCTATACCGATTCCAGGTACTGAATTTGTGATCCAAGCTGACACTATTATCCCTGCTTTCGGTCAATATAGCGATCCTTCCTGGTTAGAGATTGACGAACTGAAGCTCGAAGTCAACAAGCGTACAGGTATTCCTCTGAGAGACCGCGAAACCTGGATGACCAGTTATCCTGGGCTTTTTGCTGGTGGAGACTATACTGATGGTTCGCGAAACCTGATCTCAGCCATTGGAGATGGGCGTGATGCTGCAATTGCAATCAACCGTTATCTTGGTGGTGAGGATACACCTGCTGAGCCAGCAGAGGAAATAGAACTACCAGACTACCGGCGTGGCATGGTTGATGATTATGAATCCATACCATTCGAGTTTATTCCTGCCCTTCCGCTCAAAGAACGTTATAGCAATACCCGTGAGACCGAAACAGGATATACTCCCGAAATATTATGATTGATCCCTCAATCTGCATTCTTTGCTCTGGTTGTGTAGATATTTGTCCTTATGACTGTATTAGTATGGAGGGCCTCTCACGAGTGGTCAAAGGTGACCCCATGCACCAGGGAACAGAATCCTGGCGAGGTGGCGCCGATATGATTATCGACGAAGAGAAATGTATTCGTTGTGGTCTGTGCATTGTTCGTTGTCCTACGGATGCTATCTCTATGGTACAATTTGAGGTGGCCAGCCCCAACGAACGCTGGTCTGTTTCGAAGATTCCTATGCTCAACGTGTGATAAGAAACCGAGTCGATTTAACTCTTGGCATGCGCCCTCAGATGTATAAGTAATAGATAAGAGGGCGCGTGTGAATATTTGAGTTCAAGTTCCTGCGAATTAGCCACCTACGAATGAGAACGGCGATTGTCTCCCGACTTTGGTACTACTATCTTGCGCTGCTCGACGACACCAATCATAATAGTAGCTGCATAGGTTGAAACAGTACAGCTAGATCGGTCAGTGAAATGGTTCCCATTTATTCGAAGCGCAAGATACCTTGTGGAATGATTGTTATTCTCTCATGCTTATTGATTACAGCATGCAGTGCGAATACAGTCACTAGTCCAAGTCCTATCCCAACTCAACCAGTGATAGTCCAGGGTACCTCAATTGCGAGTACTCCTGGAATTGGCCCTACCGTCATTCTCACCCCGACAAAGGTCCCGGGCGGTAATAAACAGAGTCAGCTTGTCACACTGCCAGACCGTATAATCACAATTACCAATATGAGCAAGCAAGTAGGGACAGATAGCAACTCGATAGCTATTAATCTGACAATCACGATTAAAAATACTGGTGCAAAAACAATCAACAATGATGCAGCGTATTTTCAATTGATCAGCGCCGAGGGAGACGCATTTGGGCTACAATCAAGAGTAGCTCCCAATTTCTTTGGTTCAATTGCTTCCCAAAGTTCGCGTAGTGGCATCATCATATTCCAGGTACCAGCAGGTGCGATCAATGGAATACGTTTGATGTATAGACCTGAAGTCTCGACAGAAACCATCTTCGTGACTTTGAACCTCACGTAGGGGCCCAATTTATCACTTTCGCAAATGTTGGCGCATAAACTCTAGCACAATGCGATCAATACGCGCATCTTCAAACCAGCGTTCTTCCAGGTTTTCACGTCCGCTAAATTTCCGAAATGCGTCGCGAGTACTCTCGTCATACGAGCCGGTGATATTTCCCTGATAATCACCACTTATAGTCAATCGCTCTTGTAATTCTACTGCCAGCTTCTGGTCAATAACGAGGATGTCATCTGGGTTTGTCGGAAATAAGTAAAGTTTATGCAATTGCAGAATACGCTGTAATTCATCTATAGGTTGTGTATGATCATCTACTCTTATATCAATAAAACGATCATTGAATCCTTCATATCCGCCTTTTTCCCGCACGACAAGCAAAGCTGCAGATTGTTGTCCTCGGCTATCTCCTCCTGCTTCCTGACCTGCAGCCAGAGCTGCAATCAAGCGATCGCAAAGAAGTCCAGCCGTCTCTTCGAATGTGCGTGCCATTGCGAGCACGGTATCCTCTCCTACCAGGATGTTACCCTGACATGCATAATGTTCTCCAACGTAGCCTCCAGCCCAGGGAAAACACTCTTCCCCAGTATAAGTGGTGGGTGTGCCAGCAACACCGATAACACCTACCTGGCGCTTAGCTCTATTCTCATCGTTACGGGTTAGTTCAACTATTACCTCACTGGCTGATAAGCCGTTTTCCAGAAGATCCAATCCATGAGGACCGTACGAGGTGTTAGCACAATTGAGAATGTCATACTATTATTGCCTCCCATTCGTGATAACATGGTAAGGCCATTATAGCATGCTTCTGTAGATAGAAGCAGGGGAGACTCCTTGATTCTCCCTCTTCCCCACTTTAGGGCCAACTGATTATATTGTAAGAATATTGTAATGTTTTTGTAATAGCTCTTCAAATGTATACAAAAGAACTTGACTTTTAACGTTCTTTCAAGCAAAATTGTAGAGGCCTTCGTTCACATTTCTTGCTCAATTATTTACGGTACTAAAATTTGGGAGATTGCAGCTCTAATCAGCGTATATCTTTCAGGGCGAAGGCGAGTGCACCACCGGTCCTGTATTTCTCTGTACTGTAGTTCTACTTGTCAATACAGCATTCTTCATGATACTGTACGCTGGAGGGTGGCCAGCGATGAAATTCAGTAGAGAGACATACCCAGATCTGAAGGAGCAATCATGGTGCGACAAAACTGGTCAGATGAAGACCTGGCACAAAGGTTGCAACAGCGTGATCCGGAGGCTTTGGAAACACTCATCTCACGGTATTCACGAGAAGTGTATTACTTTATTCGTTTGGTATTGGATGGGATTGGAGTTTCCCAGGATGCCGAAGAGTGTGTAAATGATCTCTTCATTGCTGTATGGCAGGAGATCGATACCTTTGATCCTTTGCGGGGAACGCTACGCACTTGGCTTACGATGCGGGCAAAGTATATCGCCCTGGATCGTAGACGCCAATTATGTCGACGTCAAACTCATAACTTACAATCGGCGGATGAGATCCGCCAATGGACTACTTCGGATGGAAGTAGCAATGGAAGAGCTTCTGGATGGGGAGGTCATGATTATGAAAATCGTGTTACACTTCCTCCACACCCTGAATCTAGCATGGAAACCTTGTTAGAACAAAGTGAAAGGCGCGAAGAATTGCGCCTGGCCTTGGCGACGTTGCCTGAGCTTGATCGCTATTTAATTTACCAGCGATACTTTAAGTTTGCCAGTACCGAAGAGTTGGCGACGAAGACAGGGTTAACTCGTCACGCTGTCGATACACGGCTCTGGCGAGCGCGGAAAAGCTTACGTGAGGCGCTCAAGGAGCATGCACATGAGTATGAACGAATTTGACCAGGAACTGAATAATGAGAGCAATGATATGCGCTCACTTACTGCATCTGAACAGGAAGTCCCTCCCGATTTTGGTGAGGATGACCTGGTCTTTGCTCATGAATTGAATTCGATCTTCTCACCTGAACAAGAGGTATTGCCTCCATACTTTGTGCAAACTCTATTAGCATCAGAAGACCAGCTATTCCGTCCTGTTGAACCGGGATTTGAACATAAGACTCGTGCGCGGGTCTTTCGACGCCTCAAGTTGCACCGTAGGCTATTTCATGCCCCACGCTCGGTTTTTGATGCCTTAATTACTGGCCTGAGTAATATCTACGCTCGCGGTTCGTTGCTTGTCTCAGCTATCGCATTTGTGCTCATTATGCTCGTTACTGTTGCTTTTACGGCTCCTTCATTTGTCACTGGAATGACTATCTTGCTTCGAGGCTCTCACGGAGGTGTGTATCAAGTAAGTACCTATCCAAAAAGCGTGCATACGTTCCTACATCATCATAGGCTCTCACACAATAACGCAATCAATCAGCCCGAGCAGTTAACAGTCTTAGCTGCCGAACAACAATTGCATTTCAAAATATACTATCCACAATCTTTGCCTCATAACTATACCCTGGATTCGATCTCTCTCTTTCATGGAGCAGCGCCATTGTGGATTAATGGCCCCGTTATCGAATTAGTCTATAGCCCTACCGGAATCAAGGCAAAGGGGACAGGTCAGATTGTCATACGTGAGTTTTTGCCGACTGAAGAAGTGCTGCCTGTAGTCCTGGATAAAGCTGTGCATCCCATACAGGTCGACCAGTATGGACAACCAGCGGCTATCTATATCAATGGCCAGTGGCAGTTGATTGGCATGAATTCATATAAATGGTTCTTTGGTGGACGTAGCGAGATGATTTATCAACAAAATGGTGTACTCTTCTGGATTGCAGGTGATCAAAATGATGGGATTGGTGAGAAGGTTCTCTGGAATCTTGCCCAATCGTTGCGTCAAACGATTCCTTTCAATCACTATATACGCTTGATGGGTGATATGTCATACATTCCGCAAGCTAACCTTAGCGATATACTTGATCCTTTCACACACGATTCCCTGAGGATTTTCCCTGATGACAACCCTGCTAGTGCATATTACGTTAGTGTGCCCTATGATCAGTCAGAATCTCCTATCCCTCAGGCTGGAACGCACAGCCATTAATTGCCGAACATGAGGTATAATAATCACTCCCTTTCTTTCAGTTACTATGGACACTCCGTAATTTATCTGCTATTCTTAAAAGAAAGAAGCCGAAACGCTTCGGCTTCTTGTAACAATGCTCTTACGCACGAAATAGTTCCGGCAATGTCGCTGGAATAATAGTCAAGAAGCCTCAAAGGAGAGGTTACAATGAAACAATACGCTTCGCAAGATAAAACTATAAAACCCCATGGCCTGCCCCACCTGCGCATTCTTCGACAACGTAAAGGTCTAAGTATTGGACA
>WNGN01013479.1_pt1 | contig 10519 bp, 8 predicted proteins | sample 5400561 | NCBI WGS metagenome assembly WNGN01 (sample SAMN13153379, study PRJNA577476) | soil metagenome | isolation source: 115 cm soil or saprolite under Garry oak tree replicate 2 | place: USA:California | collected 2016-06-15 | reverse complement strand
TTGCAGACGCTGAGCGTAGTTGACAACATCGTTGCAATAGGTGTACAGGGTTAGAGGGCTACCTGAGTATCTACGCAACAGGTGACGGGCTAGTTCGACCATGCTCCTGTTCTCGAGAATTATTGGAATCAGTCGGGGGCGTTGTGATGAGAGGCCGCTCAGAATATAGTCTGCGAGTCCACGCTGTTGCAACGCTAGGATCTTTGTTAGAGAAACGGTTACCGGAGTCTTCAGATGGTAACCTTTTGGACTGGTCTTGAGGGTGAAGGTTTCTCCTTCGATCGTTCCGAGCTGTTTGATGAAGCCAACGTCTTCGATACTGAGCTGTCTGGTGGGAAGAACAAGCTGCTGGGTTTTCAGAGGCTGTGATGTAGCTATTTGTAGCACTTTATTTTCACCAGTCCCAAGAAGAGAACGAGAAGAAAAAGGGAGCGTCTTGTCGATGCCCTTGGACAGATTTGGAAGCTGAAACGAGTCCGCGGACAGCTTGAGACTCTTAGCCAAACCGCTTCATCTCAACGACAGCCTTCTTGTAGATCGTAACTCCGACAGCTCTGGGTTCCCCCTGTGCTGAGTCGGGAATCGTGAAACGTTCCCATACTAATCGTATGCACTCATCATCTTCGTAGTCCAGCCAGCCTATGGCTTCACGAATCCAGGCTCGTGGAAACTGTGCCGGGTCCAGGTCTCGAAACAACACGTGGTCACGGTACCTGACCAGAATCACTTGGCCGTCTTTCAGAGGCTTCGTCAACTTTGCGCTCTCTCTACCCCTAGAAATTGTCGAATGACCTAAGGCAGTGGCTACTACTCGGGAGCATCTTATCTGCGAGCCGCTTCAGCGAGACAAGGCTCACCGTCTCAATAGTCCGAGGCCCAATTGCTTCATTGTGAGCCTCGGGCAAAATCTCAGAAGGTTCCCGCGTTTCGTCAGAGCGCTTTGGGTCAGGCTTGGTCATGACTCTCGATCCGGCACTGGTTTTGAGTTCCGCGTTGGGTTTACGTGACACACATCTTCACGATAGAAAAAGAACGGACGCGAATTTCCATCCAAAACGGGCTAGGAAGAATGCGAAGCTTAACGCTGTAACAATCGGGCCGATCAGGCTTTCGTAATTACTTATGACAGGTAGGATAGAATTCGCGGATAAATTAGCCAGACAGGAAATATCTCTCCGTCAAGCCCGATTTAACACGGTAGTTATCGGGCCTTGTCTGGGCTTTGAGCCTCCCCTCGACTCAAAATAGTAAATAAGTTTGGGAAAAACGGTAAATTAGAGGAGACACCAGCTACGCTTGGAAGTATAGATTGGTGACTGCCCCGCTGCTGTTGTTCAGCTTATACTCAACGTTCAAGGCCTGCAACGGATAGGAGAGCCTAAAGTGCGGCTATCCCGGGAAACCGAGGACTATACGAGCGCAGGCGACTCGGAAGTAAACGGAAACGCGCTGATTCGCTACCGACAGCTTCGGTCAGCCCTGCTAGGGCTGGCAAGCGGGTCCCCAAAACATAGTCACGAAAAGTTCTTTCCGGGCGGAAATTGATCGATCTGGGCTTTTTACTATGAGCCAGCTTGAGCACCTTTGGCCAGAAGCGTAAGTCGCCCTATCGACCCCTTCCTCCCATGTTCAAGTATTTTGGAGGAAAATCGAGATACGCAAGGAAGATAGTCAGCCACATACCAAAGCACAAGACCTTCGTGGAACCCTTCGCAGGCGGCGCCTCAGTCACCCTCGCCAAGCCACCGAGCGAAAAAGAGGTTCTGAATGACAGACGACCAGATGTCGTAAAATTCTATCGCCATGTAAAATCCGGTAAGGAGATCCGCCCGGTTCGGCCTTCGAAGCGACGCTTCAACCAGATACGGGAGAAACCGGAAGGCGAGAGGACTCCCGACGAGTTCTTGCTACTTCAATCCAAGAGCTTCGGCGGTCACGGTGAGAGCTACGCCGACGGCAGCGGCTCCAAAGCGGTGATGCTGATGAAGCGGTTTGACAGGTACTGGCAGCGGCTTCAGAAGACGACTCTGCTCAATACGGACTTCAGAAAAGTTATCAGACGATATGACTCGCCAAGCACTGTCTTCTATCTCGACCCGCCTTATCCGACGACGAAGAAGGACTATACGGACTACGGGGTTGAGATTCCATCCGTGGATGCGGTGAGGCAGGTGGTTGACAGGATCAAGGGAAAGGTGATGCTCAGCTACCCGGACATTCCTGAAATACGGCAAGCCTTTCCCAAGTCAAGGTTTCACATCGAGAAGTTCAGGATTTATCGTCCACTCACGAGCTACAATCCGGGTCCGCGCACACGCAGCGAGTTACTAATCCTCAACTACAGACCGAGTGAACGCAACCGCTGGCACCTCCTCGAAGGAATGGCTAGGTAACAAAGATGAGCGGTGAAAATAGGAGGATTGACAGAAGGAACAAGGTCATGACGGCCTTGGTCTCTATTGCTCTATTCCAAGAATTCGACTCGACCCGGAAGAAATTGGGAAAGTCGATAAGCGAGGTGCAGAGAGACATGATGCGGGATTGGCTCGGTGTCCAAAAGGAAAATGAGATTGGAGCTTCGGATCTGGAAGCCAGACGGAAGCTACTAAGTAGCAAGATTCAGGCGCTCGTGGATGAGATTCATCATATTGAGGCGTACGAGAAGTTGTACCTTGAGCATGGTGGGGATCTGAACGAGTTCAGTGGTGTGGAGGCTGTCTTGGAGAGATTGCAACCAGCCCTTGAGGAGCTTCAAGCGCGGAAACTGAACCCGGACGAATTCGAATTCTGTGACGCATGTATGGATGAGGCGCACCATGATTTTGTTGCGGATCGTCATCTTGAGGTCGACTGGCTCCGTTTCCGAGACTATGTTCTCCTCAGCCGAGAATATTGGAAGCTGACGCGCAGACTTGCCGAATCTAGACCACTAGAGGCAAGTTCAGGGCTCTAGACCCGGAGACTTCGGGTTCTAGATCGAGAGGTTTTCCGCCCTAGATCCTGGAATCCTACTCCCGATTCTAGACATTCGCAGAAGCTCTAGATCCTCTAGAACCGTAGAAATGTACAGTTCCGTTCGGAGCTACGATGAAAAAAGTGTACAAACCATCCTCTTTCGAAGGCTGATCTCGATTTCCCGACTTTTGTCTTTTTGAAAATCATATGCGCAAGTCCTAGACGTCTTATGTCATAATCAGACTTGATAACTGAGGAGTCTAGGTCGGGAGTCCAGAGATAGGCAGGCTTGAATTCGTGACCTAGCCCTAAACTGGCTTAATCTCGGCTCTCTTGAGAACAACTTCTCCCTTTTCATTTCGGAGGAATATGACTAGACTTCCAACCTTGACTCCCAGGCTTTCTCGTACCTCTTTGGTGAGTGTGACTCGGAAGTTGGGTTGTACTTTGCTGGTTCCCAGTGTCTCCATGAATCGTCTTTTTCGGTTGTAAATACCATGTTGCCAGATAATGGCAGGTGGTAATATGGTAAAATGGTAAATAGGACCAGCGCTCGCCCCCGGACAGTTCCTCGAAACGGGATTGGCAGGCGGGCCGACAAAAGTGATCGTTGCACGCGACCATTGGAAGGTCGACGAATTGGGCCATGTCCGGTGGCAGTGGCGCAAGGGGCAAATGGACGATCTGAAGAAGCTCGCGACAGGTGGGAAAGGCCGGTTCAAGAACTTCGAGAAAGCGATGACCAAGGCATTCGGGGCAGAACTCAGAGAGCAGCAGGGAGTATCCGATGAGCCGGCTTTCTGGACAACCCTCTTCAAGACGGAAGTGTCCGTCGGAGAACAGGCTCCATACAATCGATGGAAAGATCAATTCGAGACTTACAAAGGTCTCATCACGGCGACGAAACCGATGACCCGATACATTCCTGACGCAGTCTTTCTTCCAAAGGCCGGAAATGAGGCGTGGGTAATCGAAACGCAGTTCGAACTAAACTATGAGGCGGTAGGTCAGGCATTATCATACTGGTATGCATTCAACAAGGTAAAGCAAGGAGTCTCCAAGGAAGTATTCTCCAACCCCTCGCACATGGAAGAGACCGAGATTGTGTCCAAGATGCTTCAGGGTAAAGAGATAGTTCCAAAGGTAGTCTGTCTCGCCGCGCCGGAAGACTTTCGAGTCTTGTGCAGCAAGCTAGAACCGAGGATACAAGTCTTCTATTGTGAAAAGGCAAATGCTACGCCGCACAGCTCGCTCGGGTCTGCGGCGTAGAACGTTGATCGTACAACAACTTGCAGGCTTTGCCAAGACAAATGCTATTGGTCGACCACAAATTTGAACAGGTCCATGTTGTTCAGGGCTTATTGTTCCCCTGATTAGGGGAATCTCATAACGTGCGCTGATCTCGGTTGTCATGTCGAGTCAAGATAACAATGGGTCGATCGGAGAGATAAACAGAGCGGAGGTTTAGAATCTGTCGAGCCACCTGCTGAAGGCGTTCCGCATCTTTCTGACTCTGTTGATGTCGTAGGGTGGCCCTCAGCGCCAGATGCATGCGAATTCTCTGTTATACTCCCATCCCTTCTTAGACGCGTTCCAAGTTCCCTTGCGGATGATCTCCTTTCGTCGTTCGTGTTGTCTGCTGACCTCCGCGGACACTACTGGCTCCAAATGGTTCAGGTAAGTCCATCCAACTCCAGGCTGGAAGGTCCCTCGCTCCATAGTTTCAACTTTGATTCGTTGTCGTTCAATTTCCTCGGGGTCACGCAAATATTCCATAACCTTCAATGCTCTTCTAGCGAAGTCACGAAGTAGGTCGTAGTCTTCTCTCGATATGGTAACTGCGTTCTTCTTTTGAGCTGCTTTAGCTGAAGGCTTCGCGTGCTTGTCCTCAACGGTTTTCTGGGAACGCTTCTTGACATTAACCCGCTGCATCAAACTCTCGATCAGCTTTAGGCAAATTTCCGATCTATTATTGGATGCTAAGCTCATTTCATTCGAACTTCTGCCATTGTCGCTCCGATTCTCGCCATCTCGCGCGGAGGACCCGTTCGTAGCCCTGTAACCTTTCCGATATTCGGCGAAGGAAATCCTCTTGCAATTTCATCAACTTATCATGTATAGCCTGTCTTTCCCGATCCGTGCGCTCAACAACCAGAGGTATCACTTCGAGAGCAGATAATGTCACAAGCGCAGACACTTCTGCGTGGGACAGTATCGGAGTTTCGAGGAAATCGAACGAATGACAGCGGCAAACGGGCATGTTGTGAGTCTAACGACGTTCGGTGATAAATGGCTGGCGTTGCTAGTTACAGAATGGATGATTGGTCAACGGCACTAACAGAGTTTTCTTGATTCAACAATCATTCCGTAGAACAACTCGCGGCTGTCGGACTGATAAGTATAGCTGGTTACCGGAAGCTGCGGCTAACGCTCGCTGATGCAAAACGGCTCATACGTAATGAACTAGATTGTAATCATTTATCCTATCTTCAGCGTATGGGTTCGGAATTATCTTCACGCTGCTGGATGCGAACCGGCAAATGACAGCGCTAACGTTCCTCAGCAGTCTGTCCCGCAGAAACAACCCACGATTCGAGACTCTTCCGAAGTCAAGATATGCATTCTTCTGTTGATTAGGGATTATGCATTTTGAGAGCAAGAACGAGTTCCATCCGGCCTGAATTGCCTTTTGGACAACACGTGGCAAAGCAACCCTCGGTATTGGGCCTCCGACTATCGTCGTTGGGGTGCCTAGAAGAACGTCCTCGAATTCGTCTATGTCAATGTGGATGTCTTCACAGTCTACTGCGATGAGGTAGAATTTTGAACGCCTGTATCCCACCCAAGACTCACGCTTCCTCGCCTTTTGCAAGATGTCGCGCTTCACCTTCCGCTTGTACCGTTTCACGGGGACGTTGATGACACTCGAATTCAGAAGTCCCATGTGGTTTCTGCCAAAGCTGCTAGGTGATAGGTCAAACTTCGCCAAGGACGTATTGATCCTGACAGGCAAGTTGTTCTGTTGCACGTTCCGCATTTGTCGCGAGAACGAGCGAAAACAACTGTCCGCGCGCTCTTCCTTCCTAGCTCTCTGCGCCCGGGTAATAGCTGGTATAGACATTGATGATCCGAGTCTTATGTCAATCCTTGCCTGCAATCCAGCTCGATTGCAGAACCCAACCAGATTCTTGACTAGTCTTTGACGAACTGCGTCTTCGCTCAGACGTTTTACCTCGATGTAGGCATCTCGATAGCTATGAGCGAGAATATCTGAGGTCGGAATTCTGGAACCTGTCAGAAGAGTGGTCTTCTTACCCCGGGAAATTAGTATCTCGGCAATCTTCAGTTCGGAGATTATTGATTGTAGATGACTAAGGTCTCCCGCTTCCTCGATCTTTGAGGGGATATTTCTGCACCCATTTCGCTTTAGGGTAGTGACCAAGCCATCGAGATATTTGATTTAACCGAGGGACTCAGCGACTTCGACCTGCCTTAGTAGACGCCGATTTTTGCGGAAACCCCACAAGAGGTTGGGAAATGTGGTTCGCGCTGACATCAGACTGGCTAGATATGGAACTTTTGGAGCTGCTCTTAGCATAGTACCTGCGATAATAATAAGGCGCCTTCAGGCGACGATCAGCCCTATGAGCCAAGTATTCGCTCGCGGGCGAGACGTTCGATCTCTTGTGAGTCTATGCTTCCGTCTGGCCCATCCTGGGACGTTATCACCTTGTCGATCAGATGATGTCGCTCGTACCACTTCCTTCGTCTTTCCCAGTCTCGTTTGTAGTACGGGAGATTGAGCATGCCTAGATGCTCCCAATACACGGTTTGACCCTTGTAGGTCGCAGTGAAATCAGGCAATCGAAAGTCGTTGGGTGCATATTCGATGGGTTTCTCATAGTAGTACGTTATGCCCAGTTTTGTTAGAATGTTAGCCACAACGACCTCGGACTTTGACCTGACAAGCTCGCCCGTGATAGTTCTATGAATGAGCTTCTCCGGAAAAGGGACTTCCGTTCCTTCTGCTCTAACCATTAGTGTGAACAAGTTCGTGTTTCTTCGGATGGTTTCGGACCGCACTAGCTCTCTGAATTTTCTGAGAGGAGAAATGTCCCTTTCGATGAGAAGAACCAGTTTCTTACGTGACCTGGTGAGTCCTGTGTAGAGTAGTTCTCTAGACATGTTTCGGGTGCTTTGAGGTATTATGAGAAAGACTACGTCAAAGTCACTTCCCTGTGCCTTGTGAACCGTAATCGAGTATGCTAGCTCCAGATTCGAGTTGACTTCGTTCCGGTAATACTCGTATGTCAACTTCGGTTGTGTTGAGAACCTTACTTGCAGACGGTCAGTCTTCTTCCTACCGCCCTTTTGAGTGGCTGAGACAATTCCTACCTCGCCATTTGCTACGTAGCCTTTTGAGGGTCCTTGGTTCCATCCGGGGCGTGACTGGTTATTTGTTTGAATTACCTTGTCTGTGTATATGATTTCCTGGTTGCCGAACGGTTGGGGGAAGTTGTTTGACGTCCGTGCCGAGTACATGAGACCGCTACGGAACGTTCGTTGAATTATCCTGTTTAGCTCCCATGTGCCATGGGGTCTCATGCGAACAGGGGAGAGGATTTGCCAGTGTTCTACATCCACATCTGCAGAGTTTTCGATGCCCAACGACCTGTTGAATGAGATGTAAACTGGATCCGAATTCAGCTCAAGGAGTTCTCTCATACGGTCAAGTAAAATCTTGAGTAGTTCTTCTGGCGTGTTCCAAAGGTGGACCTCTAAGTCTCCTTCGTTATATCCAAGCGCTATGTCCGAAAGAATCTCGTCTTCATTCGGAGTCGGAGGCTCGTATGTGTATCCATCTGACAGCTTCAAAACTACGCTCTCATGCTCCTCCTGACGAGCCCGTTCGCTAAGGTATCCCATGTGTGCTTTCCTTTGTGGAGATTCAGTGAGCCAACGAATGAGGTCTGAGAATGGTCGGCCTGGGCCGATAGGTGGCAGTTGGTTTGGGTCCCCGATTACAACCAATCGCCTAACGTCGTTGAATTCTATCGCCCTTGTAAGGGTTGAAAATAGATCAAGCGGGATCATGGATGCCTCATCGATAACAACCGTAGTGGCGCCCATTTTCTTTCCGCCTATCTCTTTCAGCCTCATCGTATCTTTGGTAATCCACTCGTTTTCCCACAGAAACTGATGAATTGTCTTTGCAGGCTGACCGGTTATTTCTTGGAGCCTAATGCGTGCTTTCCCAGTAGGAGCCAGTAACAGGGCGTCCCCTTCTTTCATGAGATGTTTGAGGAGTATGTTCGCAGCAGTTGTCTTGCCAGTACCGGCTCGTCCGGTAAGAACCGAAAGCCGGTGTCTGAACAAGGTTTCAAGTGCAGTGGCTTTCTCAGCTTGGGCGCGGCCTTCTATCGCCTCGTCTAAGTGCGTCTTCCCTGCTTCGCCGAGCTCCTTTCTGAGTTCCTCCTGCCAGTCTATTCCGCTGGGAGGATAGATCTTAGTGGAGACTAATTCTGCAAGGCATTCAGCAGCGTCTATCTCCATGAGGCGCATGCTCTTCAAAGAGAAAAATGGGTAATCTGCCTCAGGGCCGAAGTCCAACATTTCTTTGTAAAATTCGTGATCCGCCATCACCAGTTCACGATCAGGTTGACATGGTCTCTCCTTTGGAACCGAAGCCTGGACGCGTTCGATCGCTTCTTCAAGGGAGAGCAGAGTGTCGCCCTCCTCCGCGGCCTCGTGCATGACCTTTACTAGAAGGGCACGAACTCGTCGTTTGTCGGTCAGGTAGACTGAGTCTTCTTCGTTCCAGGCCTTGGTTAGGCCGTGATCTATCTGATCAAAGCTAATCGGCGAAGAATCTTTGCCACCCTGGTCCAGTTCGCATAGTACATAGGGATTGGTGAGTATCTCTGATTCAGAGGCGCCGATTCCTGCCGCTTTCCGCGAAGTAGAGTTCGATACTCTGTCAACTTGCCGCTCTGTAAGTTCGAACAGAAAAAGAAGTGACAACAGCTGTTTTCTTCCCGAGGGGAGGCTCTTCCACGCTCTCTGGGCAATCTTGAGGTCCTTTTCGAATTGCTTTTCGGCGGGCATCCTTTCGTCGAGGACGGATAGGACATGCGTCTTGGGATTTTTGCCCGCACTAGACACGATCCGCAGCACCTCCAGTTGGTAGATTGCTCCGTGTTTTGCTCCAAGGTGGGCAAGCACGCTTCCTATTCCAGGGTAGGGTCCCCTATTTTGCCAAGTCTCGGACAATATGCTTCCAAGCCACTGAAGCCCTTCTGACCATTGGCCTGGAACTTTCTCTTCTTCTAGAACGACTCGGATTGACTGAATTAGCCGTTCGAGTATTACGACTGCATCATCATCGGTTAGGTGTTCTGAAACGTAGGAGAATTGTCCACGTACGTTGTTAGGAACTCGACAAATAATGTTGGAAACGTCAAGACCTTTTCGAAGATATTCTTGATAGGGTAATCTCACCATTTGCAAGGGATTAAGGGTAATTCGTCGTGACCAAAGGGGAAAGTTGTCTTGGTACTTCTTAGTCTGAGGGAAGTATAGTTGGTCCCCGACGGAGTCTACGCGTGCGACGCCTACGAGCACTCTCTCATCCGGGTCTTCGATCAGGGGGTTCCCATGATCGACGTAAAAGAAGACAAGCGAGTTATTGGCTAGCGGGTCAAAATACTCCTTCAGCTTGTCACTCTGTATTTTGGGATCGTTTTCCCATGTGGTGTCATCTTTCCCGGAAAACATTCGGCCATATGGGCTAGTGCAAAACGAATAGGGCGGAAGTTCTTCCTCGACATGCGGGAGGTGCCTCCACCCGAGTGGATCGTGGTGAACAATAACTGAAGGGTTTGGGGAGAACGCCGAAATGTCGCGGGCGCAAGGCGGAAGCGAGCCCTCAAGTTTTGAGATGTGTAATCCAGCATGGTCTACCTCGTACTGGTCGTCACGGCTTTGGCGTATGTAGTCATGTACCATGCATGACGTGTTTGACTTCGGGTCCAGGCAAATGGAGCCGTTCCAGGCGCTATCATGCCAGGCGAGCCGTGCTGAGAGGTGGGTAACCAAGATCCACTAAAATTCAGATGGGTATCCTTACAGATATAGGCGCATCGAACAATGTCATGCATTCGTACTGCATTATACAAGCTTCCCTACCTGAACTTGATTACGGTCGTATGACAAGCTCTCGCCGGGGTTCGGAATTAGTTCTATTGAAGTCTAATCCTCCGGATGTCAGGGTATAGAAGAATCAGTGGAGTATCCCCGATAGTTTGCCAACGTCTTGAGCGTTTCAGGTTGGCCAATTCTTTGAGTGCCTTCTCTTCATCGAGTTCCTTTCCAGCATAGACGTTTCGCGTGACTTGGACTATCTTTCCTTTGTATGGCGGCAAATCTTTAGGTTGCGCCTGTGTTGAGAAAAGACCTCCGACCGCAGTGAAGCACGAGGGCTCCTGAACCGAAACTATTGAGTACTATGGTCGAAAGCTGCAAGTCCCATCATTGGTTGAGTCACAATGGCCGTTGAAAACCCGTA
>WNGN01003622.1_pt1 | contig 10519 bp, 10 predicted proteins | sample 5400561 | NCBI WGS metagenome assembly WNGN01 (sample SAMN13153379, study PRJNA577476) | soil metagenome | isolation source: 115 cm soil or saprolite under Garry oak tree replicate 2 | place: USA:California | collected 2016-06-15 | reverse complement strand
AGGAGGCCGGACATCCGTTTCGTCCCGGTGGCAGTCGACGCCACTCGGGGCGGTTGCCTGCCAACGAGGTGGGCCCTGCCCACGGACATCAGGGTGATCCAGTTCTACGACGGCACCCAGCCCACGAACCGATGCTCCCAGCCCAGCAGCCCGCAGCTGATCGCGGTACCTGCCGTGGTCGGCAAGACCCAGGGCAGGGCGGAGAAGACACTCCAGAACTATGGGTACAGCGTGACCGTGTCGACCGAGCCGTCGGCGGCCGCGGCTCCGGGCACGGTGCTCTCGCAGAATCCTCCGGGCGGCGCGCTCGCCTACCAGGCCACGACCGTGACGATCACCGTGGCGACGGCACCGCCACCCGGCCCGCCCCCGCCCGTCGTGGTACCCAACGTGATCGGGATGACCCAGGCTGATGCCGTCCTCGCTCTGGCCGGAGCCGGGTTCGCGGTCACCGTGAACACTGCGTGGCAGTGCACGCCCTCGAACTCATGCGGGGCCGTACCCGGCACGGTGTGGCAGGAAAGCCCGCCGGGCGGCGCCCTGGACGACGCGGGGACGACCGTCATCCTCTGGCTGAATCCGACCGGCTAGCGCGACCGGGGGCCGCGGGAGACGAACGTGCTCCCCTGGAAGAAGAATCGCCACTGCCGCTCCTTCGCCACCGCGATCCCGACCCTCCTCGAGCGGGCAACATCGCCGTCTCGCGCCCGCGTGCCACGTGCCAGGAAGAGCTCGGCGGCACCGACCAGGTCGGTTCCGTTGTGGTCGCGATCGATGCCGAAGGATTGAGTGAGCCTGGCCGGTCCGGAGCACAGCTGCCGGGGATCGGCCGCATCGGCCAATCCCCGGGCGAGCGCCATCCGGTCCAAGCCCTCGATCGGCTCGGCCGCCCGCAAGAGCACGGCGCTTCCCTCACCGTCCCGGCCCGTGACCACGTTCATGCAGAAGTGCATCCCATAGGTGAAATAGACATAGAGGTGCCCGGGAGGGCCGAACATCACCTCGGCCCTGGCCGTCCGGCCCCGATAGGAATGACTGGCGGGGTCGTCCTCCTGATACGCCTCGCATTCGATGATCCGACCAACCAGCAGGCCGCCCGGAAGCGTCCGCACCAGCAGCCGGCCGATGAGATCGGGGGCCACGACCGGTGAGGGCCGAGCATAGAAGGATCGGGACAGCGGCCTGAGCTGGCCGGGCGTGAGCCGGCTCAGTGCCGCCCTTTCCGAAGGAACTTCCGGAGCTTGGACAGAGGCCATGTGTTGATCACGTCGTCTTTCTTCAGCCATCCCCGCTGCGCGGTGGCGACCCCATACCGCATGAACGGCAGGTGCACGGTGGAATGGGAGTCGGTGTCGATCGCGAACTTCACGCCGTGCCGCTTGGCCCAGAGGATGTGCTCGTCGCGAAGGTCCAGGCGGTCAGGAAAGGCGTTGATCTCCAACGCGGTGCCGGTTTGGGCGGCGGCTCGGAACACCTCATCAAGGTCGAACTCGATCGGCGGGCGTTTGCCGATCATCCGGGCGGTCGGGTGCCCGATGATGTTGACGTACGGGTTCTGGCAGGCTCGGACGATCCGCCGGGTCATCTCGTCCTTCGACTGGTTGAACTCCCCGTGCACCGAGGCGACGCAGACGTCGAACCCTTGAAGGAACTCGGGTCCCCAGTCGACACCGCCTTCCGCGTCGATGTTCAGCTCCGAGCCATGGAGAAGGACCATGCTCCCGTCTTTCTCCAGCTCCCCCACACGTGCGCGCTGCGCCAGCATCTTCGCGTCGGTCATGCGCTGCATGTAGAGGTTGGGGGCGTGGTCGGTGACCGCGTAGTACGCGTAGCCCCGCTCGCGTGCAGCAGCGATCATCTCCTCGAGCGGCGCCAGACCGTCAGTGAGGTTCGTGTGTGTGTGCAGGTCCCCCTTGACGTCCTTCTCCTGGACGAGGGTCGGCAACTCGCCTCGGAGCGCGGCCTCGATCTCGCCGCGATCTTCCCGCATGGTCGGTGGGATCCAGGGCAGGCCCAGGCGCTCGTAGACATCCTCCTCGGTCCGGGCCACGATGAGCTCGCCGGTCTCGGCGTCGAACAGCCCGTACTCCGAGAGCTTGAGGCCTTTTCGCACCGCGATCTCCCGGGTCCGGATGTTGTGCGCCTTGGATCCGGTGAAGTACTGCAGCGCCGCGCCCCACACGTCGGGCGGGATCACGCGAAGATCGACCTGGATCCCCTGGGAGGTCCGGATCGAAGTCTTCGTGTCGCCGTGGGCGATCACTCGCTCCACGTTCGGAAGGGCCGCGAATGCATCCATGACCGGCTTCGGCCTGGTCGCGGCCACGAGGATGTCGACGTCGCCGATGGTCTCGACCATCCGCCGAAGCGAGCCCGCGTACGCGATCTTCCGGCACTCCTTCAGGACGGACAGGTGCGTGATGACGTCCTCGGCCAGGTCCATCGCCCAGCCGATCTGGACCCGGGCTCCCGACTCCTGAATCAGGGCGATGCCCCGAAGGATGTTCTCCTCGGTCTTCTCGCCGAACCCGTGTAGACCCTTCAGGCGGCCGGCCTCGATGGCCTGGGCCAGGTCCTCAACCGAAGCGATCCCGAGGTCGCGGTGCAGAACCATTGCCCTCTTCGGGCCGAGCCCGGAGATCGAGATCATCTGGCGGACGCCGGGAGGCACCTTCGCCCGCAGTTCATCGAGGGACTTGAAGCTGCCGCTCTGGAAGAATTCCTGGATCTTCTCGGCCGTCGACTTGCCCACGTTGGGGATCGCCTCCAGGCCTCTCTGGTCGAGGGACGAGACGTCCGCGTGATAGCCGCCGATCGACCGGGCGGCCTTCTCGTAGGTGCGGACCCGGAATGGATCGCCGCCGGTGATCGCCAGCAGATCCGAGTATTCCTCCAGGAGCGCCTGAACGACCTCGTTCGACCGGGCCATGCTGTCCGGATTCTACCGAGGGGCTCTGGCTCGGCCGCTGGGCGCTCAGACCCTACCGAGGAGCCAGAGCAGGAGCGCCTTCTGGGTATGCAGGCGGTTCTCGGCCTGATCCCAGACCACGGAATGCGGACCGTCGATGACCTCGTCGGTGATCTCCTGCCCCCGGTGCGCCGGCAGACAGTGCAGCACGATGCAGTCCGGTTTCGCCAGATCCACCGCCGCCTGGTCCAGCCGGTAGTTCTGGAAGACGAGGGTTCGCTCGTTCGCCTCCCCCTCCTGCCCCATCGAGGCCCACACGTCGGTGTACAGGACGTCGGCCCCCGCGCACGCCTTCGTCGCATCGTGCAGGACCTCCGCGCCACCTCCGGTCTGCGCGCCGATCTCCTGCGCCCGCTGGACGATCTGGGGGATCGGCCCGTAGCCCGGCGGAGTCGCCACGCGGACCGTCATCCCCGACTTCGCCCCGCCCACAAGGAGGGAGTGAGCCACGTTGTTGCCATCGCCAACGTACGCCATGACAAGGCCCGCCAGCTCGCCCTTGTGCTCCCTGATCGTCAGCAAGTCGGCGAGGCACTGGCACGGATGCTCGAAGTCCGAGAGCGCGTTGATGATGGGCACCGTGGCAGTCCGGGCCAGCCCTTCCAGGCGTTCCTGCCCGAACGTACGCAGCACGATGGCATCGACGTATCTGGACATCACGCGTCCCGTGTCCTCGATGGTCTCGCCTCTGCCGAGCTGAAGCTCGGTCGAGGTGAGGGCGAGCGGGTGCCCGCCCGTCGAGGACACCGCCACCTCGAATGAGACCCGGGTCCGGGTGGACGGCTTCTCGAAGATCATCGCCACAGCCGCGCCGGACAGGCGGCCGCCGTAGTCGCCCGGGGACGCTTTCACCTTCGCCGACAGCTCGAGCAGATACGCGAGCTCCTCGCCGCTCAGGTCATCGATCGAGAGGAAGTTCCGCGGCATGGCGCGCTCATGCTACTCCTCAGCCGACGCGGAACTCCGCACCGAACGCCCGCTCGAGCCGCCCCACGATAGCCGCGACCGCCGCATCGGCTTCCGCGTCGGTGAGCGTCCGGTCCGGCGCCCGAAAGTCCACGGCGAATGCGAGGTTCCTCTTACCGGCGGGGATGGGATCGCCCTCGAAGGCGTCGAACAACGCGACCGAGTCGACCAGCGCGCCTCCAGCGTCGGCGACCGCCAGCTGGACGTCTCCCGCCGGGACGGCCGCGGGGACGACGAACGCAAGATCGCGTCGCACGGGCGGGAACCGTGGTACGTCACGGTACGCGTGCACGCCACGAGGAATCGATGCCAGAGCCGTGGCGTCGACCTGGAACGCCGCGACCCGCGAAGAGAGCCCGAGTGCCTCGGCCGTCCGCGGGTGAATCTCGCCGATGGTACCGGCAGGCGCTCCGTCAATCAGGACGACGGCGGACCGTGCGGGGTGGAACGGCGGCCCGGCCGACGCCCCCAGCGACCAGTCCCTCACCCCGAGCGCGCCGAACAGCGCCTCGACCGCTCCTTTGGCATCGAAGAAGTCGTAGTCGCGACCGCTCGCGTGCAGCCTTTCTTCCGCGGGCCCGGCGAGCGCGGCCGCGACCGACTCGCGCTCGTCGACAGGAGCGACGTCCGGGCCATCGGTGATCCCCAGCCGGAACACGTGTCCAACCTCGAACAGGGCGGCGCCGCGACGGGCTCGCGACGCATTTCGGACCAGAGCCTTCAGCAAGTTCGGGACGAGGCTCGTGCGCAGGAAGGGATCGTCGGCGGCGGGCGGGTTCGCGACGCGCACCGCATTCGTGTGGCCCATCAGCTCCAGATCGGCCGGGGAGGCGAACGAGAGCGAGAGCGCCTCGCGCAGCCCCGCGCGCACGAGCGCCTCCCGGATCCGCCGGCGCAAGGCCAACGTTTCCGCCATGCCACCGGCCTGCCTGATCCCGGGCACACTCGAGGGCATGCGGTCATATCCCTGAACCCGGACGACCTCCTCGATGAGATCGACCTCCTGCTCCAGGTCCCGGCGGTAGCTCGGCACCTCTACCTCCAGAGCCGAATCCGTCTTCTGACCCGGGATCCCTAGGCGCCCGAGGGCTTCCGAAACCTCGGCGGCCGAGACCTCGTACCCCAACAGAGCCGTGGCCCTGCCCGGCCGGACGGTGAGCCGGCGGCGGACCGGTGCCCGCCCCACATCGATCGCACCGCGCAGGACGGTCCCACCGCCCCATTCGACCATCAGCCGGGCGGCCCGGGCCGCGGCGGGAGCCGGCGCTTCGGGATCCGCACCACGCGAGAATCGGATCGATGCCTCAGTCTGCAGGAGCAGGCGCCGAGAGGTCTGCATGACGAACCGGGGCGAGAAGTTGGCGCTCTCCAGCAGCACCTCGTTGGTCGATGACGACACCTCCGCCGATGCCGAGCCCATCACCCCGGCAATACCCACGGCGCGGGTATGGTCGGCGATCACCAGATCCTCGGATGTGAGCACACGCTCGATGTCATCGAGCGTGATCAGCCGTTCGCCTTCCGCGGCCCGGCGAACGACCACACCCCGGCCGTTCAGGAAGGCGAGATCGAACGGGTGCATCGGCTGACCCATCTCGAGCATGAGGTAGTTCGTGGCGTCGACCACCGTGGACACCGGCCGCATGCCCGCGGCGGTCAGCCGGGCTTGCACCCCGATCGGGGAAGGCGCCACCGCAACCCCGACGATGACCCTGCCGAGGTATCGGGGACAGCGCTCGAGGTCCAGGATCTCGACCGTCGCATGCTCTTCTGCGGAGTCGCCCGCCTCCTGCACTGACGTGTCCGGCAACGTGAGTGGAATCCCTGTGGCCGCAGCCACTTCCCTCGCGATCCCCACCACGGAGAGCTCGTCTGGACGATTCGCCTCGATCTCCAGGTCGAGGACGGCGTCGTCCAGCCCGAACAGCGACTTGAAATCCGCGCCCACCTCGGCATCGCCCGGGAGCACGAGGATCCCGGAATGGTCGCCGGAGATGCGCAGCTCCTGCGGCGAGCACAGCATGCCCTCGGACAGTTGGCCTCTGAGGGTCCGCACCGAGAGGGGCTCGGAGAGGGTGGGTACCCGCGCGCCCGGACCCGCATACGGCACGAGGTCGCCGGCCTTCATGTTGCGGACGCCGGCGACCACCGTCCGCTCGGCGCCGCCGGCGTCGATGCGGGCCAGGCAGAGCTTCGCGGACTCGGGGTGGTCGGAGACCTCCAGCACGCGGGCAACGACGACGCCGTTCAACCCTTCCCACGGCCACTCGACCGACTCGGCGTGCAACCCTTTCGCCGACAGCAGATCGCCCAGCGCCTCCGGCGAGAGGTCAACGGGGCAGAACTCTCGGAGCCAGGACAGGACCAGCCTCACCTGTTCAACCCTCCGACTCGAATTGCTCGAGGAATCGCACGTCGTTCTCCCACAGGATCCGGATGTCCGGGATGCCGAATCGGATCATCGCCAGGCGGTCGTACCCTCCGCCGAACGCGAAACCCGTGTATCGCTCCGCGTCGTACCCGACCGCTTCCAGGACGCGGGGATGGACCATTCCGGCTCCCATCGTCTCGATCCAACCGGTGAAGGCGCACGTTCGGCAGCCACTCCCCTCGCACACGAAACAGGACACCTCCACCTGCGCGCCCGGCTCCACGAAGGGGAAGAACGACGGAGTGAGCTTGACCTCGCGCTCGGGGCCGAGTAGCGCCCGATAGAAGATCTCGAGCGTTCCCTTGAGGTCGGCGAACGATATGCCCTCGTCGACGGCCAGACCTTCGACCTGGTGGAAGACCGGCATGTTTTTCGCGGTGATCTCTTCGTTGCGAAACACCCGTCCGGGCACCACCACGTACACGGGCGGTGGCCCGGCTTCCATCGTCCGGATCTGCATGGGGGAGGTGTGGGTGCGCAGCACGAGCTCCGGGTGGCCGGGAACGTCGACGAAGGTCGTGTCCATCATGGTACGGGCGGGATGATCGGGCGGGATGTTCAGCGCATCGAAGTTGTGCCATTCGTCCTCAACCTCTGGGCCTTCCACGACCCGGTAACCCATTCGCATGAAGATGTCGATGATCTCTTGCTGCACGATGGTCAGGGGATGGAGCGACCCGGGTTGGCTCCTGCGGCCCGGCAGGGAGACGTCCACGCGGTCGGCGGCAAGGAGCCGCTCGTCGGCCCGGCGGTTCAGCGTCTCTCGCCGGAGAGCGAGTTCAGCCCTCAGCGCGTCCCGGACCTCGTTGGTCCGCTGTCCCACCCTCCGGCGATCCTCTTCCGGCAGCGCCCCCAGTGCCCGCTGCACCGAGGAGAAGGGGGACCTGCGACCGAGGACCGCGGATTCCGCCTGCTCCAACGCCTCAACTGACTCGGCCGCGGCGCACAGGCGTAGCCCACGAGCGCGCTCCTGCTCGAGGACGCGAAGCATCTCGTCCGCGCTCGTGAGGTCGGCCATAGTGGTTCGGTAGTCTAACGAGACTCTCCGCGGCTCCCCGATCGGCGAACCGATCGCTGACGGGCGGCTTCGAAGAGGACGATCGTCGCGGCTGCCGCCAGGTTCAGGGACTCGGCGGCGCCATGGATGGGAACGCGAAGCGTGTCGTCCGCCATGGCCCGCACCTCATCTGGAAGCCCGTGCGCCTCGTTCCCGAACAACACCGCGATCGGGTCCGCCAGGTTCGCGACGTACACGGATGTTCGGCCGTCCGCGCTCGCCCCCAACACGCGCCGTCCGGACGCTCGAAGATCGGTCACCGCTTCCGTGACGTCCACGCCTCGAACGACCGGGACGTGGAAGATCGACCCCGCCGATGCCCGAACGGCTTTGGCGTTGTAGACGTCGACCGAGGAACGGGTGAACACCACCGCGTCGGCACCCGCCGCGTCCGCCGACCGCAGGATGGTGCCGGCGTTCCCGGGGTCGCGAACCTCGACCAGTACGATCGCGCACCGGTCAGCCTTCGGCATTGCCCGCAACGACACGTCTGTGAACGCGGCGACTGCGACCAGCCCCTGGGGCGTGACGGTGGACGTGAGGTGGGCCATCACTTCCTGCGAGACAGGGTGTGCCGCCACGCCCGCCTCCTCGGCCGCTCGAAGGGCGGCGTCCAGACGGGATCCTGAGTCGTTCGCGTAGAAGATCTCTCGGACCACGCCCGGTGAACGGAGTGCTTCGAGCACGCCCTTCGTACCTTCCACCAGGAAGAGGCGGTCCTTCTCTCGCATGGCCCGCTTCTTCAGCCGGGCGGCTTCGGCCACGCGACGGTTGTGGATCGACGTGATCACGTGGCTCCGGGCCGTGTCGCGGCCGGCGGCGCTCACAGGCCGGAATGCCTAGGCCGGCGCGACGGTCTTGGTCCTGGCTCGCTTCGGCTTGGCCTTCGCATCCTTCTCGGCCACGAGAGCGTCGAGATGGTCCCGAGCCGCCCGCACGAGCTGCTCGAACGCGGCCGGGTCGCGCACTGCCAGGTCGGCCAGCCCTTTCCGGTCGAGGTCGACACCGGCACCCTGGAGCCCATGCATGAACATCGAGTACGACATGCCGCCGGCCCGAGCGGCCGCGCCGATCCGCGTGATCCACAGACGTCGGAACTGCCCCTTGCGGTCGCGGCGGTCCCGGTAGGCGTAGACCAAGGAGTGTTGGACCTGCTCCTTGGCAACGCGGTACCGGCGGGAGCGCGCGCCGTAGTACCCCTTCGCCTGAGCCAGGACTTCCCGGCGCTTCTTCTTCGAGTGGACTGATCGTTTGACTCTGGGCATCGTCGAACCTCGATCGAGGGGATGAGCGGTTCGTTACTCGCCGAGGAGGCTCCGCACGGCGCGGCGTTCTGCCTTGACCTCGGCCATGCCGGAGATGCGGCGCTTCCGGCTCCCGCTCTTCTTGATGAGCATATGGTTCCCGGTCGCTTTGCGCCGCATGACCTTGCCGGTCCCGGACAGGCGGAAACGCTTGGCGACACCGCGATGCGTCCTCATCTTCGGCATCGTTCTCTCAGCCCTTCCCGGCGTCCTCAGCCGCCGCCGTCGCTCTAGCTCCAACCGAGGAGGAGTACAACTCATGGGCCTCCACCGGTTGGTCCTCCTTCGACTCACGTCCCGGAGGGCGCCGGAGAGGCGCGACGACCATGACCATGTTCCGGCCGTCCAGTTTGGGATAGGTGTCTACGGTAGCAAGTTCCGCGAGGTCTGCGGTGAGTCGGTCCAGCAATTTCCGCCCCAGATCCGTGTGCGCCATCTCGCGGCCCCTGAACATGATGGTCACCTTGACCCGCGCGCCCTGTCTCAGGAAGCGTTCGATGTGCCCCCTCTTGACCCCGTAATCGTGCGGGTCGATCTTCGGGCGCATCTTCATCTCCTTCACCTCGACGCGGACCTGCTTCTTTCGAGCCTCCTTCTGCCGGACGTCGCGCTCGTACTTGAACTTGCCGTAATCCATGATCCGGCAGACGGGAGGGCTCGCCTGTGGGGCGACCTCCACCAGATCAAGATCCAGGTCCTGGGCCCGCTGCATCGCCTCCTGGATCGAGACGATCCCGATCTGTGACCCATCGGGCCCCACCAGGCGAACCTGTGGAGCCCGGATCCTGTCATTCACGCGCGCTTCAAGAGCTACCCCGCATCACCCCCGGATGAAAGAGAGCGCCAGAGGAGGCGCTCAAGGAAGGAACAACCTGGTGTCCACGCTCTTCATTCGTCTCACGGAGTATAGGAGAGGGGTACGACGGGCGTCCAGACGACGGTCCATAGTTTGTCTTCGGCCGACGCCTGCCGCAGGATAAGCTCCCGCCACGAAAGGGGGAGGACGTGCCAAGGATCACGCCGACCGTGTCGACGATGCTCAAGCCTCCTGGCGCCGCGCGGCCTCGGAGTCATACGAAGGACGCGGAGCTCCTGTCGACGGTTCCCCTCTTCGCCGACCTCTCGAAGCGTCATCTTCGCCGTGTAGCCTCGGTGTCCGGGGAGGCCAGGTTCAAGCCGGGCGCCACGATCGTCCAGGAGGGCACCGCGGGCGAAGCCTTCCACGTCATCGTCGAGGGCAAGGCGAAGGTCACCCGCGGTCCTCGAACGATCGCTCGGATGGGACCGGGCGACTTCTTCGGAGAGGTGGCGCTCCTGGACGGAGCGACGAGGACGGCCTCGGTCGTGGCCGAAACGCCCCTCGTCACAGTGAGGATCTACCGGCGGGCCTTCCTGAGAGTGCTCGAAGGCGAGCCGACCATCACCGTGAAGGTCCTTGCGGAAGTCGCCCGGCGCCTGCGGCATCGAAGCCGCACCTTGATCGGATGATCGGCGAGGGGGAAAAGAGAACGGGCCCCTCGAGGGGCCCGTTCCGCGCTCCTGCTGGGACAAGCTGGGGTTAGACAGGCTTGACGTTCGCCGCCTGCTTGCCCTTGGGACCCTCGACGATGTCGAACTCCACTTCCTGACCTTCGGTCAGCGTGCGGTAGCCCTCACCGGCGATTGCCGAGAAGTGAACGAACACGTCGTCCCCGTCGGGACGAGCGATGAAACCGTACCCCTTCTCGTTGCTGAACCACTTGACCGTGCCTTGCGTCAATCTGTACCTCCTTGCACTTCTCGGCGGACCGATC
>WNGN01003617.1_pt1 | contig 10522 bp, 13 predicted proteins | sample 5400561 | NCBI WGS metagenome assembly WNGN01 (sample SAMN13153379, study PRJNA577476) | soil metagenome | isolation source: 115 cm soil or saprolite under Garry oak tree replicate 2 | place: USA:California | collected 2016-06-15 | reverse complement strand
TTCGCCGCGCCATGCTGCAGGGAAGGCCCAAGGACCTCGGCGTGCTCGACGCCGCGGCGAGGTCCTCGGGCTGGGCGACGCCCCTTCCCGCGGGCGTGCACCGCGGCATCGCGGTGCAGGATTCGCACGGCAGCTACGCGGCCGCGGTGTTCGAAGTCTCGGTAAGCGGCGCGGGCGAGCTCGACATCCGGCGCGTGGTGGTCGCTGTGGACCCGGGCTACGTGGTGAATCCGGATTCTGCCGAGGCGCAGGTGCAAAGCTGCGTCGCCTACGGCCTCACCTCGGTTCTCTGGGGCGAGATCACCCTGAAGGAAGGCCGCGTCGAGCAGTCCAACTTCCACGACTACCGCATCATGCGCATGGCCGAGATGCCGAAGAGAATCGAGGCGGTGCTCGTCCCGAGCGGCGGCTTCTGGGGCGGGATGGGCGAGACGCCGCTCGCGCCGCTTGCGCCCGCGCTGTGCAATGCGATTTTCGCCGCGACCGGCAAGCGAATCCGCTCGCTGCCGCTCAGGAACCAGGGACTGCGCCTCGCGTGATCGGGTAAACTAGGCGCAGCCGTTTCAGCGACTTTCAAGAACCCGCCGGTCAGCCATGCCAAAGGAGATTCCATGATCGAACTCACCGTCAACGGCAGGAAACACAGCGTCGACGTCGAGCCCGAGATGCCCCTATTGTGGGTGTTGCGCGATGTGCTCGACGTGAAGAGCCCGAAATTCGGCTGCGGAATCGCCCAATGCGGCGCCTGCACCGTGCACCTGAACGGCGAGCCGGTACGCTCGTGCTCGGTGCCCGTGTCCGCCGCCGCGGACCAGAAGGTGCTGACCATCGAGGGCCTCGCGCAGCGCGGCCAGCTGCACCCGGTGCAGAAGGCGTGGATCGATCACGAAGTCCCGCAGTGCGGCTACTGCCAGTCGGGGCAGATCATGGCGGCGGTCGCCCTGCTCGGAAAGAATCGCGACCCCAGCGACAAGGACATCGACGCGGCGATGACCAACATCTGCCGCTGCGGAACCTATGCGCGCATCCGCACGGCGATCCACGCCGCGGCGAAGACCTTGAAGTCGACGAAGGCATAGGGGCGACCATGGCCAAGACCTTCGTTCAGAAATTCGAACCTGCGCGCAGGACGTTCCTGAAGCAATCCGCGGCGATCGGCGGAGGCCTCTCCGTCGGATTCAGTTTCCCTGCCGCGCTCGCGCAGAAGGCCGACGGAGCCGTGGAGATCAACGCCTGGGTCGTGATCCGCCCGGACGATGCAATCATCATCCGCTACGCCCGCTCCGAGATGGGGCAGGGCAGCATGACCTCCGCTCCGATGCTGGTCGCCGAGGAGCTGGAATGCGACTGGAGAAGGGTGAAGATCGAATATGCGTCGGCGAACGCGAACGTGAAGCGCAGGCGCGCCTGGGGTGACATGGCTGCGGTCGGAAGCCGGACCATCCGCAATTCCCAGGAGTATTTGCGCAAGGCCGGCGCGACCGCGCGCGAAATGCTGATCGCCGCGGCGGCGCAAGAGTGGAAAGTCCCGGCGTCCGAATGCACCGCATCCAACAGCTTCATCACGCACGGTCCGAGCAAGCGCAGGCTGAGCTTCGGAAAGGTGGCCGACGCGGCGTCCAAGCTCGAGCCGCCGAAAGACGTGAAACTGAAAGATTCCAAGGACTGGAAGCTGATCGGCAAGTCCGTCAAGCGCATCGACATCCCCGACACGGTGATGGGCAAGCAGCGTTTCGGCATCGACGTTCAGCTGCCCGGCATGCTCTACGCCGCGGTCGCGCAGTGCCCGGTGTTCGGCGGCAAGGTGAAATCGATCGACGCGGCCAAGGTCGAGGGCCGGCGCGGCATCGTCAAGGTGCTGCCGATGGAGAGCTTCGTCGCGGTGGTCGCAGACAACTGGTGGCGCGCGAAAGAGGCGCTGAGGGACGTCCACATCGAATGGGACATCGGCGCGAACGGCAACGTTTCGAGCGCGAGCTTGATGGAGTTCTACCGGGGCGGGCTGAACGCGCAAGCCGATGTCGCAGTGTCGCGCCGCGACGGCGATTTCGACCAGGCCTTCGCCTCCGCCGCAAAGAAGATCGAAGCCGAGTACTACACGCCGTATCTCGCGCACTCCTGCCTCGAGCCCATGGGCTGCACGGCGATCGTCAAGGACGGCAAGGTGGACGTATGGACGTCCACGCAAAACGCCGAAGCTTCGCTCGCCAATGCTGCGGCAACCGCGGGCGTGCCGCTTGAGAACGTCGAAGTGCACCGCGTGCAACTGGGCGGCGGCTTCGGCCGTCGCGGCGGCGCGCAGGACTTCGTGCGCCAGGGCGTTGCGATCGCCAAGGCGATGGAAGGCACGCCCGTGAAGATGCTCTGGACCCGGGAAGAGGACACCCAGCACGACTTCTACCGGCCGGCGAGCTTGATCCGCATCAAGGCGGGGTTGGACGACTCGGGCAACCCGGTCGCCTGGTATTCGCGCGTCGCGGCGACGTCGATTTTCGAGACGCTCGCCCGCGTCCCCCTCAAGCGGCCGTTCGCGCCGGCGGACGGAGTCGACCCGCAAGCGGTGGCTTCGCTGCACGACCTGCCGCACGCGATCCCGAACGTAAGAATCGAATACGCGCAGCGCACCGCGCACGTGCCGGTCGGGTTTTGGCGCACCGTCGGCCATTCGCAGAATCCTTTCGTGCGCGAGTCCTTCATGGACGAGCTGGCGAGCGCCGCCGGCAAGGATTCGTTCGAGTACCGCCGAGCGCTGCTTCAGAAATCACCGAAGGATCTCGGCATCCTCGAAGCCACTGCGAAAGCCGCAGGCTGGGGCCAGCCGCTGCCCGCGGGCGTGTTCCGCGGCATCGCGCAGACCGAAGCCTACGGCAGCTACACCTCCGCGGTGGCCGAGCTCTCGGTCGACAAAAACGGCGAGGTGAACATCCGGCGCCTGGTGCTCGGCATCGACCCGGGCTACGCCGTGAACCCGGATAACATCCAGGCGCAGATGCAGGGCAGCTCGGTGTTCATGCTGACCGCGATGTTCTGGGGCGAGATCACCATCAAGGAAGGGCGCGTGGAGCAGTCCAATTTCCACGACTACCGGATGATGCGGCTGCGCGAGATGCCCAAGATCGAGGTAGTGCTCGCGCCCTCGGGCGGATTCTGGGGCGGCGTGGGCGAGCCCGGCCAGGCGTCGATCGCACCGGCGGTATGCAACGCAATCTTCGCCGCCACCGGCAAGCGCGTGCGCTCGCTGCCTTTGAAGAACCACGGGCTGACATTGGCTTGACTCGCAAGCACGCTGTCGTACCTGCTATTGCGATACTGGTCGCGTACTCGCAGGTCTGCGCGCAGGGTGAGCCGGCGCGCTTCGACGTGGTTGGAGACGCGATTCCGCGGGCTCTGACTTCCGAACCGGGCAATGCCGCGCGCGGTCGAAGCATCGTGGTGAATCGGGATGCGGGAGCGTGTACTCTGTGCCATGCGGTGCCCGGTGAGGCGAACTTCGGGAACATCGCGCCCACGCTCGCGGGCGTCGGCGCGCGGCTCTCCCCCGCGCAGCTGCGCCTGCGCGTCGCCGATTCCACCCGAGTGAATCCGGAGTCGCCCATGCCCGCTTACTACAGGACGGAAGGTCTTAATCAGGTCCCCGCGGCTTTCCGCGGCAAGCCTCTGCTCTCGGCGCAGCAGGTCGAAGACGTCGTCGCCTGGCTCGCGACCCTGAAGGAGCCGCAGTGAAGCGCCGCGATTTCCTCGCCGGTGCTGCCGGCGCCCTCGCGCTTCCCGGCGCGGCGCTCGCGCAGGTCGATCCTCTGGATCCGCTCGTGCGGGCGCTCGCCAACGGCGCTCCGGTGAGAAAGGGCAAGGTGACGCTCGTTCTGCCGCAGCTCGCCGACAACGGCAACTCCGTTCCGATCCGCATCACGGTGGACAGCCCGATGACCGCTGCCGATCACGTGAAGAGCATCCACCTCTACTCGGAGAGGAACCCGGTGCCGAACATGGCGAATTTCTATCTGGGATCTCGCGCGGGCAAGGCCGAGATCAACTCGCGAGTGCGGCTCGCCGGCAGCCAACGAGTGACCGCCGTCGCGAAGCTCTCCGACGGCTCGTTCTGGTACGACGCGGCGCCGATTGTGGTCACGCTTTCCGCGTGTCTCGACGAAAGCTGAGCCGGAGGGAAACGGAACCATGGCCGCAAGAATCCAGATTCCCCGGGAGGCGAGGCGCGGCGAAGTCATCGAAATCCGAATCCTCATCCAGCACCCCATGGAAACCGGGTATCGCCACGACGACGTCGGGCACCTCATCAGGCGCAACGTCATCAACGTCCTGTCGTGCCGCTACAACGGAGTGGAAGTGTTCCGCGCCGATCTGTCCTCGGGCATCTCCGCCAATCCCTACGTGCAGTTCTACACCATCGCTGAAGCGAGCGGGGATCTCGAATTCACCTGGATAGACGACGAGGGCGAGCGGGGTTCGGAGCGCCAGTCGATCGTCGTCAAGGGATGAGGCGGCTCGCTCTTGGCGCCGTAGCGCTCGCCGCGGGCGTCGTGCTCGCGCAGGAACGCGCGATCCCGCCCGGCGAGCTGAAGTCGGGCTCCGCGTTTCTCGGCTCCGACCTGCGCGCCTTGCAGAACGATGATTTCGCCAATCCCGGCATGCTGTGGGTCGAGCGCGGAGAGAAGCTCTGGAGCGAACCGGTGGGAAAAAAAACGCTCGCGTGCGCAAGCTGCCACAAGGATCAGAGCATGCGCGGAGTCGCCGCGAGCTATCCGAAGATCGACAAGGCGAGCGGAAACCTCGTCAACCTCGAGGGCCGAATCAATCTTTGCCGCACCGGGCGCATGGGAGCTGAGCCCCTGCGTTACGAGTCCGAGGAGCTGCTCGCGCTCACCGCCTACCTCGCGCGCCAGTCACTCGGGGCTGCGACCGCGGCGCGCATCGACGGCGCGGCGCGCGCGCATTTCGAAGCGGGCCGCGCCTCCTACCATCTGCGGCGCGGACAGATGAACCTGTCGTGCGCGCACTGTCACGACGCGCAATGGGGAAAGCGCCTGCTCTCGGAGACCATCAGCCAAGGCCACCCCAACGCCTACCCCGCGTACCGCATGGAGTGGCAGACCATGGGCTCGCTCGAGCGCCGGCTGCGCGCCTGCCTCTCCGGGATCCGCGCCGAGATGCTGCCCTACGGATCGCAAGAATATCTCGACATCGAGCTGTATCTCGCCTGGCGCGCGCAGGGCCTGCCGATCGAGACGCCGGGGGTGAGGCGTTAGAGAGATTTAGGCATGCCGCGGAAGCGGGCCTCTAGAGTCTACTGGTCCTGGCGCGCGTGAATGAATTGGACGGTACCAAGATGGGGACTTTCAACTATGATGTAAGCCGTTGAGCTCAAGGTGCCAAAACCGAAATGGATTTGAGATTACGCACTAGTCTCTCATGAAGAGTGCTTTTCGCGCATTCCTGATCCTCTCGGCCTCAGCGCTCGTCGCGACCGCGCACGCGCAACAGTACGGCCACCGCGGCGCGTATGCGGGAGGCGCGGTGGGACCCTCGACGATGAGCATCGAGGGCGATTCCTTGGCGGTGGCCAGCGCGACCGCGAGTACCCTCTCCACCGAGCAAAAGAGCACCGCGTTCAAGGGCTACGGCGGCTACCGCTTCAACGCGAACTTTGCCGCCGAAGGTGGATTCGTGAGTTTCGGAAAATTCCGCGCCACCCGCACCGTGACCGCTCCGGCTGCAGGCACGGCGCGGTCCGATATCACGGTGATCGGGGCCTACGCTAACGCCGTTGGAATCGCCCCAGTCAGCGAGCGCTTCGAGCTCTTCGGCAAGCTGGGGTTCATCGTCACGGGCACGGTGGCCGATCGCTCCTCGACTGGAGGAGTCGCGCTGGTCGGGGACTCCATCGCCTCGCACGTCGAAAGAAACCTGCACCTGGGCGCCGGCGCGGAAGTGCGCTTCACGCGGGAGCTTGGAATGAGAGTGGAATACGAGAAAGCCTTCGGCGTCGGCGACGCCAAGACCACCGGCGAGGGCGATATCGGTGTCTTTTTCCTCGGGCTGACCTACCGGTTCTAGCGGCCGTCTGACGAAAGGGGAGAAGCGGAATGTCCGAAGCCCACGTCCACGTCGATCCCTCCAACAAGAAGGTCGCCCTCTTCATCGCGGTCCTCGCGCTCGTACTCGCTTTCGCAGAAACACTCGGCAAGGGGGCGCAAACGAGCGCGCTCGCCAGCCACATCGAGGCTTCGAATCTGTGGGCTTTCTTCCAGGCGAAGACCATCCGCCAGACGACCGTGCGCACCGCCGCCGAGGAGATGGAGGCGCAATTCGGGCAGAAGGCGCCGGAAGGCGTGAAGAAGCAGGTCGAGAGCTGGAAGAAGACGGCCGAGCGCTATCAGTCCGAGCCCGAAACCAACGAAGGCCGCAAGGAGCTCATGGCGCGCGCGAGGGAGATGGAGACGAAGCGCGACCGCGCGATGGCGGCCTACCACAACTACGAGATCGCCTCGGCCGCGGTGCAGATCGCGATCGTTCTCGCCTCGGCCCAGATCATCACCGGCGTCGCCGCGCTCCTCTGGATCGCCTACGCTCTGGGCGCGATCGGCGTCGCGTTCAGCCTGATCGGCTTCTTCTGGCCGACCGCGGTGCACCTCTTCTGAGTTTCACCGACGGTCAGGGAAAAACCGCAAAGAGATCGCTCAGATCGGTCTCGATGGCGGCATCGCGCAGAAACGGGCTGACGCCGAAGATTTCCTGAAAGGTGCGCAAGGTCGATCCGTGCGTGTAGCGGATGAAGTTCCGGTAGCCATTGCCCTTGGCAAACGGCGATAGCACGATCATTCCGATCGGACCGTCGGAGAGCTCCCCTTCGTCCCAGGTGACGAACACCGCGCCGCCGCTCCGGTAGGCCGCTGAGTCGAGGATCGCTGGCAGGTTCTGGGACAACCAGGTGTCGCCCTGCCGGATGGGATCGTTGAGCGGAGCGCAGCTGTCATGCATGTCGTTGCACTCGTTCGGGGTGATGAAGTTGTATTGTGCGACGGTATTGTTGGCGAGATCCGTTGCCAGTTCGCTGAATGGGCGCACGTGGCTGATGCAGTTCGCCGAACTGGGATTGCCGTTGTCGGTCACATCGTCGAAGTAGACGAAGGGATTGTGCTTCACGGCGTAGAGCCCGCTGCTCACCAGCGGGCAGTCGCCGCCGCTGACGTTCTCCTGATACGTCTTCCAGGAAATGCCGCTCTTTTGAAGCAAGGTCACCAGATGCTGGGTCGTGCTCTGGTGATTCGCGCTGGGCGGGTCGTCATTGAAGATGCCGAAGTTGATACCGGCTTCGAGCCACAGATAGTTGGGCAGGCTGGGATGAACCAGCGGCGGATTGAAGTAGAGCTCCGCGTGGGACGCCATGGGCAGCAGCGTGTTGTTGATGTAGGGCGCGCTGCTGCTGCCGGCGATCTGCGCCCAGTTCTTGTTCTCCATGAGTATGATGAAGACCGTTTTGATGTGCGCCTGCGACACGGGGGGCGGTGTCTGGCAAGAGCCGAAGGTGGCGACACCGGCCAGCAGCGGCGCCAGTCCCAAGATCGCCATGACGTGCTTTGAGAGTTTCATGAAATCCTCCTTCGACCTCCCCGCGTCATTGTAGGGCAGGGGCGTGTTGCAGGCGAATCTGTAATTATTCTTGCGGACCGCGGTGCACCTCAGATATTCTGAGGTCAGCTAGGCCATCCACGTGGGCTTCGCACGCAAACCGTCGCAACCCAGGCCGCCTGTCGCGCGTGAGGAGTCCGCCCGCGATCAGGCGTCAGGGGTGAGCGTCGCCGTGCTGCGCGAGCTCCAATCGCTCCAGGGTACCGGCGACCAGATCCTCGACGCTTTGGTGCCGCGCGCCCGGCTGCTGCAGCTCGCAGCGGGCCAGCGATTGCTGCGGCGGGGCGAGCCGAATCTGCGCGTCTATATCGTGATCTCGGGCCAGCTGCGGGTGGAGCTGGATGACTCGCCGCTCGCGTACATAGAACAGGGCGAGACCGTCGGGGAGCTGTCGCTGCTCGCGGGAAGCGCCGCAACTGCGACGGTCGCAGCGGAAAGGCCCACGCAGCTCCTCGTGCTCGACGAAGAGACCTTTTGGTGGCTTGCCGAGTCCTCGCATGAATTCTCCGTCGGCCTGTTGGTGCGTCTGGCAAAGCGATTGCGCTCGAACAACGACGCCGTGCAGGAGAACATCGCACTGCGCCGGCAATTCGAGCAGGCGGCCCTGAGTGACGCCCTCACCGGCTTCCGCAACCGGCGCTGGCTCGACCAGACGCTGCCTCGCATCGTGCAGCGCCACCTCCACGCATCCGAGCCCCTGTGCATCGCGATGATGGACATCGACCATTTCAAGCAGATCAACGACAACTACGGACATGCTGCGGGAGACGCCGTGCTGTTGCAGATCGGACAGCTCGTGCGCGCCAACATGAGGCCCGCCGACTCCGCCGCCCGCATCGGCGGCGAGGAGTTCGTGCTGATCCTCCCTCAAACGCTGCTGCCGGGCGCCATCAGCGCCGTCGAACGGCTGCGCGAGGCGGTCGCTTCAGCTTCGTTCGAATACGATGGAGGCGCGCTGCCGCGAGTGACCGTTTCGCTCGGGCTGGTCGAGCTGGAACGGTCCGCGGATTCCCTGGAGCTGATCGCCCGGGCGGACGACACGCTCTACGCAGCCAAGCAATCCGGCCGCAATCGGACCGAGTGGCCGGGGCGCGACCGCTAGGCAAACGCCTCCGCGACGAGGCGGTACGAATTCCGCCGGCTCTCGTAATCGCCGGTGATGGTGATGATCATCAGCTCGTCCGCCGCGAACTTTTCCTTCAGCTCGAGCAGCTTTTCCCGCACCTCTTCCGGATCACCGTGCACCAGGCGCGCGCGCTGCTGTCCGATGTAGGCGCGCTCCTGCGGAGAGGTGCGGTAGGCCCTCGCTTCCTCGAGCGTGGGCACGGGCGCATCGATGCCTTTCGCCATGTGCAGGCGCCGAAGGTCGACGCTTGCGGCGAGGCGCTCGGCTTCCTCACGGGTCTTCGCGCAGATCACGAACACGCAGACGAGCGACCCGGGTTGCGGCTCGCGCTCCGAGGGCTGGTACTGATCGCGGTAGGCGCGCGCCACGGCTTCGCCTCCGAACGCGCTGATGAAATGCGCGAACGCGAAGCGCAGGCCGAGCTGAGCGGCGAGCGCGCCGCCGTAATCCGAGGAGCCGAGCAGCCATATTTCGGGCGAAGTGTCTCCCGCGGGCTGGGCCCTGACCTTGACGTACGGATGACCTGAGGGCAGCGAGCCATCAAGGAAACCGATCAGGTCCTGCACCTTCTGCGGCATGTGCTCCGCGCCCTGGTATTCGCCGTCCATCAACGCGAGCGCGGTGCGCGGGTCCCCGCCCGGCGCGCGGCCGATGCCGAGATCGATGCGCCCGGGAAACAGCGCTTCGAGCATGCGGAACTGCTCGGCGATCTTCAGCGGGCTGTAGTAGGGCAGGAGCACGCCGCCCGTGCCGATGCGGATGCGCGAGGTGGCGCTGGCGACGCGGGAGACGAGAATCTCGGGACTGGGATCGGCGAGCGCCGCGATGGCGTGGTGCTCGGCGAGCCAGTAGCGGCTGTAGCCCAGCTCTTCGGCGAGCCGGGCGAGCGAAACGGTTTCGGCGATCGCTCTAGCGGGACTGTGTCCGCTGATGACGGGGGATTGATCGAGCACCCCCAGAGGCACCCTCATCCCTCAGTCCGACATCCACATGAGCACGCCTACCAGGAGGCTGAGGAAGATCGCGATCCAGAAGATGCCGGTGACGCGCTGCCTGTCGGTCGGAGTGAAGCCTTCCTTTTTCCTTTTCGCGAAGCGATACTCGATCACCATGAGGGCTATGCCGACGGCGAGGACGATTCCCATCCACTTGTAGATCGGGTTCACGGCCGGGCTCCACGGAGGCGAAGCCCGTAGTTTACCGGACTTCGCGAGCCGGGAAGGCGCCCCCCGGGCGCTCGCGCTCAACGCGGCTTGCCGCCGGCGAGCGACCAGCGGTGGACCGGGCGAAGAGCGAGCGAAAACAGCAACGCGAAGGCGCCCAGGATGTAGAAGGCCGCGTGAATGCCGTACAGGTCCTTCAGAGCGCCCATGACGAGAGGCGTCGAGATGTGCGAGATGCTCCACCCCATCCCCGCGAGCGCCATCGCAGATCCGCGGGTTTCGCCGGATGACAAGGTACTCACGAGGATCTGGAAATAAATCGTCATCACGCCCGAGCCGAGTCCCACGCCGAAGAGGAAGAACGCGATGATCGCAGGGTTCGTGAAAAGGGCGACCAGGCCAACCGAGGCCGCGACGGCCAGGGCCGAGGCAAGCGGCACGGAGGAATCGTCCGCGTGCTTCACGAAACGCGCGAGCACGACGCCCGCCGCAATCGCGCCCAGGGGACGCATTCCGACTAGCCAGCCAGCCGCTTCCGACCCGAACCCCTGCTCGATCAGCAGGATCGGATAAAACGAGACGCTCA
>WNGN01020615.1_pt1 | contig 10525 bp, 10 predicted proteins | sample 5400561 | NCBI WGS metagenome assembly WNGN01 (sample SAMN13153379, study PRJNA577476) | soil metagenome | isolation source: 115 cm soil or saprolite under Garry oak tree replicate 2 | place: USA:California | collected 2016-06-15 | reverse complement strand
CGCAGGTAAATCTTAATTCCGGTATCGCTGTCTTCAGCAGCCATATAACTCTTTTTCATCAAATTCCTGGGGGGTATGGGTCGACAACATCCCGTAAATCCTATTCATCGATGCTTTGTCGATCACGCGTTGTAGCATCCGGAAAAGTATTTAACAAGGTTAAATATTCGAATTTGTGACAACCCCTGGATGTATGGTGTTCAATCTTTTTTGCAGGCCCTGCTGTGGCAGGCAGCAGCGGAGGAATAAGGCGGCGACAACAGACAACTGGACTACAAGCCCGCAGTCCCGTACTCGTGTAGTCCGTAGTCAGTGATTTTTCCTATGCTGGACATTGAACAAAATCGGCGCGCCAGGAAGTACTCCTCGGGCGAGATCATCCGCCGGATCTTGTGGACTTTCGCGCAGCCGCTTTTTCGGTTTAGTCCCAGGCCTTGTTTCGGTTGGAGGCGATTTTTGCTCCGCTGCTTCGGGGCGAAAATCGGTCGCAGGGTTCATGTGTATCCTTCGGCGACGATTTATTTTCCATGGAACCTCGAGGCTGGAGATGAAAGCGCCATCGGGGAGCATGCGTTTATTTACAACTTGGGCCGCGTCACAGTCGGAGCGCGCGCAACAATCTCACACCGGGCTCATGTTTGCGCAGGAACACACGATCACAGGAAGCCGGATTTTCCGTTGCTGCGTCCACCAATTACCATCGGCCCCGAAGCGTGGGTTTGTGCGGACGCGTTCGTGGGGCCGGGCGTTACTATCGGTGAAGGGGCGATTGTTGGCGCGAGAGCGGTGGCGATGAAGGACATAAGGCCCTGGAGCATTGTCATCGGCAACCCAGCACGCGAAACCAAACGACGCGAGATTACTCAATGAGCGAGCAGTCCGGCACGCGGGTGCCGTTGTCGGTCCTTGTCCCTGTTAAGAACGAAGCCGCGAACCTGCGCGATTGTCTTGCCAGCATTTCGTTCGCGCAGGAGATCGTGGTAGTCGATTCGGTGAGCACAGATGGCACGCAAGCAATTGCCGAGGCGGCTGGCGCGCAGATCGTGCAATTCATTTGGAATCGCAAATTCCCGCGCAAAAAAAACTGGGCTTTGGAAAATATTCACTGGCGACATGAATGGGTGCTAATCGTCGATGCCGACGAACGCATTACGCCTGAGCTACAACGCGAAATCTGCGAGGCGATTCGTCGCCCCGACGTCGATGGATTTTATGTGAACCGCCGATTCTGGTTTCTGGACGGATGGATAAATCATTGCGGTTACTTTCCAAGTTGGAACTTGCGTTTGTTTCGGCATCGGCTCGGCCGATACGAACAGATCGAAATCGGCGACACTGTCCTTTCCGGAGATAATGAGGTGCACGAGCATGTATTGCTCAATGGCCGTGCCGGATATCTAGCCGCGCCGATGGAGCATTACGCTTTTCCAGACATAGCGACTTTTGTTGAGAAACATGATCGCTATTCCACCTGGGAAGCGGCCTCCGAGGAATTCCATCAGCCCGCTGGCGCAAGGACGTTGCGAGCCACACCTTTTGGAACAGCAATAGAGCGCAAGCGTTGGCTAAGGAAGCTCACGATGCGGGCTCCGTTCCGCCCGAGCTTGCGCTTCCTTTACCATTACTTCTGGAAACAGGGTTTTCGTGACGGGTACCGCGGATTTGTGCTCTGTCGCCTGCTCGCCTCGTACGAACGAATGATCGTGGTGAAGGAACGCGAGTTCAGAAAAACACGGAACGGTGGTTGTCTCACCCTCAATCAGTGAAATAGATGAGCATGTGACCTTTCACTTTTATCACACATATGCGAGCTAAAACTGAAATGCAGTGGCCCAATATCCAGAGGCGCTAATCCATCGAGTCTGTCTTCGAGCGGGGCTACTGCGAACGCGTTCGAGAGCCCGGCAGACCCGCGAATCCTTCAACAAGAATCATGTTTGTCCGTGCCGTACGGTGCCGCATCTTGCGCGGTTCGCGGTATTCTTCGCAGTTCAGCCACTCTTTAGCGCGCTGCGCTGATTCGAATTCAAGCACAACGATGCGCTTCGGCTTCCAATCGCCTTCGAGCACTTCGGTCTTGCCACCGCGCACGATGTATTTCCCGCCGTACTTCGCTACAGTCGCGCCTGCGAGGTTCTTGTATCCTTCGTAGCCGACCGGATCAACAATGTCGATTTCAACGATGATGTAAGCGGGCATTGTGATAAGTCAGAAGACAGAAGCTTGGAAGTCAGAAAGTTGCTACAGGCCGTTGTGATCGCGGTCTTTTGCGGCGAGTTCTGGGATTTTTTTTCGGCGTCGTAGTCGCAACCAATTATTCCAAGTCTTCCGGAGACTATCGCGCGGCGTTTGATATTTTTGAGTCAGTTCATTGCTCTTTACGATCTGCGCGAGAATTCCCTTCACCGAAAAATCGTCGGTGTTGACGATTGTGTAAGCTGTCCCGACGGCGGCGGCATGATGCGCGTCGCTGGCGGCAGTCATGGGCAAACCTCGAATCTGCGCATACTTGAAGGCATAACGATTGTAGCGGCGCAGCGTAGTCGCGGCGTTGAAAACCTCGATCGCATCCACCGGCAGCGTTTCCAGAATGGAAAAACGGATTCCGGCCCGGAACAAATCGTAAGGATGTGGCGGAATGGCGAGACCGCCGCGCTCATGAATGATATTGCAGACTTCCCGCGCCGGTTTTCCCTTCAGATACGGCAGCTCCGCACCGATGCAGAGAAGATGACCATCGGCGGTGGTCACTTCCACTCCGGGCAGAACGAGGAAATCATCCAGCCGCATCAAACCTTTCTGAAGCAAGTAATTGACCGCGTCGCAGGTATTGTGATCGGTGATGGCAATACCGTTCAAACCCTTAATGCGGGCGGCCGCAATCATGTCTTCCGGGCTCGAAACGCCATCTCCGGAAAAGAGCGAATGCGTATGCAGATCAATATTAAACGGCATGGCTGCGCCGATGTTAAATCGTTAAAAGAGTTACAAGGTTACAAGGTTACAAGGTTAAAAAGGGAGAGGGGACTTGCACGTTGTAACGTTGTAACTCTTTTAACTTTTTTTAACCGGGTTTCACACAAGCTCTTCAACAAGAAAACCTGCTTCGGCTGCGCTTTCCTCCGGAATGCGATTGAATTGGTGATCGTATAGGCGCCGGTAGTAGCCAGATTTTTCGAGCAGTTGCGCGTGCGTCCCGATCTCCTTGATGTGGCCGGAATCCATCACAATGATTTGGTCGGCTGCCAGAATAGTGGAGAGCCGGTGAGCAATGGCGATCACCGTGCGTCCGGTCGCCAGTTTGGCCAGGGCTCTTTGAATTTGCTTTTCCGATTCGGAATCGAGCGATGAGGTGGCTTCATCGAGCAACAGAATCGGCGCGTTTTTCAGAATGGCGCGCGCAATGGCCAGGCGTTGTTGTTGTCCACCGGAGAGAAGGCATCCTTTGTCGCCAATTACAGTTTCGTAGCCCTTTGGCTGCGCCATGATAAAGTCGTGGGCGTAAGCAGCTTTGGCTGCTTCGTAAATTTCCTCAGGCGTGGCGTGCAGCCGGCCGAACACGATATTGTTGAAGATGGTATCGTGAAACAGAAATGTCTCCTGCGTCACGAGCCCGATCTGTTCGCGCAACGATTTTTGTGTAATCGAGCGCAGATCGTGGCCGTCGATGTTCACAGCGCCGGACGTTGGGTCGTACAAGCGCAGAATTAGCGAGAGGATGGTACTCTTGCCCGCGCCGCTGGCACCAACCAGCGCGTAGGTTTTTCCCGCTTCAATGCGCAGGTTTAGATTGCTGACCGCGTCGGTGACGGTATTGACATATCGGAATGTTAGATTTTGAAAATCGATGCGACCTGTTGCGGACGTCAGCTCGATGGCATCTGGCGCGTCCCGCACACTCGGTTCAGAATCAAGGACCGAGAAAATCGCGGTTGTCGCTGCGATTGAATTCTGCATCACAATTTGAATTTTACTCAGGGTCTTGATCGGATCGTAAAGAATGAAAATTCCTGTGATCAGTCCAAAAAATCGTCCCGCGCTCAGGTTCGCAGCGTAAACATAAAGCAAGGCCAGGCCTACCCCGATGGCAGCGATAATTTCGACCAGCGGCCCGGTGGCCTCCATCGCCCTGATGATGCGCATCATCTGGGAGAACTGCAGTTGATTGCTGCGCTTGAATGCCTTTTCCTGATGCGCTTCGCGCGCAAAGGACTTGATCACTCGAATACCAGCGAACGTTTCCTGCATCGTTACTACCATTTCGCCCATGCCTTCAAACTGACCTCGCATGGCCTTTCGGGCGCGACGCCCATAATAGCGTAGCGGCAGCAAACAGGTCGGGAAAAGAATCAGCGTCACCACAGTGAATTTCCAATCCATCAGGAGCAGAACAGCGATCGCGCCCACAATCGTGACTGGTTGCTTGAAAATATCGCTGCTGACCGCCGTCAGAGCCATTTGCACTACGCGGGTCTCGTTGGTAATGCGCGAGATCAATAAGCCGGAGCGCATCCTGTTAAAGAAGTCCATCGAAAGGCGCACCATTTTGTTGAATAGCTGCGCCCGAAGGTCGGTCACGACCTTGTTGCTCACCCACTGCATGCAATAGGTGTTCCCATAAGAACACAAGCTGCGCAGAGCCATGATCGCAGGAATGGCCAGGCAGATAAGAACAATCGAGTTGACTTTCGGACCTGTATCCAAAACTCCAAGATTGGAGCGCAAGGCCATTGGATTAGGAGCAGCCCCGTTGAAGATGGTGCTCGTTACCCGGGCGGTCGCCAACGGCAAAAGCGAATTGACTCCGCCGTACGCGAAACCCAACAGCAGACCAAGGATAAAGCGAACCTTATATGGCCTAACGTAGCTGTAGAGCCGCCGATACGGGCCGGACGCTGCCTTAAGCGTCTCCCAGAATGAGAGTCTCTTCTTTATAGTTTTTCCCCGACTCATGAAGGTTCCGTTGCCAAATGAGTGGCCAGCAGCGAATCCATAGCACCGATGACCGCTTCCGTCGAGATTTGAGTCATTGGGACGCGCGGCTGGACCGGTGAAAACTCCGTCACTGGCGTGGCTGATTTTCCCTGTAAAATGACAGCTTGGCTTTCCCTTGGTCGCCAATGGAATGGGTTGGTTGGGCCGAACAAGATCACTTGCGGTGTACATGTCGCAGCAGCGAGATGCACCGGTGCGGAATCGACTGTCACAAGAAGTCGCGCCCTGCTAATCAACGCTGCGAGCGTAAGAAGATCTGTTTTTCCAGAGAGATCGGTGATGCTTTGTTGCGCCTTGTTCTTAATTGCCGCGATATGCGTTTGCTCGTCACGGGATGGCCCACTGGTCAGAACAAAATCAAAGCCATTGTTTTGGTCAAAGTAGTCAATCACGTCTGCCCATCGCCTTGGCTCCCAAAGTTTCTCCTGACGCGCCGAGCCGGGATGCAAAATTATGTACGGCCTCATGACCTTCCAACTGTGGCGAAGCGCGTCGGCTTTTTCATATGCGATCTGCGGCAGATCCAGATGCGGCGCGGTTGGAGCATGGCTTGCGCCGAGCGGCTCCAGTAAAGCCAGGTTGTAGTCGATCGTGTGCATGTCCCGCATACGAACGCCCACAAAGTCTGTGTAAGCGTGGCTCCGCGTCTTCGACTGTTCGCGCACGCGATAGGAGACTACGCGTCTGCGTGCGCGAGACAACAGCGCCAGAGAAGCAGAGCGATCATTTCGTGTGAAGTCGATGCAATAATCAAATCTCCTCGTTGCGACGGAAGAAAAAAGCGCAAGGTCGCGCAGATTGCGTCGGGCGATCAGAATGCGCTCGACGTTGGATATCGCCGGCAGCAAGTCGGCAGATTCCTGCGAAACAACAAGCGTGAGTTGGGCTTGTGGAAAACTTTGACGTAAAGCTGCGATGGCAGGTGTAGTCAAAATCAGATCACCTCGTGTTCGAAAATGGTTCCAGGTAAAATTCTCGACTACGCGACGTCTCGCCAAAGCGCCCATTTCCTGAACGATTTCAGGATGTTGGTACAAATGCTCGAGCGCTGCTGCGATGGCGCTGATATCTGCCGGCTTCACGATGATGCCTTCGATGCCATCGCGCACAACATCGCCCGCTTCGCGCGTGGTGATTTGAGGCAACGCGCAGGCCGCCGCTTCGTATGTGACTTTGGCGCTGCCCTCCCATTGCGAGGGAAAAACATGCACTGTGCCCTGGCTGAGATAATTCTCCGGGTCCGGCACAAATCCTACGACGCGAATGTTATCACGCCAGAATTGCTTCAGATACGGTTTAGCCTCCTCATGCACGAAGCCAACTAACCACAGCTCGGCATCCCGCAGATTGAGGCGATGCCATGCTTCGAGCAGATGTTGAATACCCTTTCGCTTGATCAAAGCGCCGGCGAAAACAGCGCGAAATTTGTCTGGCCGTTTTCCGGGTTTGAACCTTTCGATATCCACACCTCGAGGCAGGTAAAAGAGTTTTTCACCCGGAAAACCGCGTACTCGGAAAGTTTTGGCCGCCTTCTCCGATAATACGAGCAGGAGATCAGCGAGTTCGTACTCTTTTATGAAACGCTTTCGGTGGAGCAACAACCTCGCCTTCCACTTCGGAAAAGCGGCAGTCTCGCCTGGCGACGCGCCGACTCTTGACTGCACAATTTTTTCTTTGCCGCCGTCGCGATGCCACGTCGGGATCTCCAAGACGGAAGGGATATGGTTTCGTCTTGCTACTTGTAGGGTGCGTAAACAATCACCAGACCAACTATGAAACAAATCGTAGCGGCCCGTCGCCAAATGCCGGGATGTTATCCAGTCGAGATATTTTTTTTTCGCTCCGTAGTAATAGGGCCGATCCAAAAACGAGATAAGACGCACCGGATGCCATCGCAGGGAATGGATCAGTGAAGCGGGAATTTCCTTTTGCCGGTTGTCGTAGGCGATGGCTTTTCCGAGGAATCCTCCGTGATACGACGCGCGCAAGGTTTCAAATGCGTCGGTGTCCAAGCCGGAGCCGCCGATGCGGGCAAAAATCGAGTAAAGCAGGCTCCTAGGCAAATTACGCGTCATGGGCGCGACAGGACGCACCGGTGCAGGAGCGTTTAAGGTTTCACCCGGCATCGGGTTACAAGTATTCTGGCGAACGTGCAGCAAGTAAAGGGGCGTCTTGTTTCGCGGCGAGCCACTGGAGGTAACTCTCACTTTTCACGAACAGAAGCGTTAGCCAATAACGAAGCAAGAATGACGAATGCCGAATGAATGACGAAGCACGAATCACGAAAGCCGCGCCACGGCATCAACGCTGTTTGGGACTTTGTCATTCGGGTTTCTTTCGTCCTCCGTCATTGGTCCTTCGTCATTTGGAGTCGGAGTTGCGATTTACTCAGCTCGAAGTGACAAGGTGGGTTTAAGAAGCATGGCGAAAAATCTCAGCATCGCTTTTGTTAGGCGCGGCTATTCTCCGACTGGCGGTGCCGAAGCGTACTTGAAGCGACTCACGCATGGAGTGACGGCCGCAGGGCACGATGCCCAACTGATCGCCACGGATGATTGGCCAGACCATGAATGGCCTTTTGGATCGATCACGCGCATGCGCGCAGGCTCGGTCATTGGATTTGCGAATGAGCTGAAGCAAATCCGGGCGCAGCTCTCCTGCGATGTTTTATTCAGCCTTGAGCGTGTTTGGAGCTGCGATGTGTATCGTGCCGGTGACGGTGTCCATCGCGCCTGGTTGTTGCGCAGGCGAAAGTTTGAACTCCCGCTGAAGCAATTTGTCCGGGCTATCAATCGCAAGCATCGCGATCTGTTGCAACTGGAGGAATCGCTGTTAGCCAGTCACAAAGCCACACGAGTGATCGTTGGTTCACAAATGGTCAAGGACGAGATAGGCGATCTTTATCGATATCCCGCAGAGAAGATCGACGTCGTTCGCAACGGCCTTCCGCTCGATAAATTTCGATTTGAGCCCGAACGGCGCAAACAAGCACGCGAGGATTTGAATTTGAAGGCGGATCAAATTGCGCTGCTGTTTGCGGGCTCTGGCTGGGAGCGCAAAGGCTTAATTTTCGCAATCCAAGCGATGGCACTGTGCAAAAATCGAAAACTGCGTCTACTGGTTGCCGGTCGCGGAAATGAAAAACTCTACAAGACGAGAGGTCTGCGATTTTGGCGTGAGGAACCGGCCCGGTTTCTCGGCGAAGTCACGGATCTTGCCCGCGTCTACGCGGCTGCGGACATCTTCATTCTGCCAACGATTTACGATCCATTTTCCAATGCCTGCCTCGAAGCGCTCGCTTGCGGATTACCTGTAATCACGACGCGTTCCAACGGCTTCAGTGAAATTATCGAGGACGGCGTCCACGGATCAATTATCGACCATGCCGGCAATCTGGTTGGTTTGCGCGACGCGATTCGGTTCTGGTCTGACACGTCGCGGCGCATTGCAGCGCGCGCGGTGAACGTCGAACACGCGTCGCATTTCGACATTTCGAAGAATGTCGAGCAAACGCTCGATATCTTAACGCGCTTTGCGCTGTAGTATCCGACTTGTTCGCCGTAGCCTTGGCGAAGGAGGATGTCCTCAGCAGAATCTGCATCGAATCACTCCTTCAGCGCGGCATCCGCGTCTGGAAAGATTTGAAACACCTGATCGAGCCGCGAGATTTCGAAAATCGAGCGCACGGTTTCCTGCAATCCAGCCAGGAGAAATTTTCCGCCGTACGCTTCGACCTTTTGCATTGCTTGAATTAACGCCGCCAAACCAGCGCTATCGATGTAAGTCACGCTGGAAAGATCAACCACCAGACGTTTCGGCTTTTTGTCGATTATCTCATTGAGCGACGCCGTGACAGACGGTGAGACGTGGAGATCGATTTCGCCCTTGAGCGGCAACACATTCGAGCGGTCTTGAACCGGCTTTGCACTAGACCAGGAAGGTTCTTTCTTCATTCAACCGTTCATTCGTCAATGGCTCACCATCCGAGCGTATCAATAATGGTTTTCACATCTGAGAGATCATCAATCAGAAAATCGGGCTGATGTTTCGCAAGCTCATCACGGCTCCATCTACCCGTGGCCACCGCAATTGTGCGCGCACCGAGCGCCCTGCCGCAAGCAATATCGCGCGGCGTATCGCCAATGACGTCGATCTCGGATGCGGCAAACTCGCGGCCGTGCTTCTCTTTTGCGCGGGCACGAGCGAATCGCCCAAGCTGGTTGCGGTCCCGATCATCGTCGGCAAACGCGCCAAATTCAAAAAAGTGCCAGACGCCGTAATGCTCAAGCTTTAAACGCGCTCCGCGCGAGACGTTCCCAGTCAAAAGCGCGAGCACCAGATGCGGCCGCGACTTCAGTTTTTCGAGCAACTGGAGCGCGCCGGGGAGCAGTTTGCCTTTCCGCCGCGGCAGCTCCAGCGCGAGAAAATGCACATAGCTGTCCAGGAACGCGCCTACGTTTTCGTGAGTTGGGGGTATCTTGTGCTTGTTTAGAATGCTCACGACGATGCCGGAATCGGTCATACCGGCGATTTCGATGTCGCTAAGATCATCGTCGATGCCGAAGCGCTCTTTGAACGCACGTATGAGTGCTCGCACACCCGCGCCTCCGGAATGAATCAAAGTGCCATCAATATCGAAAAGAAGGAGACGCTTTTGTGTCTTTGTCATATCGAAGCAATGACGAAATCCGAATGACGAATGACGAAAGAATGACAAACGTCAAATGACCAAAATTTTCGTTACAAATGCACACCATTTCGGGTTTCGTCATTCGGGTTTGTTTCGGCATTCGACATTCGTGCTTCGTCATTAGTCTTTGAGATCTCTCTACTCCGCTACCTTCCGCGCAACAGCTCAAAGGCTTGGCGCACGCATCATGAGCACCGCGATCATGCTTATGAGAAAGACGAGCAGCACAATTGCCAGACCAATAAAAATTCCATTACGAACAGGGTCAACCCTCTCTGCTTGACGCCGGAATGGCGACGTATGGCTAAAATCGCCGGACGCCGGTTTGGCTACATCCGCCGACTGCGGCTTGCTGAAGACAAACTTTCGCATGCCAGGTTAAATTCTAGCCCGAAAACTTCCACAATGTCGAATGCCCTTCGACACTAGTGCCCATTGCGGTTCGGTCTCGACACAAATGCGTGTGGACCGAATGACAGTAAGGAGGATGAACTTGCCGATTCTCTCGCTGAGCCAGTTCCATTGCAGGGCGCCTGTGTCAGCCACGAAAGTATTCGGGGTTCACAGAACCCCCTACAATCCCATCAGCTCGCGCACGTATTTTACTGCTGGGCTGCCGTAGGAAATCACCCGGTCGTTGTATTTCTTTAGATCGAAATCCTTGCCTAGCTTGTTCTGGTCGGCGGCGCGAAGATCGAGATGCTCGGTCGCACCAACGAAATAAGTGGAAAGCTGCGCCGAGGTAAGCCGAGCGCGTTTCCACTTTGCGACCGCTTCACCTTCCTGTTGGAAAGCCTCTTTCGTCATCAAATCCATTGCCTGCTGCTCGGTCATGTTTCC
>WNGN01004310.1_pt1 | contig 10529 bp, 10 predicted proteins | sample 5400561 | NCBI WGS metagenome assembly WNGN01 (sample SAMN13153379, study PRJNA577476) | soil metagenome | isolation source: 115 cm soil or saprolite under Garry oak tree replicate 2 | place: USA:California | collected 2016-06-15 | reverse complement strand
CCCAGGACGGCAAGATCGCAGTAGGCGGCTGGTACTACACGGGCGTGTTCGACGACCTGAGCCACACCGATCGTCACGGCGATCCAGTCCGGCACCGAGGCAGCGGCGGGGCCTATCTCATCGCCGAGCGCGTCGTGTACCGGGATACCGAGCATCCCGCGCGACGACTGAAGCTCTTCGCAGAGCTCGGCCTCGGCGACCCGCGTGTCAACCGGTTTGCGTCGTACACGGGCGCGGGCGCCACCTTCTCCGGCCCGATCCTCGGCCGCGAGCACGACGAAGTCGGCCTGGGCGTGGTGGCCGCCCACAACGGCTCTCAATACATCGCGAGCCAGCGGCAACAGGGCCGGCGGGCGGACACCTCGGAGGTCACGCTCGAGCTGACCTATCTCGCTCAGCTCACCCGCTGGCTGGCCGCGCAGCAGAGCCTTCAGTACGTCGTGAATCCCAACACCGACCCTTCACGCCGCGACGCGTTCGTGGCGTCGTTTCGCTTCGAGACCTCGTTCTAGTGACCCGCCCCGAGGAACTATCGCCGGAACTTCTTGAAGTCGACCGGCCGCTTTTCGACGAAGGCGTTACGGCCTTCCAGGGCCTCGTCGGTCTGGTAGTAGAGGTTGAGCGCCGTGGTGGCCAGCTCGGCCACGCCCGCGCGCGTCTCGGAATCGATGTTGAAGGACTGCTTGGCCATGGCCAGCGCCGTCGGCGATTTCTCCAGCAGCTCGCGGCACCACTGCTCGACCTCGGTGCGAAGCTGGGCGAGCGGCACGACCTTGTTGACCAGCCCCATTTCGAGCGCCTGCTGGGCCGTGTACTGCCGGCACAGGTACCAGATCTCGCGCGCCTTCTTCTCGCCGACGACGCGCGCGAGATAACCCGTCCCGTGGCCGGCGTCCACGCTGCCCACGCGCGGCCCGGTTTGACCGAAGATCGCGGTGTCGGCGGCGATCGAGAGATCACACAGCACGTGCAGCACGTGGCCGCCGCCGATGGCGAACCCGTTCACCATGGCAATCACCGGCTTGGGGCAGTGTCGGATCGCCGTGTGCAGCCCGTCGACGTACATCGGACGACCGCCGTCGGTCGAGTAGCCGCCGCCGCCGCGCTCCTTCTGGTCGCCCCCCGAGCAGAACGCCTTGTCACCGGCACCGGTCAACACGACGACGCCGACCGCCGGATCCCAGCGCGCATCGAGGAACGCGTCGGTCAGCTCGTGCACGGTCTTGGTGCGAAACGCGTTGCGGACCTCGGGCCGGTTGATGGTGATCCAGCCCACGCCGTCTTTCTTCTCGTAGAGGACGTCGGTGTAGGTCATAGCGGTTTCCTCAGGAGGCGGCTCAGCTCGCCCACGACGCCGCGGCGGAACGTCAGCACGCACACGACGAAGATCGCGCCCTGCACGATCGTGAGCCAGGAGCCGAGCTGGGCCAGCCAGTGTTCGAGGCCGATTACGATGAACGCCCCCACGGCCGGGCCGAACACGGTGCCGAGCCCGCCCAGGAGCGTCATCAGCACTACCTCGCCCGACATCGTCCAGTGGACGTCGGTCAGGGAGGCGAGCTGGAAGACCAGGGCCTTCGTCCCGCCCGCCAGCCCGGAGAGCGTCGCCGAGAGCACGAAGGCCATGAGCTTGTAGTGCTCGGCGCGATAGCCGAGCGAGATGGCGCGCGGCTCGTTCTCGCGCACGGCCTTCAGGACCTGGCCGAACGGCGAGTGGATCGCGCGGTAGACGATCAGGAAGCCGATCAGGAAGATCGCGAGGACGACGAAGTAGAGCGTGTAGGTCTGCTGGAGATCGAGCACGCCGAGCAGCCGGCCCTGCGGGACCGCCTGGATCCCGTCCTCGCCGCCCGTGAACTTCGCCTGGACCGAGAAGAAGAACACCATCTGCGCGAAGGCCAGCGTGATGTTGGCGAAGTAGATCCCGCGACTGCGGATGGTGAGGGCGCCGATCACGAGGCCGAGCCCGGCCGCCGTGGCCGTGCCGGCCAGGATGGCCAGCTCCGGCGGCAGGCCCCAGACTTTGGCGGAGTGCGCCGAAACGTAGCCGGCCGCGCCGAGGAACGCGGCGTGGCCGAACGAGAGGAGCCCGACGTAGCCGATCAGGAGGTTGAAGGCACAGGCGAACAGCGCGAAGCAGAGCGCCTTCATCAGGAAGACGGGATAGGCGACGAACGGCGCGATCACGAGCAGTCCGACCATGACCGCGAACGCGAGCATCTGGTGCCGCGGCCACGCCGCCGCCACGGACACCGGCGGAGCGACGACGTAGTCCTTGACCGTCGCCGTCATGCGGTTCGGCCGAAGAGCCCCGCCGGTCGCACGAGGAGCACCAGGGCCATGATCACGAAGATCACGGTGTTCGACGCCTCGGGATAGAAGACCTTGGTGAAGCCCTCGACGATGCCCAGCGTGAAGCCGGTGACGATCGACCCCATGATCGAGCCCATCCCGCCGATCACGACGACCGCGAACACGACGATGATGAGATCGGCTCCCATCAACGGATTCACCTGGTAGATCGGGGCGGCCAGCACGCCGGCCAGCCCGGCCAGCGCCACGCCGAAGCCGTAGGTGAGTGTGATCATGCGCGGGACGTTGATGCCGAAGGCGCGCACCAGCGTTGGGTTCTCGGTCGCCGCCCGAAGATAGGCGCCGAGTCGCGTCCGCTCGATCACGACCCAGGTGCCGACGCAGACGACGATGGAGAACACGACGACCCACGCGCGATACGTGGGCAGGAACATGAAGCCGAGGTTGTAGCCGCCGGTGAGCTGGCTCGGGATCGCGTACGGCAAGCCCGACGACCCGAACTCGTTCCGGAAGCCCCCCTGGATGATCAGCGCGATGCCGAACGTGAGGAGCAGCCCGTACAGGTGGTCGAGGTGGTACAGACGCTTCAGCATCGTCTTCTCGAGCACGACGCCGAGGAGCCCGACGGCGATGGGCGCCAGCAGGAGCGACCACCAGTAGCCGAGGCCGGCCCACTGCAGCAGGAAATAAGCGGCGAACGCCCCCGTCATATACAGCGCGCCGTGGGCGAAGTTGATGATGTTGAGCAGCCCGAAGATCACCGACAGGCCGAGGCTGAGCATGGCGTAGAAGGCGCCGTTGATCAGCCCGATGAGGACCTGACCGAACAGCGCCTGGACCGGAACGCCGAAGACCGTGCTTATTTCTTCACCAGCGGGCATTCGCCCTGGTCGAGCGGACGGAACGCCTGCTCGGCCGGGATCGTCGCGCGGACTTTGTAATAGTCCCAGGGGCCCTTGGCCTCGGCCGGCTTCTTCACCTCGAAGAGGTACATGGGATGGATCTTGCGGCCGTCGGCCCGCACCACGCCCTTGCCGAATAGCGGGTCATCGGTCGGCATCTCCTTCATCTTCGCGATCACCTTCGTCCCGTCGTCGCTCTTGAGGGCCTCGACCGCCTTCAGGTAGTGAAGCACCGCCGAGTAGACGCCGGCCTGCACCATCGTCGGCATGGCTCCATGCTGCTTCTCGGCGAATCGCTTGGACCAGGCGCGCGTTTTGTCGTTCAGGTCCCAGTAGAACGCCTCGGTGAGGACCAGGCCGTTGGCCTTTTCCAGGCTGAGCGCGTGGACGTCGCTGATGAAGACGAGGAGGCCGGCGAATTGCTGGCCGCCCTTGACGATGCCGAACTCGGCGCCCTGCTTGATGGCGTTGGTCGTATCGGCGCCGGCGTTGGCCAGGCCGATGATCTTGGCCTTCGAGGCCTGGGCCTGGAGCAAGAACGACGAGAAATCCGCCGTCGGGAACGGGTGCCGCACCTTGCCGAGCACCTTGCCGCCGTTCTTGACGACGACGGCCTCGGTGTCCCGCTCGAGCGCGTGGCCGAACGCGTAGTCCGCGGTCAGGAAGAACCACGTGTCGCCCCCCGTCTTCACGATCGCCGAGCCGGTGCCGTTGGCCAGCGCCCACGTGTCGTACGTCCAGTGAATCGTGTTGGGCGAGCACGCCTTGCCGGTGAGGTCGGAGGTCGCCGCGCCCGAGACGAGGAAGGCCTTGCCCTTGTCACGGGTGATCTGGTTGATCGCCAGAGCCACCGAGGACGTCGGCACGTCGACGATCACGTCGACCTTCTCGGCGTCGTACCACTGGCGGGCGATGCTCGAGCCGACGTCGGGCTTGTTCAGATGGTCGGCGACGACGATCTCGACCTTCAGGCCCTTCTTCGCCGCGCCGAAGTCCTCGACGGCGAGGCGGGCGGCCGTGGTGGAGCCGGGACCGGTGATGTCGGCATACGTCCCCGACTGATCGTTCATGACGCCGATCTTGACGATGCCGTCCGAGATCTGCGCGTGGGCGGTCGCCGTCGCGGCGATCAGCGCGATCGTCAGCACCAGGACGCGAGTGATGAGCATGGCCACTCCTTTGTATGGGCGCTAGACGCCCAGGTATTCGTGCAGCTTCTCCATGTTCGCCTCGAGACGGTCGTTCGGAATCATGTCCACCACCCGCCCGTGCTCCATCAGATAGTGGCGGTCGGCGACGGTGGCGGCGAAGCGGAAGTTCTGCTCGACGAGCAGGATCGTGAAGCCCTCAGCTTTCAAGCGCGCGATGGTGGCGCCGATCTGCTCGCGGATCACGGGCGCGAGCCCCTCGGTCGGCTCGTCGAGGAGCAACAGGCGCGCACCGGTGCGAAGGATGCGCCCGATGGCCAGCATCTGCTGCTCGCCGCCCGAGAGCTTGGTGCCCTGACTCCGCAACCGCTCGCGGAGATTCGGGAAGAGCGCGAAGATCGCGTCCAGTCCCAGGCCGCCGGGGGCGACCGCGGGCGGCAACGTCAGGTTCTCCTGGACGTTCAGGCTGGCGAAGATCCCGCGCTCCTCGGGGCAGAACGCGATACCGAGCCGCGCGATCGCGTTCGACGGGAGCCCGATGGTCTCGCGGGTCTGAAAGCGGACCGAGCCCCGGCGCTGGCCGACGATGCCCATGATCGACTTCAGCGTCGTCGTCTTGCCGACGCCGTTGCGGCCGAGCAGCGTGACGACTTCACCCGACTGAACGTCGAACGTCACGCCGTGGAGGATGTGCGACTCGCCGTACCACGCCTGCAGATCACGGACGGCCAGCAGCGGCTCAGACACGGCCGGTCCCCATGTAAGCCTGCACGACGTCCGGATTGCGCGACACGCTCTGATAGTCCCCCTCGGCGATGACCTCACCACGCGCCAGCACGGTGATGGTGTCGGACAGGTTCTCCACCACGCTCAGGTTGTGCTCGACCATCAGCACCGTGCGATCGGCGGCGGCCTGCTTGATGAGGGCGGCGATGCGGCCGACGTCCTCGTGGCCCATGCCGGCGGTCGGCTCGTCCAGCAGCATCATCTCGGGATCGAGGGCCAGCGTGGTGGCGATCTCCAGCGCGCGCTTGCGGCCGTAGGGCAGCTCGACGGCGACCGTTCCGGCGAAGTCGGCCAGGCCGACCGCCGCCAGCAGCTCGAGGGCCCGCGCGTTCAGCCGGTCGAGGGTCCGCTCGGAACGCCAGAAGTCGAACGAGTGCCCGCGCTGGCGCTGGAGCGCGAGCCGGACGTTCTCGAGCACGCTGAGATGCGGAAACACGGCCGAGATCTGGAACGAGCGGACGAGCCCGAGCCGCGCGATGTCGGCCGGCTTCGACCCCGTGATGTCGCGGCCCTTGAAGCGGATCCGGCCGCTCGTCGGCGTCAGGAAGTGGGTCAGGAGGTTGAAGCAGGTCGTCTTGCCGGCGCCGTTGGGGCCGATCAACGCGTGGATCGCGCCGCGCCGTACGCGCAGGTTCACGTTCTTGACGGCGACGAACCCGCGGAACTCCTTGGTGAGCCCCTCCGTCTCCAGGATGGCGTCGGTCATCGCGCGTCGGTCATCGCTGGCGAGGATGGAACACGGGCTCGCGCTTCTCTTGCCACGCGCGGTTGGCCTCGTCGACCTCCCACGACGCCATGCAGTCGTTCTGCGCGCGCATCACCTCCTCGATCATGGTGCGCGGGTCGCCGTGGAACGAGGCGTGGAGCAGCCGCTTGGCGTGCGCGGAGGCCGTCGGCGCCGCCTGGCGCACCTTGTCGATGATGTCGCCCAGCGCCGCGTCCACGCCATCGGGCGCGCACACCCAGTTGACGAGCCCGATGGCGCGCGCCTCGTCGGCGGTGACGTGGTCGTTGAGGAGCGTCAGCTCCTTGGCCCGGCCCAGGCCGATGATGCGGGCCAGGCGGAGGACCGACCCGTCGGGAATGATGCCGTGGCGAGTGGCGCCGAGCCCGACCACCGCGTCGCTGGTGGCCAGGCGCAGGTCGCAGGCGACGGCGAGCTGAAGGCCGCCGCCGATCGAGTAGCCGTGGAGCACGCCGAGCGTGATCTTGGGCATGTCCTCGAGCTGGTTGAGCGCCCGGATCCAGTGCCGGTAGAACGCCTCGCCGATCGTGCCCGCGGCCAGCGCGGTGCGGTCCATCCCCGAGCAGAACGCGCGGCCGGCGCCACGCACGATGACGAGGGTGATCTCGGGATCGGCGGCGGCCCGATCGACGTGATCGGCCAGCGTCGCCGCCAGCGTGGTGTCGAGCGCGTTCAACACTTGAGGGCGGTCGAGCGTGATCCACGCGACGCCCTCGCTGGCCGCATACGTGACGGGAGTCTCCGTCATGACGCGCCGGCTAGAGCCGATCGAGGTTGTTCGAGCGGCGTGCGGGGTTGTACGATCCCCTGGTGTCGGGCCGGCTGAGAGTGCCACGCATGGAAGGTGGCGCCCAACGTATGAAAAAGGCGTCATCATGTCAAGGGAACGCCCCTGAGGAGGAAGCGCCATGACTCGGTGCACGCGCCGTCAGTTCCTCGTCTCCGCCGCCGCGGCGGCCGCGCTCGGCGGACCGCGCGCGCCCGGCGTCGCGAGCGCGCAGACCAACGTGAAGCTCGGCACCGCCGTGCTGGGCGATTACGCGCTGGCCGGGCCCTTCATCGTGGCGCTCGACAAGGGCTACTTCCGGGCCGAGGGGCTCAACGCCGAGTTCATTCCGTTCCGCGGCGGCCCCGACCTCGTCAAGGCCGTCATCGCGGGCGACATCTTGATCGGCGCCGCCGGCAGCACCGACATCCTGGTCGCGCGCGAGGCCGGCCAGCCGCTCAAGATGTCGGCCACTCACACCGAGGGCAATCACTTCACGCTCAACGTCTCGCCCGAGATCGAGAAGGCGACCGAGCTCAAGGGCAAGGCCATCGGCGTCACGCGGGTCGGCGCGACCACCTGGGTGTTCGCACGCATGCTGGCCAAGAAGGAAGGCTGGGACCCCGACAAAGACCTGAAGATCGTCGGCCTCGGCGGTCTCGACGCCCAGCTCGCGGCGCTCGCCCGCAAGGAAATCCAGGCGTTCGTCTGGGGCGACGGCGGCGCCGTCACCCAGCTCCAGGGCAAGTCGAAAGTGCTCGGGCGCCTGGACCAGGTCACGCCGATGTGGATCAGCCAGATCCAGTATGTGTCGGAGGACGGTATCAAGAAGAACAACGATTCGATTCGCAAGGCGACACGGGCGATCTTCCTGGCCCAGCGCTTCATGCGGACCAACACCAACGAGGCGGCCGAGATCATCTCCAAGAAGATCGGCTGGCCCCCGGAGGCGGTCCTGGGGGCGCACAAGATCTCCGGCACGCTGCTCAGCGAGAGCGGCCAGTTCAGCATGGAAGCGCTCAAGGCCATGCAGGACACGCTGATCGAGTACGGCGTGATCAAGAAACGGCTGCCCCTCGAAGAGCTCGTGACGCGCGAGTTCGTCCCCGTCAAGATCTAGATGCGACACGCGCTCCTCGTGACGTGGCTGCTGATCGTCCTGGCATGGCTGCTGATGGTCGGCGGCGCCGCCACCGCGCACGCCCAGGTCTTCTTCGCGAGCAACACGAAGCCGCCATTCAAGGTGGGACCGGTGTACGTGCGCGCCCTGATCTCCCCTACTCTCGGGGACGTCACCGTCAACGTCTTCTTCGGCCTCGACCTCCCGCCCGAGATAGATACCAGCGCGATCGAACAAGACCTCTACTTCATCTGGCCGTTCGACGTCGCCGGCGATCCCAAGGCGGGGCCGCCCGATCCCGCCCTCGCCAAGCAGGTCGAGGAACTGGGGTTCTCGCCGATGAACGATGGCCGTCTCGCCATGACCGCGCGCAACCTGTACGTGCGCGCGGCCGACGGGCGCAGCGTCCGGGAGACGATCCCTGGCGGAGCGCCCTTCGTGACGTTCATCCGCACGACGGGGGGGCCTATGGGCATCAGTGCGCCGGCCGCGCTGATCAAGATCCCCTGGAACCCGCGAATGGCCAATCGGCTGTTCATGATGGACCTGACGCTCGTCACGAAGGGGCTGGTCAAGCCCAAGCCCGCGACCTGGCTCGAAGAGGCGTTGTGGGGCCACCGCTATCGCGTGACGATTTCCTGGGGCGACGTGCAGTCGCGCGGATTGTTCCGGATCTACTTCGCCCGACGGGACCGGGTCCTGCACCTCTCCGAGGACCCCTCGCGCCTCGTCGTGAACTTCGACCACGCCGACCGCCTGAAGATCGACGAGATGGTGCCGAACACGGCGCGCCGGGAGCTCAGCGAGACGCTCGAGAACACCGACGTCGTGTCGGCGTTCCTCGATCCCTCAGCGGGGCTGCGGCCTCAGACGCTGGCCGTGCAGTTCGGCTACTTCAGCGGACTGCAATCGTGGGCCCCGGTGCTGATCCCGGTGCTCTTCTTCGCGCTCGGCAACCTGGCCGGTCCGGTGATCCGCTCTATGATCGAGCGCGTCGGCCGGACGCTCAACGCGCGCGTCGAGATCGGGCCGACCGATCCCGGGAAGCCGGGACGTGAGAGTGGCGTGGTCGTCCGTCGAGACCAGCTCGCCCGCATCGTTCCCCGCGAGACGACCTACGACGAGGTGGTGCGCGTCTGCGGCTCGAACTACGAAGAGCACGAGGCGCTCGCGGCGCCCGACCGGCGGACACTCATCTACCGTGGCCGCGTCATCGTGCCCCACCGCCACCGCACGTTCGGCTGGCTCTCCACGATCGACGGCTGGGAGGCCGAGCACCACGAGGTGACCATCGAGCTCGAGCGCAACGTGGTCACCGACGTGCAGGCGCGCGTGCGGCGCACGAGGGTGGACGAGCCCGACCAGGCCTAGCTCGTTCCGTCCCGGCTCGTGTTACATGATGCGTGTCAGCCGAGTCGGTCGGACCTTGCGTAGTCGGGCAGAGGCGGATTTATCGGGCGTTTTCTCGAAACTACAGCGACCGGGTACGACGGCGCCAGATCCTCTCGGTGGTCAATTCCAGCAGCGGTCCGATCGCGGCGACCGTCATCGTCACTCCCAGGCAGACCAGGAGCGTATCAACCAAGACGATCAAGCGCTCAGTCACCCGCGGCCTCCCCAGACCCATGCATAAGTCGGTTCATCGGATCTCCCGTTACGTTTCTTATGCCTGCGCCGAGGCCGGTCAGCAGCTCCGCGCGCTGATCGCTGTCGCTGGTGTTCGACGTCACCACGAAGCCCTGGCGGTTGCTTCGGGCGTCCGTGGCGATGTTGTGGCTGACGATCCCGATGACCTCGCCCTTCAGGTTGAACATGGGCCCGCCCGAGTTACTGGCGTCGATGGTGGCATCAGCCTGGAAGAACTCGGCGAGGGGCATGGTCCGGTACGCCGTGTTGGGCGCCCAGCGCGCGCTGATGGAGCCGACGCTGAGCGAGTAGGAGGGGGCGCCCACGATGAGGACCTTGTCCCTGACCTGGACCGTGTTGGAGTCGGCCATCGGGGACACGATCGAGCCCAGCGGCACCCGGTCGAGCTGCAACAGGGCCAGATCGGCGGCGGCCGGCTCTGAGGTCACCACCCGGGCCGAAACCTTCACGCCGCCCGGGAACTCCACGGAAATCTCGTCCATGCCGTGCACCAGGTAGGCCGCGGTGAGCACCAGGCCGTCCCGGGAGATGAGCACGCCCGAGCCCCTCTCGATGATGCGCGTCTGGCTTCCCGACATCGCGTCGCGACCCTGGGCCCGGATCGCCAGCACCGACGGCGCGACCTTCTGGAACACCTGCTGGAACGCCTGAGCCTCGGCCGGGGGAACTTCCCCGGCGTGCGCCGAGACGACGCGAGCGACGAGGTAGAAGACGATGAGCCACGCAACCATCCACGCAACCTTGGCAGCCCGAGACGTCCTCACCATACCCAGCCCCCTGTGGCGATCGCGAATCGTTTCGACACCCGGGAGACTACGGTTTCGAGAGCGAACGGACTACTGGCAGAAATACCATTCGCAGAGCTGGAAAACCGACAGGGAGATCGGGCGTCAGAGACCCCGTAACCCTTGTAGAATCTGCCCGGCCGGCTGCGCCTGGGGTCGGTCAACAAGGATCGCGGCGCGCGAGCGCACGCCCAGAACATTGAGCAGAAGAGCCGGATGGAGCGGGAGACCGCGGCTGCATGGGCTGATGGCGTCGATCACGCTGTCAGCCGTGGCGGGTGCGCGCCCGGCCGGAGCCAGCGAGGGCCCGGCCGGAA
>WNGN01004759.1_pt1 | contig 10532 bp, 8 predicted proteins | sample 5400561 | NCBI WGS metagenome assembly WNGN01 (sample SAMN13153379, study PRJNA577476) | soil metagenome | isolation source: 115 cm soil or saprolite under Garry oak tree replicate 2 | place: USA:California | collected 2016-06-15 | reverse complement strand
CGAGCGGGGGCGCGCCGCGGTGCTGGGCGCGATCCAGGCGCTGTTCGAGGGCCGCTTTGCGAGGACCGAGAAGCTCGCCTCCGAGGCTGATGATCTCGGCGCCGCGCGGGGGCTTGCGAGCCTTCTTGCCGCGCGCGCGGCGCAGCGGCTGCGCGAATTCGGGCGGCGCGACCAGTGGCTCGAGCGGGCGAAGGAAGGCGACGGCGAGTGGCGTTTTGCGCGCCTCATGACCACGGCGGAGCTGCTCCTGGAGGAACGGCGTTTCGGCGAGGCGCGTGCGGTGCTGCTCGAGCTGAAAGCAAGCGGCCCTCGAGATGTCGCAACGCTCTTGCTTCTGCTCCGCGCGGAGCAGGGCCTGGCGAACTGGGACGAAGTCATCCGCATAGCGAGGTCGCTCGAGAAGCTGGACGCCATGCCGCCGGAGGCGCTCGAGAGCATCCGCGTCAACGCGCACGTCGCGCTGTTTTCGCGCAAGGCCCACGATCCGAAGGACCTCACCCGGCGCTGGGACGAGATGCCGGCGCCCGAGCGCGCCCATCCCAAGATTGCGGCCGCGGCTGCGCGCGCCTTCATTGGGCTCGGAGATTGTCGCAGGGCGCACCGGATCATCGAGGAAGCGCTCGAGCGGGATTGGGACGGGGCGCTCGCGCTCCTTTACGGCGAATGCGCCGACGAGGACGCGCTCGAACGGCTCGAGCGCGCCGAAAAGTGGCTGAGCGAGCGTCCGGGCGAAGCAGAGCTGCTGCTGACGCTTGGGCGCTTGTGCGTGCAGCGCGAGCTGTGGGGGAAAGCGCAGAGTTACCTCGAAGCGAGCCTCGCGACGCAGCCGAGTCAGGCGGCGCACCTGGCGCTCGCCGATTTATTCGAGCGCTTGGGGCGGACAGACGAGGCGAGCCGGCATTTTCGCTCGGGCGCCGCCCCCGGCTTGATGCGCACGGCTTCGGACTGAACGCGCGGGCGCCTGGCCCGGGCTCAAATGCCCAGGCCGGCGAGCTGCTTCTCGGGATAGCGCGTGCCCGACGCGGCCCCCGGTGGAAACGCCTTTGCGAGCTGCGCGATTTCCGCGGCGCTCAAGGCGATCTCGGCTGCCAGAGCATTCTGTTCGAGGTAGCTGCGCCGTTTCGTGCCCGGAATGGGCACGACGTCCTCGCCTTGAGCGAGGAGCCATGCGAGCGCGACCTGCGCGGGCGTGGCCTTGTGCGCTCTAGCGATCGATTCGAGCGGTTGCAGCAGCTCGACGTTGTGCTTGAGGTTGTCGGGATTGAATCGCGGATGATCCCTGCGGCGGTCCTTCCGCGCCCCAGGGGCGAGTACGCCATGTAGCCGATTCCGAGCTCGCGGCAGGCGGGCAGGATGTCCTTTTCCACGTCGCGCGACCACAGCGAATACTCGGTCTCGAGCGCGACGAGCGGATGCACCTTGTGCGCGCGTCGGATCGTCTGCGCGCCGGCCTCGGAAAGCGCGAGGTAGCGCACCTTGCCCTGATCGACGAGCTTCTTCATCGCGCCCACCGTGTCCTCGATCGGGACCTTGGGGTCGACGCGGTGCAGACCGTAGATGTCGATCACCTCCACGCCGAGGCGCTTGAGCGACGCGTCGCACGCTTGCGGCACGTAGCCGGGGTGGCCCGCCGAAAGCCCTTCCGGGAGCTTGAAGCCGCTCAAGCCCACGTTCCCGAATTTCGTGGCGAGCAGCACCGCGCTGCGCTTGCCCTTGATCGCGCGCCCGACCAGTTCTTCGTTGGCGCCCGCCGCGTAGGCATCCGAGGTGACGATGAGGTTGACCCCGAGGTCGATCGCGCGGTGAATGGTCGCGATCGACTCGGCCTCGTTCGGCTCGCCGTAGATCCCGGTCAATCCCATGCAGCCCAGACCCAGCGCCGGAACGGCGGGCCCGTTTCTTCCGAGTTTGCGTGTCTGCATTGCTCTCCTCTCTATAAGATCATTCGCCGAGCCAATCTCTCGGTCGCAGGAAATCCCGATAGAGTTTTTCTTCCGCACTCGACGGGTCCGGTTTCCAGTCATAACGCCACTTCACGAGCGGGGGCAGGGACATCAATATTGACTCCGCGCGGCCGGCCGATTGCAACCCGAACAGCGTGCCGCGATCATAGACGAGATTGAACTCGACATAGCGGCCGCGGCGATAGGCTTGGAAGTCACGCTCGCGCTCGCCGTAGGGAAGGCTTCGCCGGCGCTCCAGAACGGGAACGTAAGCCGGCAAGAAATGATCGCCGACGCTGCGCGCCAGGCCCAAGCACCTATCGAAGCCGCCGTCGTTCAAATCGTCGAAGAAAATTCCGCCGATGCCGCGTGGTTCGCCGCGGTGCTTGAGATAAAAGTACTCGTCGCACCAGCGCTTGAAGCGGGGATAAAGGTCAGCCCCGAAGGCTTCGAGCGCCTGCCGGCATACGGAGTGGAAGTGGCGCGCGTCCTCCTCGAACCCGTAATAGGGAGTCATGTCCATTCCGCCGCCAAACCACCATATCGGCTCGCTTTGCGGCTGGGTCGCGAGCAGGAATCGTACGTTCATGTGAACGGTCGGGACAAAGGGATTGCGCGGGTGCAGTACAAGCGATACGCCCATGGCTTCGAAAGCGCGGCCGACCAGCTCGGGCCGCGCGGCACTCGCGGAGGTAGGCAGCCGCTCCCCGTGTACCCGGGAGAAATTCACGCCGCCGCGCTCGAATACGCCCCCATCCTCGATGATGCGGCTCTCACCGCCGCCGCCTTCGTTCCGCTGCCAGGGATCGCGGCGGAAGCTGCGTCCTTCGACGCGCTCCAGCTCCGCGACGAGGCGGTTCTGCAAGCCGAGAAGATAGTCTGTTACGGCGTGTGGATTCACGAATGTCAAGCTAGTTTTTTTGGCTCTTCAGGAACTCGAGTGGGTGATTTTGGGCATTTTAGAGCGCTGGCAGCATGCAAGTCAGGATCTTGAGCTGCAGGTACTCCTCGTCGCGCAGGCCGTACGCTTGTCGCTGGATGACACGGATCTTGTTGTTCAGTCCCTCGACGAAGCCCAGCGAGACCTTGTTCTCTGACTTGCAGTAGGCAGCGATTCCGTCCCGATAACGATCAATCATTTTGGCGAACTTCTCGTAGGCGCGACGGCGTACGCTGGAAGCACGGAGTCCCTCGGATTAGCAACGCCAATTTCGTCTAGGTGCAGCCTAACCCTAGTGACGCGGCGAAGGCCACTCTTGAAACCAAACCTTAGGCAAGTATACTCACTCAAATGGCAGCCACCGCATATCAAGACATCAAGAACTCCCTGCGCCAGCTCTATTTGGAGGACAACCGGCCGTGGCTAGTCGGGTTTAGCGGTGGCAAGGACAGCACGATGCTGGCCTCGCTCGTGTTTGATGCCGCGCTCTCAGTGCCCCCTGCTGAACGCACGAAGCCAATCTCCGTTGTTTGCACCGACACGCGGGTAGAGATTCCGGCCATTGTGGAGATGGTGGAGGGCACGCTGCGGCAAATGCAGCGGTGCTCGCAGCAAAATGGCCTCAACATGGATGTCAACCTTTTGAAACCCACGGTGGAAGAATCATTTTGGGTCAACATTATCGGCCGCGGCTATCCGCCGCCGAACCGCACCTTTCGCTGGTGCACGCAGCGGATGAAGATTGATCCCGTCACCGTCTTTGTTCAGCAGCGCATTGGTCATTGGGGAGAGGCAATTCTCCACCTTGGCGCGCGCCGTGAAGAAAGCTCCACGCGCGCGCAGACGATGGCCGGTCGTGAAACGCGCAATGCGTTGTGTCGTCATCCAGATTTGCCTCGCGTGTGGGTGTCCAATCCGATCGAATTTCTGACGACCGAAGAAGTCTGGGCCTACCTGCTCCAGAAACCCAATCCTTGGGGCGGAGACAATCGCGCACTCTACAAACTCTACGCCAGCGCCAGCAACGGCGAATGTCCCATTCAAATCGACACCAGCACGCCAAGCTGCGGTAACAGCCGCTTCGGTTGCTGGACGTGCACGGTCGTGGACCGCGACAAGGCCAGTGAAGGTTTGCTTGCCAGCGGCGATGAACGCATGGAGAAGCTGATTGATTTCCGCGAAACACTCCTTTTCTACCGCGACCCAGCCAACGGCAAACGCGACAACCGCCGCATGAACGGCAACGACGGCCCCGGCCCGCTCTTAATTTCGGCCCGTCGCGAGCTTCTGAAGCAACTCTTGGAGCTACAGGAGGAAGTCGGCCTGCAACTCATCAGCCCGGAAGAACTCCTGCTCATCCAACAAATGTGGAAGGCGGCGCGCAGCCCCGACGACGGCCGCGGCGTCGCCCGCATAGTCAACAAACAACGAGGTGTCATTATGAGCACCGACCTGAATGAACTGAATCGACTTCGTGAGATGGAAGAAGAAGTGGCCCGCGAGAAAGGCATCGACGCCGAGACGTTGCGTCGCATGCTCGCCAAGGTCGAGGAATACAGCGAAAGCCACCGCGCCCACGGCCTCCCCGACGACTTGCTCAATATCCTCAAGGATGACTTGGAAAACCAGTCGGCGGGAGCGAAAAGCTGACATGCCAGAAGTCTATATCGACTCGCTCACGCTCGAAAACTTTGGTCCGTTCTACGGCGAACACACGTTGAATTTCGGTAGCCTGGATGGCCGTTGCGGCATTCTGGTTGGCGGAAAGAACGGAGCGGGCAAAACCCATCTTCTGCGGGCGCTCTATTTGGCCGTTGTCGGTGAGAGCGGCGTCGGTGACTTGAGGCGTGTCGAAACCGGCTCAGATGCAACCCGTTTCCTTTTCGACAGGTCGCTGAACCGGCACGCACAAGCCGAAGGCCAGGATACTGTCTGTCTCAAAGTCGCAGTTTCACTGCGCGACACCAAAAGCAGTGGCAGCCGTAGAGTTGAGTTAGTGCGCGAAATCAGGCATCGCCAAAATTCTCCACCCGTTTGGCATTCTTCTGCTCAGCGTTCGGACACACCTGGCTTGATTGAGGACGAACAGGTCATCCAAAAATTGCGCGATGTATTCTTGCCACGGCATCTGGCGCGCTTCTTCTTTTTCGATGCGGAGCGCAGTCAAAGCATCAACTTGGGGCAACAAGACATCGTCGAGGGCGTGAGCCGCATCTTGGGGCTGTGGACCTACGGCGAACTGGAAAATGACCTTCGTCAACTGATACAGAATAAGATTCCTCGAGCCTTCAATTCGACAGGCGGCTCTGGCCCGGCAACAAAGCTTGCCGACCTGTCTGCTGATGTGCTCCGTGTGGAAGGGCATCTGAAAGCACTACGTAGGGAACAAGAAAGCCTCGAACGGAATATTCATGAGGTCGAGGACGAATTGCGGGAAGTCGAAGATGATTTGAAGACGCTTGGCGCGGTTGACCCTGAGGAACTTCAACGTGCACAAGAACGGCGCGACGAACTCACCAAAATCAAAGCCGACCTGGAAGCAAAGCTCACTGGCGCTTGGGAGTTGGCAATTCCAGTTTCGTTACTGGGTAAATACCGCAAAGAACTCCACGACTACTTGTTCTCAGAGGAACGGCGGCGTGAATGGGAAGGCGCCAAATCTACCGTTGAGCCGAAGATCCCTCAAGTCAAAGAAGACGTCTTCGGCAGCGCACCGTCAGAATTCACGCTACAGCCAGAGGTCGAGGCGTTTTACGTCAAGCGACTGGAAGATGCCTTGCACCGTTTGTTTCATCCGCCCCCCGAAGGAATGCCTGACCGGGTCTTTGTCGCGGACCGCAATGACACGAGTGCGCAGATTCGCGCCAGGCTAAGCGCGGCTGCTGGCTCGTTGCGCGACGTGGCCGAGATGTGCGTCAGCATTGAACGGATGGACGCTGAATTGCGCGAATTGGATCAAAAGCTGAAGCAGATGCAGCAAAACACTGCGGCCTTTAAGCGCGGCACGGAATTGCATCAGAAGCGCGGCGAACTCATTTCCAACCGAGAGCAAATCACCAAGCGCCTCGCTGAGATTACTGCGGAGGTCTCGCGGCTCGATGTCGAACTTGGCGAACTAAAGCGCCAGGAAACCAATCAGCGGGAGATTGTCGAGAAGGCCGAGAAAGGCCAAAGCCTTGCCTCACTGGCGGCGCGTTATCGCGAAGCGGCTGGCGAAATCCGCAGTCGCGCTGCTATCCGGATGCGGAGGAAAATTTCGGAGCACGTGGGCGAGTTGTGGTCGGAAATCACGGAACGGAAGCGGGAGTTCCAGGGAATGGAGTTTGACAGCCACTGGCAGTGCTTGCTCATTCGCCGCGACGACAAACGCGTGACGTGGGAGGAAACCAACACCTCCGCTGGTCAACGGCAGGTTCGCATGCTGGCGTTCTACGAGGCACTGCGGCGTTTGGCCAAGCTTGTGCCGCCGTTGGTGGTGGACACGCCGTTGGCTCGCCTCGATAAAGAGGTTCGTGCCAACGTGCTCGACCGGCTTTATCTCAGCGGTCATCAATCCATCATTCTCACAACCAACTCGGAAGTTGACCCGGAAGGCCCGCTGTTCAAGCGCATCGGAGATCGACTGGCGCGGGTGTACACGCTGCACCCGCACGGTAAACCTGAGAGCACCGACTACGAGGTACGAATCACAAATGACTACTTTGGTCACGACCTGTGAGAAGGCTATATGAAATTCGACACCAGTAGCGCCGCCCACGAGTTCATCGAAAACGTTTTTCCACGCGTGGGCGCGCGCAATCAGGCCGTGGTAGGCCGTGCCGCCCTATTTCTCGCCTTGGGCGAAGGTGTGCCGTCTGAATTTAAGCCCAAGGACGCTAAGGGTGTGACGCTCAACGACGAGCAAGTCGTCGGCGACGATCTTAAAGACGTTGTGCGTGCCGCCTTGAATCACCGCGCGGGCCAAACTCTTGATGAAGGGAGCTATCGGCAGGAGTTTCGGCGTCATTTCGAATTCGGCTGCCAGCGGCTGACGCAGATTTGGGAGGAGTCAGGCAACGACCAAGCCAACTTCGTCTCTGCGTTGCTCAAACTGACAGGCACTGAATTTGGTAGTGGCGTCGGGCTGAAAGCTGTCCCGCCGATGCCGGTCGTTGAGGAAGAGGTAAAACTCAAAGTGCTGATTGACGCTCCTGAATGGAGCATGAACGGGCCAGGTACATCTAACGGTCTATTGGTAATTTCTGGCCAACCCGGGTCCGGTAAGAGCCAGCTCGCACTCGACCTGTTGGCGCAACTAGCCAATGTCGGTGTCCGCTTCGTGTTTTTCGACATGAAGGGCGAGTTGGAAGACGACCCCACTAATAAGCAGCAGCGCGAGAACCGGAAGCGTTTTCTCGATCAGACTGGGGCACAGCACGTGCGGCTCATCCGGCAGGACTTGCCGATCAACCCGCTTTACCGGGACCCGAATCCCGCGGTGAACGCCCAGATCGCAAACGAGATAGCCGCGCTCATCCGCGCCTTCGCGCCACAGTTGGGCGCCAACCAGCAGCAGGCCTTGAGCGACGCCTACCAACAACTCGCCGCCCCCGACTTCGCCAGCCTGCTCGTGGAGTTGGAGCAGAACGGTGTGAGCGGCGTGCCTCTTTCAATCGTGAAGCGGATCGTGGATTGCAACCTGTTCGCGTCGGCACAAAACGGCGTTAGCCCGGAGCAGTGGCTCAGCCGGTCGCTGGTGGTGGACTTCAAGGAGTTCGGCAATGACAGCGACACCAAGGCGCTGGCCGTCGCCCTCATCCTGAACTTCCTGATCAAGAAGTTGAGTCAGCAATTGGCCGTCAAGAACGGCATCCAGCCGCTCAAGATGGTGCTGTTCGTGGACGAGGCGCACCTGTTGCTGCCAAAGGAAAACAAGGCCGGCCTGCTCAGCTCGCTCGCTCGGCAAGGGCGGTCGTGGGGCTTTCCCGTCTGGCTCGCCTTGCAGGACGCCGACAAGTTCATCACCACCGGCGCCAACGAAACAAACTTTGCCGAGCTTGCCGAGTGCGGCGTTCACTTTTCACCGCAATCTCTGAGTTCTGCCGATCAAAAGCTGATCCTCGGCGGCGTCATTCACCAGAAGCTCAAGAAAGCCGAAGCCGCCCTGCGCCTGCAAGGTAAGCTTCAGACCGGTATGGCGCGGCAGTTCTGGAAGGATGGCGGAAAGTGAATGAGGCGGATGCCCGGACGAGATTGGCCAGAGGATTGGGGCTGCTCTGCCAAAGAGACAAGAGGTAACTGACGGTCATGTATGACATCGTTCCTCATGCACGTGGCCGCAGAAGGCGCGATTTGGGGGACTTCCACGTAAAGCGTATGGTTCTCTCACCCTTTCAGTGGGCGGCTTGCAGGTTACCGGTAGATTTGACTTGGAAAGCTGCAAAATTTTCGCGCAGCAACATGCGGACGATCCCGACAACGCGCGGAGTCTACACTTTTCTCGTGCAACCTGGAATCGCAAACCACCCCTGCTGTTCATATCTGCTTTATGTGGGCAAAACTGAGAATCAGAATTTCAGACGGCGTTATCAGCAGTACCTACGTGAGAAACAGGCTGGCGATGAATCAGGCAGACCCCACGTGACTGACATGCTCGAAAAGTGGGACGGCTTTCTTTGGTTTTGTTTTGCCAGCATTGAACAAGCCAATTTGATAGAGGATGTCGAGAAGACTCTGTTAACCGCGTACCTCCCTCCGACAAATAAGGAGTTCCCTGCCAAAGTTGGCCGGGCGCTCAAAGTGCTACTCGGAACATGAGCATCACAAAAGCATCCCCAACGCTTTTCCCGTGCCTGCGCTCACGCATGGGTGACTGGTGGTACTACATCACCATAATGACCTTTTACGAAGTCAACTCTTGGGTCAAAAAAGTGGACGACATACACGAGCGCCGGGAACTTAAGACTTGGATTCAGAGAGAACTACGGCCCGAAAGACTTGAACAGATTTCCGATTACCTCACGGCACAGAAGCAGCATTTTTTTAATGCGATCGTTGTTGGGATTTACAGGGGTGAACCAGAATGGTATCCGATCAAGGTAGGTAGAAACCCGGCTATGCCCACACTGCGGCCTGTGGATCGATCGAAGGATACTTTTGGTTTCTTATGTTTGAGCGGTGAGGAGGAAATTTTTGCGATTGATGGCCAGCATCGCGTAGAGGGCATCAGATCAGCGATTGCGCACAAGTCGTCTCTAACTACGGATCAGCAGTGCGTCATATTTGTCGCTCATAAAGAGACGGACCAAGGGCGTGCGCGTACTAGGAGGTTATTCTCCACGCTTAACAAGTACGCTAGACCCGTTTCAAAGGGCGAGCTGGTAGCGCTGAGCGAAGACGACACGTTTGCAATCGTGACCCGTAAAGTTATCGATGAGTACAATCACCTTAATATTGGCTTCGTGCCGCTGACAAAAACGGCCAATATCCCGGCCAGCCATATTCAGTGCGTCACAACTGTTCTCGCTCTTTATGACCTGATTCGGACAATTTCACTTCCTCCGCGAAGTCGTGAAAAACGAAAGTTAGAAATCGGTCCGCCAGAGAAGCAGCGAGTCCAAGAGATTTACGACATTACGTGTAACTTCTGGAATTTTTTGAGAAGGTTTGTGCCAGCAATCAAGAAAGTGACCAATTCACAGCCTGATGATGCACTTGCCCGAAAGTACAGGACAAAGAAAGGAGGTCATGTACTGTTTCGGCCAGTTGGGATGAAGGCTTTTGGAAGAGCGACTCGAATTGTGGTGGATCGAGGCGCACGCTTCGAGGATGCAGTTAGCTTGCTTAGCCGGACAACTCTTGACCTCAATACCGCCCCTTGGCCAGGCGTGCTTTGGAACACGGTCGCAAAGACGATGATTAACAAAAACGGCAAGCTGGCATATAACTTATTCCTTTACATGGCGCGCCAACAGTTCGACCAGAATAATTACGATTTGCTTGAAGAATACAGGCGGGCTTTGGACATACCGCAGGCAAACCTTAGTGCAATTAAGAGAGTCGATTAGAGCCTTGTTCTTACCGCATTCTCACAACGTTCGGGTGCTTGGTCACCAAGTTTTGACTTCTCTTTAGTCTTTCCTCGATTTCGAGTCTTGTCCACCAGTCCGCCCAGTAGTTGTTCTCATATCTTAACTTCTCGAGATGCCCAATCAGGCCGACGGTCAGATGTGAAGAAACGGCTAGCAAGAAACCAGACGCATTATGCCGCTTGAGAAGATCATGAATGTCGCGCACCTGGGCCTTACCCACTGCGCGCCGTGACGTTTTGCACTGAACAACGACGCGCCGCATTACGACTGGTGAACGGCCCTCTTCCAGTGTTTGGCCTGACACCGGGGGCGTATCCCATTCCGCGATAATGTCTCTCCCGCCTTCAGGCTCATTCGTATGACCCATTTTCCTGACCCATCGAACACCGGGCTCGTGCATCAGCAGTTGTAGAATCAACTCTTCAAAGGCAGCGTCGTCTATGCTCGCTCTCCAAGTAATTTTCGAAGGCGGAAATAGCAGTGCGGCCTCTTGTCTGTGGTGACTGCGAAGGCTTTCCCTCTCTTGTTCAAATCGCTTATGTCCGCAATCGGACTTAAGAAATAGAACGTGGCCAATCC
>WNGN01004644.1_pt1 | contig 10533 bp, 10 predicted proteins | sample 5400561 | NCBI WGS metagenome assembly WNGN01 (sample SAMN13153379, study PRJNA577476) | soil metagenome | isolation source: 115 cm soil or saprolite under Garry oak tree replicate 2 | place: USA:California | collected 2016-06-15 | reverse complement strand
CTGCGGGAAGATGTGACACTCGCCGGAGGCGTCACCGCTCACCTGTTCGCCTCCACGACTGGCAGCGACGCCGACTGGATCGTGAAGCTCATTGACGTTTATCCCGAAAAATATCCCAGCGATTGGAAGCTTGCCGGCTACGAGCTGATGATCGCGGATGAAGTCTTCCGCGGGCGTTTTCGCAAATCGTTCGAAAAGCCCGAGCCCATCGTTCCCGGACAGGTAACGCCTTTCATCGTCGATCTCCATACCGCGAACCACGTCTTCCAGAAGAACCACCGCATCATGGTGCAGGTACAGAGCACGTGGTTTCCCATCATCGACCGCAATCCGCAGAAGTTCGTGCCCAACATTTTCGAAGCCAAAGAATCCGACTATCAAAAAGCCACACAGCGGATTTTTCGTTCGAAGCGGTTTCCCTCGAACGTGCAGATTTCCGTGCTGGCGTCAGAATCTTCCGGAAAATAAATCCGCGGAAGGAGAATTTATGTCCACCATGACGCGTCGTAACGCAGGAAAGCTTCTGGCAGCCGCTGCGGGGAGCACACTCGTGCTGCGGTTGGCCAGGGGCGCGACGTTCATCAATTCCGTGATTCGCGGAGTGCAAATCGGAGCGCAGAGCTATTCTTTCCGGGACCTGCCGCTCGATGCCTGCACTGACGCGTATCGTACGGTGGGATTGGGCGAGTGTGAGTTGTGGGAAGAAACGCTGATTCCGCCCGAGATAGCGCGCGAGCACGGTGGGCGCAGAAAATGGCATTCCAGCGCGCCCCTGGAATCGCTTCGAGAAGCGCGGGAGAAGTTCGAGGGCGCCGGGGTCGAGGTATATGCCTTCAACGCCTCCATGCGGAAAGACATGAATGATGCGGAACTCGAGCGCGCGTTCCAGATGGCGCGTGAACTGGGCGCGAAGTGCATTACTGCGTCGGCCAACGTGAGCATGGCGCCGCGCGTGGATGCGCTTGCGCAGAAACACAAGATGGTCGTTGGGTTCCATGGCCACGACAACACCGACGATCCGGATGAGTTTTCGACCGCGGAGACTTTCGAGCGCGCCATGAAGGGTGCTTCGAAATACATCGGTGTGAATCTGGACATCGGACACTTCGTCGCGGCCGGCGGGGACCCGGTGGACTTCCTACGGCGGTACCACGAGCGCATCGTCACGCTGCACCTCACCGTTCTGCGGATGCTGCGCGACGAACACTGGAAGATCCCTGCGAACATCGAATACGAATATGGCAAGCCCGGCATGGATACGGTCACCGAAGTGAAAAAGTGCTTTGAATACTGCCGGAAGGCATTGGAAAGCTAAGCAAACGTGTGGCCGGGATTCGCGGGAATTTGTCGCAAAATTGGGAATTTCCTGGCCGTAAACCGCAACCTCGTGAATAAAACTTCCAGAAATTTATAGAGTCTCTTCAAGAAACTTCCAAATATTGGAAGTAAATGGCTGCGGGATTTCCACGCGTCCACGAAGAACGAACTTTCCGCATTAAACTGGCGTAACTTCTAGAAACATTTGGCTTGCTGTTACGTCAATACGGGAAAGGGGAATGGGTGTATGGGTTCTGAGGTTCTCCCGATGCTGGATTCGGGCAATATGGATCAATCCAGCCCGCCACTGATTGGCGCGACTCGATACGTCCGCTTCGGCGCATTTATACTGGACCAGCGCCGCGAGGAAATTTTCAAAAACGGGGCGCGCCTTAAGCTTCAGGGCAAAGCGTTTCAGGTATTGCTCGCGCTACTTGAACGTCCCGGCGAGGTCGTCACGCGCGAAGAACTTCGCATAAAGCTCTGGCCGTCGGACACTCACGTCAATTTCGATGCCAACGTCAACACCACGGTAAACAAGCTGCGTCAAGCGCTGGGTGATTCACGCGAGGCCCCTCTGTACATCGAGACGGTTCCTCGCAAGGGCTACAGCTTCATCGCTACGGTCGAACCTTCGGAAGCTCCGACCATCGTCCGTGCTGTGCGCCCCGATCCTTTGCCTGCAATCGCGGGCTCTGGCGCGGCCGCGATGGGGAATTCGCAGCAGCCGTCTCAGCTCGCCCGGGCGGAGCAACTCTCTCCCTCTTCGCAAGACAACAACGCACTCGCTTCCGGGCTCGCCGCGCTCGCGGCAAAGCGCCTTCCTTTGTGGATCAGCGTTGGCGTCGCCGTCCTGATCGCCATCGGCATGCTCCTCGGCGCCAGTGTCGCCATGTACTGGATGACCCACGCCGCGGGCTTCACCCCGCTGCATTAAGCGACTATTCTTTGCGTGTCATCTGTGCCCATCTGTTGAGTATATTTGGCAGAGTGTTGCGGAGACTGGTGTCGACTCGATTTTCGCGCTTCGCCGCAGCCCGCCCGGAAATCCCGCGGCTACTAAAAACACTTTGGGCCGGCCCGGAGGCAGGGATGACCCCGGGTCGGCCCAAAGCCCGCATAGAGCTCAGGAAAGGCCCGATCAGCTGGGCTTCTTCTCGTCCTTCTTTTCTTCTTTCTTTCCTTTCTTACCCTTCTTTCCCTTCATTTCCTTCTTTTCCTTGGTTTCCTTCTTGCCCTTCTTCTTCTTGGTTTCCTTCTTCTCTTCCTTCTTGGTCTCGTCCTTCTTTGGCGCTTCCTGCGCATACGCCGCGCTCGAAACCGCAAAGAAGGCGACCAACATCAAAGCGCCAAGCAGCTTTTTCATATTCTCTCCTGTGCAAACAGTTTGGGGTCGGGGTTGTGCCGGGAAGCTCGAGACCTCACTCCCGTGCGAGAGAATGGGATGCTCGGACATGGAGCACGGATTTGCTTCTTGCCCCGCGCGCTCCGGCACCGGGGTGGGAGCCTAGCACGCATGCCCACCGCGCGCAACTATCAGGCACCGAGGAGCAGGTCTTCTCTTCACTGGTGTAACTCGCTGTGCGTTTTCACGGGGATCGTCGCCCGGCAAGTCGGGCGCACGAGCTAGTGCCGTTCCAACTATTTGGAACCAGCCTGAGCTTCGCATTATGCCCCGGCTGAGAGGGAATTTTGTGGTGCCGCCCGCCTGGGCGGGTTGGAACGGCACTAGTGTTTCGGCTGCGGTTCGCCGGAGCGGAACTCCGTCCAGGGGCCGGCTTTCATGTCGCGCAAATAAGGCGCTTGCCACTCGTACTCCGGGTGTGCTACGAGGAAGGGTTTCGCGAGAAAATCTCCGCCGCAGGGATGGCCCGCCCGCGCAATCAGACGCATCTCTTTGGTCATCGCGGAATCCGTCGTTTTGCCTTGAACGGCCCCGCCGGGATAAAACGCTCCCCAGGCCCACACCTGCACGCCGCGCTGCGAGAGATCCGAGTGGCCGCAGAGCGTTCGCTCATCCGGCTGTTCCTTTTGCGCGAAGCTGTCGGCATGGTCGCTCAGCATTTGCTGGGCGAGCGCGACGTCGATCTGTCCCTTGTTTTCGTTCAGCAATTCATCCCAGCGGACGCGCCGGGCGTTCGGCGAAGCTTCGAGGTCGTTCGGATCGAATTGCGGTGTGTCCAGTTTCAGCACTTTCGGATCGCGCGCCCAATTCGAACCGGCGAAAACGCCGTCTTTCGTGCGCCACAGTTTGTAGGCTTTCAACCCCAGCTCGAGCTGCGCGATTTCCCCGGTCTTGCGGTCGCCGAGGAGCCAGTCGTTGGCGTAGCCGCCATTGTTCCCGTCGAGCATGATCCGCGTGTATTCGTCAATCGAGCTGGCATATTGCAGTGCTTTGCGCGCGCGCACGAACTCGGCCTTGCCCTCGGGGTTCCAGCCTTCAAACTGCGTGATCGTTGTCTCCGTCGCCATCAGCCCGTCCGAGTTGATGCCGAAGTCGTCGTCGCTGGCAATCACGCCGGGGAAGCCATCCATGAGGATGCGGTAACCATGCGCCGGGGCGATGTCGAACATGATCCGCCAGCGTTCGCCGTTCAGGTAGCTTGTCCAGTTGTTATGCGCGATAACGATCTGATGATCCTTCGTCCAGCTTCCGGTCGCGACGAACGCGCTGCAATTGCCGGGGCTCTTCAGGTCCGGCGCCTGCCCCGATCCCATCGGCGCTTGCGCCACCGGGTGCGCCTTGTTGTACCAGGGAACGTAATAATCCGGCAGCTCTTCGAAGGCATTGAACGCCACGATATCGTACACGTCGAGCTTGGAGCTTGTGCGCGCGCGCAGACCGTCCACGATTCCCTGAAGCTCTTGCTGGTATTCGGCGTCGATTTTGGGCCAGAGCATGTCGTGCGCCGCTTTGCGGAAGAACTCCCAATCGCGCTCGGTGGAATGCGTCATCTCGGCGCGGACCGCGGCGAACGCATCTTCAATCTCCGGCGCCAGGAGATAGCCGTGCTGGTAGCCAAGCGCACCGGGCTCGCCTTCCAGATGGACATAGAGCCATCCTCCCCGGTCGAACCGGTAGGAGCCTTTCAGCCGGGGATCATTCGCGGCCGCGCGGTCGCGCGCCTCGGCCATCGCGGCGCTCATAGCCTTCTGCGACGCATCTGCCGTGCTACGGCTGCCTGTGCCCCGCCACAGCGCCGCCGCGCCAAACACAATCACCAGAACCGCTGCCGCCCGCCTTCCTGAATCAAGACCGTTTGCCGGCACATTGCCTCCTATTTCGCTGCGCTTTGCATCCGCGTGAAAATAATACCTCTCGTTGCCCAGGCGTCCAGCACAAAACTTGCTGGCAAGCCATTGGCATCGCGGCGAAAATGCAAATCCAGAGATTCTTCTCCGCCGGTCTGAAACTCGTTCTTGGTCACGGGGCGAAAGACCGGCCTTGGCACCATGTTCGCGCGCGGCAATCCTTCCACTCCGGCGATGCCCTTCAGGACCAGATTCCCGCCCTCTTCCGCAAGTGAGTACAGAACGCCCAATTCTTCACTGGAATAGACCCCCGCGTACGCTTGGATTTCGTCCCGGGCGAACTGTGCGACGGTAGGAGCTTTCTTATCGGGGTTTGCCTCGGCCACTTTGTGTTCTTGCGGTTTCATGACGCCGCCGAGATAGATGTTCGCGACCTCGTACGCGCGCTTTGCGTGATTCGCTCCTCCAACATTACACAGGCAAGCCACTGAAAAATGCTGTTGCGGGAATCGCAAGAAGTATGAGTGATAACCGCCCCAGCCGCCGCTGTGACTTGTCGTCTTCAGTCCGCGATAACTTCCCAGGAACAGCCCTTTCGCGTAATCGAGCGCCTTGCCATTGGCGAGCTTGCCCGGCTCCTGCATCTCCGCAGCGAAATCCTTGCCGCCGACTTGCGCGGAATAGAAATTCTCATCCCACTTCTGCAAATCCTCGATCGAAGTGTGGATGGCGCCATCGCCGAGCTGTTCGGCGTACGACACGTTCAGCTTGTAGACCCCCTTTTGGTCCGGATCGTATGCCAGGGCGCGATTCGGAATGAGCGAAGCATGATCGTCGCGATACTGCGTATGCGCCATCCCTAGCGGCAGGAAAATATTCTCTGCTGCGAAATTCTTCAGCGATTTTCCGCTCACGCGCTTGACGATAACTGACATGAGAAAATAACAGGAATTGCAGTAGAGAAATTCGCTTCCGGGCGCGAAGTTCAGCGCCCTTTGCCGCGCCAGGATCGCCAGCGCATCGTCTTCGGTCGTCACGTTCTCGATGTTGGTCCCGCTGACCACCATGAGCATCGTGTAATCACGCAAGCCGCCCGTGTGATTCAGCAACTGGAGGATTGTGATTCTCTTGCCGTAGTCCGGTAGCTCCGGGACATACTTGCGCACATCGTCGTCCAGAGAGAGTTTGCCCTGCTTCTCGAGCAGCAGGATGCTCGCGGCCGTGAATTGCTTCGAGACCGAGCCGACGTCGAACACGGTCTGTGGCGTGATGGGCACGCGTTCTTCGATATTCGCCAGCCCGTAACCTTTGGCGTAAACAATCTTTCCGTTGGAATAGACACCGAGGGCGCAGCCGGGCGCGCCGGGCTTTGTCAAATCTTCAAAAACCTTGTCCGCGGCCGGATTTGCCCGCTCCTGCGCGAAAAGCGAAGGAAGCATGAGAAGGGCGCCCGCGAACGGAAGCGAAATGCCCAAGAAGATGCGTCGAATCGGCATCACGTGTTCTCCAGGGAGGGTCAGGCGTCGTGACCGGAAGAGCGGAGTCTAATCCGGTTCGAGCGAGCGGGCAATGGGGCTTCTCTCGGCCCCTCAGACAATGACGAGAAAGCGTGAGCGTGGATTTGGTACAGTAGTTACGCTGGGAGATCTCCGATGGAATGCCTCGCCGCAGTTTCTTCTTTGTCCCTCGATGCCTATCAGATCCGCGGCCTGGATGAGGTCTTGACGCCGGCGCTGGCGATTTACGCGGACATGGTTGATGCGAACGTGCGCGCGATCCTGCGCGTGCTGGGCGGAGACGCGAACCGCTGGCGGCCGCACGTGAAGACGGCGAAGCTCGGATTCATCATGCGGCGTCTAGTGGAAGCAGGCGTAGTGAATTTCAAATGTGCGACGACGCTCGAATTGCTCACCGCCTGCGGCGCCGGCGCCCGCGATGTGCTCGTGGCCTATCCCATGCAAGGCGCGAATGCAGCGCGCGTGAAGGAAATCGCGAGGCAATTTCCGTCTGCGCGCGTCTCAGCGCTGGTCGAGGCTGCAGCCGGCGTTGCGATTTGGGCCGGGAGCACAGTAAGTCTCTTCGTCGACGTGAATCCGGGAATGAACCGGACCGGCGTTGCGCCCGACCGCACGGAGGAGCTGCTCGGCGTCGTGCGGGCGATTCGGAGCGCGGGTCTCGAATTCCGCGGCCTTCATTATTATGACGGCCAGCTCCGGCAGGAAAATCTCGCCGAACGGACGGCGGCGGCTCATCGCAGCTACGACGGGCTGATGAAGCTGGCCACGGCGCTTGAAGCGGGCGGCGTTGCGATACCCGAAATGGTCACGGCCGGCACGCCGACGCTTCCATGCTCGCTTGCGTACGCAGGGTTTCGGTCGTCGCGGTTTGTGCATCGCGTTTCGCCCGGCACGGTCGTCTATGGCGACGCTACGAGTCTCTCGCTGCTCCCCGCAGAGTACGGTTTGCGGCCCGCCGTCATGGTTGTCTCGCGCGTGATCAGCCACCCTGCCCCGAACATCGTCACCTGCGACGCGGGCCACAAAAGCGTATCCGCAGACGCGGGCGTACCGACCTGTGCGGTCCTCGGGCGGCCCGAGCTGACGCCGCTGCACCCGTCCGAGGAGCATCTTCCGCTCGATGTGCCGCCGGGTGCTGCAGTTCCGGCCATTGGTGAATTTCTCTTCCTCTTGCCGCGGCACGTCTGCCCGACCGTGAACAATTTCGACGACGCGCTCATCGTGCGCCAGGGCACCATCGAGCGCGTCGAGCGCGTGACCGCTCGCGGCCGGGAGACACCGCTCGGCGTCGCCGCAGCGGCGCAGTAAGACATGCTCACGGCCATCACGCGGGCTGTAAGTCCCGCGCTCTCGCGGTGCGAACTGACCTTTCTTGAGCGCAAGCCAATCGATCACGCCAAGGCCGCCGGACAGCATCGGCGTTATGAAGAGTTGTTGGGAAAGCTTGGCGCGCGTGTCATCTCGCTGCCCCCAGAGCCGGATTTGCCGGATTCGATTTTCGTAGAAGACCCGGCCATTGTGCTAGACGAGCTGGCGGTGGTCTTCCCGCTCGGCACGAATACGCGACGGCGCGAGGCGGCTTCGATTGAGAGAGCACTCGCGAAATTCCGGCCGATCGAGCGCGTTGTCTTGCCCGGCATGATAGAAGGTGGCGATGTGCTGCGGATCGGCCGGAGAGTCTTTGTTGGCCTCTCGCGCCGGACCAACGAAGAAGGCATCCGGCAACTCTCGGCGATTCTTTCGCGTCACGCCTACGAAGTCATTCCCGTTGCGGTCACGGGTTGCCTGCATCTCAAGTCCGCTGTCACGTTTCTGGGGCGGAACACTCTTCTCGCGAATCGCAACTGGTTCGGCACGGCGCCGTTCGCCGGCTGCGAGTGGATTGACGTCGCGCCGGAGGAGCCGCATGCTGGAAACGCTTTGGCGCTCGGCGACGCCGTCATTTTCCCTGCTTCTTTTCCGAAGACGCGAGAGCGAATCGAGGCGCGGAGCTTCCGCGTTGCGCCGCTCGATATTTCCGAGCTGCAAAAAGCGGAGAGCGGACTCACCTGCTCGAGTCTGATCTTCGAAAGCTGAGCTCGTCTTCGGTTGCAGTCCGCATACTTCGCCCTTGCGTGCCGGTTTCGTATGCCGCGGTGGAGGTTCTGCTCTATACTTGCGCACGCAAATCAGGAGGTCGCGAAGATGAAAGGCAACCCCGAGGTGCTCGAAGTGCTGTCGGACATGCTCAAAGAGGAACTCGGCGCCATCAATCAGTATTTTCTGCACGCCGAGATGTGCGAAAACTGGGGCTACAAGCGCCTCGCCGAACTGACCAAAAAACAGGCCATCGGCGAAATGAAGCATGCCGAAGCCATCATCGAGCGCATTCTGTTTCTCGAAGGTTTGCCGAAGATGAATGAAATCGGAACCATAAGTATCGGCAAGGACGTGCCGGGGCAGCTCAAGAACGACCTTGCACTCGAGAAGGGCGCCGTCGCCGCTTACAACAAAGCGGTCGAGACCTGCCGCGAGGCCGCCGACAACGCCACCGCCGATTTCCTAAAGGAAATCCTGAAGGACGAAGAAGAGCATGTGGACTATCTCGAGACCCAGCTCTCCCTCATCGAGCAGCTCACCCTGCCGATCTACCTCACCGAGCAAATGAAAGGCTGAGATTGTTGCAGATCGCCACTGCTGGGAACCAGGCAGTTGTGCGGCCGCCGTCGCGTGCATTCACACGGGCATTGTGGGTTACATAAGAGTTGAAAAGTGGTTACAAACCTTCCCGTGCCAGCTTCCAGGTACCCAGCTACGGCTGCTTAACCTGTTTGATCAATGGGCTGGCCTGCTCGACGCTGCCCTTGACCAGTTCGGTCTTGATTTCGGACTTCTGGCCTGCCGCCAGATTGACCTCCATCTCGAACGTGCGGTAACCCGGCAGGGCGATTTTGATGCGGTGTTTTCCGGGGCTGATCAGCATGGAGTGGAAGGTTCCGCCGAATTCACTGGCGTGCCCAAAATAGGCATCATCGACGAAAACAGCAGCCCGTTCGGGAAGGACATTCAGCTTCACCTCTGCCGTGACGGTCGGGTATAGCGCCCGTGCATCTTTCTCCATTCTCACGCGAACGAGATGGGTCTGTTTGGGTTCCACGACGATTTTTCTCGCGAGGTCTTTATAGCCGGTTTGCCGGACCACGATCTCGTGCTCTCCGGGAAGAAGCACGATCTTCTTATCTCCCTTGAGCTCCTTCAGGAAGCCGACGTATTGCCCGTCAATCCACACCCCCGAATCTTTATCGACTTCGGTTGCTCCGGAGAACCGAAGCTCTCCCATGACCTCCTTCTGCGCTCGCAAGCTCAGGGGAGCGAGCAAGCCGCAGATGGAAACAACAGCAAGGGCCCAGCGCGCGGCCAATTTTTGTGCAGACATTATTCTTACCCCCAAATTGAAGATTGGCCGGGTGAAAAGGGATTTCTCCCCTCTCTTTCGAGTACGGAGGGCTGATGCGTTCCTCGAGTTTCCTTGAGGATAGCAAAATTTCTACCGAATGAAGTAATTTAACTTATCGCTTCCTCAAAAATTGGGCAGCCGCGGTGACTGGCAGTCGCTTTGCCGTCCCGCCCCGTCTCACATGGTTTGGGGGATCGCTTGCGCGCCATTGCGCCTCCCGACCCGTGCTGCTCTAACCGGGCTCTTGCCGGAAAATTTCAAGCGATAAGTGCTTTTTCATCAGTTCATTATGGACTTTCCGCAGGTTTCAGCTCGGGACGCTACCTGGACCCAGATGAATTTTCATCCCGAGCACGGCGGCCACGAACCCTTTAATAAACGAATTGTGTGTATCGAAATTTTCGGTTACTGGAGGCGGGGGACGCGTGGTAAGCTTTCTTTGATGAGTTCCACGTCCGGCAAGCCGATGGTCATTACCTCGACGGGGTCGATGGGCACTACCATTATTATGACCACCACTAAGTGCGCTTCTGGCGCGTGGAAGGTAGCCGGGCAGTAAACGGAAACTTCAAACCCACCGCCAGAAGCAAGCTGGCGGCGGGTCGGCCCTCCCTCCCCAGCAAAGCTCCTGACGGTTCACGAGGAGCGGTTCCATGAGTTCAGATCAGGCGCAGGAATCTGTCGTCGAGGAACGCGGCCTCGCACCGGCGAGCCGGGGCCCCGCCCCCGGGTCGTGCGCCGCCGCGCTACACCCGCAAGCCAGGGCAGTGGGAGCCCAGGCCGAGCTGGCGGGTGTGCTCTCCGGGCAACTTCCTCTGTTTGTCTACAAATTCGGCGGCAGTTCACTCGCTGGGGCGGATCGGATCCTGCATGCCGCGGCCCTGGTGCGCGACGCGCGTCGGCAGGCGCGGCTCGCTGTGGTGGTTTCCGCGATGCGTGGGGTCACCGACCGGTTACTGTCCATTGCGCAGTCGCTCGTGGAGGGCGCCTTTGGTCTCGCCCGCGCGGAAG
>WNGN01003605.1_pt1 | contig 10542 bp, 9 predicted proteins | sample 5400561 | NCBI WGS metagenome assembly WNGN01 (sample SAMN13153379, study PRJNA577476) | soil metagenome | isolation source: 115 cm soil or saprolite under Garry oak tree replicate 2 | place: USA:California | collected 2016-06-15 | reverse complement strand
GCATGGAATTTACGGTGATCGGCAACACCGTAAACGTGGCATCGCGCATCGAAGCGCTGAACAAGACGCTCAGCACATCGTTGCTGCTGAGCAAGGACACGCGTGACGCGCTGCAACGAACGGTTGATTTACGCGCGCTCCCGCCGCAAGCGGTCAAGGGCGTGGATCAGCCAGTGGAGATTTTTACGGTGGCGGTCTAGGGCTCCCGCCAGCCGGAAGCCTCGAACAGGCCCAAACTTTCGAACCGATTGATACTCTGTCTCTCTTCAATTGGCAGATTGCGTCCGTGAAGTGCGTGATGTTCGACCCAATAAGTGAGCTCCGACTTCCACTGCGCGAGGTAAGGTTCCATTTGCCAGCCGAATGCGCTCTCGGGCACGGGTGGAAAAGATTCAGGCTGGGTTGTAGCGGTGGACCAAGTTTGCCGACGAGAAAAATTTTGTGGCCCGCGCGAAGAACAATCTCAGCGCGCGAAATCAGATCCGGCACGGGATCGGGCCGCGCCATTGCTTGTTTCAACAAATCCCAACGGTACAAACTAAAATCTTCAATTTGCGGGACTGCCAGCCATGGGGTTTGGCCATGATAGTAACGCTGAAAACTTACTCCGTACAAAAACGAAGTGACAATGATGAGATCATCGCGACCGGCGCGATGCTCGAGCACCGCGGCAATTTCGTCGCAATTTGTCATTCGCATGTTGGCGCGTTCGCCAAATGGGCGGAATCTGCTGACCTCGAAGGCGGCGATTCGTTGCGCCATACGGTTTCGGTTTGATCTGGATTGCGCTAACGTTCGGTTTCAGAGCGGCCAAAGTGGCGCCGATTTGTCAATCAGGTAACAGCTGAGCCAGAAGGCACCGATCAACGACACACCAATTAGCAAACCCAATGCGCGCAATGCAAGGTCGTTCTCTACGAGGCCAACGCCATGCCACAACCGCAACAAAAGAAAATAGCACGCCGGGAACGGATCGAAGGGCAAAGATCTCCAGAATTCCGCCACCGTCGGCTTGGTTCCCAGCGCCAAGCTGCTGATTTCGTCGCGCCAGAGCGGGCGCCGGCGCGAAGAAAGAGAATGGCGTGAAAGGCGACCAAGAATACCGTGAGCAAACTCGCAGCCGCCAATTCACAGCGCGTGAGTACTTTCTCGGACAGGAATCGCTTCATGCGAATCGCGTCCGCGCGGCCGCGCCAAAGCCGAGCAGCCAAATCATCGCGCACAAGATCGATAGTCCGCCGCCGAGAACGAGCCATGGCGGGCGATAAATGAGCATTAGCTTTCCGTGCGCCCCCGCCGGCAGTTCGACCATTGGAAACAAGCTGCGGTAAGAATCAACTCGCAGTTTTTGATTCCCCAGCCGCGCTTCGTAACCACGGAAATAGGGCCGCGAAAAAGTCAGAAGCGCAGGCGCGCTGCCGCTCGGAACATCGACCTCCGCCGTCACGTAATTTCGTGAATCATCGATCTCAGAAACTGTCGTCGGGGCAAATTGCTCGCTCGGTTTGGAATCGATCGATGTAACCGAACGAACGCGCGCTAAGGGCGGTCCGATTCGATGATAAACGCCGCCCTCCCCGGTTGAAGCAACGAACTCCCAATCCGGACCCAGCGCCGGATCGATTCCAGAATCCGATGCAACAACGAGTCCATCGACACCCAGCTGCGCCAGTAATCCAGTCGAATTCGATTGCGCCCAGACGAGATATTCGGCTTCGTGGGGATTGATCTCGCCGTGAATGCGGAAATCGAATTCACGCGCGACGCCCGCGGGAAGAATTGGACTGTAACCATTGAGGAAGTGAAGGCCAGCCCACATTGATGTGCTGCCCGGCCTAACGAGTTGCCCAACGGTCGCGGATTTTTTATCGATCCGATAATTTGATTCGGCCTCTGGATAGACACTGAGATACAAGCGCTGCCGATCGAGCGGCGCCGGATCAAGCAATTGCTGGCCGAAATTGTATTTCGGCACGCCGCAATTCGGAGGAATACAAAAATAAGTGGCGAGCAGGACAGCAAACGTGACCGCTGGCGGCGCCCAAGCGCGTAGTCTCATACGCGGCAAAAACAATTCGCAAAACGCCCAAATGACAGCGATCTGAAAGTAGACCCAGGTGACCGCTGGTCCGTAGTTACCTGCGATGCCGAAGATCGGCATCGGAACGGTGACAAGGATCAGCACCAGGACGGACGCAGAGCCTGTTGGTGATCTCGGACGCAGTTGCAGCACTTCCGCAGCGCAAAGTGCGAGGACGAGATGGAAGAGCGGCAGCCATCGAAAGCTCCATCGAAAAACGCCCGCGGTCGGAATCATTGCGAGCAAGAGCACGACCAAAAGCAGGACGAGATCCCATTTCATTCGCCGGATCAGCATGCGCGGTCGCCAGATGAATCCTGCGATCAGCGCAGCCGGCGCGACTAGTCCACACGCGAGCTCGGTCGCAGTGTGCGGAAGATAGCGAGTCGAAAAGTCGGCCCAGGTCACCGACCAGCACGGAAGAATGAGTCCCGGCAAAGCGCGCCACGGAACAATCCATTGCCAATGCGCGGAACTCGTCTGCAGTTCGCGCGCGGAGCCGTGAGCGTAGTCTAAAATCACCAGCCAGGCTGGCGCCGATAACCCGAACCCGAGCGCCGCGCCGCCGAGCATCGGCAAGATCGCCAATGTGGGAGAGACCTTAGTGTCCCGAGTCCGAGCCAGACTGGCGGAGTCGCGGCGCTGAGGCCCCTCCCACATTGTTTTAATCGCCATCCACGCGATCAAGAGCACGAGCATAAGGACCGTGTAAGGGAAACCCCCTGTGACAACTAAATAGACAAACGGCGCCGGCCAGAGAAATCGCCAGCGGCTTCCTTGTCGATCAAGTGCGCGCTCCAGACCCCACCACGCCCAGGGCAACCATGCGAATGCGCCGAGCGCGCCGAACCAGTCGCTCGCGCCCCAGCAAATCATCCAGCCGTTCAACGCCGCGATGAGCGCGACAAAGATCGACAATGAAAAAGAAAATCTGCGATCTCGCGCGAGCAAGAAAGCGCCGCCGGCGAGAACGAAAAGATGCGTGATGGAAAGCGCGGCCGCTTGCTCTGAAAACGTGAGCGGAAACTTCCAGATCAGAACGACCGCCGCGTTTATGAAAACTGAAAATGTTCCGTATTGGAATTCGCCGGCCAGATTACTACAGACCCAGGAGTACGGGCTGAGCAGCGGCAGATGACCTTCATTCCAACTGCGTGCGATGTCCGCAAACACTGGTAAGATCGACAATTCATAATCGTCGTTCCAAAAAACCAGCGGATCGTGCCAAAGCAAGATGAGGCAGAATCCGACGACGACCAGTCCGGCGGTGGTTGCGCCGAAGAGATTTTTTCTCAAAGGACGACCGGGTTTCCTTCGGTCATGACGAGAACCTTGTCCTCGATGCCGTGGACGCGGGCGGACTCGCGCAAACGCTCGAGCGGTTCTTCGAGCGGCTCATAACCAAGACGGAAGCTGCCGTAATGCATCGGCACGAGCGTTTTAGCTTTGAGTTCGTTGAACGCGCGCACCGCTTCTTCCGGGTTCATGTGTACTTCGCGCGCGAGAGGCGGATCGTAAGCGCCGATCGGCAAAAGCGCGATTTCAATGTTGTGACGCTCGCCGATTTCTTTGAATCCCTCGAAATACGCACTGTCGCCGCAGTGAAAAACGGAGCGCCCATTCGCGCCGATGACAAAGCCGCCGAAGCCGCGATGAGTATCGGCGAGAAAGCGCGCGCCCCAATGATGCGCGGGCGTGAGCGAGACCCTGAGCGGACCGAGCTCGATCGTCTGCCATTCATCGAGTTCGTGCACGATATTGAAACCGAGCCGGTGCACCAAACGACCGACCCCGACCGGAACGACAATCGGTTGATCGGCCGCGACTTTGCGCAATGTTCGGCGATCGAGATGATCGAAATGCGCGTGTGTCACGAGCACAAAATCGATCGACGGCAGGTGATGAATATGAAAGCCCGGTTCTTTGATTCGCTTGATCACGCTGAGCCACATCGACCAGATCGGATCGATTAAAACGTTGGCGTCGTGCGTTTGAACTAAAAACGAAGCATGCCCGATCCAGGTGATGCAAATCTGGCCAGGCTGCACTTTCGGAAACAATGGGCGCGCTGGCGCGCCGGAGCGTTTCGTGAACAGCGTCGGAATCCAAACACTGGTGATGAAATTTCGCTTAGTCCAATCGCTGCCCGGCCGCAGTTTGACCCGGGTCGATTTTTTTGCGCCGGCGTCCGGCGCTTGACGAACTATCTTTCGCTTTCTCGAAAACGGATTCGGCACAGTCCAAGAACGATATAAGCGTGGCGAACTGAATCAAACAGACACCTTGCTGTGAGTTAGCAGCCGAAATCGCAACTTCCAATACGCCATTGGCAGCGGCGGCGGGAGGCAGACAAAGATTCCGTAACGCCGCTGCGGATTAGGACGTGGATCACGCTCGGCATCCAAATTTTGAAAGTGCCGAAACAGCGGGTCGTCGCCAAAGAATGCGGCTGGCCAGTTGCGTTCGACAAATTTTCGCTGCGGAGAATTTGGCAGGAAATCGTGGACGAAAGCGGCGCATGGTCTCTCCGTACGCATCAAATCGAGCGCGAGCTTGAGGGCGCGGAAATCTTTCGGGCCGTCGATCAAGACAGCGTCGCCGGGCTGTAATCGTCCCGGCAAAATTTCTCGTGAATCGCCGTAAAGAAGCTCCACATTTGAGCACAGCTTCAATTTGGCTTCCGCCGCGGCGGCATTTTCTGATTGTCGATCGTACTCAACGCTGACAATTCGCGCATCCGGAAAGCAGCGGGCAAGAACGAGCGTGCTTTTGCCGCGGGCACGGCCGGACTCGAGAATTTGTTTCGGTGCGAACGGTTTGACCGCCGCGTAAAACAAAAACATTTCGCTCTCCCAAATTCCGCCAAAACCGGCTTCAGGCGGGATGCTTCCAATTATTTCTCGATATTCCCGCAACAAACCATCGGCGCGTTCGGCGACAGCTGATTTGCGAAGCAAATCAGAGTGACCCGTGACGAGCGACGAGTCACCGGGAGGAATCGCCGACATACAGCAAGATCGACAATTTGTGTGCACACGTCACGAGATTTAACTTGGAGTCGATGGAAAATTTGCCGTTCGACCAGCGCGCCTGCTTCATCGCGGGCGCGGCCAAGTCCGGGACGACTCTTCTCGTTTCGCTGCTCGACAGTCATCCCGAGCTGCTGGTGATGCCACAGGACACGGCCTATTTCCCGACAGTGCTGACAAAATACGGACCGCGCGGACGCCGGGCCCAGTTCGATTATTTAACCAAGGAATCGTGGACGAACGTGTTATTCGGGTTTCAGGCGATGCGCGGCCGCCAGGATTACGCCGAATTTCCGAAACAAAGATTTCTCGAGACGTTCCAGCGTGTGGCTTTCGATCCGGCGAACGCAAATAGAGATTTGCTGGTGCTGATGATGGAATCATATGCCGAGGTAGTCCGTGTTCCGCTCGAACGAATAAAACGCTGGGTAGAAAAAACTCCGGCCAACCGCAATTATGTCCCGGAGATCTTCAATCGATTCCCGAAAGCGAAGCTGTTGCTGACCATGCGCGATCCGCGCGCGCTGCTGGCGGCGCAGATTGCGCTCGAAAGTACGAGAAAGACCCGGCGGTTCTCGGTCTACTACGTCGTCGCGCACTGGCGGGCTGCGGCAAAGTTGGCGAGAAAGATTCGCGCCCGCGAAATTCCGGGTCTCATCGTCGGTTATGAAGACCTCGCGCTCGATCCCAAGATGTCGATGCAAAAGGTGTGCGATTATCTCGAGATCGATTTCGATCCCGAAGTTGTCCTGAATCCAACCAAGGTCGGCCGTTCGTGGGCGGGCAATTCCGCGGCCGGCGTGCGTTTTTCCGAAATCAGCGCCGCGCCGGTCACACGCTGGAAAAACGAATTGCGCGAAGACGAAGTCGGCTGGGTGGAATGGCACTGCCGGGATTTGATGCCGGAGTTCGGTTACGAGCCACGTCTGAACCGGGGTTCGCTGCGTCATTTCGCAAAGCCGATCCGGGGAGAACGACCGAAGGAGTTTCTCAAGTCGCGCGCATACTCGCTGCGCGATCGGTTTGCAAGAAGTTAGCAGTAGCTACAGCTTGATTGCTCCGCGATTTGGCTTTCAGTTCTGTCCGCTATGAGGGCTTGGAAGGTTGTTGTTCCTATTCTTTTGATTTGTTCGACGGCGCTGGCGATCGAAACGCGCCTGCCTTTCAGAACCGTTTTCAAAGGACAGGACCAATTCAATCGATTGGTTTCGCTGGCCAAGAGCAACGATTGGAAGTCGCTGCCAATCGGGGAGCGAACAGCGGTGGTGGGCCAAGCGCTCACGGGCACGCGCTACAAATCGTATACGCTTGAGATCGACAATCGAATCGAGTCCCCGTCGGTGAATTTCAACGGGCTGGATTGCTGGACGTTTTTTGAAACGTCACTGGCATTTGCGCGGATGCTAAATGAATCGGAAGCGAATTGGACGCCGGAAAACTTTTTGCATTACATCGAAGTCGACCGATACCGCGGCGGTGTCTGCACCGGTGAATATCTTTCGCGCCTGCATTATTTGGAGGACTGGCTCTACGACAACGACAAGCGCGGTTTGGTGGAAGACCTGACGACGAGACTTGGTGGCCAAAGCGTGCCGCATGCGGCGCATGAAATGACGGTTGCGTGGCGGCATTATCGTTACCTCGCCGCAAACAAATCGTTGCTCGGACCGCTCGCACGAATGGAAGCGGACGTTTCGAGGCGACCGCTCTACCAAATTCCAAAAAATCGGGTCGCCAAAATCGAACCGAAACTTCAGAGCGGCGACATCATCGGAATCGTTTCGCACGATGGCCGATTGTATTCGACGTCACATGTCGGCCTCGCGCTGCGGACCCCCGACGGCGTTTTGCGTTTCTTGCACGCTTCGGCTCCGCACAATTACGGCAAGGTGGTCGTTGATTCACGCCTTTCCGATTACCTGAAGAAATATCGAAGCGATTCGGGGATCCTGGTCGCGCGGCCGCTGCGGTAAATCTGCTCCGATAATTTTCGAGAGCTCAAAGTTGCGCCGAACCCCTGCCGAGATCGACATTCACTCATGAAAATTCCGACCTTAGTATTGTCTATCTTAGCGGCGGGTGTGACTGCGGGACCGGCTTCGGGCGAAACCAAGATTCGGGTCGGTCATTTTCCAAACATCACTCATGCACAGGGTATAATCGCACACGCACTCTCCCGCCAAGGCAAGGGTTGGTTTGAACAGCGCCTAGGCGCCGACACAAAAATCGAGTGGTTTGTTTACAACGCCGGGCCGAGCGCGATGGAAGCGATTTTCGCGAATTCGATCGATTTGTCTTATGTCGGGCCCGGGCCGGCGCTAAACGCTTACACAAAATCCAATGGTGAAGAGATCCGGCTGATCGCCGGCGCGGCCAACGGTGGAGCGGGCCTGGTTGTTCAGTCCGACCAGAACTTGAACGCGCCCGCGGATTTTCGCGGCAAGAAAATTGCAACGCCGCAACTCGGCAACACACAGGACATTTCGTGCCGCGCATGGTTAACGGAGGGGGGACTAAAAATCACCCAACTTGGCGGCGACGCGCAAGTGCTCCCGACCCAGAACCCCGATCAGTTAGGACTGTTTAAGCAAAAAAAAGTGGACGGGGTTTGGGCAGTCGAGCCATGGCTATCGCGTCTGGAGCGGGAAGCCTCCGGCAAAGTGATTGTCGAAGAAAAAGATGCTGCTACAACGGTGTTGGTTTCGAGCGTTAAGTTCCTGAATGAGAAACGCGAGCTGGCAAAGAAATTTGCCCAGGCGCATGCCGAACTCACCGATTGGATCAACAAAAATCCGGAGGAAGCGCAACGGTTAATCAAAGCGGAGCTACTCGACGAAACGAAAAACGACATGGCCCCTCAAGTAATCGCGGCGGCGTGGAAGCGGATTGTTTTTACGTCGGAAACGCCGCGCGCGGCAGTTGAGAAGTTCATGCAGAATTCGGTGCGCGCGGGTTTCATCAAGACAGCGCCCGATCTTTCGAAACTTTTCCAGACGCTCTAATGTCGCTGCAAGAAGAATTGCAGGGTCCGCCCCCCGCGAAACTGGTGGTCGATCACGTCTCGAAATGGTTTCGCCAAAAGCGACAGACGGTGCATGCACTGGACGATGTCTCGCTGGAGGTGGCTGAAGGCGAGTTTATCGTCATTGTTGGGCCGAGCGGCTGCGGGAAATCAACCTTGCTCGACATCATCGCCGGCTTGGAGAAACCAGACAAAGGTCAGGTCATGGCAGACAATCAACCGGTGCTCAGTCCCGGGCGGCATCGCCTGGTGATGTTTCAGGAGTCGGCGCTGTTTCCATGGTTGAACACTTTCGGGAACGTGATGTTCGGCTTGAGACTTAAGCCCGGCCTACGCAATTCGGAGCGGCGCGAGGTAGCAAAATTCTTTCTTCATCTCGTTGGTCTGAAAAAATTCATGGAAGCAAACGTGCACGAGCTTTCCGGCGGGATGAAACAGCGCGTGGCGTTGGCGCGCGCGCTCGCGCCGAATCCGCGAGTATTATTGATGGACGAACCTTTCGCCGCGCTTGATGCCATGACGCGCGAGCAGCTTTACGGCGACATCCAGCGGATCTGGGAAAAGCGCCGCAAAACAATCATTTTCGTCACCCACAACGTGCGCGAAGCCGCCTGTCTGGCCGATCGGGTCATGGTCATGTCGCCGACGCCGGGACGCATTCGTGAGGTTTTTGAAGTGGATCTGCCGCGGCCACGCGACTTTAACAGCATCGAAATCGCGCAACACGCAACGAAACTTACGACCGTCTTGAAAGGATTCGCTGAACAAGAGGTTGCGGCCGTCTCATGAGACGCAGCTTGCTGGCGCTTTTATTTTTTGTCGGGTTGGTCGCGATTTGGACGGCAATGGTGCGGGCGAAGATTTGGTCGCCCGTGTTGCTTCCATCGCCGCACAGCGTCATGGACTATCTCGTCAGTGCCGCGCGCGATGGTAGTTTGGTCAGCGCAACAGTGGTGACGTTGCGCCGGCTCCTCATCGGTTACTTCATCGGGCTTGCGATCGGATTGCCACTGGGACTTTTGACTGCGTCGCTCACCTTTGTGGAGGACACGATCGGCGTGCTCGCGCTCGGTTTGCAAACCCTGCCGAGCGTCTGCTGGGTGCCGCTGGCGCTGCTCTGGTTCGGTCAAACTGAAGGCGCGATGTTGTTTGTCGTAATCATGGGAACGGTTTGGTCGGTCGTTATCGCAACCGATACCGGCGTGCGGACGATTCCGCCAATCTTCGCCCGCGCCGCCCGGACGATGGGCTCAGGCCCGTTTCATCGGTGGCTGCACGTGATTTTGCCGGCGTCGCTGCCGTACTTAATCAGCGGAATGAAACAGGGTTGGGCGTTTGCCTGGCGATCACTCATGGCCGCGGAAATCTACGTGACAATTCTTACCGGGTTTGGTTTAGGCCATCTGCTGCATTACGGCCGCGAACTCAACGCGATGGATCAAGTGATCGGGATCATGCTTGTGATTGTTGTGATCGGTTTGTTGGCCGACAAAATTTTGTTCTCGCCCTGGGAGCGTTTTCTTCACCGGCGCTGGGGAACAGGCCGAGTGTAGGAGCTCGATGCCGGCCTCTTTCGCTGGCCCTACGACACGACGCGCAAAGTAACCGCGAAGGTCGCTCCTTTGCCTGAACCTTCGCTCTGTGCCCGAATGCTGCCGCCGTGCGTTTCGACGATCGCCTTACTGATGGCAAGACCAAGACCGAGACCTTCGTGTCGCATTTCAAGCTGCTCGAAGGCATCGAAAATTTTCTCGAGAAATGCGGGTTCAATCCCAATCCCGGTGTCGATGATTTCGACGGTGATCGAATTTGGCGAGCTGTTATAAGAGCGAACTGAAATCTTACCAGTGTCCGCCGTGAATTTGCAGGCGTTGCGCAAGATGTTCCAAAAGACCTGCTGCATACGCGGCGGATCGACGTTGACCTGATGAGACACCGCCTCCAGGGCAACCGACAGTTGAATACGGCGACAATCGACATCGGCGCGCACGATTTCAATGGCGTGCTGGACCAATTCGTGTGCGTCGGTCGGCTGAAGCCGCAACTGTAATTTGCCGCGCGCAATGCGGGTGAGATCAAGCAAATCGTCCATCAATCTCGCTTCCAATTCGACATTGCGGCAGACCATGCGCAACCCTTGTTCCAACTCCGGGTCGAGCCCGGGCTGATTCAATATTCCGTCCGCCCAGAGCAAAACCGGATTGAGCGGCGTGCGCAATTCGTGACTAAGGGTAGCGAGAAAACGATCCTTGGCGACGCTAGCCGCTTCCGCATTCTCTTTTGCCCGTTCCAGTTCCTGCTCAACCCGTCGACGCTCAATAAAAAGCCCGATCTGACTGCCAAGCGCGGTAACGAGTTGGAGCAAATCGGGATCCGGCTCAGCCACATGTTCGCTGAACAATTCAACGGCA
>WNGN01005165.1_pt1 | contig 10546 bp, 7 predicted proteins | sample 5400561 | NCBI WGS metagenome assembly WNGN01 (sample SAMN13153379, study PRJNA577476) | soil metagenome | isolation source: 115 cm soil or saprolite under Garry oak tree replicate 2 | place: USA:California | collected 2016-06-15 | reverse complement strand
CGCCGCAGCCCCCGCGTCCGGTACTGTGGAAGTACATCTGGTGCCCATCCGGGGTGAAGGTCGGGGCCAGATCCATCCCGGCAGAATTGATGTTGGGCCCCAGGTGCTGCGGGGCACCCCAAGGAGCACCGATGCTGTCCCGGTGCGAGACCCAGATGTCGAGCATGCCGAACCCTCCTGGGCGGTCGGAGCTGGTGTACAGGCTCAGGCCGTCTTTGGAGATCGCCGGATGCTGCTCGTTCGCGGTTGTGTTGATTACCGGACCGAGGTTGACGGGCGCGGACCAGGGCCCGTACTGCGGCTGCTCGTCCGCCGCATCGGCCATCAACCTCTTGGAGCCGCTCGGGCCGACGGGCCCTTTGTCGATGCTGCAGGCCTGTGCTAGAGCGATCATGGCCAACAGCGAGGTGACTCTGTCAATCGGTTTCATGCCACGCCTCCCCGTTAATTGCCTTCCCGTCAACGAGACGGGCCCAGTGGCAGCTTCGTTCCCCTGATGCGACTTGGGGCTGGTGCCACGCCTCGCGCCGCCCACGGCAGCTGGATCCGCCGCACGAGCGGAGCTCTCAAGGCCGCCGCCATGCTCGGTGCACCCATCGTCAGATGCCCTTCGTTGGGCGCGATGTCGGTCGGTCCATTGTCATCGCCCACCACGGTCGCGAGGTTGACGTTCCCGTTCGAGCCGGCCAGCTGTTGAAGCGGGATCCGGATCGTGAGGGTGTTGCCGTTGTAGACCCTTCCCACGTAGGCGACGATGCCGTAGTTCACGACATCCACCAGGAGGCCATTGGACAGATCCACCACGTACTCGTCTCCCAAACCACTCGACCCGCCCGGGTCGGGTCGATAGGCATCGACCTGCGCCAGGCCGCCGGTATTCGGGTTCTGGTCGACGTCCAGGTCGATGTAACCCACGAGCCCGACCGGGCTCGCGAGTCGGATGACAATCGTCAGGGCATCGGAATCATGCGCTGCCGCGAGCATCGTGATGTCCGGCTGGGACGGATCGTCCGGCGCCCCGTAGGTGTCACCCACCGGATCGCCGATGGAGTCGCCCGCCACCGTGATCGGCGCCGTCGCTAGCGCGCCGCCCGCAGTTGCCCGGATGGTGGTGCGCCCTGCGGCGACCGCCGTCAGGAGCCCGGATGCGTCTACCGGCGCGACCCCAGGGTCGTCGCTCGACCACGTGATGGGGCGGCCGAACACCCGGTCGCCCGCTGCGTTCCGCAGCGCGGCCGACAACGGCACCGCCGCCCCGGGAGGCACCGTCGCGGCTCTCGGCACGATGGCGATGGACGCGACCGCGCCGCCCCGGACGGCTGCCCACGTTCCCGAGGCAGTGCCACAGGTAGCCGTGCCGCTGAGCCGCTCGAGTGACTGGCCGGAGAGAACCGCCGTATAGTGGCAGAACCCTCCGTCTCCGACATCGAACTCGACGGCGCCGTGCGAGACCGCGCCGTTCGCCACGGGATCCGAATGCGTGTTGTCGAGCGGGCCATCGGGCGTTCGGCACGTCCCCACTTGGTAGGACGTACCTCCGAACCCGACGTCATTCGCCGTGAACACGTAGGAGCCCGTGTCGTCGCACACCGCGGAGTTCGTCGGATCGTCGAAGTGCTCGGTCCAATCCCACACCCCGGCGAGCGCGGCCACGACGGCGGTGACGGACGCCGCCCCCGAGCCGACGCCGGTCACCAGTCCGGTGGCCGATACGGCGGCCACCGCGGGGTCGCTCGTCCGCCAGGTAATCGGGCGATCCTTCAGCGTGTCGCGGGAGGCATCCAGGGCAGTAGCCACCAGTCGCACGGTGTCACCGCTCAAGAGCGTCGCCGCGGCCGGCAGCACCGTCACGGACGCCACAGGGGGTGGCGGCGTGGTGGTCGAGTCGCAAGCAGCCAGGCCCAAGAGTAGGATGGTTCCCCGGACTGTCCTCATGGGTCCCTCCTAGCCGCGGATGCTGAGGATGTCTCGTCGTCAGTATCGTCCTCGTCAGGCGACCGAGTTGTCAGGAGGTAACGCCAGGCGTCGAGGAAGACGGGCGTGCCGTCCGCAGCGAGCGGCGTGTTGAAGTCGGTGCAGGACGAGCTGTGCGCGGGTCGGCCGGGACCACGCAGCGGGTGATAATCGGTGACGAGCATGTGCGTGAAGTCGTACGGGGGCGCACTGTTCTCCGGAGCGACGGCCGGCCCGAAGGCAGCCATGCCCAGGGAGTCCCAGCTCGCGCGGATCGACCGGAATTGCTCGTCGAGGTCGTGGTCGAATCCGTAGTAGCGGTCCGAGGGTGTGACGTGCGTCGCGACCCAGGGAACGGACGCGCCCTGGAGGCTGTCCGTTACCGAGGAGAACATGACTACGCGCGCGACCAGCCGGATCTTCGCAATCATCGCCGCGTGCCCGCCGCCCTGGGAGTGACCACTGACGGCCATCTGTGACCACTTCGGTTTATCGTGCGCCAGGAACCTGTCCCACCCTTCGTCGGGATACTGCCGCGCGAGATACTGGAGCAACTTGGTGAGTCGGTTGTCGATGCTGTTCGCGGCGTTGACGTCCACCCACGGGCTCCGATCAATCCCATCGATGATCTCCAGGCGACTGTTCTCGTAGCAGGCGGCGGGATCGGGGTCGCTCGGGCATACCTTCGCGAGGCCCGGCCTGTTCGGGTACATCAGGCCAATCACGTGGTAGCCGACCCGGGCCGCCTCCTGCTGCACGAGCTGGTAGACCGCCGGGGTCAGGCCCGTGCCCGGCATGAACACGAAGAGTTTGTGGTTGGTCCTGCCCGTGGTGTCGAGCCAGGCATAATGATTGTCGAGCGCCTGATCGATCGCGGGGTCCGTGGCCTGCGGCGCTACGATGTGTTGGACGAGCGGCGCTGAAGACGCCTCCGATAGCCGGTCGAATGTCGGCGGGATCAGCCCGACCGGCCCCTTGTCGGGGTTGCACGCCAGGGCGAGCGCGGTGAACGCCGCCAGCCCAGCCAGCCCACCAGTTGTCGCTTTCATCCTGCGCCTCCTTGCGTGTGTCATTTGCCACACCCTTCGCGGCAGCGTACCTTGACGGCACGGAGCCAGTTTAGGGCGGACCCATCACGCGACCGTGATGGACCCGTCACGCCGGCCGTGACGGCACCCCGCGCGTCGGGGCCTTGGAACTGCTCCCCGACGCCGAGAGGCGCGGTTTCATGGTCGAATTCCGGCTGCTCGGATCCGTGAGCCTCACGTCCGGGGAGGGGCGGGATGCCACAAGCCTGCTCGGCCAGCCCCGGCGCCTCGCCCTCCTCGCGTACCTCGCCGCCGCCACGCCGCGCGGTATCCAGCGCCGCGATCAACTCCTGACACTGTTTTGGCCGGAGCTCGACCAAGGCCACGCGAGGGCGGCGCTGCGTCAGGCGCTCCACGTGCTGCGGGAAGAACTCGGACCGCACGTGTTGGTGTGTCGGGGCGACGAGGAGGTCGGCCTTGACTTCGACGTGGTCCGCTGCGACGTCGCCGAATTCGACTGTGCGGTCGTGGCCGGGCGACTGACCGAGGCCCTGGACCTGTACCGCGGCGAGCTGCTCGAAGGGTTCTTTATCTCGGAGGCGCCCGAATTCGAGCGGTGGCAGGATGACGAGCGCAGGCGCCTGCGCGAAATGGCGTCACGCGCCGCCCAGGCACTGGTGGAAGGGGCCGAGAACGGTGGCGATCTTCCCACCGCAGCGATTTGGGCCCGCCGCGCATTGCGGCTCGCGCCGCACGACGAAGGGCAGCTCCGGCGCTTGCTCACGCTGCTGGACTTGCTCGGCGACCGCGCCGGCGCGCTCCAAGCCTACGACGAGTTCGCCCGGCGGCTCGCCGCCGACTTCGAAGCACAGCCCGCCGCTGAGACCCAGGCGCTCGTCGCCGCGGTCCGCGCGCGGGCGACGACCGCGACACCGGTCGCATCGCGCACCGATGCGCCCGCCATCCCCGCGCGCCAACGCCACACCGTCGGCCGCGCCCGCGAGCGGGCCGCCCTGTTGGCGAGCTTCGAGTCAGCTGCAGCCGGCCACGGGCAGGTGGTGTGCGTGGCGGGTGAGCCGGGGATTGGCAAGACGACGCTTGTCGAGGGCTGCCTCGCGGAACTCTCCGCCGGCGGCCGCCCGTCCCAGATCGCTCGCGGGTGCTGCTCCGAGCGGCTCGCGGGCACGGAAGCCTACCTCCCGCTGCTCGAAGCGTTTCAGGGCCTGCTCCACGGCTCCGCGAATGAAGCGGTAGCCCGCGCGATGAAGCGCACGGCGCCGACGTGGCAGGCGCAATTCGCGCCGCCGTCCCGCTCGACAGGAGTTCCCGAGCAAGAGCTCGCCGCGTCGCCAGCCGCCTCCCAAGCGCGGATGAAGCTCGAGCTGGCGGCATTTCTCGAGGCGGTGTGCCATGCGTCGCCCCTGGTGCTCTTCTTCGACGACGTGCACTGGATTGATCCGTCTACCGTGGACCTGCTTGCCTACCTCGGCAGTCGCATCGCCTCGCTGCGGCTGCTGATCGTCCTCGCCTATCGCCCCTCGGAAATGCTGCTTGGGAAGAACGTGTTCTGGCCGATGAAACTCGACCTCCAGACCCACGGGGTGTGCCGGGAGATCGGCCTCGACTTCCTCACGCAGGATGAGGTCGCGCAATACTTGGCGCTCGAATTCCCCGGCCACGGGTTCTCCCCGGCTTTCGCTGCCCTGGTGCATGCCCGAACCGAGGGCAGCCCCCTCTTCATGGTAGATCTGGTCCGCTACCTGCGCGACCACGGCGCTATCGTAAAGATCGCGGGCAGCTGGGCTCTGGCGGGGTCGCTGCCGGACATCGAGCGCGGGCTCCCCGAATCGGTGCGCAGCATGATCGAGCGGCAGCTCGGACAGCTGGCGCCCATCGATCGTCGGTTACTGGTCGTGGCGAGCGTACAAGGGCAGGAGTTTGACTCCGCGGTGGTCGCGAGAGTCCTCTCGCGCGACCCGGCCGGAGTGGAAGAACGGCTGGAGAATCTGGAGCATGTGCACGCATTTATCCGGCCGCTCCCACAGCGGGACAGGCCCAGCCAGCTTCAGAGCGTGCGGTACCGGTTTGTTCACGTGCTGTACCAGAACGCCCTGTATGCGTCCCTCACGCCGACTCGGCGGACCTCACTGTCTGCAGCGGTCGCGGGGGCCCTGCTCGAGTTTCACGCCGACGACAGTTCGGTCGTCGCCTCGGAGCTGGCGTTGCTGTACGAGGCAGCGCGAGACGCGGAGCGATCTGCCCAACACTTCCTTCTCGCCGCCGAAAACGCGGTTCGGCTCTTCGCTGGCCAGGAGGCGGCGGCGCTTGCCCAGCGGGGGCTCGCACTGGTCGGGACCCTCCCGACTACGCCCGAGCGCACCCGCCTCGAGCTCGCGCTCCAGATCACCCTGAGCGTGACGCTCACGGCGACGAAGGGCTGGGGGGCAGCGGAGGTCGAGACCGCGTGGGTCCGAGCGCGCACCCTGTGTGAGCAGGTCGGCGAAAGCTCGCAACTATTTCGCATCCTCGCGGGGCTGTGGCGGCTGAACCTGGTGCACGCACGGCTCCGCGCTGCGCGCGAGATGGGGGAGGAGTTGTTGCGACTGGCTGTTTCACTCAAGGATCCTGCCCTGCAAGTCGAGGCTCACCACGCGTTGGCCTATCCGCTGAACCACAGCGGCGAACACGGGGCCGCTCATGAACACACCACGCGCGGACTGGCGCTATACGACCCGCGACATTTTCGCGCAAACTCGCTGCTCCTGACGCAAGACCCGGGGGTGGAGTGCCATACCCAATCGGCCAGGGCGCTGTGGGTGCTGGGGTACCCTGAACAGTCCATGGAGAGCACGCGGCAATCCTTCGTGCTGGCCCAAACGCTTGGCCAACCCCACAGCCTCGTGTGGGCACACCTCGCTGCCGGGATCATCCACCAGCTCCGCAGGGAAGTGGCCCAGTCGCTTGAGCAGTGGGACGCAGCGATTCGGCTCTCCGCCGAGCACGGCCTGACGCAGCCGCTTGTGTGGGCGAAGCCGTGGCACGGATGGATTCAGGTCAAGCTTGGCCGCCGCGCCGAAGGCATCGCGGAGATCCGTGAGGGGTTGGCGACGCTCCAGGCGATGGGGACGGAGATAACACGCCCCCAATGCAGCGCCTTACTAGCCGAGAGCGTGGCGGAGGACGGCCGTGTCGAGGAAGGGTTGGCCATCATCGCGGAGGTGCTCGCGATGGTGGAGCGCATCGGCGCCGGCTATTACGAGGCGGAACTGCATCGGCTGAACGGTGAGCTGCTGTTGATGCAGGGGGGTGGGACGCGGCAGCGCGAAGCCGAAGCCTCGTTCCACCGCGCCATCGAGCTCGCCCGCAGCCGCTCGGCGAAATCCTTCGAGCTACGTGCGGTCATGAGCCTATGCCGGCTTTGGCAGCGGCAGTCCCGAGACGGGGAAGCCCGACGCTGCCTGAGAGAGACGTACGACTGGTTCACGGAGGGCTTCGATACCGCAGACCTGCGTGAGGCGAAAGCGTTGATTGAAGGTCTGTCCTGAGCTGGGACCGAAGGGAGTCCACCGTGTTCATCGGACACTACGGACCGAGCTTCATGGCGAAGGCGAGGGCGAAGGAGCTTCCCCTATGGCTGCTGTTCCTCGCCGTCCAGATCGTGGACGTCGCCTGGTGCATCCTCGTCCTGCTTGGCATCGAGAAGGTACGCGTCGTTCCCGGCATCACGAAGTCGCTCCCACTTGATCTCTACTACATGCCGTATACCCATAGCTTGGTCGCGGCGCTGCTCTGGTCGGCCGCCGCGTTCGTGGCCTACCGGGCCTTCCGCCCGGTGGGCACGCGCGCGGCTGCGCTCGTCCTGGGAGTAGCCGTGCTGTCGCACTGGGTGCTGGATCTTGTCGTCCATCGTCCGGACCTGCCGCTGTACGACGACACGCTCAAAGTAGGACTCGGCCTCTGGAACTATCCCGCGGTCGCGTTCCTGCTCGAAGCGGCTTTGTTCCTCGGAGGCGTCTGGATCTACTTCCGGTCGACCACACCGGTCACGGCGGGAGGAAGGTACGCTGCGGTCGTCTTCGGCGTCGCGCTGTGTCTGTTCCAAGCCGCGGTGTTCTTCGGTCCGCCTGCGCCGTCGCCTCAAGCGGCAGCGGTGATGTTCCTCGTGTCCTACTTCGTCATTGCGCTGGCCGCCGCGTGGATCGAGCGGAAGCGGGTCTGAAGCGCATCGAGAGTCTGGTTACTTCGCGGCGGCGCTCGCCGCCTCTTTGATCAGTTTGGCGACCTCTTTCGGATGCGAGATGAAGGGCGCGTGACTCGACTTGATCTCGGTCGTATGGGCGCCCATTCGTTTGGCCATGAATCGCTGAAGCTCCGGTTTGATGGCCTGATCTTCCTGGGCCACGAGATACCACGAGGGAATGGTCTTCCAAGCCGGGGTGTCGACCGACCCGCCAAACGCCGCGCCGGCGATGGGTTTTTGTGTCGCGGCCATCACGCGCGCTTCAGCTGACGAAACGTCCTTAGCGTAGACGTCGTGAAACTTCGCACGGTCGATGTAGAGAAAGCCTGCCGCATCTGGCGGCGCGAGCGCCGCGTCGAACGCAGACGGCCCGTATTTGTCAAGCAACTCGCCGATCTTCTCCCCTGCGTCCGGCGCAAAGGCGGCCACATAGACGAGCGCCTTCACGTGGGGGTTGTCGGCCGCGGCACCTGTGATCACCGCGCCACCGTAGGAGTGTCCGACGGCGACGACGAAGCCCTTTTGGGCCTCGATCACTCGTTTGGTCGTAGCGACATCGTCGACGAAGGAGGTAAGCGGATTCTGCACGGCGATGACCGTGTAACCGTCCTGCTCCAGGAGCGGGATGACGTGTCGCCAGCCCGAGCCATCGGCGAACGCACCGTGGACGAGAACGATGGCAGCCTTGTCCCGGTTGTCCTTGGTATTCATTGTCGCTTCCTTGTGGGCCGTGCACGCGGTTCGCGTGCCCTTACCAGGCCGCGGGCTTCCTGATGATGGCGTGGGCGTCCTTCAACATCGTGGCAAACTGAGACGCCCTCAAGGCGGCAGGCCGGATTTGCTTCACAAGGTCGGTGATGAGCACGAGATCGTCCGTGCCGTGGGCCAGGTCGAGCACTTCGACCGCCATACGCTGAAGCGCCCGCGACAAGGCGCGGGCGTCCAGGATGGTGGTGCGTTCGGGCCGGCCCATCTCAGGCTCGGAAGGTAACCGGCGGCCCACCGAGCTCAGCGTGATAGCCGTCGACCTGTGCCCTCCCTCAGTGCGGTGTGAGCACGGAATTCCCCGACGCGTCTGCGGCGATCGTGAACGCCGCGACGCTCCGCCCGAGCTGTTGCCCGGCGTCGATGTCGAACCGGTAATGGATGCCGCCGTACATGCGCGATAGCCCCGCCTCGATGACCATGGCATCCCATTCCGCGCGCTGCTCGGGGAAGAAGGTGGTCAGCACTTCCGCGGCCGACGCGGAGGTGCAGCTGTGCCCCGAGGGATAGGACGGGTGGTTGGGTTTCCCGACCGCGGCGACGACCGTGATCCCAGGGTCCGCCTGCCACGGCCGGATGAACCAGTATGTCTCCTTCGCATCCCAGCAACCAACCTGGGCATCGGCCATCGTCGCGCTGAGCAGCGCGTAGAGATGCGTCGCCTCGCGCTCGGACAGACCGTGCTCAGTGATGCCGGCCGTCGCGCGCTGGAGCCAGAACCCCGGTGTGGTGGGCGTGCCCGCGCCTTGCGCCCAGAACGTGGCGATGCGGATCTGGTCTGCCGTACGGGTATCGGAGATCCCCCGGATTTCCGCGAGCGCAGCCGTGAATGTCGAGGACCCGAAGGCCGGCGGGGGTGCCGACCGGAATTGGCTCGCAGAAGTGAGGAACCAGGGGCGCACACCGGGCAACTGCCCGCCGGCGACCGTCGGGGGGGTCGTGTTGCTGATCCAGAACCCAGCGCCCACCGGGATGGTACCGGTGAACGGGTTGTCCCAGCCGTCCGTCTGGGCTCGGGTGACAATCTCGGCGCCGACGGCGCGACCGATCGCCTCTCCAGCGGCGAACGCGGGGTGCGGCTGCCCGGGGCCGGCGTTCGCTTGGGCGGTGACCATGTCCTCGAGCGCCGCGGCGTGGCCGGGGAACAGGTAGTTCAGCACGACGGCGGACGCGCCCGCGACAGCGCCGCGATCCGTTTCGAGTCGGCTCCGCCCGCCGCGCCCGATCCCGTTACCGGATACCCCGCCTTCGGCGTCTGTGCCGCCAGCGGAAGCTTCAGCCCGCTGCACCGCCAGATACTGTGCGACGCCGACGAAGGCGTACAAGCGACCTGCCGCGAAGGGGGCGATTCTGGCCTGCGCGAGGAGGGTTCCCGCGGTCGACTGCCAGTCCGGGCTCGCGAGCCCCTCGGTGTATGGCACGCCGGTGCGCGATGCGGAGAGAGGTGGGTTCAGGCCTGCCGGGTCGGCGTTGGGCCGACACGCCAAGAGCAAGAGCACGGCCGCGAGCGGCGTCGAGCGACATGAGAGCATCGAGTAGGGTCGCATGGGCTGCCTCCGAGCGTGGGGGACGGACGCATCACGCGACAACGCAACTCTCACCGGGGGAACCTGCCGACGCATGATGTCTCCGCACGAGACATTGTCTTGCCGATGGTCCGGCGATCTCGGGATCGGGGTGGCGTCAGCGACAGACGTCAGAGCGAAAGCGAGAGGGCCCGCGCGAGTGCGGGGCCATCGAGGGTGCGCGTCAATATGCGAAGCGGTATCGCCGAGCGCTAGACGGGTATTCCGTCAGCCGAACACCGGCGTCACCGGCGGATCGCCGCGCAGCACCGCCTGCACGTTCGCGACCGCGATCGCCGCCATCCGGGTGCGCGCCTCGCGCGTCGCGCTGCCGATGTGGGGCAGCAGCACCGTGCGCGGTGCGGCGCGGAGCCGCGGGTGGATCGCGGGCTCGTCCAGGTACACGTCGAGCCCGGCGGCGCCGAGCCGTCCTTCTTCGAGCGCGATGGCGAGCGCCTCCTCGCGCACCAGGTCCCCTCGCGCCGTGTTGATGAGGATGGCGCCGGGCTTCATCTGGCGTAGCGTGTCCGCGTTGATGATCCCCTTGGTCTCGGGAACGGACGGGGCATGGAGCGAGAGCACGTCGCTCTCGCTCAGCAGCCGGCCGAACTCGAGCCGCACGGCGCCAGTCTCCCGCTCGAACTCGGGTCGCGGGCTGCGCGCGGCGTAGACGATCCGCAGCCCGAACGGCACCGCCCGGCGGCCCACCGCCTGGCCGATGCGTCCGGCCCCGAACAGCCCGAGCGTCCGGCCCTTGAGCTCGATCCCGAGCAACTGCTCCGGGTGCCAGCCCGTCCACGTGCCGCTCTTCACGAGCTCGACCCCCTCCAGGACGCGCCGGGCGCACGCGAGGATCAGCGCCCAGGTGAGGTCGGCGGTCGCGTCGGTCAGGACGTCGGGGGTGTTCGTGACCTTGATGCCGCGCAGCTCGGCGGCCACGACGTCCACGTTGTCGTGCCCCACGGCGCAGTTCGCGATGATCTTGAGCTTGGGGA
>WNGN01003604.1_pt1 | contig 10547 bp, 5 predicted proteins | sample 5400561 | NCBI WGS metagenome assembly WNGN01 (sample SAMN13153379, study PRJNA577476) | soil metagenome | isolation source: 115 cm soil or saprolite under Garry oak tree replicate 2 | place: USA:California | collected 2016-06-15 | reverse complement strand
GAGGCGACACCGGCCTGCGCGGCTACCCCAGGAACTACCAGAGCGGCGACAAGCGTGCGCTGCTCAACGTCGAGGAGCGCGTCTACACCGACTGGTACCCTTTCCGGCTGTTCCGCGTGGGAGGCGCGGTGTTCTACGATTTTGGCCGCGCATGGGGCGGCCCCAACGGAAACACCGCGAACACGGGGTGGCTCAGCGACATCGGCTTCGGCCTGCGCATCTTGAGCGCGCGCTCGGCCTTCGGAAACGTGCTGCACGTCGATTTTGCCATCCCCCTGAACCACGATCCGAACATCAGATCGGTTCAGTTCATCGTCACGACCAAGGTCACTCTCTAAAGCCGCGCCTCATCGCGCATCTCGACGATGCGCGGCAGCGTCTCGCCGATTGCGCCGCGGAGCACCGCGTCCGCGATGCCGTCGAAGGGTGTGGGCTGCGCGTTCACGATCACCACGCGCGCGCCCGCGTGCTTCGCCGCCGGCACCGCGCCTGCGATCGGATAGACCTTGAGGCTCGTCCCTACCGAGAGCAACAGGTCCGCCTCGGCGGCGGCCTGCATCGCGCGCTCGATCACCTCGGGCGAGAGCGCCTGGCCGAAGGAGATCGTGTCGCTCTTCAGGATCCCGCCGCAGCCCTTGCAGGTCGGATCGGGTTCGCCCGAGCGCACGCGATCGAGCGTTGCCTGCATCGGCCCCTTCCAGCCGCAGGAGAGGCACACCGCGTCGTGCACCGTGCCGTGCACCTCGATCACGCGTCCGGGAGAATTGCCCGCCTTCTGGTGCAGCCCGTCGATGTTCTGCGTGATGAGCGCGTGCAGCTTCCCGCGACGCTCGAGTTCCACGATCGCCATGTGACCCGCGTTCGGCCGCGCGCTCCATGCCGGATGCGCAAGGCGCGACTGCCACGACTTCCTGCGCACCTCCGGATCGGCGACGTAATAGTGGATGTTGGAGAGCTTCTCCGCCCGCGGATCCTTCGTCCACACCCCCTGCGGCCCGCGAAAGTCCGGAATCCCCGACTCGGTAGAGATGCCGGCGCCGGTGAGGACGACGATGCGCTTTGCTTCCTCCACCAAAGAGTGAGCAAATTCAATTTGTCTTATCGGCGGAGTCAATTTAGGACACGATTTTAGAACTGCTGCTTAAGTCTGGACATATAGTAAAGGATCAGTCCTCGCACGACATCCCCACAACGCTGAAAGACTAATGCCGTGTGTTACGTCGGCGATTCTCCGATCACCGTGTTCGAATTTTTCAGATGCATCAAATTCAATGTATCGGCCCCTTGTAAAGGCGACGATCACCATGAATGAACCAGCCTAAGAATTGTATGTAGTGGCCCAATGACAAGGCTGTCGTTGAAGCACGTCAAAAAAAGCGCTATCGCTATATTCCATTAGAACTACAACCCACCTACTATAGGTCCATAAGAACTACATCACTGTCTATCGGCCTTTTAAGCGCCGTCTGCCGCTTGATGCTTTTATTTTAGCTGTTACCCATGCACGTGCGGCCCGTCTAAAGCTATGCGCCCTCCGAAGGGGACCTCGATGAGCTGTACGATGTTCAGAGTACTCGGTATAGATTGCGAGCCGCGCTTATCAACAATTAATGGGATTAAAGGGATGCACAGGATGGCAAGAAGCGCAGCGGTTCTCGTATCGCTTCTATTCACGAACCTCGCAATCGCGATCGATCCGGCTGGGTTCAACGGCTCCTTTTTTAACATTGTTGGAGGCTCTGTGTTCCCCGCGCAGTGTCAGAATATGGGATCTGCGGGCGCCGCGACGCTGTGCGCGTGTAACTTCTGGTCCGGCAACGCAGGCTTCATTTGCCCTGGCCTTTGGAGCCACAGCGGTAATAACGGTCTCGAGTTCGTTCCCGATGCTTTTGGAAACTACCATTGCACACTCCCGGATTCTCGCGGATGTGGAGGTACCGGAGGAGTGTTTGTCGCCGCATCTCCCGTTTGTCCCTCGGGATCTCAGTTCACCGAGCTCCTTGGAAATCCTTCTGCCGCTAATGCCATTTGCACATCGATCGCCAATCCACCGCCGCCGCCGCACGAAAACCTTGGCAAGCCCGACTTCTGCACTTCTGGAAATCCTATCAATCAACGGACCGGCAATAAAATCGAGTCAGCGACTGATTATCAGGGTGTCGGTCCGTTTCCCTTGGTCTTTACGAGGTATTACAACAGCGATACGGCAGTTATGGATGGATCGATCGGCGCGCGCTGGCGGCACACGTTTGATCGGTCCGTTAACCCAAATACCCGCACTGTGTTTCGCCCCGACGGCAAAGCATTCGAGTATACGTTCTCCTCTTCTACATCGACATGGACGTCCCAGCCAAACGTAACACACACGCTTGTCCAGCTATTTACGCCCTCAAACGTTCCCGCTGGTTGGAAATTCACCAACTCAGACGACGATAGTGTCGAGACTTACGACGCGAACGGAAGGCTTGTCTCGATCGCAAGCAGAACGGGGATAGTCCAGACTCTCTCCTACGACAGTCTTCTCCGTCTCTCCTCGGTCATCGACAGCTTTGGCCGGAGCCTCACGTTTACGTACGGCGCAAGCTCGCGAGTGTCGACGATGACTGATCCTGCTGGCAATGTTTTTACGTATGCCTACGATTCAAACAATAACCTGAGCACCATCACGTATCCGGATACCCGAGTTCGGGCCTACCCGTACGAGGACGTCACGCATCCGTTTGCGCTGACCGGCATCGTCGATGAGAACGGTAACCGCTACGCAACGTTTGCCTATGACGTGCAAGGCAGGGCGACTTCGTCGCAGCATGCGGGCGGGGCAAATGGCGTCACATTGGTTTTCAACCCGGACAACACGACGACAGAAACGGACGCGCTCAACACCTCGAGAACCTATACGTTCCAGACCGTGTTCCGGCTGGTTAAAAACACCGCTGTCGATCAACCGTGCGTAAATGGTTGTGGACTCTCGGCCTCCGCATCAACGTATGACAGCAAAGGTTTCATTGCTTCGTCGACCGATTGGAACGGGAATCGAACGAACTACACGCACGACACGCGAGGACTTGAGACGAGCCGCACGGAGGGGTTGACTTCCGCTGGTGGCACGACCGCGCAGACGAGGACGATTTCCACGCAGTGGCATCCCATGTTCCGGTTGCCGGTGGGGGTGGCCGAGCCGCTTCGGATCACGAGCTACGTGTACAACGGCGACGGCGGAGCGAGCTGCGGCTTCGAGGCCGATGGAACGACGCTCGTGCCCGGGGTGCTGTGCTCGAAGACGATCCAGCCCACCACCGATGCTACGGGCGCCGCGGGCTTTGGCGCAACGGCCACAGGTTCGCCGCGCACCTGGAATTACGCCTACAACGCCAACGGCTCGGTGCTCACGATGGACGGGTCGCGCACCGATGTGAGCGACGTCACGACCTATACCTACTACGCCAATAACGATGCGGACTTGGGCAAGCGCGGCAACATTGCCACGATCACCAACGCACTGGGACAGGTGACGAACATCACCGCCTACAACGCGCACGGCCAGCCGCTCACGATCGTCGATCCGAACGGGCTCACCACGACGCTCGCCTACGATCCGCGCCTGCGGCTCACCTCGCGAAGCGTTGGCGGCGAGCTCACGAGCTACACCTACGACGGCGTGGGACAACTGACGCAGGTGACGCTACCCGACGGTTCATCGCTCACCTACAGCTACGACGCCGCGCACCGGCTTACGGCGATTGGCGACAATTTAGGCAACAAGATTGCCTACACGCTGGATGCCATGGGCAACCGCACGCAGGAGCAGGTGCTTGACCCGGCCAATGCCCTCGCACAGACGCGCAGCCGCGTCTTTAACAACTTGAACCGTCTTGCCCGGGAACTGGGCGCGCAAAACCAGACCACGCAGTACGCCTACGACAACCAGGGCAACGTCACCTCGGTGACCGATCCCCTGAACCACGTCACGGCCAATGCCTACGATGCGCTCAACCGCCTCATCCGCGTGACCGATCCGAACCTTGGGCAATCGCAGTACGGCTACAACGGCATCGACCAGCTCGTCTCGGTGACCGATCCGAGAAACCTCACCACGAGCTACAACTACGACGGGCTCGCGAACCTCAACCAGCAGAGCTCGCCCGACACGGGCGCCACGCAGAACATCTACGACAGCGCCGGCAACCTGTTGACTCAAACAGACGCCAAGGGGCAGGTGACGAGGTACGCCTACGATGCGCTGAACCGGGTGACCTCCATCAGCTTCGCCGACGGCTCGAAACAAAGCTACGGCTACGACCAGGGCGCGAACGGCATCGGGCGGCTCACCTCCATCACCGAGACCGATCCCCAAAGCAATATCACGAGCCTGCTCGCCTACGGCTACGACCAGAAGGGCAGGGCGACCTCGGAGACCCGCACGATCGGCGGCATGAGCTACGTGCTCGCCTACAGCTACGACGGCGCCGGGCGCCTCGCGGGCATGAGCTACCCGAGCGGCAGGACCGTCTCCTACGCTTTCGATGCGCTCGGCCGCATCAGCCAGGTCAGCACCACGCCGCAGGGCGGCGCGGCGCAGATCGTCGCGAGCAACGTCGCCTATCAGCCTTTCGGCGGGGTGAAGGGCTACACGCTCGGCAACGGCCAGAGCTACAGCCGCAGCTACGACCTGGACGGCCGCATCGCGAGCTACAGCCTCGGAACACAAAACTTCGCAATCGGCTACGACGCGGCGAGCCGGATCAGCTTCATTACCGACGCCGGCAATCCGGCAAACGCCAACACCTACGGCTATGACGTGCTCGACCGGCTGACGAGCGCGGTGCTGCCGAATCTTCCCTTTGCCTACAGCTACGACGCAGTGGGGAACCGCACCTCGAAGACCGTGGGCTCGGCGACCGATGACTATGCCTACAGCGGGACGAGCAACCGGCTCTCTTCGATCACCCGCATGGGCGGGGCCACGCGCAGCTTCGGCTTCGACGCCAACGGCTCCACCGTGAACGACGGCATTAACGGGTACGTGTACGACACGCGCGGGCGCTTGGTGCAGACGGTCGGTGCGCTGGGCGCGACTACCTACCAGGTGAACGCGCTCGGACAGCGCATCCGCAAGACGAATTCGGGTGACGATCGCGTCTTCCTCTACGACACGCGCGGGCGGCTGATCGCCGAGACCACGCCCGCAGGGCAATTGCTGCGCGAGTACCTGTACCTGAATGACATCCCGCTCGCGGTGATCCAATGAGACCCGCCGTGAGCAGGGGAGCTGCAATGTGGCGATCGCTCGGTTGCGCGGGGTTGTTGCTTCTCGCCTGCGGTGCGACACACGCAACGGTCCCAGCCGCACCGACCAATCTCGTAGCGACTGCGGTCTCCGGGTCGCAGATCAACCTCAGTTGGACAGACAACAGCACCAACGAGACGAGCTTCAAGATTGAACGCAAGACCGGTAGCGGTGGGACGTATTCCCAGATCGCAACCGTCGGCACCAATGTCACTACCTTTAGCAACACGAGCCTCGCCGCCGGCACGACCTATTTCTACCGCGTGCGCGCGTCGAACTCGTCGGGCAATTCCGCCTATACGAACGAGGCAAGCGCGACCCCAGTGGCGGACACCACCGCACCGACCGCGCCCATCGGGCTCACGGCAACGGCAACCAGCACCAGCACGATCAACCTGAGCTGGACGGCGTCCACCGACAACGTGGGAGTCACCGGATATAGCGTGGAGCGTTGTCAGGGCGCGGCTTGTACCAACTTTGCCCTCCTGCAGGTCGTTGCACCCACACCCACAACCTTTGATGACTTATTTCTTATTAACTCGACCAGCTACAGCTACCGGATACGCGCCAGCGACGCGGCGGGAAATCTCAGCGCCTACTCCGCCGTGGTGAGCGCCACGACGCAGACCGCTGCGGCCGGCGCGACCCCGCCGACCGTGCCTGCTGGCCTTACCGCGACGGCCGTGAGCGCGAGCCAGATCCAACTCAGTTGGATTGCCTCCACTGACTACGCAGACAACCCCGAGAGCGGCGACGGAGTGGCGGGCTATTTGGTGGAGCGCTGCCAGGGGGCGAACTGTGGCTCCTTTGCGCAGGTTTGCGGTGTTTGTACCACAGGCATGGGCATCAACGAGTTCGGTCTCACTACCTTCAGCGACTCGGGTCTCGCTGCGTTGACAAGCTACAGCTACCGGGTGCGAGCTCTCGACATATCTGGGATTCCGAGTAGGCGTTCGATTGTCGTTTCGGCAACGACCGGGCCCCTGGAAACGACGCCGCCGACCGCACCGACAGGGTTGACCGGAGCGGTTGGGGGCCCGGGTCAGATCAATTTGAATTGGACGGCGTCCACCGATAATGTGGGGGTGACCGCATATCGCGTGGAAATGTGCTCCGGGGCAGGTTGCGGCAACTTCACACTCCTTAAGGTCGTTGCGCCGACACCCACAAGTTTTAGCGAAGCGGGTCTTCAGCCATTGACGAGCTACAGCTTCCAGGTACGAGCTACTGATGCGGCGGGAAATTTCAGCGGGTATTCCAACGTAGCAAGTGTCACGACATCGAGCAGCAGCGACACGACGGCACCGTCGGCGCCGAGTTTGACCGCTACCGTTGTCGGGCCGAATCAGATCGATTTGACTTGGACGGCCTCCACCGACGACGTGGGTGTTAACGATTACGTAGTGCATCGTTGTGAAGGCGCGGGCTGCACCTCTTTCGCTTTTGCCCGGGCGCCTTCACCTACATTTACCTCGCCAACGAGCGTGAGTGATACCGGTCTTGATTCGGCGTTCAGTTATAGCTACCGTGTGGCCGCCCATGATGCGGCGTTTAATATAAGCGCGTGGTCCAACGTGGTGACTGTCACGACGCAGAATCCGGATACGACGCCGCCGACCGCACCCACGGGGCTGACGCTTACCGCTGCGGGCCAAGGTCAGGTCAATCTGACCTGGACGGCTTCCACCGACAACGTGGGGGTGGAGTTGTATCGCGTCGAGCGCTGCCAAGGCGCGAATTGCACCGTCTTCGCTGAGGTGGCAACGCCGAGCGGTACGAGCTTCAGCGATTACGGGCTTGTCGCGGCCACGAGCTATAACTACCGGGCACGAGCCGCAGACGCAGCCGGCAACCTGAGCGGCTACTCGAGCATTGCGTCGGTCACGACCCAAGGAACTTCGGACACGATGGCACCGACGATGCCGTCAGGGCTGACGGCGACTGCGGCGAGCAGCAGCCAGATCAACCTTGCTTGGACTGCGTCCACCGATAATGTTGGGGTGACCGGCTACCAGGTGGACCGCTGCCAGGGTGCAAGCTGCACTACGTTCGTCCAGGTGGCGACGCCGACCGGCACGAGCTTCAACGACACCGGACTCGCTCCGAGCACGAGCTACAGCTATCGCGTGCGTGCCACCGACGCCTCGGGTAACATCAGCGCGAACTCGAGTATTGTCACGGCAACTACTCAGGCGCCCCCGGACACCACCGCTCCAAGCGCCCCGACGGGCTTGACCGCGACCGCGGCGAGCACGACCCAGATCAATCTAACGTGGATAGCATCCACCGACAATGTGGGGGTAACTGGTTATCGCGCAGAGCGCTGCCTGGGGACGGGCTGCACCAACTTTGTCGAGATCGCTGTGACCACGGCAACAAGCTTCAGCGACACAGGCCTCGCTGCGGCGACGAGCTACAGTTATCGGGTGCGGGCGGCCGACGCGGCGGGGAATCTCTCCGCCTACTCCAACGTGGCGAGCGCCAGAACCGGGGCGGCGACCGCGCAGATCTACTATATTCAGGTGGATCATCTGAACACAGCTAGGCTTATTCAAGATCAGGCTAGAAATACCGTTTGGCGTTGGGATCAACGTGAACCTTTCGGGAACGACGTGCCGAATGGCGACCCGAACAACATCGGAACTACCTTCGACTTCCCATTGAGATTCCCCGGGCAGTACTTCGATCGGGAGACGAATCTCGCGTACAACTACTTCAGGGATTACGATCCGGCAATTGGCAGGTATGTGAGAAGCGACCCACTTGGGATAAAAGCCGGTCTTAACACATATGCGTATGTAACGAGCAACCCGTTGGTCTTGGTCGATCCTCGGGGACTGAAGCAGCTCCCGGAGGGGAACATATTGGACATTTTCGGAAAACTTGCCAAGCCATGCGAAGTGGCTACAAACATTCGTGAGTTGTTGAATGTCATCGAGCAAAGGTCATATGAGAATTATCAGGCCGACATAGCAGATCTCGAAAGGCAGCGTCAAATCAACGAAGATGCCTGTCGACGGAGCCTTAGTTCTAATCCTTGCTTTAATTTCGCGCAGTGCCTGCAGGCGACTAACAGATCGTTCAACGATCAGTTGCAGGCGCGAAATGCTAGCTACGATGAATATCGGCGGCAACTTAGCGACCCGGACTTTCTCGTCCGATTTCTGAACGCTGTTGCGTCTGTTTGCAAACCTGAGACCGTCTACGGTGGTAGTTCGCGAGACTATTAAGAGGGAACAATTTGCCACAGAGGGACAAAAGAAGTTCGGTGTTGGCATCTTAGTCGGAGTCCTGATTACACTTATTTGTTTGGGCGGGTTGGTACTGTTCGCCGTTGTGCGTGCCCCCTCCGTCGAGGATGTCGTGAGGAAGAATGTGCAACAGGAATCTGCCAACGAGCAAGCGCGTCTAGGGGTCGACTGCAGGAACGTGGATGCTGACTTGCAGAAGTATCTAAGTTCCGAGGGTGTAGAAGCGCTATCGAGTCAGAAAAAGGATCTCGCTGATTTGTCCCGGCTCCCTTCAGCGCCCGCGATGTCCTTGGGAACGCATTCACGAGCTCGATCTCGCGCGGGTCGCGGCACGGCCGCCTGGCGCCCGAAAAAACCGCACCCACGCCCAGAAGGCGAGGAGGTCCGCGAGCACGGCTCCTACCCCGAAGAGCACGCGACCGAGCATTTGACTGGTTTGCAAGGGCCCGCGGACATTGTTGAGGGAAAAGCCCCTCCTCAGGCCCGAGTCACCCGGCCCGAAGGCGATCCAGTCCGCCGTGAGCGCGAGCGCGGTGACCATCAGGGCCGCGATCAGCGCCCGTGTTCTGACGAAGCCTCGGGGCAGCGCCAGGAACGCTCCCCCGAAGGCGAAGGCCATCCCCACCGGCAATGCCGCGAATTCCCAGGCGGCGAACCTGTTCGCCTTGGGCCCGAGCTGATAGACGCCGAGCGCGACGACGCCCAGGCCCGCTGCACACACCACGAGACCGATCGCAACGCGCTTGCCCGGCGACAGACTTTTTTCGGCCACGCCGCTCCCTCTCCTTCTAACTCCGCAATTTGAACCGCTGGATCTTTCCCGTCGCAGTCTTCGGCAGCTCGGGGAGAAACTCGATCCAGCGCGGATACTTGTAGGGCGCGAGCTTGTCCTTGACGTGCTGCTTGAGCGCGGCCTTCAGCGCGTCGCTCTCCGAGTTGCGCTGCTTGAGAACGACGTAGGCCTTCGGCTTGATGAGCTTGTTCTCGTCTTCGGCGCCGACCACCGCCGCCTCGAGCACTGCTTCGTGCGTGACGAGAGCTGCTTCGACTTCAGCGGGCGAGACGTAGATGCCCGAGACCTTCAGCATGTCGTCCGAGCGCCCGCCGTATACGTAGTAGCCGTCGCGGTCGAGCGTGTACTTGTCGCCGCTCTTCGTCCAGCCGCCCATGAAGGTGTTGCGGCTCTTGTCGTGGTTGTTCCAGTAACAGGCGGCGCTCGTCGGCCCGCTGATCTGCAGCTCTCCCATCTCGCCCTGCTTCACCGGGTTGCCGCGCTCGTCCACCAGGCGCAGCTCGTACCCCGGCACCGGTTTGCCCGTGGTGCCGTAGCGCAGGTCGTTCGGCCGGTTGGAGAGAAAGATGTGCAGCATCTCCGTCGAACCGATTCCGTCGAGGATCTCCACGCCGGTCTTTTCCTTCCAGCTCTTCGCGATCTGCGGCGGCAGCGCTTCCCCGGCCGAGACGCACGAGCGCAGTGCCAGGTTCTCCCGTTTCGGGAAATCGGGGCTCGCGAGCATCGCCGCGTAGAGCGTCGGCACGCCGTAGAAAATCGTCGGCTTGTTTTCCGTGAGCCGCTTGAACACGGACGCCGGCGTCGGACGCTCGGCCATCAGAATCGCGGTGGCGCCGGCGGCAAGCGTAAAGGAGAGCGAGTTGCCGAGGCCGTACGCGAAAAAGAGCTTTGCCGCGGAGAAGACGACGTCGTTTTCCTTGTGCCCCAGTACGGCATTCGCGTAGAGCTCGGCGGTGAGGATCATGCCGGAATGGACGTGGACCGTGCCCTTCGGCATACCGGTCGAACCTGACGAGTAGAGCCAAAAGCAAGCGTCGTCGGAGGTCGTCGGCGCGGTCGCGAGCTCGGCCTTCCCCTTCGCCAGTACGTCCTTGAACGCGGTGTGCCCGTGAGCGCTGCTGCCGGAGACGATGACCTGCTTGAGGAACGGGACCTTGCCGATCGCCGCCGCGAACTGCGGCAACAACTGCTCCGACACGATGAGCGCCTTTGCACG
>WNGN01010108.1_pt1 | contig 10548 bp, 9 predicted proteins | sample 5400561 | NCBI WGS metagenome assembly WNGN01 (sample SAMN13153379, study PRJNA577476) | soil metagenome | isolation source: 115 cm soil or saprolite under Garry oak tree replicate 2 | place: USA:California | collected 2016-06-15 | reverse complement strand
CGTCGCGCGCGTTGACGGCGAGGTTGAGCAGCGCCGCTTCGAGCTGCACCGGGTCGGCCTCGACCTTCCACAGCCCGCCCGCCCCCACCGTCTCGAGATCGACGGTCTCGCCGAGCGAGCGGCGCAGGAAGTCGGTGAGCCCGCCGATCAGCTTGTTGAGGTCGAGCGGCTTCGGACTGAGCGGCTGGCGCCGCGAGAAGGCGAGCAGGCGCTGGGTCAGGTTGGCGCCGCGCTGCGCCCCGCGCATGGCGCTGGCGAGCGTGCGGCGCAGCCGGTCCTGCGACGCTTCGGTCCAGGTCTCGAGCTGGCGTTGGGCGAGCTCGAGATTGCCGATGATGACGGTGAGCAGGTTGTTGAAGTCGTGCGCCACGCCGCCGGTGAGCTGGCCGACCGCCTCCATCTTCTGCGACTGGCGCAACGCCTCCTCGGCCGCCTCGCGGCGCTCGGTCGCCTCGTGCGCGCGGCCGACCGCCTGCTCCTCCCGGCGCGTCCGGCGCAGCGCCAGCAGCGACAGCGCGACCAGGCCGAGCGTCGCCGGCACGCCGAAATAAAGGTGCGGCAGCATGGCCTGGCGCCACTCGGCAACGATGGAATCCCAGGTGCGGCCCACCGTGGCATAGACCGGATAGCCCTCGAGCTTGTCGTAGGCGATGACGCGGTCGACGCCGTCCAGTCCGCCCGGACCGCGGAAGACGCCGGTCTGCGGGTCGTTATCGATGGCGCGAAGCAGCGCATCGCCGCGCCCGCCCGTCCGGGCAAGCGGCGGATAGCGCACGAGGTTGATCCCGTCGGTGCGAAACAGCGCCGCGGTGAAATCGGGGTTGGCGTTGACGAGCTTGGCGTAGAAGGCGTGCAGGTATTGCGGCGAGACCGTCACGGAGACGACGCCGTCGAAACTGCCGGGCTCGCTCTCCTTGCGGCGCGACAGGATGAAGTGCCGCTGCCCGTCGAGCCGCCCGATCTCGATCACCATGACGTGCTGGTCGGCGCGCCGGTCGCGCAGCGCCTGGAAATGCTCGCGGTCGGAGAGGTCGATATTGCGGTCGACCGGGTAGACGTTGGCGCTCACCAGCGGGTGCCCGTCGCGGCCGATCACGATGACCGTCTGCACCTGCGGCAAGCCCTTGATCACCTGCTTGAGCTGCTCGTGCAGCACGAGCTGCTCGATCAAAATCGCCTCGTCGGGGAGCTTGCCGATCAGGTCGTTGACGCGCGCGGCGACCAGCTGCTGGGTGTCGAGCACCTTGAGCGCGTGCTCCTCGGCGATCGCGACCCGGCGCATCAGGTCGACCTCCGAGCGCTCGAGGGTCGAGCGCCACGCGAGATAGCCGCCGCCGGCGAGAACCGCGAGCGGCACGGCGATCGAGCCGATCAGCAGGATGCGCAGCAGCCTTGTGGCACCCGAGGCGGAGCTGGGTTCGTTCATCGGCGGAGGCGGCGTTGGCGGGAAGGGCCGCGAATCGATGCCGCCCGTCCCCTTCGGTTGGTATTACCCGAGCGCACGAACCCGGTCACGGCAGGCGGGCGCCGAAGGGCACCCGGCCGCAGGCAGGTCATAGACCCGGATGCGCCGATATTGCGGTGACCTTTTGGCGTAACGACGACGGCCACGGCGGCGGGACGACGCCGCCCGACCGCGGTGGAAACCCGGGAGGTTCAGGCCCCCGTTGATTTTCCTAGGTTTTCTTGAATTCGTTCTGCCAAAAAAGAACCAAAGGTTATGGGCCTTGAGCGCCGCAGGGCAGACGGCGCCTCACCCGGCCTTACGGGCGGCGTCCCACCACGGGCAGACGCCGGGCGCCAGCGCGTAGTTGCCGTCGATGACGTGCACCGGCTCGCGCCGGCCCTGTGCCGCGGCGGCAAGCCGCAATTCGCGCGAGGCGGCGAGCCCCGTGGGCGACAGCCAGTGGCGATCGTGGCCCCACAGGCTCGGCCCCTCGGTCACCTCCGCCGGCTTCCACGTCTTCGGATCGAGGGTGCGGCCGCCCCAGCCGTACTCGACCATGAAGCCGCCCGGCGTATGCGAATAGAACGACGTCATGTCATGAGGTGGTGAATGCCGTTGCGGCCGGCTTCGAGCAGCGCGAGGCTGTGGTGGCGCGGATTGAGATGGAAGAAGTAGGCGGTGAAGGGCTTGAGCGTGTAGTCGCTCAGGCGAAAGCCGAGCAGGTCCTGATAGAACGGCCGCACGGCGTCGATGCGCTCGACGTTGAGCACCACGTGCCCCATGCCGAGCGGGCCGGTGCGAAAGCCGGAGATGGCGCGGCCGGGGCGGAACGCATCCGACGCGATCTCCGCGCCGTAAAACACCTCGAGCGCATTGCCGACCGGATCGCGCAGGCGGATCACGTCCTTGACGCGCCGCTCGTCGGCGAGCGCGCGCGGCATGCGCTCGACCGGCACGCGCGCCGCCTCGAGCCGCGCCGCCAGCCGATCGAGCGCGGCGGCGTCCGCGACCTCCCAGCCGAAGAAGCCCGCGCCGTCGCCGCGGTCGGCTTCGACCACCACGCGCTGGCGGCGGTCGTCCATGCGAAAGGTCAGGGACGACGCCGACTTGTCGATCAGCTGCAGGCCGAGGAATTTCGTCGCAAAGCCCGCCCAGTCGTCGAGATTGCGGGCGCGAAGCCCGACATAGCCGAGCGATTGCAGCTCCATGGGATGTGCTCCGTTGCCGGTGGCACATTATACCGGTTTTGCCGCGGCGTCAGCCGGAACAATCGTCTGTGGCCATGGTTCGAGACGCGGCGCTTTCAGGGGAGGAATTACTCCTGCGCGAGCGCGGCGAGCGCATCGGTCAGTGCGGCGCCGCCGTCGTCCGTCACGGGGGACAGGAGCGCCAGCAGGTCGCCGCGGCTGTCCCGCACCACGGTCTCGATCCGTTGCGCCAGGGGCGCAAACGCATCGATCCTGGCGGCGGCCTCGTCCCCGAGATGCTTCAAGTCCTGGGCCAACAGCTTGAGCATGGCCGTGCCGAGATTGCGGACCGTCTCGAGGCTCCAGCCGCGCACCTTCGCGGCGGGGATCGACTCGCCGCGGCCGGCATCGAGCGCGATCCACACGACCGTCGCATCGTCTTCGCGCACCAGCCCGGCCTCGGTGGCGCGGCGAAGCAACGCGAGCCCGGGCTCCACGTCGCCGGCCTGCCAGGCGAATTCATGCGCCTCGTCGTCGAGCGCGCGGCCGCTCGGAAACCGCCGCACCCAGGGGCCGGCGGCGAACACGAAGTCCTTGAGCGGGTCGAGCACCGCGGGGTCGAGCGGCTGCTGCGCCCTGGTCAGGCGCGCGTCCTCGCTGCGCTCGACATAGGCCGCGAGCGACACCGAGAGGCTCCACAGCGGACCGACGCCGCCGGATATTTGGTCGGGCGCCGCGCGCAGGCAGCGGCACATCATGTCGACCGCGTGCGCCAGACCGGACCAGCCCGGCGTGTTCAACAATTTCGTGGTGCGTGCATGCAGCTCGCCCGCGCTGTGGCGGATCTCCGCGAGCCGGCGCTCGAAGAACGGCGCGGCGGCGGCGCCGCGATCCGCCTCCGTCTGCGCCGGCACGAAGCCGAAGATCCCGTCCGCGAGCGCGATGCCGGCGCCGTGCGGGCGCGGATCGAGCTTGCCGGTCAGCTCGCGCAGGGCATCGGCGACGTAGAGATGATGGGCGAACTGGCGGAACGACACGCCGTATTCCGCAGCCTTCTCTACTTCGCTTTCGACGGTGCGGAACGCCTCCTCGAGCGCGAGGCGCGCCTTCATCCGCTCGGCCCCGCTGAGCGGCGGAGCGAGCCCCTGCAGGCGGGCCGTCAGGGCGGCGCGCGCCCTCTCATAGACCTGGCGGCGCAGCTCCGGCGTGTTCGGATCGAGCCCCGCCACGGCGCGCAAGATCAGCGGATAGTACTCAGCCATTCGATCGCGCCGGCTGGCCGTCGGAACGCGTCCTGGCGCGCACCCGCGGCCCTTCGGCCCGCCCCTGCCTCGATGTCCGGATGATCAGTGTTGCAGGTGCAACGTCCGACTTCAAATCAAGTCGATCGATCACTCGGACATCGTCATGGCCGGGCTTGTCCCGGCTTGTCCCGGCCATCCACGCCTCGGGTCGCAAAGCCCGGCGGCACGTCTTTGATTGGTTTATGGTTCCAAAACGTGGATGCCCGGCACAAGGCCGGGCATGGCGGTTGAGTGTCAGCAGAACTTGGTAGAAAGGGTTTGCGGCTTACGACGACGACGCGGCGGCGGCCGTGGCGGGCTTGGGCTCCTGGCCCTGGCACTGCCGCACGATCACGAATTTGGTGCGCAGGATCTCGCGGTCCATCTGGCCGACGTCGACCTCGCGGTCGCGGTCGGTGGCGCAGCGGGAGAATACTTCGCGCGCCCGCGCCACCACGTCGGCGTGGTCGCGGAACGCCGCGCACATCGGCTCTTGCCCCGCCTTCTCGGCCGTCTGGATGCGCACCAGCGTCTTGCGCAGGCTGGTCTCGGCGCCGGCGAGGTCGCGCGCGCAGGCCGGGGTGTGGACGGTGCCGGCCGACACGGGCGCGCCGGCGAGCGTCCCCAAGGCAACGGCAACGGCGATGATCAGGCGTCTCATACGGGCGACCCCCCTGTCGCCCCTTGGTCGCCGCGGCCGTCGCGAAGGTTCAAACGGCCCGGCGGGAATCCGCCGGCGCGGGCAACCAATCCGCGCCGACATTCGTTGAGGTATCGGGCCGGATTCGCTATAGGCTGCGCTGCTCCTGGGCCCGGAAGAGCGGTTTTCCCCGTGGATTCAACACTTAGCTCAGACCGCGAGGCGCTCGACCGGCGCCTGATGGCGCGCGCGATCGAGCTGTCGCGCGTGGGCGCGGGCGAGGGCGAGCTTCCGTTCGGCAGCGTGGTCGCCCAGGGCGGCGAGATCATCGCCGAGGCCACGAACCGGACCGCGCGCGAAGGCGACATTTCCCGCCATGCCGAGATCCTGGCGATCGCCCAGGCGCAGAAGACGCTCGGCAGCAGGAAGCTCGGCGGCTGCACGATTTATTCCAACGTCGAGCCGTGCCCGATGTGCGCGTTCTGCATCCGCGAGGCCGGGGTCGGCCGCGTCGTGTTCGCGCTCGCCTCGCCGGTGATGGGCGGGATGTCGCGCTGGAACATCCTGCGCGACGACACGCTGTCGGACGGCATTCCGTTCGTGTTCGGCGCGGTGCCGGAGGTCGTGACAGGCGTGCTCGCCCGCGAGGCCGAGCAGGTCTGGCGCGACTGGAACCCGCTCGCCTGGCAGGTGATCAAGCTGCGCGGGTTTCTCGCCGAGCCGTCGACGGAAAGCCGCAGCCCGGCGCGCCGCCGACGTCCGCTGCTTCATCTGGTACGCTCGCTGTTCGGCTAGATTTCATTTTGTTGGAGGGGGGACGATCGTGGGCATGCTCGAAGGGCGCGTGGCGCTCTGCACCGGCTCGGGCCGCGGCGTCGGCGCCGAGGTCGCCAAGCTGATGGCCGCGCACGGCGCGAAAATCGTGGTCAACGATCCGGGGGTGAGCGGCGCCGGCGAAGGCTCCGACCAGGCGCCGGCCGAGGAGATCGTCGCCGAGATCAAGAAGGCGGGCGGCGAGGCGGTCGCCAATTTCGGCTCGGTCGCCAAGTACGACGATTGCCTCGCCATGGTGCAGCAGGCGCGCGACGCTTTCGGCGGCCTGCACATCGTGTTCAATCCGGCCGGCATCCTGCGCGACCGCATGTTCCACAACATGTTCCCGGACGAATGGCAGGCGGTCATCGACGTGCATCTCACCGGCCACTTCAACGTCAACCGGGCGGCCGTCAACCTGTTTCGCGACCAGGGTTTTGGCCGCATGATCATGGTGTCGTCGACCTCGGGCGTGGTCGGCAACGTGGGCCAGGCGAACTACGGCGCGGCCAAGATGGGCATCGTCACGCTCGCGCGCATCATCGCCATGGAGAACGGCGCGAAGGGTATCACCGCCAACGTGGTGCTGCCCTCGGCCGACACCCGCATGACGCGGGCGGTGCCGACGCCGAAGGACCCGCAGGCGGCGGCGCTGCGCGCGGAGCGGCTGCGCCGCAGCCCCGCCAATGCGATCGCGCCGCTGTGCGTTTTCCTCGCCTCCGAGCAGGCGGGCCACGTCAACGGCCAGGTGTTTCACCAGCGCGGCGCCGAGCTGTCGCTCTACAGCCTGCCGCGGCCGGTGCGCATGGTGCATCGGCACGGCGGCTGGACGCCGGAGACGATCGCCGAGGCCGCCATGCCGGCGCTGGCGCCGCAGTTCACGCCGCTCGGCGACGCGCGCGTGCTGCATCCGGGCCTGCCGCTGGAGTGAGGCGGGACCATCCGGATGTGCCGATGAAAGATCGTCTCGTCGTCCTGATCACGAACATATGGCTCAGCCGCCGCGGCGGATCGGAAACGGTGGTGCGGGACCTGGCGCTCGGCCTGTTGCGTCGCGGGCACCGGCCGATCGTCTATTCGCCGGCGCTCGGCACCCCGGCCGAGGAGCTTGCCGCGCGCGGCGTTTGCGTGATCGACGACCTGCGCAACCTCGCCGAGGCGCCCGATATCATTCATGCCCATCATTGCATTCCCTGCGGCGAGGCGCTGATCCGCTTCCCGCAGACTCCCGCGGTCTACGTGTGCCACGCGTTCACGCCGTGGATGGAGGCACCGGCGTTTTTCCCGCAGATCGCCGCCTACGTGGCGGTCGACGAGGCCTGCCGCGATCGTCTCGTTCATACCGAAGGCATCGATCCGGGACGCGTGGTGGTTCTGCGCAACGCGGTCGACCTCGCGCGCATTCCGCCGCGGCCGCAGCCGCTGAAAGCGCGGCCGGAGCGGGCGCTGGCATTCGGGAAAGCGGCCGGCGTGGCGGAATTGCGCATCGCCTGCGAGACGCTCGGCATCGAATACCAGGCGATCGGGGCCGCCGCCGGCCGCGAGCTTGCGCGTCCCGAGCAGGAACTGGTCGCGTTCGACCTCGTCTTTGCCAGCGCGCGCGCCGCCTTGGAGGCGTTATGCTGCGGCTGCGCGGTAATCGCCTGCGACGTCCGCGGCCTGGGCGGCTTGGTCACGTCGCACAATCTCGATACGCTGCGCGCGCGGAATTTTGGCGTGCGCTCCCTCACCGAGGCCATCACGGTCGAGGCCTGCGTTCGCGAGATCGGCCGTTACGACCCGCTCGATGCCTCGCTCGTCGCCCGGCGCGCGCGCGATGAAGCAAGTCTCGAGGATCTGCTCGACGGCTTCGAGAAGCTCTATGGCGAAGCGTTGGCCGGCGCTCGTCGGCCCAACATCACGTCGCCGGCGCACGAGCACGCGGTCGCCCGGTTTCTGCACGGGTATTTGCCGCGCCGGCCGGATGATCCGCGATGGCCGTGGATGGCCGAGCGGGAGCATCTTCAAGGCGAAGTCCAATCGCTCGAGACAAGGCTCGCCGCGTTGTCCGACCGCCTCATCCGAACGGAGGGCGCGCTCGCGGACTGCGCGAACGAACGCGATCAGCTGCGCCGCGTCTTGAGCGAAGCGTCCGACGAAAGCGAGCGCCTTCGCCGCAGCCTGAGCGAAGCCTCGGAGCATCTGCAAAATTCGCGGATGTTGAAGGTCGGCAGGCTGTTGCGCCGGATGGCGAGGCTGCCGAGCCGCTATTGACGGGTTCGTTACGGTGCGCCGGCGGGCTTCACTTGCGCAGCGGCACGGCCGAGGCGCTCGGCCAATGGCGCCAGATGCGCGCGAAACCGGATGACGTCCGTGTAGAATCCGGCGGCGACCTGCTGCTCGCCGTATCCTTCGTAAAGGGCCGGATGCTCGAAGCAATCGCCGATCTCGAGGCCGTAGCGCACGGGGCGCAGGCATTCGGTGCGGAACGCCTCGAGCTGGTGGCTGTGCATCGCCCTGCGCAGGTCGATTGCCATCTCCGAATAGGACTGCGCCTCCTCGAGCTTGCGCCGGTACGCGTCCTCGCCGAGCGTCAGGATGATGGCCGCGTCCCGGTCGTTCGGCGGACACGCGTCGGGCGGTCCTTCGAGGGTGAACTCGAAATTTCCCAGCCGGCGACCGCGCGTCGCTTCGATGCGCATGAGCGCCGCGTTGATGATCAGCCGGCAGGCGTCATGGCCGGGATTTGCGCCCTCGACCGCATCGCCCACGACGTAGTCCACCCCCGCATGGTCGAGAACGTGGGCGATCTCCTGCGCCAGCGCGATGAAGACATCCGCGTCTCCGGCGAGGATCGCGCGATAGAGTGCCCGATCCGATAGGGCGCCGTAGATCCGCCCCGGCGCGGCTCCCGCGCGTTCGATCAGGGCCGTGGTCCGGCCCAGCCGGGACTGATCCGTATGGCCGGAGCCATCGGTCAGCACGAGAACAAGCGGCTTCGCCCGCTCGAGCCAATGGTGCACCCGCAATTCATGTCCGGGATGGGCAATGATCAGGGCAGCGCGGTGCGCTTCCCACGAATTGCTGCAATCGGCTGCGACGTCGATCGAGATGGGGGCCTCGCTATGCGAAGGACCGGCAAGGTAGGTTCCGGCCTGGCGGTTCGGCTTCCCCTGTCGGCGGAATTGCGTATTGTCGCGCCTGCCGGCGCGTGATGACCCTCGGCCGCTCGCGCATCGGCCCGGCCCGGAAACCTCGAGATGAGCCGAGCGACGGTTACCCCGAAGCCATCGGACAGGCGTGCGGCGCCCGCCGATACGCTGCCGGTGCGGTGGCTCGCAGAGCTGTGCGGCGTGCGGCCGTTTCCCCTTCTACCGCGCCTCGCCAGTGCGCTCCTCGACGAAGCGGGGCCCGCGAGCCCGCTGGCCGCGTATCTCGCATGGTGGATCCGTCACGCCCAGCCGGGCGGCTATTTCGCCCAGGCCACGCGCCATCTGACTCACATGCCGGACGCTGTCCTGATCGAAACGCTGCGAAGAACGGGCTACGATGGCCTGCTCTACCACGACAACGGACAGGTCGCGTGTCACACGTTCTTTCAGCGGCACGGCGCGGATTTGTGCATATTCTCCGGCGCCGTCGACGAGCCGAATCGGGGCGCCGGATTGTGGGCGACGATCCTGACGGATGTCGTCGCCTTTGCGGCACAGCTCCCGGATGTGCAGCGGGCCAGGGTGGGCAGCGGACCCCATCCGATGACCCATAAGCTGGTGGCGCTGATCGCGCCGCATGCGGCAGTGCTGGGATGGGATGTGTCCGCGGACGGATTGATCGACTTCCGCAAGGCGGATCGGCCGCAGGCGTGACCCGTCGAGCGACATGCAGCTCGAGGGCGTTTCGGGGCGCCGCTTCTTTCAGTATTTAACGCCGGATGCTCGTCCTTGTTGGATCAAGTCCGGGGCAGGCTTTTTCGGAAATAACTGGCCGAGCTGGCTTTTTCTCGGATCGGACCCGCGACGGGTTTGAACCGCGCCGGTTCCCTCCGTCATTTTCCATTTGGGTGTTGCACCGCGGCTACAGTGCACAGCTGCGACCGTGGTTATGATGCAATCCAGGGCGGAGGGGAATACCGTTGATGCCGACGACAGAAAGGGGACGCCGGCGCATTGCGTCGGCCGCGCGATCACTGGCGCGACTGCGCGGGGCAGTGCTGCTGCGTGCTTGCGCCATCGTGGCGGTTGCGGCCGGCACGGCCGGCTGCGCCACCCAAGGCACTCCGGGTCGTTGTCGAATCTCGCACCGCTGGCCGCCGGCCAGGCGCGGGTCGTTGTCCTGCGCCCGGAGAAGGGCTTCTTCCAGCTGATGGACCGTTCGTTCCCGATCAAGCTCGACGGCGAACCGATGGCCGAACTCATGACCGGCGCCTTCGCCGCCAGCGACCGGCCGGCCGCCCGGCCGCCATCAACTGAGCGCGGAATTGTGGGACGTGCCCGGAGTGACCCGTCACGACTTCGACGCCGCGGCGGGCCGGACCTATTATTTCCGCGCGCGGCTCAATGACGATCTCAACAAGACGTCGGTGGTCGCCGTCGTCAGCCCGCTCGCCAGCATGGTCGCCACCGCCGCGACGTTTCACGGCGACCGCGGCCCGATCGACCTGATCCCGATGAGCGAAGCGGAAGCGAAAGCCACGATGGCGGCGCTCGAGCGGGCGAGGTGATGCAGTTGAAGGGCGGAGGGGAGCAATCGTGATGTCAGCGAAAGAATGCGAGAGCCGGCGCGTTGCGCCCGAGCGCCGAGTGTTTGCGCGGCGGCTCGAGGCAACGCTGCGCTGCTGGGCGATCGTGATACTCATCGCAGGTACGGTCGGTTGCGCCACCCAGAGCGGGTCGAACCTGGCATTGCTGTCCGCCATGTCTGCGCCGACCGCCGGAACCGGCCGCATCGTCGTCATCCGCACGGAGAAGGGTTTTGTCGGATTTGGCGATCAGGCGTTTTCCGTCGCGCTCGACGGCCACGGGATGGGCGAGCTGATGACCCGCGGATTCGTGACGGCCGATCGGCCGCCCGGCCGCCATCAACTGAGCGCGGAATTGTGGGACGTGCCCGGAGTGACCCGTCACGACTTCGACGCCGCGGCGGGCCGGACCTATTATTTCCGCGCGCGGCTCAATGACGATCTCAACAAGACGTCGGTGG
>WNGN01013495.1_pt1 | contig 10550 bp, 9 predicted proteins | sample 5400561 | NCBI WGS metagenome assembly WNGN01 (sample SAMN13153379, study PRJNA577476) | soil metagenome | isolation source: 115 cm soil or saprolite under Garry oak tree replicate 2 | place: USA:California | collected 2016-06-15 | reverse complement strand
AGATAGCCTTCATCCGGATGGACAATCTTCACACCGCGCGCGCGCAGCATCTCGACGTTTTCTTGCGTGGCCGCGTGGTTCCACATGTTCACGTTCATCGCCGGCGCCACTACCACGGGCGCCGTCGACGCCAGGTACAGAGTCGTCAGAAAGTCGTCCGCGATCCCACGCGCAAATTTTGCAATGATGTCCGCGGTGGCGGGCGCAACAAGCAGCAGGTCCGTGCGCTGTGCCACTGCGATGTGTTCGATGGCGCTTTCAAGGTTTGCTTCGCCGCCAGAAGAATCGCCGAAAAGATCGGTGATAACTTTCTGCCCGCTCAGCGCCGCAAACGTCAGCGGCGCGATGAACTCCCGCGCCCCGCGCGTCATCACCACCTGCACGCTGAACCCCTCCTGCTGCAAGCGGCGCACGAGTTCCGCGGCTTTGTAAGCCGCCACTCCGCCGGTCACACCAAGCGTGATTCGCATCGCTGCCTTTCGCGGCCCGCTACTTCCGCCGCTTATTCCCGTCCTTGTCCATGTCGATCGAAGCCGGCTCCGTGAAGTCGTACTCGATCAGGCTGTGCTCCAGCTCTTCGCACGCGATGCGCGTAGCCTTCTGTGTTCTCGGGTTCTCGATCAGCGGCGGCGCGCCTGCCATAATCTGCCGCGCCCGCCTCGCCGCGAGCACCACGTACGCAAACTGGCTCTCCGGAGCTTTTGTCTGCACAGTCATCTCAGTCATTCCCTCCCAAACGATGCCAGAAGTTGTTCCACTCTCGCCCTCCGCCGCGCGCTCGTGCAGCGCAAGGCGATCACAATCGCCTGCGCTTCGCGTCCCGCGCGTTCCACGTTCTCATTCACCACGCAAAAATCGTAATACTTGCCAAACTGCGCGATTTCTTCGCGCGCCCTGGCCAGACGCCGCGCGATCTCCTCGCCCGAATCCTGCCCGCGCTCGCGCAGCCTCCGTTCCAGCTCCGCGCGCGATGGCGGCAAGATGAAAATCGCCACCGATTCCGGAAGCTTTTCCTTTACCTGCGCCGCGCCTTGAACGTCGATCTCCAGCACGAGATCGAGTCCCCTCTTCCGCGATTCCTCCAGCCACTTCCTCGGCGTGCCGTAAGAATGCTTGCCAAAAACCCGCGCGTACTCCAGAAATTCGCCGCGCGCGGCCATGGCGTCGAATTCCGCTTCCGTCACGAAATCATAGCATTTCCCGCTGGCCTCGGTCGCGCGGCGCGACCGTGTAGTACATGAGACCGAAGGCATCGTGCCGGGCAGCTCCAGGATTCGCTGCACTAAAGTGGATTTTCCCGATCCCGATGGCCCCGACACGATCAACACCAGCGGCGCGATCTCAGTCTGCGTGCTCATTCGATGTTCTGCACCTGCTCCCGCAGTTTTTCGATCTCCGCCTTGATTTCCAGCGCTACTCCGGTGATCGCCAGCGCTTCGCTTTCCACGCCGGGCGTCTTGGAGAGCATGGTGTTGGCTTCGCGATGCATCTCCTGCAAAAGAAAATCCAGCTTCTTCCCCAACTCCCCGGCCCCATCCAACAGCTTGGTGAACTGCTGCAAATGGCTCTTCAGGCGGTCTAATTCTTCGCTGATATCGCTGCGTTCCGCAAGCAGCGCCGCCTCCTGCGCGAGGCGCCCCGGATCGATGCCAATCCCGCCGAGCAATTCCTTCAGCCTGGTCTCCAAGCGCCGCGCGAAAGCCGGGCGCAGCGTCGCCGCGAGTCCGCGCACCTGCTCCACATGACCGACAATGCGCGCCAAGCGATCGCGCAACTCTTCGACCAGATGACGGCCTTCCGCGCGCCGCATATCATCCAGCTTTGCCAGCGCATCCCGCAAGCCGCTCTCCAGCACTCGTCCAAGCCGTTCTTGCTCTTCTTCCGTCTCCGGCGCCGCGGCCATGACACCGGTGATCACGCCGGGCAGCCTCAGGAGTGCGACAACGTCCATATCCGTCGCCGCTCTCGTCTCCTGCCGCAAGGCTTCGGCGGCTTTCAGATACGATTGCACCAATTCCTTGTTTACCTGTACCGGCGCCGCTTTCCCGGGTTCCACGCCTACGGTCACTTCCACGTGCCCACGGTGAATCTTTTCGCGCACGATCTGTCTTAATCGAAGATCGTACAGATCGAATCCCTCGGGCATCCGAAGCTTGAGGTCCAGGAACCGGTGGTTGACGCTTTTCACGCTGACGCGCACCGCCCAGCCATCCTGCTCGGCACGTGCTTGCGCGTAGCCGGTCATCGAGAAACATTCGATTTTCTTCGTGGCTGCTGGCATTGTTTGGCTCATAAAGAATTCGATGCGTCATTCAACTTTCCCGGTGCCGACTGGGCCGGCGCCAGCATGTCGTCGTCTGCAAACTGCAGATCGTGAAGCCGGGCGTACGTGCCGCCACGGGCCATCAGTTCCGTGTGCGTTCCGCTTTCGCGGATTTGTCCGTCTTCCAGAACGAGAATTTTGTCCGCGCGGCGAATCGTAGCGAGGCGATGCGCGATGACGAAAGTGGTTCGCCCAACCATCAAGTTGGCCAGCGCCTTCTGCACGAACATCTCGGACTCGGCATCCAGCTCCGAGGTAGCCTCATCCAGAATAAGAATGGGCGAATCTTTCAAGATGGCGCGCGCGATGGCGATGCGCTGTCTCTGTCCGCCGCTCAGGCGCGTGCCCCGCTCGCCAATCACGGTGTCGTAACCTTGCGGAAGCTCCATGATGAAATCGTGCGCCAGCGCGGCTTGCGCCGCTGCGATGACTTTTTCCCTGGGAATATTGGTTAAGCCGTAGCAAATATTGTTCCACACCGTGTCGTGAAACAGGATGTTCTCCTGCGTCACCATGGCAATCTGCTCGCGCAGCGACTTGATGGTCACTTCCCGGATGTTCCGGTCGTCGATTCGAATGGCGCCGGAGGTAGCCTCATAAAATCGCGGCAGCAAATTCACCAGCGTGGTTTTTCCTGCCCCGCTCGATCCCACGAGGGCAATCACTTCCCCGCGGAGCGCGCGGAAATAAATTTGTTCCAGCACCTGAGTCGAGTCGGTATCATACGCAAAGCCCACGTTTTCAAAAACGATTTCCCGCGAAAACGGCGGCAGAGACTTTGCGCCGGGCTGTTCGCTCTGCTCCTCTTCCCGGTCGAGATAGGCAAATACTTGCATGCTCGCTCCCTGCGCGAGCTGAAATTGCTGGTACACCTGGCCGATGCGCTTCAGCGGCATATACGCATTAAACATGGCAAAAAGAAAGGCAATAAAAATTCCGGGGGTCATCAGGCCATGCTTGATCTGATCGCGGGCATACAAAATGAGCAGCGGGATAACCAGGGCGCCCAGCAAATCCATGATTGGCCCAGTGGCGACCGCCGCGCGAACCCAGCGCATATTTTCGCGCAGCAGCCGTTGCGCCGTGTGTTTGAACTTGAAGATTTCGAAGTCCTCCATGCCGAAGGCCTTCACGACGCGGTTGCCGCTCACGGTCTCTTGCAGGATCTGGCTGAGGTCCCCAAGCCTGCTCTGGCTGTTTTCCGAAGAGCGCCGAATCTTCTTCCCCAGTTTTCCGACCGGCACAACGACCAGCGGTACCAGAATGGCTGTTCCAAGCGCCATCTTCCAATTGAGCACGACGATGACCGCCACAAACACGAGCAGCGTGAAACCTTTTTGGAAGAGGTCAGCCAGGTATTCCGAAAGAGCGATGCGCGTGCGCTCCACGTCGTTGATCGTGGTGGAGAGCAAACGGCCCGTAGGATTGGTCTGAAAGAAACCAATCGGCTGGCGAATGATCTTGGCGTATACCTGGTTCCGCAGCCCGGTGACCGCAGCCTGTCCTACGTACTGAATCTGCGTGACGCCCAGATACTCGGCGATACCTTTCGCGACATAAAGAAAAACCACGGTTAGGGCGAAAATAGTCCACACGTTGTGGATCGTGGGCGGAAAAAACCGGTTGAGATAGATCGTATGACCGTTCGGAAAAGTCACCAGCGGCAGCGTCGAACCAACAACGGAGGGGTTCAGGACGTAGTCAAATCCCGGCCGGAGCATCAGCGCCACAATGCCGTCCGCCAGCGCCGTGAATGCCACCAACACCACACCTACGGCCAGCCGAAAAGAGTACGGCCGCACGTAACTCAGCAATCGCTTCCATTGTGGTGATAACAACGAGGCCACGCCGCAGGCTCCCTGACTTGTCCACTTGGTACGCTATTCGCCGCGTTGCGGCGTGTCAAGTTTCCGGGCCCGCCGATAGCGGGCGGCGGCGCCATTCGATGTTCACCTACTTGTCGATGTCGCGGTGAATGACTTTGGCGGAAAATCCGCGTTTCGCGAGCGCCTTTTTTACCGACTCCGCGAGCATTACGGAGCGGTGCCTTCCTCCCGTGCAGCCGAACGCAATGGTCAGATAACTTTTCCCCTCACGGATGTAGTGCGGGATCAAATACGTAAGCAAGCCTTCGATGCGCCGCAGGAATTCGCCGGTCTGGGGAAATGACCGGATATACTTCCGCACTTTCGGATCTTTGCCCGTGAAGGGCCGCAAACGCGGCACAAAATGCGGGTTGGGCAGAAATCGCACGTCGAGAACTAGGTCCGCATCCGACGGCACTCCGTAGCGGTACCCGAAACTCACGACCGAAACCAGCATCGGGCGCTTGTCCGGATTCTTGAATCGCTCCGTGACAAAGTGGCGCAACTCATGCACGTTGAATTGCGTCGTATCAATGACCACGTCCGCAAGCTTGCGGATCGGCGCCATCAGCGCGCGTTCATGCGACAGGCTTTCCCTTACCGAAAAATTCTTTCCCAGAGGATGGGGACGCCGCGTTTCGCTGTACCGCCGCAGGAGGGCATCCTCGTTCGCTTCGATGAAAACAAGCGTGATGGGATGATTTTTTTTCAGGTGTTTCAGGAGTGGCGGCCCTCGCGCGCGTCTACCAGCAGCGCCGCGCGCGCAAAGTCTCCTTCGCCCGCCGCGTGCAATTCCGCAAAAATGGGAATGATCTCCACGGGAAGATTGTCCACGCAGTAGAAGCCCATGTCTTCGAAAGCGTGAAGGACGGTGCTTTTCCCGGAACCGGAGAGCCCCGTGAGGATGACGAGTTGCCTGGCATCGTGTCGCGTCTGCGGCTTCACAGGCGACGCCGCTCAGTTCTTTTCCCGTCGTTGGTGGGTGCTGGGAATTCTCATGTCTTCGCGGTACTTCGCGACCGTGCGCCGGGTGACGTGAATGCCCGCGTCATCCAGCTTCTTGGCAATCTGTTCGTCGGTCAGCGGATGTGTGGCGTCTTCCTCTTCGATCATTTTCTTGACCAGCCGCTTGAGCGTCAGCAGCGACATCCCGCTGCCCTCCGGCCCGTTCACGGATTCGCTGAAAAACGAGCGCAGCTCCAGCACGCCCTGCGACGTGTGCGCGTACTTGCTGGCTACCGCGCGGCTCACCGTCGAAGGATGTACACCGACTTCTTCCGCTACTTCTTTGATCATCATGGGCTTCAGCGCATCCTGGCCATGATCGAGGAATTCGCCCTGGCGCGCGATGATGGATTGGCAGACGCGCAGGATGGTGTGCTTGCGCTGTTCGATGTTCTTCATCAACTGCACGGCGGCCGTGAAGCGTTCCTTCACGTAGTTGCGCACATCACGGTCGGCGGCATCTTTGACCAGCAGGCGGCGGTACGTGGGGCTCAGCCGCAGTTGCGGCATGTCGTCTTCATTCAGGAACGCCTGCCACTGGTCATCCACCTTGCGGAAGTAGACGTCCGGCTCGACGAGGCGGGGTTCTGTTTTGTTGTAGCGCAGCCCGGGCCGGGGATCGAGCTTCTTGATCATGTCCAGCGCGCGCTTCAGCACTTCGAGCGGCCGGTTCAGCGCCCGCGCGATTTCTTTCAACTGGTTCGATTGCACTTGCTTCAGATGTTCGGAGACGATCTGCTGGGCCAAGGTGTTCTGCGGATCGAAAGCCTTCAACTGCAGCAGCAGGCATTCACGCAAATCCCGCGCGCCTACTCCGATCGGGTCGAAGTCCTGCACCACGGCCAGCGCGTCATCCAAGTCGTCCTGCGAATACTTTCCGTTCTGCGCCAGCTCTTCCGGGGAAGCCGTCAGATAGCCGTTCTCGTCCAGATTGCCGATGATGCTGTCCGCGATCTCTTTCACCGCGTCCGAGCAGATGGTGACGCTCAATTGCCACTGGAGATGGTCGGACAACCCACTCGGCGAGGAAAGGAACTTTTCAAACGACGGCCGTTCGGAAACTTCACGCTCCTGCGACTGCCCGCCGTCCCCGCCGGTATCCAGGTACTGGTTGAAAAAGGTTCCGACATCGAATTCGTCAAATGGATTTGCTTCCGGTTTCTCCGGAACTTTTTCGGTTTCCGCTTTCAGGAAGGTCTCATCGCTGTAGTTGTCGGTTTGCGTGGGTTCTTCGCTCTGCTCTTCGAGGATCGGGTTAGCGATCATTTCCTGGTTGATCATTTCGCGCAATTCGAGACGGTTCAGCGCGAGGACGCTCACCATCTGCACAAGGCCGGGCGTCAGAATCTGCTTCTGCGACACTCGGAGATTGAGTTTGAGTCCCTGCCAGGCCATGGATCGTCCCGTGTTCCCTTTTCTAACCCTAGTTCAGGCGGAAGTGATCGCCAAGATAAACACGCCGGACTTCGGCATCGTTGCTTAACTCATCCGGGCGGCCCTTCCGGAATATCTTGCCACTTTTCAGGATGTACGCGCGATCTGTCACGCTGAGAGTTTCCCGGACGTTATGATCCGTAATCAGCACGCCAATTCCCGATTTAGCCAGTTCGCGGATGATTTCCTGGAGATCCTTGACCGTTAGAGGGTCGATTCCCGAAAAAGGTTCGTCGAGAAGGATAAAGGAAGGTTGCAAAGTAAGAGAGCGCGCAATCTCCAACCGGCGGCGCTCTCCGCCGGAGAGCGTGTACGCCTTGCTGGTCCTCACGGTTTCCAGCCCCATTTGCACCAGGAGTTCCTCCAAGCGGTCGCGCTGCTGTTCCGGGGTCAGCGGGAGTGTTTCCAGCACGGCGAGGAGATTCTCTTCGCTGGTCAATTGGCGAAAAACCGAGGGTTCCTGAGGAAGGTAACTGATACCGCTGCGGGCCCGGAGGTACATGGGGAGGTCCGTGATTTCATCGTCGTTCAGGAGTACACGGCCTGCGTCGGGCCGGGTGAGACCTACCAGAATATAAAATGTCGTCGTCTTGCCTGCGCCATTTGGGCCGAGCAGCCCGACAACTTCACCCTGTCCAATCTCCAGTTCAACGTCGTCAACGACCTTGCGGCCACGGTACGACTTGCTTAAATCGACGGCCTGGAGCTTCAGCATACCTCTTCACGGGCGGCCGCGGAGCAGTGGCGCCACTAATCGACTCGGTGCTTCGTCAACGTCCGCGAACCAGTTTCTGAGTCGACGATGATCGTATCATCCGCTAAAAAGAAGGTCAATTGATGCCCCGTTGTGGTCCCTTCCGTGGCGTCGTAAATCGTGGGATGTCCACCGCTCATCACGAATTTTCCGTCCGTTGCGCTGTACTCGCCGCGCTCGGCCGTGGCTTTTCTCGTCCCCTGTTCCACGATCACGCCTCCCGTGCCAACTGCCCGGCTGATCTGCTGGGCCCCGGCTGGCGGACTTGCCGGAGCGGGACCACTCGCCGCATTCGAATTGGGCTTCTCGGCCCTCGTAAAATATAAATCAACCGCTGCGGCGCGCATCTTTTGCTCCGCCGATTGCGCCAGCACATTTTTTTCCAGGTGTGCGCGGCTGTCTGAGTCGCGATACGTCAACATGCCTGCCGTTACATGCCACAATCTCCCCTTCTTCGGCCCGGCTTGCACGGCAACGGTTTGCGGCGTCGATTGCCCCGCGGCTTGGGGAAACACGGCGCGAACATTTCCATTGGCGTTCATGACCCGCGCCTCGCGCAGCAGCTCGATCCAATCGGCTTCCATAACCGAATCGCCCTGCCACAAACGCGCATGTCCTGTATACAAAGCTCTGCCCGTCTTCGAGTTTGCCTGCATCGTGTCCGCGGAAATGTTCGCCGGCACCGCCGCCAGTTGCGCTCCGCTCCCTTTTGTCGAAAAATCCGTCGACCGAACGCCCCCGTCGGCACGAATCTCTCCAGTGGTTTGCGCAAAGGTGATCCGCGGCGCCTGTGTCTCCGTGGCTGCGTCGCGCGCCAGCGCTTTTCCCGTCAGCAGAGCCGTCTGCGTTGCCCGCACAAACGTCGCGTGGTCCGCTTGCCCGCTCCGGTCGCCTTCTTTCAGTCTTACATTTCCCTGCAGATCCATCTGCGACCATCCGCCGCTCGCCAGCAGTTGCGCCACTCCGCTCTGCGCTGTCGCTGTCTGCGTGGGTTTGCCGCTCACCTCCCGTTCCGTCAATAAGTTGCCGGTCGCAACCAACTGTCTGGCCTTGCCCTCCTTCCCGAATTCCATTTCAAGTTTATCCGCCTGCAGTTTTGTCCGCGCAGGCTCGCCGTTCGCTGGAGCTCCCGATGTTCCGCTTAGCAGCGCGGCATCCGTCCATTCGATGCTTCCCGCTCCCAGAGTCTCCGCCCGCTTGATCCTGCTGCCCTCCCCTTTTTTCCCATCTGCGAATTCCACGAGCAATTCGCTCGTCTGCAGCATCCTTGCCTCGCCGGTCGTCTCGGCCTCCGTTTTCAATTGCACACCGCCTTTCAAGTGCAGTTCTCGCGGCTCGTTGGCCTTTGGCCACAGATCCAGCGCGCCGCGGTCCGCGCGGAAGTCATCTGCCTCTTTTCCATTCCGCCGCAAACCGCGCACATCTCCTGCTCCCTCGATTTTCGTGAGCCAGCCCTCGGGTGCGAATTGTGCCGTGATTGTTTCCGCGCTCAGATTTGTCGGGCCCTCCGTCCCCTGAGATTCCAACTCGGCGTTTTTCCCATTTGGGCCCGCCACGGCCACAAGTCTCTCCGCGCGAAATGCTGCGTCCAGCGTGAGGAACAGCCTTCCTGCGCGCAACCGCGTCGTGCGTGTTTCCGCCTCCACCGGCCCGTATAACTGCATCGTCCGGGACTCCCGCTCAAATTCGAGGCTCTTCCCCGTCACACGAACAGGATCCTTCGCACCCTCGCTTGCCGTCCTTCTCCCCGCGGTGGTTTTTTGCGGCGCCATCAGGGAAAACTGCACATTTCTTAGCAGCCGCACCGTTCCTTCTTCAGAGTGATACTCGACTCCTACGGCTTCCCCTTCACCATTCGGAAAAATGAACTTCACCGGCTGGTCCGTCCGCGCCATACCATTGGCGCGGTTAAAAATCACCCCGCGGGTTTCCACGCGTACTTTCTGCTCCGCTTTTTTCCCCGGATTTCTTGCTGCCCGTTCGGCTTCCGTCCGGCTCTCCAGGTCGAGCTGCACTTCGCCGCTGCAAGTGATGCTTCCGCCCACTTTTTCGTACTGGCAGCTTTGCGTGTGAATCGTGTCGTGCCGCTCTCCCTTCTTTCCAAAGACGGTGATTTTCACGTCTTCCAGCAAACTAGCGTCTTTATCCTTGAAATCCGTGGCCTTCGAAGCCTCCACGGTGAAAATTTTTTGGTTCCCATCCATTTTGGAAAAGGTAAGCCCGTTCGAGCTGCGCGTCACATCTTTCGGAGCCGGCGGCGGTGCCTTTTGCTGCTCTCGATAAGCGACCCACTTGCGCTCCAGATATACTCCTAGCGTCAGACTTGCCAGCAGCATCGCTGCCGCCGCCGACCAGCGCGCGTATTTCGCCGCTTCGCTTCTCTTCATGTCTTCAGTTAAGCAAAATTTCGAAGGAGTGTATAGAAGTGGAACCGTTCAGAAGAAGGCGCCGATTAACCAGCCGACTCCGCGTTCGCCACCGGATTCGGCAAAATACCGATATTCGCCGCGGCGACGCTGTCGCGCTTCGTATTCTTCACCAGGTACATGGCTTCATCCGCGAGGTGCAGCAATCCTTCCTTGGTTCGCGAATCCACCGGGTAAGACGCTACGCCCACGCTGGGCGTCAGCTTTATGTTCAACCCTTCCGGCACCAGCCAGACGCCCTCGCGCACCAATTTGTGCAAACGCCGCGCCACGTTCAACGCGTTTTCCTTCGAAGTCTGCGGCAGCAGGATGACAAACTCATCTCCGCCATAGCGGAACGCAAAATCGATCAGCCGGCAATGCTCCTTCAGCGCACTTCCGATCTCCGCCAGCAGCCGCGACCCCACCAGGTGCCCGTGGGTATCGTTCACTTGCTTGAAATGGTCCAGGTCGATGAAAACGATCGAGAATTCGTAGTTGTAGCGCTGCGAGCGATAGATTTCCGTCTCCAGGATGAAACCCATGTGCCGCGCATTATAAAGCGTCGTGCAATCGTCGGTGATGGTCAGCTCGTGAATTTTCTTCACGTGCCGCGCATTCTCCAGCGCAATCGCCGCGAAGTCCGAAAGCGCCTCCAGCAGCTTCAGGTCCCGGGGATCGAATCCCTCCGGCCCGATGCAATTGATCAGCTCGATGACCCCCAGGCAAGTGTCGCGGAATCTGACCGGTACCGCGACGATCGA
>WNGN01004002.1_pt1 | contig 10550 bp, 12 predicted proteins | sample 5400561 | NCBI WGS metagenome assembly WNGN01 (sample SAMN13153379, study PRJNA577476) | soil metagenome | isolation source: 115 cm soil or saprolite under Garry oak tree replicate 2 | place: USA:California | collected 2016-06-15 | reverse complement strand
GCGGTGGAAGTGAAGGACGTCGATCTGCCGCCCGAGATGAAGCGCGCGATGGCGCGGCAGGCGGAGGCGGAGCGGGAGCGGCGGGCGAAGGTCATCAACGCGGAGGGCGAGCTGCAGGCGTCGGAGAAGCTGGCGCAGGCGGCGCACGTGATCGGCTCGGAGCCCGCGGCGATCCAGCTGCGGTACCTGCAGACCGTCACGGAGATCGCGTCCGAGAACAACTCGACCACGATCTTCCCGATCCCGCTGGACCTGTTCCGGGGATTCCTCGACACCGTGACGACGCGGGCCGCGCGCCCGGCCCTACCCCAAAAGAGCTCGGGCGACACGCTCCCGACCGAGCCGCAGAAGACCAAGGCCGAGACCTAGCGATGCCGGGCGAGCTCATCCGCCGCGAGGCCCTCGAGCGGATCATCCAGCGCGCCGCCGAGCTCCAGGCCGGGGAGCGGGACATCGGCGAGGGGCTCACCGAGGCGGAGGTGCTCGCGCTGGGGCAGGACGTCGGCATCCCGACGCGCTACCTGAGGCAGGCGCTGCTCGAGGAGCAGACGCGCAGCGTGGTCACCGGCGGGACGGGGCTGTTCGCCTGGCTCACGGGACCGTCGCTGCTCACGGCCGAGCGCGTGGTGCCGGGCGACCGGGGCGCCGTCGAGCGGGCCCTCACCGTCTGGATGGAGCGCGAGGAATCGCTCCAGGTGAAGCGCCGCTACCCCGACCGCACCACCTGGGAGCCGCGGGTCGGCGCGTTCGCCTCGATCCAGCGCGCGCTCGGCGCGGGTGGGAAGACGTTCGCGCTCGCCCGCGCGACGGAAGTGGGGGGCCAGGTGACGCAGCTCGAGACCGGCTTCTCTCACGTGCGCCTCGTCGCCGACGTGCGGGGCGAGCGCGCGCGCCGGCTGTGGGGCGCGGCGCTGCTCGTCCTGTGGGGCGCCGTACTCGCGGGCGTGCTGCCGGCGCTCGGCGCGCTCGCGCCCTGGGCGGCCGTCCCCACGGCCGTGGCGTGGGCCGCCGCACTCGCCGTCGCCCGCCGCCACCGCCGCGAGAACGAACGCGTCCAGGTGGGCCTGGAGCAGGTGCTCGACCGCGTCGAGCACGGCGAAATCAAGCCCGAGCACGCGCTCCCCGGCTCGCGCGTCACCACGTTCGCCCGCATCGCCGAGGAATTCCGCAAGGCCTTCGACACCCCCCCCCCAGGGGCGCGGCCCCGGAGCTAGCTGGCTCACACCGGTTCGAGAGCGCAATGACCGAGATACGGCGGGTCGGGGTGCTGGGGTGCGGCCTGATGGGGAGCGGCATCGCGCAGGTCGCCGCCACCGCGGGCTACGAGACGACGGTGCGCGATGTGGCGCAGCCCGTCTGGGACAAGGCGCGCGCGGGAATCGAGAAATCGCTCGCCAAGTTCGTCGAGAAGGGTAAACTCGCCGCCGGCGACCGCGACGCGGCCCTCAAGCGGCTCGGCTTTACGACCACGACGGCCGACCTGCAGCGCTGTGACATCGTCGTGGAGGCCGTGACGGAGGACCTGGAGCTCAAGAACTCCCTGTGGCGGGAGCTCGACGCCCGGTGCGGCCCCGCGACCATCTTCGCGTCGAACACGTCGAGCCTCACCATCGCCGCTATGGCCGCCGCCACGCAGCGCGCCGACCGGTTCGTCGGGCTCCATTTCTTCAATCCCGTGCCCCTGATGCCGCTCGTCGAGGTGGTGCGCACCGTGACGACGTCGGAGGAGACCTTTCGGCGGGCGTTCGCGTTCACCCAGTCGCTCGGCAAGGACCCCGTGGCGGCGAAGGACACCTCCGGCTTCATCGTGAACCTGCTGCTCGTGCCGTACCTGCTCGACGCCATCCGGGCGGTGGAGCGCGGCGTGGGAAGTGTGCCCGACATCGACAAGGCGATGCAGCTCGGCTGCGGCTACCCGATGGGCCCGCTCACGCTGCTCGACTTCGTCGGGCTCGATACGACCTACCGGATCGCCGAGATCATGTTCACCGAGTACCGCGAGCAGCGGTACGCGCCCCCGCCACTTCTCAAGCGCATGGTGCTCGCCGGCATGAACGGCCGGAAGAGCGGCAGGGGCTTCTACGATTACTCCGTCGATCCGCCGCGGGTCATCGACCTGGGCGTCTGACGGCCGCACTCCAACCACGCCCTGAGGAACGCATCGGCATGCTCGGCTACGACTGGCCTCGCTTTCACGCGGCGGTGAACGACCTGCCCGCAGCGCTGTTCTTCGTGACGGTGCTGTTCGACCTGGGCGCGTGGCTCTTCAAGCGCGAGTCGCTCAAGGCGGCGGCCCTGTGGACGCTCTGGGCTGGGGTCGTCGGTGGCTGGGTGGCCGTGCTCGCCGGCCTCCAGGCCGAGGACGTGATCGAGCACGGCGAGGCGATCCACGAACTCATGGAGACGCACGAGACGCTCGCGCTCACCACCATGGGCATCTTCACCGCCGTGCTCGCCTGGAAGCTGTTCCGCCGCGCCAGGCTCACGGGCGCCGAAGAGGTCGGGCTGCGCCTCTTGGGCGTGGCGGGCTTCGTGGCGATCATCTGGACCGCGGTGATCGGCGGGAAGCTCGTGTTCGAGCACGCCGCCGGCGTCCCCGCCGCGACCATGCGGGCGGAGATGGAGAACCGCGCCGCGGGGCACGCGCACGCACCCGGGGAAGAGCACGCGGACTCGGCGCACCATCCACACTAATGCGGAACGCGGAAGTCGGAACGCGGAACAGCAGGGTTAGGCCGGGCGCAGCGAAGCCTGCCCTTATGTTCCGCGTTCCGCGTTCCGCGTTCGCCGCTTGCCTCTTTTTCTCCGCCTGCACCCCCGTCACCACCCGTCCCGACTTTCGGCCCGACCCCCGCGCCCCCGCCGTGATCCTCAACGCCCGCCCCGAGCGCGTCACGGCGGAGCTCGCGAATCTCGTGGCGGCGGAGAGCCTGGAGGTGGCGCGGTTCAACGTGCGCGACGGCTACGTCGAGACCGCGTGGTACGACACCGAGGCGCGCCGCACGCGGCACCACGAGCGCGACATCGCGAACTTCGCGGTGACGGTGAAGATCCGCTTCTGGGCCGACCCGTACGTGCCCGGCCAGACCCGGATCACGGCCGAACCCGTGTACCGCCCGCGCTACGATCCGTCGCGCCCCGAGCGGGACCTCGAGGTGATCCTGTCTCGGGAGCAGGCGGGATACAAGATCGCGGACAAGCTGGTGGCGAAACTGAAGGAGAGATTCGGAGTACCGAGGGCGGCGCAGTAGCGCCCTTACGCGCCCGCCCCCACCAGGCTCTTCACCCAACGCTCCATCGTCTCGAGATCGAGCATCGCGTCGCGGCACGGCCCGTTGGGCAAGCGCATGGTGAGCCCCAGCACCGGGAGCTTGCCCGCCACATCGCGCAGCCCCGTCATCATGTCCCGCTCGCACGCGACCGCCACCACGGCGCGGGGGCGCCGCTCCCGGATCACGCGGCGCGCGAGCTGCCCCCGCGTCGCGACGAACACCGGCACCTCGTAACGCCCCGCGATCGCCAGCACGCCGTCCAACGCCTGCTTCGAGAGGCAGCGCGGGATCAGCACCAGCAGCTCGCCCTTCCCCACGCGCCGCCGCCGCCGCTCCGCCAGCGTGTTGTACACGTCGATCGCGGCGTGCTCCACCCAGTCGCGCTTGCCGAACGCCCGCGCAACGTGCGACGTCAGGCTCATGAGGCGGAGATAGGGCCCGCGCTCGAGCCACCCCTCGGGCAGCGGCAGCACGTTGCCATAGAACGAAAGGAGCAGCACGGCGAACCACAGCCAGGCAAGCGCGGTGGCCACGGCGAGGGCCAGCCACAGGCCGCTCGGCAGCACCGCCGCCACCGCCGCGAGACGAGGCGCGAGCACGAAGATCAGGGCCGCCGCGCCTGCCGCGACGAGCGCCAGCGTCAAGCCGGCGTACCGGAGGAACACACCGGGCGGAGCGGAGAAGTCGCCATTGCCGGGGAGCGGCTTGCCGTCCCATTCGTCCCACTCGTGACCCAGACGGCGGTCGGTCTCGATGTGGATGAGCTGGGCGCGCGGGGAGTCGGACGTCATATCGCGGCTCAAGCATCACCTGACCCTCGGGCGGTGTCAAGCTGAGACCCCGCGTGGTAACTTCTTCGACCGTGGCGGCGCCTCTCCCCCCTTCCCCCTTCCCCGGCCTTTTCACCGACGCGCGCAGCCGCGCCGCCTACGCGGAAGGCGCCGGCATCCAGCGCATCGTCCCGGCAGCGGTCGCCGTCCCCCGCGGTGTGGAGGACCTGCAACGCCTCCTCGGCTGGGCGGTGGAGACGGGCACGGCCCTCGTGCCGCGCGGCGCGGGGAGCGGCATGGCGGGCGGTAGCGTGGGCCGCGGGGTGATCGTGGACCTGAGCCACGGGTTCCGCTGGACGGCCCCCGACTGGCCGCGACGCACGATCTGGGTCGGCACGGCGGTGACCTGGGCCGAAGTGAACGAGGCCGCGCGTCCGTTCGGGCTGCGGCTCCCCCCCGACCCCTCGTCGGGCGCGTTCGCGACGTCGGGCGGCATGGTGGCGACGAACGCGGCGGGCCCGCGCTCGGTGCGCTGCGGCAGCGTGCGGAACTGGGTCGAGGCCGTGGAGATCCTCGAGGTCGACGGATCGGCGCGGCGCGTGGAGCGGGGGGTCCAGGGCACCGCGCGCTGGCATCTGGACCACGCGGCGCGCGAGCTCGTGCGCGCGCGCTTCCCACGCACTCGCAAGAACTCCGCGGGGTACGCGCTCGATCGCTTCGCGGACTCCGCGGCGGAGCTGGACCTGCTCGTCGGCTCCGAGGGCACGCTCGCCTTCGTCACGGCCGTCGAGTGGCGGCTCGAGCCCATTCCGGCGGACGCGGCGGGCGTCGCGCTCGGCTTCCGCAGCCCGGAGCAGTTGGCAGACGCGGTCCCCTACCTCGTGGCCCTGAATCCCTCCGCGGTGGAGCTGCTCGACCGCACGCTGCTGGACTTGGTCCGGCACGGGGACCAAGGGACGACGCTCCCCGAGGGACTCGACGGCCTGCTCTTGGTCGAGTTCGAGCGTGAGACCTCGGCCGCCGCCCGGAGCGTCGTGGGCGACGCCGTGCGGGGCCTGCGCGCGGTCACCGCGCACGTCGAGACGGCGGTGGACCGCCGGGGCCTCGAGCAGCTGTGGGCGGTGCGCCGGCTCGCGAGCCCGGCGCTGGCGCGCCTCCCCGAGACCCGGCGCTCGCTCCAGGTGATCGAGGACGGCTGCGTGCCGCTCGAGCGCCTGGGCGAGTACGTCGCCGGCATCCGCGCCGCGGCCGATCGCCACGGCGTCCCGGTGGCAATGTTCGGCCACGCCGGCGACGGTCACGTGCACGTGAACGCGCTCCCCGACACGACCCACCCCCGCTGGCCAGACGCCCTGGCCGCGCTGTTCGAGGAGGCCACCGGCCTGCTGCTGCGGCTCGGCGGGACGCCGAGCGGCGAGCACGGGCTGGGGCGGCTGCGCGCGGGCCTGGTCGAGCGCGTCTACGGGCCGGAGGTGCTCGGCCTGTTCCGGGACCTGAAGCGCGCCTACGACGCCCGCGCCATCCTCAATCCCGATGTTATAATCCCCTCGCCCGCGTGGCGGCCGCTCGCGGACCTGAAGGTCGGCCCCGACGCGGCGCGGATTCCCGACGACATCGCGCAGCGCCTGCGGGACACCGAGCGGAACGCCGCCTGGGGCGTCCCCAAGCTCGACCTGGCGCGCGACCCTGACACCCAACCCCCGACACCCGACACCTGATGGAAATCTTCCGCGCCCCTCGCGTCTTCCTGATCGCCCGCCCCGAGTTCCTCGAGCCCGAGCACCTGCGCGTCGAATGGCGCGGCGACGCGACCGCCGGCGAGCGCCTCGCGGAGTTCGCGGGCCGCGTCTGTTACATGAGCCAGCACAACCCCGCGAGTCGCACGACGGCCGAGTACCTCGAGAACATCAAGAAGCAGGGGCACGGTTCGGTGCTCGAGCACGCGGTGTACGTGCTGCTGATCGAAGGCATCTCGCGCTCCTGCTCGCACGAGCTGGTACGGCATCGCGCGGGCTTCGGCTACTCGCAGCTGTCGCAGCGCTACGTGGACGAATCGCACGCGGCGTTCGTCGTGCCGCCCGCGATCCTCGGCGACGCCGCGCTGGAAGCCGAGTGGGAGCGGCAGGTGGCCGAAGCGCAGGTGGCGTACGTGCGCGTCGTGGAAGCGTTGATGCAGCGCTACGTGTGGGTCGCCGACAAGGGGCACCGCCGCAAGATGGCGCGCGAGGCGGCGCGCAGCGTGCTGCCGAACGCCACCGAGGTGAAGATCGTCGTCTCGGGGAACGCGCGCGCGTGGCGCACCATGCTCGAGCTGCGGTGCGGCGAAGGCGCGGAGCTCGAGATCCGGCGGATGGCGATCGCGTGCCTGCGCGTGCTGCAGCGCGAAGCGCCCGCGCTGTTCTCCGACTTCGAGATCTACGTCGCCGACGACAAACAGGAAGCCGCGCGCGTCGCCTACCACAAAGTCTGACCCGTCGACCGTCGGAAAAAAATTCCTGATTCCCTATTGCGCATCGTTTCAGCTTTTCTTATTCTCTACGCGACAACGCGTTTCGCTTCCTAGACCGCGCGAGCGGCCTTTTTTGTGGGGAGGTCAGCCCGAGACCACATGCGCATCGGTCTCACGTACAACGAAAAACCCGAGTCCGCGTCCGCCGCCGAGCCGCCGAGTACCAACGACGCGTTCGCCGAGTGGGACGACCCATCCACCATCGCCGCGGTGGAGCAGGCCCTCGGTCCCTGCGGCAGCGTCATCCGGCTCGAAGCCGATCAGTTCTTCCCGCAGGAGCTCGCCCTCGCTCGTCCCGATCTCGTCTTCAACATGGCCGAGGGCCTGCACGGCCAGAGTCGCGAGGCGCTGGTCCCCGCGATCTGCGAATACTTGAACGTCCCGTACACCGGCTCCGACCCCCTCACCCTCGCGCTCTCGCTCCACAAGGGCCGCACCAAGGAAATCCTGGCGTTCCGCGGCGTGCCCACCGCGCCGTTCGCGTCCGTCCAGACGCCCGCAGACCTGGAGCGGGTCGCCCTGCCGTTCCCCGTGTTCGTCAAACCGATCGCCGAGGGCTCCGGCAAGGGCGTGTTCGCCGACAACCTGTGCGAGACGCCCGCGCGGCTCCGCGAGCGCGTGCGGTTCCTGCTCGAGCGCTACGCCGAGCCCGTGCTCGTCGAGACTTATCTGCCGGGGCCGGAGTTCACCGTGGCGATCCTCGGCAACGGGCCCGACGCCGCCTGCCTGCCGGTGATCGGACTCGACTTCTCGGCGTTGCCCCCGGGCGCGCCGCCGGTATACGGCTACGAGGCGAAATGGGTGTGGGACCGCCCCGAGGCGCCGCTCGCGATCTTCCAATGCCCGGCGCGCGTGCCCGCATCGCTGCACCGCGAGATCGAGCGCACGGCGCTCGACGCCTACCACGCCCTCGGCTGCCGCGATTGGTGCCGCGTGGACATCCGGGTGGACCGGTTCGGGGTGCCCAACGTCCTGGAGCTGAACCCGCTGCCGGGCATCATCCCCGATCCGGCCATGAACTCCTGCTTCCCCAAGGCCGCCCGCGCGGCCGGCTTCGGCTACGACGAGCTGATCCAGGAAGTCGCGCGCATCGCCTGGCGGCGGCAGACGGGCAGGGACCTCCTCGCCGACGCGCGTGCCCACGTCGCGGTAGGGGCACGGCATGCCGTGCCCCTACCCGCCCAGGCGCCGATCCCCGCATGAGGGTCGTCATCCTGTACGACCCGGGTGCGGAGGACTGGACGCCGGAGGACATCCGCGGCGTGATGAAGGCCGTGGACGAGATCGGCACGATCTTCGGCGCGATGGGTCATGAAATTCGCAAGGTCGCCGTACGGCACGACATGCGGTGGTTCGCGGTCGCCCGGCGGGCGGACGTCGTGTTCAATCTGTGCGAAGGCGTCCACGGCCGGGGCGAGTGGGAGGAGCACGTCGTCGGCACGCTCGAGTTCGCCGGGATTCCCGTCACCGGCGCGAGCCTCTGGACCATCGCCGCGTGCCGCCGCAAGCCTATCGCGAACGCGCTGCTCGCCCACGCGGGGCTCCCGGTGCCCCGCTGGACCATCGCGCAGGGGAAGATCGAGGACGACTTCCCCCTCCCGGCGATCGTCAAGCCCGCCGCGGAAGACGCGAGCGCCGGGCTCGACCGCGGCTCGGTGGTCGCGGACCGCCGCGCGCTGCGCGCCCGCGTGGCCGCGATGACGGAGCAATTCGACGAAGTGCTCGTGCAGGAATACGTCGGGGGGCGCGAGTTCAACGTCGGGTTCGTCGGGAGCCGGGTGCTCCCCATCGCGGAGATCGACTTCAGTCGCATGCCCGAGGGCGCATGGCCCATCCTGACCTATGCCGGCAAGTGGGAAACCGGCTCGCCCGACGACTTGGGGAGCGTCCCGGTCTGCCCGGCGAGCATCCCGCAAAAGCTCGCCGACAAGCTGGTGCGCGTCGCCGAGGCGGCGTGGCGCGTGATGCAGGGCAAGGGGTACGGCCGGGTGGACCTCCGGCTGGACGACCAGGGGCGGGTGTGGATCCTCGAGGTCAATCCCAATCCCGACCTGAACGACGACGCCGGCCTGTCGCGCATGGCCCGCGTGGCCGGCTGGGATTACGCCGAGCTGGTGCGCCGCATCGCCGAGGTCGCGCTCCGCGAGGCGCAGGGTGCCAAGGCGGCACGTGAGCTGCTCGCTCCGGCCCGTCGGCCACGCGCAACGCGCACGGCTTGAGCGGCTCACCGCGGCCGCCGGCCTGTTCCGGCCCGACGAGGTCGCCATCGCCGTGGAGCTCCTCGACGACAGCGTCGCCGGCGACGAGGACTACCGCTTCCTGGGCGCGTACGCGGGCGACGAGCTCGTCGGCTACGCCTGCTGGGGTCCGACCCCCGGCACCGCCGGCACCTACGACCTCTACTGGATCGTCGTGGACCCCGCGTGGCAGGGCAAGGGCGTGGGGAGCGCGCTCCTGAGGGCCGTGGAGGAGCGACTGCCGACTGACAACGGACGACTGATTGTCGTCGAGACATCGTCCCGCGCCGAATACGCGCCCACCCGCGCGTTCTACGAGCGGCGCGGCTACGCGCCGGCCGCCCGGCTCCCGGGTTATTACGCCCCTGGAGACGACCTGGTGATCTACCTCAAGGACCTGAGCGATGGAGTCCTGGCAAGAGCTCCTGCGTAAGCGGAGCATCGCCTCCCTCGAGGCGCTCGTCGCGCGGTTCGGCGCCGAGCACTTCCCGGACCTGGAGCGGCTGCGACAGGCGGCGGAGAACTTCGAGTTCCGCATCTCGCCCGCCATGGTCGAGCTCATCACGTCCCCGGGGGACCCGATTTGGCGGCAGTACGTCCCCGACCTCCAGGAGCTCGAGGTGCACGACGGCCTCGTGGACTCGCTGGCCGAAGATGCGCACTCCCCGGTGCCGAACATCACGCACCGCTATCCAGACCGCGCGCTGTTCCTCGTCTCGCCGGTGTGCGCGTCCTACTGCCGCTTCTGCACGCGCCGCCGCAAAGTCGGAGACCCCGACAAGATCCCGATGCGCGAGCTCGAGTCAGCGTTCCGGTATCTCGAGGAGCACACGGAGGTCCGCGACGTCATCCTGTCGGGGGGCGACCCGCTCCTCCTCTCCGACCGCCGGATCGACGAGATCTGCCGACGGCTCCGGGCGATCGATCATATCGAGATCATCCGGATCGGGAGCCGCGTGCCGTGCCATCTCCCGGAGCGGATCACGCCGGCGCTGTGCGCGATCCTGAAGCAATACCACCCGCTGTACATCAACACGCACTTCAACCACCCCGACGAGCTCACCCCGGCGGCCGTGGACGCGCTCGGCCAGCTCGCCGACGTCGGCATCCCCCTGGGCTGCCAGACCGTCTTGCTCAAGGGCGTGAACGACGACACCGAGGTGATGAAGCGGCTGATGCAGCGGCTGACGTCGGCATCCCCCTGGGCTGCCAGACCGTCTTGCTCAAGGGCGTGAACGACGACACCGAGGTGATGAAGCGGCTGATGCAGCGGCTGCTCGCCGCCCGCGTGCGGCCGTACTACATCTACATGTGCGACCAGGTGGCGGGCGCGGAGCACTTCCGCACCACCGTCGAAAAGGGGCTGGAGATCATCCAGGCACTGCGCGGGTGGACGTCAGGGCTGGCGGTGCCGCACTTCGTGATCGACGCCCCGGGGGGCGGGGGCAAGATTCCGTTGCTCCCCGAGTACGTCGAATCGCTCACCGACGACGCGGTCGTGCTGCGGAACTACGCGGGCCAGCGCTACGTGTACCGGCAGCCGCAGCCCGAGACGGCACCGCAGGCGCCGACGGAATTCGAGCCGGTGCTCGCGGGCTAATTCCGCCCCCGACTTCCAGTCGTTTGTGGCCCAGGGCGAGCAGTGCCGGAACCTGGCGCTCGCCCGCTCAGCCGATCCTCCACGACCTTCTCATCCTCCGCTTGCCCCTGCCGCTGGTAGCGTTGGAGCACCACGAACTTGGCCGCGTCGGGGCCGAGGAAG
>WNGN01008285.1_pt1 | contig 10552 bp, 9 predicted proteins | sample 5400561 | NCBI WGS metagenome assembly WNGN01 (sample SAMN13153379, study PRJNA577476) | soil metagenome | isolation source: 115 cm soil or saprolite under Garry oak tree replicate 2 | place: USA:California | collected 2016-06-15 | reverse complement strand
CACCAGTACCCTTGGTACCCGGGCACGGGCGCGGCCGAGGAGCGCGGCGTGGGGAACGTCTTCAACGTGCCCCGTCCTCCGAGCCTGGCGCGTGACGTGTACGTGCGCGACCTGCTTGCGGCCGTGGACGCCGCCCTCGATGGCTGGCACCCCGATCTGCTGCTCGTGTCCGCGGGGTTCGACTCGCTCGCGGGCGATCCCCTCGGCGGCTTCACGCTCGAGCCGGAGGACATGGCCCACTGGACGACGGCATTCCGCGAGCGGGTGGCGCCGGCCCCGGTCATCGGCGTGCTCGAGGGCGGGTATGCGCTCGAGGGGCTCGCCCGGGGCGTCGCCGCGCACGTGCGCGCGCTTGCCTGACCCGACGGTGGCGCAGGATACTTGAGCATGCCCCTCAGGCTTGGCACCCAGGTCATCACCCTGAAGACTCGCCATCCCTTCGTCATCGCCCGCGGCGGCTCGAGCGACTATCGCGTCGTGTGGGTGCGGCTCGCCGACGCGGACGGTGTGGAGGGGTGGGGTGAGGCCGATCCCTCGGCGTACTACGGGGAGACGGCCGACACCGTGCTCGCGGCACTGGGCAAGCTCGAGCCTCACCTGCCCGCCGATCCGTTCGATCTGGAGCAGGCGGAGGCGCGGTTCGCTCAGCTGGCGCCGAACAGCGCGGCCGCCCGCGCCGCCCTGTCCGCCGCACTCCACGATCTCGTGGGGAAGCGCCTGGGGCAGCCCCTGTGGCGGCTGTGGGGGCTCGACCCTGCGCGCGCCCCGCGGTCGTCGTTCACGATCGCGCTCGACACTCCGGAGCGGATGCGCGAGAAGGTGATCGAGGCGTCGTCCTACCCGATCCTCAAGATCAAGCTGGGCACCGATCGCGACGAGGAGATCCTGAAGGCCATCCGCGACGCCACCGACAAGCCGATCCGGGTGGATGCGAACGCGGGCTGGACGCGCGAGCGGGCCTTCCGCATGCTCCCCGTGTTGCGCGACTTTGGTGTGGAGTTCGTGGAGCAGCCGCTTCCGCCGAGGGACCTCGAGGGGATTGCGGCGCTGCGGCGCCAGGGCGTGCTTCCGGTGATTGTCGACGAGAGCTGCGTCGTGGCGACGGACGTGCCGCGCGTGGCCGGGGCGGCGGACGGCATCAACATCAAGCTCGCCAAGTGCGGCTCCTTGCGCGAAGCGCTGCGCATGGTCGCGGCCGCGCGCGCCCAGGGCATGCTGGTGATGGTGGGTTGCATGATTGAATCGTCGTTGGGCATCACGGCCGCGGCGCACTTCACGCCGCTGCTCGACGCCGCGGACCTCGACGGCGCGGCGCTCACGGTGAACGATCCGTTCCGGGGCGCGACGATCGAGGGCGGGCAGATCTGCCTGCCGACCGAGCCGGGGCTGGGCGTCCGCCGGCGATGAGCTCGCCTCCGCCGGCCTCCCTCGCGACTGCCGCCGAGGTCATCCTCCCGCTCCCGGTCCCCCGCCCCTACACCTACCACATCCCCGACGGCCTCGCCGCTCGCGCCGTGCCGGGGGCCCGGGTGCTCGTGCCCGTACGGCGCCGGCGCGTGATCGGTGTTGTCGCAGGGCTCGTCGCGCCCGAGCCGGGGCGCGACCTCAAGGACGTGCTGGCAGCGCCTGACGCCGAGCCGGCACTCACGCCTCCCCTGGTGCGCTTAGCGCGCTGGATCGCCAACTACTACGGTACTCCGCTCGGGCTCGCGCTCCGAGCGCTGCTCCCCGGTCCCCTGTGGCAGGCAGGCCGGCCCGCGGGGCCGCCGGAGACGGGTGAGCGCGTGCTCACCTTGACCCGGCTCCTGCCGTCGCTGCTCGAGCGCGAGCACGCCTTCAAGCGCTCCGCCAAACGGCGTGCCGCCTACGAGGCCGTCGAAGCGCTGGGCGGCTCGGCGCCGGCACGGCATCTCGTGGCCCAGCTCAAGCTCTCGCCCGCTGTGCTCGATGGACTGGTGCGGCAGGGACTCGCGCGCTTCGACCTGGTCGCCGCACCGCGCGACCCGTTCGCGGGGCTGTCGTCGCCGCCGCCCCCGATTCTCACGGCGGATCAGCGTCGCGTCGCGGAGGCGATCATCGCCGCATCGCCCGACGTCCCCACGCTTATCCATGGTGTCACCGGTTCGGGGAAGACGCTGGTCTATCTGGAGGTCATGCGGCGGCTCGTCGCGGCCGGCCAAGGGGCGATTCTCCTCGTGCCGGAGATTGCGCTCACGCCCCAGACCGTCGCCCGCGTCCGGGGGGTGTTCGGGGATCAGGTCGCGGTCTTGCATTCCGGGTTGTCCGAAGGCGAGCGGGCGGACGCGTGGCGCGCGCTGCGGCGCGGGGAGCGCCGCGTGGCGGTGGGCCCCCGCTCCGCCATTTTCGCGCCGGTGCAGAACCTCGGAGTGATCGTGGTGGACGAGGAGCAGGAGTCCACCTACAAGCAGGGCACGGCGCCGCGCTACCATGCCCGCGACGTCGCCGGGGTGCGGGCGCGGATCGAAGGCGCGCGCCTGATCCTTGGCAGCGCGACGCCGTCGCTCGAAGCGCTCCATCTCGCAGAGCTCGGCAGGATTCGCACGCTCGCGCTGCCCGAGCGGATCGGCGCGCGGCCCCTCCCGCCGGTCGAGGTGATCGACCTCCGGAGCGCGCCTCGCGTCCCCGAGGCGCGCGGGGTTCCCTGGTCCGAAGCGCTCGACGCGGCGGTGCGGGGCGCCCTCGAGCGCCGCGAGCAGGTCATCCTGCTCTTGAACCGCCGCGGCTTCGCCACCTACCTGCAGTGCCCCGCTTGCGGCGACGTGCGCGAGTGCCCCCGCTGCGCCATCGCCCTCACCGTGCACCAGACCCCGCCGGCGCTGCGCTGCCACTACTGCGGGCACGAGGAGCCGGTCCCGATCGCGTGCCGAGTGTGCGGCAAGGAGACGCAGCGGATGCGTGGGCTTGGCACTCAACAGCTCGAGCACTTCGTGGGCTTGCGGTTTCCCGCGGCCCGCACTGCGCGGATGGATCTCGACACGACGAGCACCAAGTGGGCACATCATCGAATCCTCGAGCGGGTGGCCCGCCAAGAGATCGACATCCTGCTCGGCACTCAGATGATCGCGAAGGGGCTCGATTTCCCCAACGTGACGGTGGTCGGCGTCGTGGACGCCGACACCGGTCTCCATCTACCGGATTTCCGGGCGGCCGAGCGGACCTTTCAACTCGTGGCGCAGGTGGCAGGGCGGGCGGGGCGGGGGCCGCGGGGTGGGCGGGTCTACGTGCAGACCCGCTCGCCAGAGCATCACGCGATCCGGGCGGCGGCCAGCCACTCGGTGAGCGAGTTCGCGGCGGCGGAGCTGCCGCTGCGGGCGCCGCCCCACCCGGTGTATCCTCCCCACGTGGGGCTGGCGCGCTTCGTCGCGGCGGACGAAGATCCTCGGGCGGCGGGGCGCATAGTGCGCGCGTTCGGTGCGAGGTCGCGCCGCGGCGTCGTCGTGGACCGCGATCCCGTGAACCTGCTCTGAATGCGGAATGTGGAGCGCGGAATCGAACGCCCCCCATCCATTCCGCATTCCGCATTCCGCATTCCGCATTCCGCATTAGCTTTCTCTGTCAGTGAACCGCCCCCGCTTCCAGTATCGACCACCCAACTTCGCCGCGCCGCCGCTCTCGGGCGCGCCTGACGCGCGCTTCGAGCCCGCTCCCGCCGACGGAGTTCTTCCCGACGGTTTTTTTTCGACCACGAACCTGCCCACCTACCTAAAGGTGAGCGGGACGTGGCGCCGGCCGCGCCTGCCGCGCATGGACTGCGTGGTCGTCCGCCAGGCCAAGGACGACCTCCTCGTCACCGAGCCGCGCAAGGTACCGAAGGGCGGGTTGGTTGCGGTGGGCTCGACGGAGGACGGCAGCGACGGGATTTACGTCCACGCCGAGGGGTTCCTTGCCGGCCGCCACAGCGCCAACGAATTCGGCTTCATGCAGACCGAAGTGTCGCGCGAGCGGCCCGTCGATTACGCGGTGCTGGCGCAGCTCCTGGGCGAGGAAAAGCAGCGCGGCGGCATGATCGTGTGGGTGGTGGGCCCCGCGCTGGTGCACGCCCGGGCGCGGCAGGACATGATCTGGTTCATCCGCAACGGCTACGTGGGCGCGATGCTGGGCGGTAACGCGGTGGCCGTGCACGACTTGGAAGCGGCGATCTTCGGCACGACGCTCGGGATGTCGAGCTCCGGGGAAGGGGTGGAAGGCGGTCACGCCCTGCACATGCGGGCGATCAACGCCATCCGGCGCGTCGGCTCGATCGCCGCGGCCGTCGAGCGCGGGCTGGTGACCGAGGGGATCATGCACGCCCTCGTCACCCAGCGCGTGCCCTTCGTCCTCGCGGGCTCGATTCGGGACGACGGGCCGCTGCCCGAGGTCGTGACCGACACCCAAGAGGCGCAGGACGCGATGCGCGCCTACACGACGCAGGCCACCTTCGCCGTGTTCGTCGCCACCGCCCTGCACGCGATCGCCGTGGGGAACATGCTCCCGGCGTTCGTGGACGGCCCCGGCCCGGACGAGTTGCGCCCGCTCACCACGATCTGCGTCGATCAGACCGAGTTTATCGTGACGAAGTTACGGGACCGGGGCACGCACCAGGCCTTCGGCGTCGTCACCAACGCGCAGGACTTCATGCACGTCCTGCGTTTCTACGTGGAGCGATGGGAGCAGGCTCAAACGCCCGCTTCGGTCAGCCGGTAGGGCTGGGCCGCGGCCCGGGCTGGCAACAGCTCGCAGCAGCAGTGGCCGCCCACGTGCCGCCGGCGGAGATCGAGACGATCTATCTGTTTCGCCCGCTGAAGCGCGAGGGGCGCGAGTGGGGCACCGCCGTGGTGACGCGCAGCGCGGCGGGTGGCGAGGGGGCGGGGCGGTTGCGGGTCTACACCGCGCGCTACATGCTGGTCGTGCGCGGCAAGGAGCGGGGGCGGTCGAAGGTGGAGGTACAGGAGGTCGCGCTGAGCCCCGCCGAAGTGCTGGCGCAGGTCATGCAGGCCACGGCCGATCGCACGGGCGACCCGGAGCCACCGGTCGCCCTCGACCGGTCGGCGTGGTACGACGGCTGAGCGAACCCTTCACCATGGCGAGGCAACCAGGTTGATCGACTCACGCTTGTTCGTGCCGACCAAGGCCTTCCTGACCAAGGGCGTTGGCCGGCACAAGGAGAAGCTCACGAGCTTCGAGATGGCGTTGCGGGACGCGCATCTCGCCAACTTTAACCTCGTGCGGGTAAGCTCGATCTTCCCGCCGCACTGCGAGCTCGTCGATCGCGAAGAGGGGCTGTCCCTCCTCAAGCCCGGTCAGGTTGTCTTCGCGGTTATCGCCGAATCGTCGACCAATGAGCCAAGCCGCTTGGTGGCGGCGTCGATCGGAGTCGCGATGCCCGCGGACGCGACGCACCACGGCTACATCTCCGAGCACCACAGCTATGGCCAGAACGAGATGGCTGCGGGCGAGTACGCCGAAGACCTTGCGGCGTCGATGCTCGCGACGGTGCTCGGTGTCCCCTTCGATCCCGAGCAGGCGTGGGACCAGCGGCGCGAGCAGTGGATGCTGTCCGGTGAGATCGTGCGGACCATGAACGTGACCTCCACCGCCGAGTGCGCCGACGACGGCCGCTGGACGACGGTTGTGTCGGCGGTGTGCTTCTGCGGCTGAATTTCGCGGTGGCCTTCACGGCCGGCCTGCTGAGTTTCCTGTCGCCGTGCGTGCTGCCCCTGATCCCGAGCTACGTGGGCTTCATCACGGGGCTCTCCACCGAGGAGTTGCAGGTCCGGCGGGGGACCGCGCTGCTGCACGCGCTGTGGTTCGTCGCGGGGTTCTCCGTCATTTTCCTGGCGCTCGGCGCCACCGCGTCCCAGCTCGGGAGCTTCCTGCTGCGCTACCAGGTCTGGATCGGGCGCGCCGGGGGCGTGCTGGTCCTCGCCTTCGGACTGTACCTCCTGGGTGTCGCGCGGCCGGCGTTCCTGATGCGCGAGCGCCGCGTGCAGCTCGCGCGCAAGCCGCTGGGCTACGTCGGGTCGGCGGTCGTGGGGGTAGCGTTCGGGGCCGCGTGGACCCCGTGCATCGGGCCGATCCTCGGGGCGATCCTCACGCTCGCGGCCACCGCCACGAGCGTCGCGCAGGGCACGGCGCTGCTCGCCATGTACGCCTTGGGACTAGCCGTGCCGTTCGTCCTCACGGCCGTCGCGCTGGATCGGTTCCTGACGTGGTTCCAGCGCTTTCGTCCCTACCTCATGTGGGTGGAGCGGGTTGCGGGAGGCCTGCTGATCGTGCTCGGCGTGCTCCTTCTCACCGACCGGTTCACCCTGCTCGCAGGTTACCTCCAGAAGCTGACCCCTGAGTCCTTGAAGAGCCGCCTCTGACGGGAACCCCCGTCGCGTGGCTCACTATATTAGGGCACGTCCAACCCCCAGGAGAGCGAGACTATGACGCGAAATCACTGGATGCGACTGAGCGCGGCGGTGAGCGTCGCAGCCCTGCTGGGCTGTGTGAAGGGCGAGCAGGCGGGTCAATCGGCCGACAGCACGGCGCGGAACCTTACGCTCGCGCCGACGGAATCGACGGCCGCGATGAAGGACGTGCCGCCGCCCGCCGACAAGGCTCCGCCGACGACGGGAGAGCGCAAGGTCACGCCGCCCAAGCCACCCGCGCCCACCTCCTTCAAGCTCTCCGCCGGGACGGGGTTCTCGGCCAGCGCCGACGACAGCATCACGACCCGTTCGGCTAAGGCGGGTGACTCGTTCACCGCGACCGTGAGCGAGAACGTGAAAGACGCGGCCGGGCACGTCGTGATCCCCGCGGGTGCGAGAGTGTCGGGGACGATTGTGCGCGCCGACCCCGCGCCGAATCCCCGCGCGACCGGGACCCTCGAGCTGAGCGTGAGCAGCGTTTCGGTGCGCGGCAGGAGCTACTCGCTTGCGGCCACGGTCGAGTCCAAGGACACAGTGATGCAGGGCCGGGGTGTGACGGGGGCCGATGCCGCGAAAGTCGCCGGGGGCGCGGCGATCGGTGCGCTCGCCGGGAAACTGCTGGGCAAGAACGCCAAGGGTGCGGTGATCGGCGGCGCCGCCGGCGCTGCGGCGGGCGCGGCAGCGGCCGCTCGCTCGCGCGACGTCGACGTCGTCCTTCCCAAAGGCGCGGGCCTCCGGATCAGGCTGACCGGGGCGCTCACCGTCGCCGCCCGCTGAAGGAAGGAACGGGAAACGAGAAGGGGGAAACGGGAAACGTGGCTTCGTGCGTCCCACGTTTCCCGTTTCCCGCCTCCCGTTTCCCGTATCTCTAGTATCCCGCCGCGCCGCCGCCCCGCCGCGGATCGGCCACACCGACCCACCCAGCCTCGCTGCGGGCGACGACGTTGACCTCCGTCTTGTAGTTCCACTCCATCACCTGATGACCCATCGCCGTGAGCGAGTCGAGCGACGCCTGTGCGAACCCGTCGCGTTCCACATAGACGATATCGGGGAGGGCCTGGTGGTGGAGGCGGGGCGCCGCCACGGCGTCGGCGAGTGACATGTTCTGGTCGATCACGTCGCTCAGCACCTGGTACACGGCGGTCGGGATACGGGAGCCTCCGGGCGAGCCCAGGACCAGGAACAGACGTCCGGCGCGGTCCGTGACGACCGTCGGCGTCATCGCCGAGAGCATGCGCTTGCCCGGCGCGATCGCGTTTGCGGGGCCCTGCACCAGCCCGTACAGGTTTGGTTTGCCGGGCGCCGACGTGAAGTCATCCATTTCGTCGTTCAGGACGAAGCCCGCCCCTGTGACCGTGACCGCGCTACCGAAATCGTTGTTCAGCGTCGTGGTGCAGGACACGGCGCTCCCCTCGGCGTCTACCACGGAGTAATGGGTCGTCTCCGTCCCCTCGGAGCGCACACCCGCCGGCGCCGGCGCGGGCGTCGCGTGCCGCGTGTCGATCGCGGCACGCAGCTCGGCCGCATACGCCTTGCTCAGCAGCCGGTCGAGCGGCATGCGCACGAAGTCGGGATCACCCAGGTACGCGTTCCGGTCCGAGTAGGCGCGGCGCATCGCCTCGGCCTGGAGATGCATGAGCGACGCGGTCCCGAACGCAGGGGGCGGCGTGTACCCCTCCATCACGTTGAGGATCTCCCCGAGCGTCACGCCGCCGCCCGAGGGAGGCGGCATGGTGTAGACCGTATAACTGCGATAGCTGATCTGCAGGGGCGTGCGCCACTTGACGCGGTAGCGCGCCAGATCCTCGCGCGTGATGAGCCCGCCGCCGCGCTGCATCTCCTGCGTGATGAGCTCCGCGATCTGGCCGCGATAGAACACCTTGGGCCCGCTGTCCGCAACGAGCTCCAGTGTGCGGGCGAGGTCCGACTGGACGAGGCGGTATCCGGGCGCCGGAGCGCCGCCGTCCACGAGGAACTGCGCCCGCGACGCCGGGAACAGCGCCAGCCGCCCCGCCTCGCGTGCGATCAGATGGCTGCGCGCTGGATCGAGGAGGTAGCCCTCCTGCGCGAGCTTGATGGCCGGGGCGACGAGATCCTTCCACGGTAGCCGGCCAAACTTGCGGTGGGCTTCGAACAGCCCGGCGACACTTCCCGGCACGGCGACCGCGAGGTGTCCCGTGAGTGATCCCGGCGAGACACCGCCGGCCGAATCGACGTACATGTCGCGCGTGGCCCGGGCCGGCGCGGCTTCGCGGTAGTCGAGCGCCCGCACCTTGCCGTCGCGCATCCGGATGACCATGAACCCGCCCCCGCCGATATTCCCGGCGACGGGATGCACCACTGCGAGGGCGAACCCCACGGCCACGGCGGCGTCGACTGCGTTCCCGCCGCGGCGCAGGATGTCCACGCCGACGTCGCTCGCGAGCTGGTGCGAGGAGACGACCATGGCATGCGGGGCCGCGACGGGACTCACCCGGTCGGCGAGCGGCCACGCAGCGGGGAAGAGCGATGTGCGAGGTGCGGCGGAAGCCGGCGGCGTCGCCGCGACGGTCGGGGCGGCTGGTGCCGCGACCACGTCGGGCGGCAGGGCGGGGGGAGGAGCGGGGCTCGGGACGGGGAGCGCGTGCGGCGGAGTCCCGCCGCTCCCCCCGCAGGCAGCGAGCAACGCGAGTCCGAGAGCGAGCCGTGTGCGCATGCCGAATTGTGCACGTTGACCCGAGTCGCGGTCAACGTCTAAGTTGGGGCCAACCCTCGCCCAGCCATGACAGCTTCCGATTTCCAAGATCCCCGCCTCACCGAGCAGCGGAACCCCCGCACGGGGCGCATCGACGTCGCCTCAAGCCTCGAAATCGTGGATCTCATCAACGCCGAGGACGTGCTCGTGGCGCCGGCGGTGCGCGCGGAGCGCGAACGCATCGCGCGCGCCATCGAGCTCGCAGTCACTGCATTCGAGCGCGGCGGGCGATTGATCTATGTCGGGGCGGGGACGTCCGGCCGCCTCGGTGTGCTCGACGCGAGCGAGTGCCCGCCCACGTTCGGCACCCCCCCCGAGATGGTGCAGGGCATCATCGCGGGGGGGTATCAGGCGCTCGTACGGAGCATCGAAGGTGCGGAAGACGACGTGAACGCCGCGGCTGCCGGCGTCGAGCAGGCGGGGGTGGGCCCCAAGGACTTCGTGCTGGGCGTCGCCGCGAGTGGCACGACGCCATTCGTGCGCGCGGCGCTCGGGCGGGCCCAGACCTTCGGCGCGGCCACCGGCCTCCTTTCGTGCACCGACCCGCCGAAAGTGCTGGCCGAGACGTGCGAGGTCCTGATCCTCCCGAAGGTCGGTCCCGAAGTCCTCACGGGCTCCACGCGGATGAAAGCCGGGACGGCGACCAAGCTGGTGCTCAACACCATCACCACGGGTGCCATGATCCGCCTCGGCAAGGTGTACGGCAACCTCATGGTGGACCTGATGGCGAAGAGCGACAAGCTGCGCGATCGCGGCGAGCGGATCGTCATGGAGTGCTGCGCCGTGGACCGGATGCGCGCCCGCGCGGCCATCGACGAAGCGGGAGGGAGCGTCAAGCTCGCGATCGTGATGGTGCGGCTCGGCGTGGGGCGGGAGGACGCGCGGCGCGCCTTGGAGACCGCCGGAGGGCTCGTCCGTCGCGCGATCGGCGATCCCCCGCCCGTGGCTCCGACAGCGCGCGTCGGGTGACCGACACGCTCGCCGTCGGCGTCATGTCGGGGACCTCGCTCGACGGCGTTTCCACCGCCCTGGTGCGATTGAGCGACACGCCGCTCGGCGCCGAGCTCGTGAGATTCCGGCAAGAAGCCTACAGTGCGGCGGAGCGTGGGCAGATCGTGGACGCGATCGCGCGCGGTGGCGCCCGGGACCTGGCGCTGCTGCACGTGGCCTTGGGCGAGCGCTTCGCCGGAGCCGTGCTGCAGCTGCTGGCCGAGGGCCGGGTCCCGCCACGGCAGGTGGCGTTCGTTGCCTGCCACGGCCAGACCGTCTGGCATGAGCCGGGCCGGGCGACGCTCCAGCTCGGCGACCCCGCGGTGCTGGCCGAGCGCGTAGGGGTGCGCGTGGTCAGCGATTTCCGGGCGCGCGACGTCGCCGCTGGCGGGCAGGGCGCTCCCCTCGTGCCGCT
>WNGN01020762.1_pt1 | contig 10556 bp, 11 predicted proteins | sample 5400561 | NCBI WGS metagenome assembly WNGN01 (sample SAMN13153379, study PRJNA577476) | soil metagenome | isolation source: 115 cm soil or saprolite under Garry oak tree replicate 2 | place: USA:California | collected 2016-06-15 | reverse complement strand
TAGGCTGAATGCCGTCCATGGCTGTGTGGGTGGTAGTCGTGCGTACGTCGGCGATGCTGCGGATCTGGTTGACAGTATTGTAGACTTCACTCGGCGCACTGCTCTTCAATCGAAGAGCCAGGTCATATCGGCCTGTTACTGGTGCGATCATGTCGATCTGGCTGTTGTTCTTTAGCTCCTCGACCACTTTCTGGACGCGGCCCGGATTGACGGTCGCGAACACGTAGGTCGGGAATTCGGTATTGGTTTGCATGTTGTTACCAATCTGTAACATATGTTACCTGCTTATAAGGTTTGGAATCCGATAGTCTAATATGTTACAACTGAGTAACATTGGTAGGAAGAGAGTAGATGACTGTCGGACTACCCGAGGAAGTCAGCGTCCCGGAAGCGGTACGCCAGATTCTAACTCGAAGCTATCCCGTATACCAGAGCCTCAAGATGAGGGTGGTCAACTTCCACGCGTTGGCAGAACTGATCCAGCCAGAGGTTAAAGAGATGACCCATAGGGACGCCAGCATCAACACGCTCGTTGTAGCGATCAAGAGATTCTCTGACACGCTCGACTCGATGAAGAAGCTGGACGTTGGAAACGTCCTGGGCAATGCTAGGATCTCACTGACAAGTGGTATAGTGGATTTGACGATCAAGGCTCCAAGGGCCGAGTTTTCGAAGATTGTGCGGGACATCAGTGAGATAGGCGCGGAATTGTCCGAGTTTCCACACATCTTCCCTTTAGCGACATCGATCAAGCTAATCATGCCCGACGAGGATTATGAGAAGATCAAGGAGAAGCTGGGACATTTCACCAAGGGCCCGTTGATTCACGCGGCGAAGTTGACGTTACGCATGTCTCCCTCAGCAGAAATGACCTCTGGGATAGCATCGTACCTGACGGAGTTATTGTACCGCAATGGTGTCAACATTTACGATGCCTTCCTTGGGTACGGCGACATTATCATGGTGGTAGATGACCGAGATGGCCCTCAAGCTTACGAGATTCTGCAGAGAGAAGTCAACAAGCAACCACTGAAGGCCTAGGGCCCAGTCTGGCTGATGGCTGAACATTTTTGGACATGCAGTTCTCCCAAGTAACAAATGAGACCTTGACGACACAGTCTTTCTCTGGACTCGAAGTGAGACCACCTCTATACTTCATTCGATTGGGTTGCCCTGTTTGAGCCGTTTCTGAAATTGTGGCAGAATCCTGCCGGGTCGGGCCTTGTAGGCTGGAACGCCAACTCCGACTGCTATCATGGTGCTCATGCCCTCTGCGTGTGGCGAGAAGAACTCTGTCACAGCATCGTCGTAGAATGTTGAGCCTGAAGCTCCTACTCCGAGGGAGTAGGCTGAGAGGTAGATCTTGCCTGCCCGGACTCCTGCTTCAAATTGCGCCGCCCGATAGCCTCTGTCTCCCATACTCTTGAGAACACTGCCAAGGTCGGTCATCAAGAAGAAGACCACGCTGGCGTCGCTGAAGAGGAGTTGTTCGAGGCAGAGGTACCCTGATGCATGCCTCGATTTTCCCTCCTTCAGGTGTTCAAGGGAGTTGCTGCCTCTGTCGTAATGGTATGAGCCTGGGGGGAGCCCGGTGACGTCGTTCGCTATGAAATAGAACTCGATCAGACTCTCACCATTGGGGAGAAAGTCTAGAGGAACATGCACCGCTGAACAGTCTATGATTGTCGAGAGAGTTTCGAAGGAAATAGGCTGTTGGGCGAACCTACGGGTTGATCCTCTAAGGAGGATCACTTCTTTCAAGGATGGAGAGTTTTGAATTGGCTGTCGCAGTGGAGACTTTCTTTGACTATCATGTGCTTTGGTCCTGACAGGGTTGAGGCTGTGGCGCCATTTTTCGACTTCGGTCTGGGCGTCGAGTTGCGACGCTCTGTTCGTCTTCCATATGATCGGATACTCTACTTCTTTCGAGGAATCTTCAGTTTCGAGATCAAGTTCTGAAATGTCTCTGTCCGTCGAACCAGCGCTCTTCTTTGGGCCGGTGCCGATCGCGGCGAGGGCAACAGTCGCTTCTCTCTCTTGTTTGAGTCCGAGAAGCTTGTCAACCTCTCGATCGACAAAGCTCATCACGAGTCGTGTGGAGAGGCTTTCTGACTGGCAAGTTGCCAGGAGATTGGCTGCTATGACGCCTCCGTCCCAGAACCAGTGACGGTAAGACCTCGCCTCATACTTCCAGGCGTTTCTCCCGACGAAAGATGTGAGAACTATTGTCAGGGGGGAGAACGCAGTCGCATCGCTTGTCGCCGCGGCCAACTCGCGCGTGTAGTCGCCCTCGCGTATTCGGACCAGAGCGAAGCTGAGCGGGTTGAAGTGGTAGACGCCTGCTTCTAGTCCAGGAATTGCGGAGCTGACAACGTAGAGTTCGATCGGGTAGAGGGCGCCAGTAGCGGATGCTGCGCGCATGTAGTGGGTCTCGCCGCCAAACTTCATCCTCCTCGTAAGACCAGCGGAAAAGAAAAGAAGCTCAGCTAGTGTCTGGAGATCCACCGGCTTGTTGCTCTTATGAGGTTCTTGGCCTTTGACCGCTTTGAGAGAGTTCTCTAGTGGATGGCTAAACTCGTACGGGAACGGTTTCACAGGCAGTTTCTTGTAGACTTTGAAGGGGGATGGCTTGTTGTCCCAGTCGAGATAGTGTGGCGACATTCGCAGGCTTAGTTCGGAGTGTTTTGTCGCTTCGTGGTATCTGAGGGCGGAACCTCCGTTTTCCGGGGCCATAGCTCGGACACGCGATCACGATGGTAGTACTTACGCTACTTTCTTGCGGCTCGTTCCCCGCACACGATATAAGGACTGTCTCGCCCACGTACGTTGCGTGATCCGCAATCCTCTCAAGGTATCTCAGTATGAGAGTTCCGAAAACGTCGCATTTCAGGTTCCCTTCATGTAATCTGGGCTGACTTCGGGAGTCCGCGAGGAAAATGTTCGTAGTCGCGGAGATTATCGAGGAGTCGAAGGATGAGCTGATGGTCCAATGCTTGTCGAGTTATGGAGACCTTCCTGCGCCTAAGGTTATTTCGCGTACGAGTCTGATTGCGAAGTTGATGTTGAGGGACGCTGTGGATTCTTTGAAGGGTCGGGATCCGGCTGTGGCGGAGGAGATCGGGCGTCGGGACGAGGAGGTTGACCGGTTCTACCTGTTCATCATCCTGCAGCTAACAATGGCCATTCTAAATCGAAGCCTCATACTGGAGATCGGCCTGGCCGATCCCCGGGACTGTCTCGTCTACCGCATGGTCTCGAAGAGACTAGAGCGGATAGCTGACCACACCACGACCATCGCCAAGATGTCCGGAAGTATTGAAAGTCCACTGCCACCGCGTCTGGTTGATGAGATATTCAAGGCCAGCGACCTTACCATCTCGGTCCTGGAAGATGCGCTCAAGTCCCTTGCCAAGAGCGACGGGACCCTTGCCAACAAGTCAATAGCCCCTGCTGAGAGCGTTGAGAGAGAAGCTGAGAGTGTAATGGACAAACTGTTCAACCTCAAACTCAGCCAGAAATCAATTGTCGCGGTCCGTCTTGCTCTAGAGAGTCTCAAACGGATATCGGAGCATTCCGAAGATGTAGCTGAGATGGCGATAAATCTGACAGCCCGAAGGACCGAACTCTACTGACGCTTCACCCGCTCGTAACCGACATCATCAGGCCCGGCGACAGGCCTGCGAGGGATAACTCACGAGTCAACTATCATCGAGTCTTTGAAGACGTCGTATCGTTCGATATTGAACGAGGTATTGGTCCCGACTTCAAGCCGGTCAGTACTTTTTAACACGACTTGATGATGCTTCTGGCTTAGAGAACAAAAAAGGTAGTAAACATCTCCCACCGTCTCGATAGATTCGACCGTGCACTTGATTGTGCCAGCACCCACCTTGGCCCATTCGGGGTGGAAGCCTACTTCTAGCCAAGCATCGAGGCCCTGGAAAGTGCCGGGCAGGAAGTTCATGGGAAACTCTCCAATGAACTGCCCGACCCACTGGGTCTTCGGCCTCTCGTAGAGGTCACGGAAAGGACCCACCTGTTCGAAAACACCTTGATGTAAGACCCCGACACTGGTCGCAAGGCTTGCAGCTTCCTTCTGATCATGCGTTACGTAGACAAAGGTCTGACCGAGTTCCTGTTGAACCCTCTTGAGTTCTCCCCTCGCGATCAGACGGGTTCGAGCGTCAAGGTTGCTCAGAGGCTCATCTAACAAGAATAGGGCCGGGTCCCGGACCATCGCCCTCGCCAAGGCGACTCGTTGCTTCTGGCCTCCGCTGATTTTTGTCACCGGTTTGTCGATGATGTCATCGATTCGGAGAAGTTTCGCTGCTTCTACGACCTTGTTCACCATGTCGCCGTGAGGTACGCGCCTCATTTTGAGCGGGAAGGCTATGTTTCCTGCAACTGTCATGTTTGGATAGAGGGCGTAGCTCTGGAAGACCATGGGGTCATGTTTGGATAGAGGGCGTAGCTCTGGAAGACCATAGCGATGTTCCGCTTATTCGGAGGAAGCTCAGTCTCGTCTGTGCCGTCAATAAGGATACTTCCGGAATCAGGCGTTTCGATGCCCGCTATGATCCTGAGGAGAGTGGTCTTTCCCTCACCCGAGGGTCCGAGAACGACGAAAAACTCGCCCTTCTCGACCTTAAGCGAAACTTTGTTCAGAACTCTCTTGTTGCCGTAGGACTTCTCGACATCGACGAGTTCGAGCCTTGTCAACCATGCAGTCCGCCTGAGAGATATTCTCCTCTCAAGTATCTCTGCAACATGATAGTGAGAATGACGACTGGCAAGGTGAGGACCAGTGCTAGTGCAGAGGAGGCAAGTATGTTTCCCCTCGTAATGTTTGTGTAAATGACATACGGTAGGGTTGGAGTGATCGGCGAGAGAATCGTGGCAAATGTGAACTCGTCCCACGATAACATCCAAGAGATCAGAAAAGCTGCTGCCACAGCCGACTTGGAAAGCGGTACTAGAAGAGTGTACAGCGTCCGGAGCATTCCAGCACCGTCAACCCTCGCCTGGTTCTCAAGATCCTTTGGAAGGCTTTGAAAGGCTCCGAGTAGAAGAAAGATAGAGAAAGGGAGCGCAATGAGACCCTGGGCGAGGGCCAACCCCAATACTGTGTTGTACAGGTGCAGGTCAATGAAACTGACACTGACCGGGATGGCTATTACTAGCGCTGGTATCATATTCACGAAGAAAAGCAGAGTCGAAATGGTGTTTGCGAGTGTTGAAGTGAGTCTGCTTAGACCGTAAGCGGCTGGTATTCCTAATAGCAGAGCAATTGCTCCAACAAGAGAGGCTGTCAATAGGCTTCTTAACATTGGATCGATGAGGTTTGTGCCTTGTAGCGCTAGGACAAGGTTCTGCAGTGTGAATCCTTGTGGCCATTGGAGCGGCCTCAGAGAGCCTAAAGTATACTGGATGGGAGAGAATGAGATCAGAAAGAGAATGTAGAGCGGGTACAAGAACAGAGCAGACATGAACGTTGCCACAACATACTGCATGGCGCGCGAGAGTAACTGCATTAGGCGGTCCTCCGAAGCTTCAGAGCAACGAGGGCGAAAACAAGTACAATTGCAAGGAGGACTGTGGACGCCGCATAGGAGTAGTAGATGGAACTAGTGCTCGAGTAGAATTCATAGGCCAGGGTCGTAAGGAGGGGAGGATTGTATTCCACGAGGACGAGAGGAATTGCGAAGATGTTGAACTCGCTTATTCCCCTTATCACCAAGGCGATGAGAATGAAGTTCCTTAGGTTGGGGAGGGTTACATATAGGAAGCGTCGGATGGGACCTGCCCCGTCGAGAGCCGCAGCGTTGTAGATTTCTTGGGAGATCCCTGTCATACCTGATGCGAGGATCAGCGCGACGATTGGCGTATTTTTCCAGCTGTCAGATAGGATCAGGACGAGAACCTTAGAATTGTAGCCTGAATACCAGTTGACAGGCGGTAGGCCGAATAGCGCTAGGAAGGAGTTCATGTATCCGCCGAAAGGAGGTGAGACTGGGAAGATGTTTGAGAATACGAAGGCAGCCACTATCGTGGCAACCCCCCAGGGCAGGATGACAATAGTGAGGAAAGCACGCTTTCCTCTGAATTCTCTTGCTAAGAGCCCTGCGATGATGAACGCGAGGAAGAACTGGAATGCCAAAGCTCCGAAGCTAACGATGAGGGTATTCGCAATAGCGTTCGTCAGGTGGAAAAAGATTAGGCCTTGATAGTTGGAGAGGGTGTTTGATGAAAGGGGGGTCTGAAAGCTCTCGTAGATGGCCGTCAGCGTAGGATAGATCGAAAAATAGAGGATGTAGACGATGGCTGGGGAAACCAGTAGGATGGGGCTGTAGCTCTCCTTCCACCTCAGCCGGAGGCTTCTCAAAAGGCTAGGAGACTGAGATTGGCTTGAAAGCGTTCTGTTCGTACTGTTGAGCTGTCTGTGTGCCGTAGTTTGTAACTAGATAGTTGTATAGCTGTTGGTTCTCTGTGTTGAGGATAGTGTGTACTTGGGATGGGGAGGGCTGCGGGCTGGCCTCGACGATCTGCGTCCACGCATCATATATCTGGGCATCCCAAGTGGAGATCCAAGGAGCAGGGTTCCGCAGAAATACTCCCTGGTCGATTGCTGAGAGAAGAGCGTTACCTACTGTCGAGAAGTTTCCAGGAAGATTGTTGTAGGCAGCGGAATTCACGGCAACCCACGCGAGCTTCAGAAGAGTCTGCGTCTGCGCCTGAGAGTCCAGCAGGAACTTCGCAAATTTTTCGACTAGAGGAAGGTTTGTCGCACCTTTCGGTATGACCAGCACATCCCCACCGAGGACGTGGTTGCTGTTAGACGGTCCAGCGGGACCAGGATAGACACCGAGATTCTGGTCGGTCATTTTGTACGTGGCATTGGTCAGCTGGCTGTAAATGTAGGGCCATTGATAGTCAAGCAACTGGTAGCTTCCAGAGTAGAGGCCAGTGTATTCGCCCCAGTAACCGTTGATATAGCCGGGGTTGAAGTATTGGCTGAGGGTCTGCAGGTACTGGAAAGTCGCCACGTCGCCAGTGTCATTAAACATGAATGGGTTACCGCCAAACTGTACCATCCACTGGTAAAGCTCTGTAGCAGCGCTCGCGTCCCGTCCTCCACCTTGGAACATGATCGGCGTGCTGTAACCGGCTGTTTTCAGTTTGGCCGCATCTGCTAAGAGTTGAGTTGTGTTTGCTGGTGGTGAATTGATTCCCGCCTTCGTGAATGCCGTAATGTTGTACCATACTAGAGGAACGTTGGATCGGAAGGGTACGAAATATGTGGCACCTCCATACACCTGTTGCTCATAGGCGATCATTTTCTGGGCGCTGGTTATCAACGACGACGGTTCGATGTCGCTTAGCATCGGAGTAAGGTCTGTGACGGCATTTGCATAGATCACTTCTCCAACGACTAGGTTGTCGATTCCCACGAGTGAGGGTCCGACGCTGTTGCCCTTGACGAGCGCTTCAACAACGCTCGCGGTATCGTCCGGGCCCGATAGATTCACAAGGATGGGCCCGATAGATTCACAAGGATGACGTTCGTCCCGGGGTTTGCGGCCTCGAATTGAGGTACAAGCTGGTGTTGGAAGAAGTCCACCTCTGGGGGCGCGAGGCTCTCGTAGAAGAATATGGTCGAGCCTCGATTCATCGACAGGACATAATAGGTACCTCCACCGGCTGCAGCTCCTACAACTACTATTATGATCAGAATCAGCGCAAGGTGGGCCCTGGCCCAGCTTACTTTTAGGGATGCGGGAGCCCCAGCTGACAAGGGTTGATCCGAGCATAGCGCGTGACGCCTCCAGCGATAAATAGCTACCTGAAGTATTGTATAATTCGATAGAAAAATAGGCCGAGGACTGACTCTAAGATATCCATCCGGCATTGTTGAGCGATTATGTAACACACGGTCGTTTTTCGCAGGTCTAATGGGTGTAACACGTCTGTACAAAAAGTCCCGGAAGAAGCGTTGCATCGGAACAGTATTCTAATAACAACTGTGACGAATACTAAAAGGGGGAAGCTTAGATTCGTGATTCCTCCGATGTAATCCGCTAGAACAAAGGGCAGGACTATTGGACGGATTTCCAGTTCCGGTCGAATCAGCATACAAGCAAATCGGCGCCTACGGCGTCATCGGCAACACTAGGACCGTGGCCCTTGTTGGCTATGATGGATCCATTGATTGGTGCTGTCTGCCGAGGTTCGATTCGCCCAGCCTCTTCGCGGCGATACTGGGCAACAGGTCGGGCGGAAGGTGGCGTCTGGCACCCGTTTCGAAAGGTCATGCCCTCCAGACCTATCTGAAGAACACAAACATTCTCGTGACCGAGTTCAACGTAGACGGTTCCAGAGTAATAGCCACGGATTTCATGCCGTGCTCTAACTCTAGAGATGCATGGTCGGCTCCACCTGAAATACACAGGATTCTGAATTGTGTCGAGGGAAAGGTCAGATTTCGCCTTGACCTTGATCCCCGATTCGACTATGGGCTGGTCCGGCCCGACCTGGCGGTGGATGGGAGGAATGCCTCGTTCAGAAGCCAGCGGGACGAGATGGTGCTAGCATCTACAGTGCGGCTCAAACCTCCCAAGACGGGCCACCTCTCAACCGATTTTCAAATGTCCCGAGGGGATCGAGAGATTTTCGTTTTGAGCTATGGAGAGGCTGAGCCTCGCGATGTGGAGGAGTACAACACTATCGAGCAGTTGCAGGAGACGGAGATTTTCTGGAGGTCTTGGGTTCGAAAATTGCGTTATGAGGGACGTTGGCGGAGAGAGGTGATACGCTCTGCCCTGACCCTGAAGATGCTCGTGTATGCTCCGACGGGGGCCATAGTTGCTGCTCCCACCACGTCGTTGCCTGAGGTCTTTGGGGGGGACATGAACTGGGACTATCGCTATTCTTGGATTAGAGATTCTGCCCATTCGCTCTGGGCGTTTCATCTGCTGGGGGACACTAGCGAGGCGGAGAGGTATCTTCGCTGGCTCATCGAGACCGACCCGGCTCTAGATCTGAATCTTCGGCTCATGTACACCATCCAGGGCCAGCCAGTTTCTCCGGAGAGGGCCGTGTCTTCACTTGAAGGCTATCGAGGTAGCAAGCCAGTAAGAGTTGGTAACGCGGCGGCGCAACAGTTCCAGATGGACGCCTACGGGTACATGTTGGACGCGCTCTATTTTTCGACGAGGCATGGTCTGTCTATCACTCGAGGGATGTACTATCGATTCGTGAAGCCTCTCGCGGATTTCATCGTCGATCACTGGCGCCTTCCAGGAAACGGTATCTGGGAGCTCCGTGGCAAGAAGAGACACTACGTTGAGACGAAGGCTATGTGCTACACGGGTCTTGAGAGGGCTGTGGAGATCGCGAGGGTCTCCAAGCATATGGAGGACGTGCCTGAGTGGCGGAAGGCCATGGATGAGATCAGACGAGAGATCCTGTCAAAGGGATGGTCGGGCAAGAGGAGGGCTTTTCGGATGCATTATGGAACAGACGCGCTGGACTCTGCCAGCCTGCTGATGCCTCTCCTAGGATTCATCACGCCTCGAGACAGACGCATCGTCAGCACGGTGGACGCGGTGATGAAGGAGCTCGCACGGAACTCGTTGCTCTATAGGTACAGGCCTAACGGCCGGTCGAAAAGCCGGGAGGGAGCCTTCATAGTCTGTAGCTTCTGGCTTGTCGCCTGTCTCGCAAGGATGGGCCGGACAGGAAGAGCGCTGAGGATTTTCAAGGATCTGCTGGGCTACGCGAACCACGTGGGACTGTACTCTGAGGAGATTAACCCTGATACTCTGGAGTTCATGGGGAACTTTCCACAGGCCTTCAGCCACATGGGGCTGATCATGGCCGCGTTCGAACTCGACAACGCTCTGGACGGAAAGTAGAATGCGTTTCGTATTGCTGGCACTGACGGTGAGACTGAATAGGAAGAATTGGTAGCTCCAAGAAGAGACGATCAGAATCGTCTATTTTGTCAGAGGGTCATTTCGAGTTCAATCTCGTCTCGGAGGGGGATTCCCTCCTTTCCCAGCAAAGGAATCTCAGGCTTCAACCTCCTGGACCTTTCAAGCGCATTCGAGTAGACGGCGGCTATGTGAAGCCCCCACTTCTGATAGAAGCGGAGTGCACTCAGATTATCGTTTGTGGTTATTAGCCAGAGCCGTCTGCAGCGAGCCTTGACAGCCGCGCCTCTCACCGCGTCGAGCAGTGATGATCCTATTCCTGTTCCTTTCGTGAGACTATTGATGGTGACAACCTCGCATTCCTCCCCCTCTACTCTGTACGTGGCTAGGCCAACTATCTTCTCATCCCGTACGGCAGCGAACCCTTCCAGCTCCGTGGGGCAGAGCAGCCTCCCCTTGCTCACAACCCTGTTGGACCCCCAGTGGTCTTGTATGAAGTTCGTCACCATCGGACTATCCTCTTTGGTCAGTTGTCTAAGGCTAAACTCTCTCAAAGCTGACCCTTCTAGACCAGCAGGGTCCTAATCTGAATCTATTAGAAGATTCTTGGAATCGCTCCCTCGACCG
>WNGN01022834.1_pt1 | contig 10558 bp, 9 predicted proteins | sample 5400561 | NCBI WGS metagenome assembly WNGN01 (sample SAMN13153379, study PRJNA577476) | soil metagenome | isolation source: 115 cm soil or saprolite under Garry oak tree replicate 2 | place: USA:California | collected 2016-06-15 | reverse complement strand
CGTCGGTGCCCTCGAGGAGCGGCGTCGTGATCACGACCTGCGGCTCCTGCCTATAGGCCTCCTGGAGCGTGCGGCCGACCAGCAGATTGAACTTCTGATCCGTGCCGCCGAGCTCGACGTCCGCGCGCATGGCCACCGAGTCGTAGCCCTGCGCGAGCGGGTAGAGAAACTCGTGGATCGAGATCGGCTGGCCGCTCTTGTAGCGCTTGGAGAAGTCGTCGCGCTCGAGCATGCGCGCCACGGTGTAGTGCGCGGCGAGCTTCACCACCTCGGCCGCGGTGAGCGCCGACAGCCAGCGCGAGTTGAAGTCGATGCGGGTGCGCTCGCGATCGAGGATCTTGAACACCTGAGCTTCGTAGGTGCGCGCGTTCGCCTGGATCTCTTCGGGCGTGAGCGGTGGGCGCGTCGTATTGCGCCCGGTGGGATCGCCGATCATCCCGGTGAAGTCCCCGATGAGGAAGGTCACCTCGTGCCCGAACTGCTGGAACTGGCGCATCTTGTTGAGCAGCACGGTGTGCACGAGATGCAGATCCGGCGCGGTCGGGTCGAAGCCCGCCTTCACGCGCAACGCGACGCCGCGCTCGAGCTTCTTGACGAGGTCGCCAATGAGCAACACCTCGCTCGCACCGCGCTCGAGCTCTACCATCTGATCCTTGAAACTCATCTCATTCCAGTGAAACCGGTCGTGCAAAGCGCCCGCGCCCGGCGGTAACGTAACCCGTGAGCCTCATTCGGCATTTAACATATATTGACCCGGGGCCATGGCTCCGGTACGGTTGGTCTGTCCGACCGAACAAGAACCAAGTGTAGTCGATGGCACTCACTTTCCACCGGACTCTGCAGCCACTCTCGCGGCTGCGCCACAAGGTCTCCGCGGCCTTCTGGCTGCAGTCGCTCGCCTGCGCCGTAGTCGCCTGGTCCGTGATGCACGGCGGAATCACGATCGCGCCGCCCGGGGCCCCACCCGACGCGCAGTCGCCGCCCGCCGCATCGGACACCATCGCACGACCGGGCGCCTTTGCACCCGCCGCGCCAGATGGCGCCTCTGCACCGACTGCCGTCGCACCTTCGAGCGCCGCCGCACCTTCGAGCGCCGGCGCGCCGGGCGCGCCAGCCCCGCCGAGCGCCATCGCGGTGCCGGCCGCCACGGGGACCCTCGCAGCGACGCCGGGCGCGCAGCCGCCCGCCGCGGTCGCGCGCAGCGCTGCCGCCCCGGTGCAGCTCTCCGTCGTGCCCGCGCTCGCCGAGGCGCGCCTGGCGCTCTCGACCATCGACGTGACCGTCACCCGTAACGACACGCTCGACCGAATCTTCAGGCGCCTCAAGCTCAACCTCGCGGACCTCGCGACGCTGCGCGCAGTGCCGGGGCTGCACGCGATGCTCGACAGTCTCCGTCCCGGCGAGCGGCTGCGCTTCAAGCACCATGACGGCGAGTTCCTCGGGCTCGAGCGCCGCCTCAACGAGAGCCACACACTCAAGGTGTCGCGCGACCCGACGGGCCTCAAGGCGGACGTGCTGCAGGACACGCTCGAGACGCGCAGCCGCACCGTGCGTGGAGTCATCGATCACTCGCTCTTCGAGGCTGTCGAGGCCGCCGGCGCGCGCGAACAGATCGCAGTCGCGCTGGCGGACATCTTCGGCTGGGACATCGACTTCGCGCTCGACGTGAGGTCCGGGGATGCCTTCGTCGTCACCTGGGATGAGATCTGGCGCGACGGCACCTACCTCAAGGACGGTCCGATCCAGGCGGCCGCGTTCGTCAACCAGGGGCGCGCGTTCCGTGCCGTCCGCTACACCGACCCGCAAGGCGTCGCGCGCTACTACACTCCGGAGGGCACCAGCCTGCAGCGCGAGTTCCTGCGCACGCCCGTGGAATTCACGCGTGTGAGCTCCCGCTTCACCTCGGCCCGCTGGCACCCGCTCCTGCACCGTATCCGCGCCCACCAGGGCGTCGACTACGCCGCGCCCATCGGCACCCCGGTGCGCGCCGCGGGTGAGGGGCGCATCCGCTTCGCCGGACGCCGCGGCGGCTACGGCAACGTGGTCGAGATCGAGCACACCCGCAGCATCGTGACCGTCTACGGACACCTGTCGCGCTTCGCGCACGGTACGCGCGTCAGCGAGCACGTGACGCAGGGAGCGGTCATTGCCTACGTCGGCATGACTGGGCTCGCCACGGGGCCGCACCTGCACTACGAATACCGTGTCAACGGGGTGTTCAGGAATCCCCAGACCGTGATGCTGCCGGGCGCCGGCCCGATCGACGCCCGCTGGCGCGAGGACTTCCGCGCCCGCTCCGCGCCGCTGCTCGCCTCGCTCGACTACCCGCCCGGGGCGATGCTGGTCTCGCGCTGAGGGGACCCCCTCGCGAGCCGCTGGTATGCTTGAGCGCTCGGCCGCCTGCGGCGCGGCTGCCCGGGTGAGCACTCGATGGATTCGCCGGATCTCAAGGCGCCCCAGCACTACATCAATCGCGAGCTGTCGTTTCTCGAGTTCAATCAGCGGGTGCTCGAACAGGCGTTCGATGAGTCGGTGCCGCTGCTCGAGCGGCTCCGGTTCCTCTGCATCGCCTGCAGCAATCTCGATGAGTTCTTCGAGATTCGCGTCGCCGGACTCAAGCAGCTGCAGGAGCTCGGCGGCCAGCTGGCGCCCGATGGGATGTCGATCCCCGAGCAGCTCGCCGCGATCCACGATCGGGCGACGCGTCTGGTGGCCGACCAGTACCGCTGCCTCAACAGCCTCCTGCTGCCGGCGCTCGCCGCAGAAGGCGTGCCCTTGCTCGGGCCCGGCGAATGGACTCCGCGGCAGACGCTCTGGCTCGAGGACTACTTCGAGCGCGAGGTGGAGCCGGTGCTCTCCCCCCTCGGGCTCGATCCCGCGCGGCCCTTCCCACGCATCCAGAACAAGAGCCTGAACTTCATCGTGCGGCTCGAGGGCAAGGATGCGTTCGACCGCGACAGCGAGCTCGCCATCGTGCAGGCGCCGCGGTCGCTCCCGCGCGTGGTGCCGTTGCCCGCAGAGGGCCCGAGCCGCGACTGCGTGCTGCTCTCCTCGATCGTCCAGGCGTTCGTGCACAAGCTGTTCACCGGCATCAAGGTGATCGGCTGCTACCAGTTCCGCGTCACCCGCAACAGCGACCTGTTCGTCGACGAGGAGGAGATCGACGACTTGAGGCGCGCGCTCGAGGGCGAGCTCGTGCACCGCCGCTACGGCGCGGCCGTGCGGCTGGAGACTTCCGGCGACTGTCCCGACGACATGGTGAAGTTCCTGCAGGCGCAATTCGCCTCCAACGGCCTCGACACCTACCCCGTCGAGGGTCCCGTCAACCTCAACCGCCTGTCGGCGGTGTACGAGCTGGTGCAGCGGCCGGACCTCAAGTACCCGATCTTCACGCCCGGGGCGCCGAAGCGCCTCGTGGGCGCCACCGATCTCTTCGCCGTCATCCGTCAGAAGGACGTGCTGCTGCACCACCCATACCAGAGCTTCGTGCCTGTGATGGATTTCCTGCGCCAGGCGGCGGCCGACCCGCAGGTGCTGGCGATCAAGCAGACCCTCTACCGCGCCGGCCACGACTCGCCGCTCGTCGATGCGCTGGTCGCGGCCGCGAATGCCGGCAAGGACGTCACGGTGATCGTCGAGCTGCGCGCGCGCTTCGACGAGGAGGCCAACATCGAGCTGTCCAACCGGCTGCAGGAGGCGGGCGCGCACGTCATGTACGGCGTGGTGGGCTACAAGACCCACGCGAAGCTCACGCTCATCGTGCGCCGCGAGGCCGGCGGCATCCGCCGCTACTGCCACCTCGGCACCGGCAACTACCACCCGCGCACCGCACGCCACTACACCGACTACGGCCTCTTCACCTGCGACGACGAGATCGGCCAGGACGTGCACGAGCTGTTCCTGCAGCTCACGAGCCTCACCCAGACCCCGCAGCTCAAGCGCCTCACGCAGTCCCCGTTCGGCATGCACGAAATGGTGCTCCAGAAGCTCGCGCGCGAGGCGGAGCACGCGCGCGCGGGGCGCCCGGCGCGGGTCATCGCCAAGATGAACGCGCTGGTCGATCCCCAGTCGATCGAGGCGCTGTACCGCGCCTCGCGCGCCGGCGTGAAGATCGAGCTGATCGTGCGCGGGGTGTGCGCGCTGCGCCCGGGCCTGCCCGGCGTATCCTGGATGGAGCGCAACTTCTTCCGCCGCGTGGAGGTGGCCTTCCCGATCCGCCGCCAGGGCCACGCCGAGCGCATCCTGCGCGATCTCGACTGGTGTCTCCGGGACAACTCTCAGGCGTGGGAGCTCAAGCCCGACGGCCGCTACGAGCGTATCAGCCGCGGCCGCGATTCTTCGGTGAATGCGCAGGCCGAGCTCCTCGCCGCGTACGCGGCGGGACCGGTCGCCGCCACCATTCCCGAGATGCCGGTCAGCGAGAGTCAGCTCTGAGCTGCCAGCGGAACCTCGGCACCGCGGCTTCGGAGCCCAGCGAGGCCGCCCGCGAAGACTGCGCCCCCCAGCACATACAGAATCACCGACGGCAGCCAGTTCCACAGGCCACGGTCGACGACGGCCCGGTCCTCCTCGCCAGGCGCGTAGAGCACGGTGACCCCCTGGCCGGCGCGATACATCGGCGGATTCGTCCCGACGGAGTCCCTGAAGGCCGCCTTCCGGCCGTGGCCGTCGGTGTAGGCCACGATCGGATGGTAGGTAACCCCGCCGTGGCTGTCGCTCGAGGAGACGAGGGACGTGACGATACCCGGCGTTCGGACTCCGGTGGATTGAAGGCGCATGAGCAGCCGGCTCTGGTGCACGCCGAGCGCCAGCAAGCCGATGCCGGCCAGCACCAGAAACGGCGCGAGGCGCCTGAGCTGCGCCCGCTGACGGATCTGCTTGTCGCGATATTCCGGGAGCCTCGTGAGCTCTTCCAGTCGCTGGACCGGTTGCGCGTTTCGGGCCTGGGCCCCGGCATCCCTCATTTGCGCGAGCAGCTCGCGCCAGAGCGACCGGGGCAGGGCCTTGTCCTTCGGCGCGATGATGCCGCGCACTTTCTGCAGCGCATGCACGACGGCCAGTGATGCGACCACCCACGTCATCGGTCCGGTGCGCCACGCCGTCACCCCGACCCAGAAGAGCGCAACGCCCGCACCGAGCAGCAGCACGCCGACGACCGTGAAGACGTGGTTGCCGGCCTCCTGAACCTCGTTCGGCTTCTGCGGGATCACCCAGAGCGGCACCGTCGTGCCGGTCTCCTTGCCGCGCACGCTGCTCGATCCTTCCAGCGAGGTTGCCTCGAGGGTCTCGCCCGACGGCGAGACGTAGCGATACACCGAGTTCAGGCAGTCGCCGTTGCGGCGTACTCCGATCACCTCGCCTTGCACACGCACCGCGTGCCTTCGCCAATAAATGGCGTTGCCGACCAGGAGCCCACCCAGGCCCCAGAAGACGAGCGCTCCCACAAAGGTGGCCACCTGGTTCAGAGCGGTGAGGGTGCTGAATACGAGATCAAACATGAGGAGTCGCCTCGGCCGGCCTGCCGGCTCGGGGCACTCTCGCGCCTAAATCGGCGCTAATGCCGCGAACGGCTTCTCATTTGCACCGTCCCGGGGACGCGGGAACGTACGGGGCTCGCTCAGCGCGCGCTGAACACCCGGAGGCGAAAGCCGCTGGCGCGCAGATAATCCACTTCCAGCTGCAGATCCGCCGAGGTGAGCGGGCGGTCATCGAGCCACCCCGCAGGAAAGCGCACTTCGAGCGAGCGCGGAGTGGCCGACAGCTCGATCGGCGGCAGCGCGGTGCTGCTGCGGCCGCGATGCAGCAGCACCGCGAGGCGCAGCAGCACGATCAGGTAAAGCGCGTTGCGATCCCAGGGCGGCACGAGCTCCTCCACCCCCTGGAGGCTGAGCTTGCGCCGGTGCGCTCCCACGAGGCGCGCCAGCAGCCGCTGCTCCTCGCGCGGGAAGCCCGGCATATCGCCGTTCTCGAGGAGGTACGCGCCGTGGCGGTGATAGCCGCTGTGGGAGACGTCGAACCCGATCTCGTGCAGTCGCGCGGCCCACTCGAGCGCCAGGTGCGCCAGCGGCTCATCGAGTCGCCACGCCTCGCGCGTCTGCTCGAGGAAGTTGCGCACGGTCGATTCGACGCGCTCGGCCTGCTCGAGGTCGACGTGATAGCGCTGCTGCATCGCGCGTACCGTGAGCTCGCGCGCATCTTCGCGCTGGTAGCGGCCGAGCATGTCGTACAGCAGGCCTTCGCGCATCGCGCCTTCGGCGATCCGCATGTCCTTGATGTCGAGCACGCTGCACACCTCGGCGAGAATCGCGAGTCCCCCGGGGAACACGGGGCGGCGATCCTCGGTGATCGGCTCGAGCTTGAGCTCGCGCGTGTGGCCGGCATCGATCGAGTACTCGATGGCGCGGTTGATTCCCGCGGGCGTGATGGAGAGCGCCTGAGGATCGAGCGCACGGATCGAGTCGGCGATCGCGCGCACCGTGCCGGAGCTGCCCGCGCAGGCGTCCCAGCCGCGCCGGCGGAATGCCGCCTGCACCGGCTCGAGCTCGAGGCGCGCCGCGAGGCGCGCGCGCTCCATGCGCTTGGCGGAGATCTTGCCGTCGCGGAAGAAGCGCTCGCTCAAGGCGACGCATCCCATCTGCAGGCTCTCCATGTCGAGCGGCGTCAGCCCCTCGCCGATGATGAGCTCGGTGCTGCCCCCGCCGATGTCCACCACCAGGCGCTTTCCCGGCTCGCTAGGCATGGTGTGCGCGACGCCCGAGTAGATGAGCCGCGCCTCCTCCATGCCGGCGATGATCTCGATCGGATGCCCGAGCGCCTCGCGGGCACGCTCGAGGAAGGCCTGCTTGCGGTGCGCGAGGCGCAGCGCGTTCGTCCCCACGACGCGCACGCTGTCGGCGTGCATGTCGCGCAGCCGCTGGCCGAAGCGCTCGAGACAGGCGAGCGCCCGCGCCGCGACTTCCTTATCGATGCGGCCGTTCTCGGCTACCCCGGCCGCGAGCCGCACCATCTCGCGCAGCCGATCGATGATGGTCAGCTGGCCGTGCGAGTGACGGGCCACCACCATGTGAAAGCTGTTGGAACCTAAGTCCACCGCCGCGAGCACCTCGGGGACGGGGCGGAGGGCGGCGCGTACGAAGTTTCGGGCTTCAGCGAGTCTTGCGGTCAGGCCCGAAGCCACGCTTCAAGGCCGCCGCGTCAGGCGGAGAAGGACGACCCGCAGCCACAGGTGGTGGCTGCGTTCGGATTGCGGATCACGAACTGTGCGCCGTCGAGCCCCTCGCGGTAGTCGATCTCGGCGCCGGTGAGGTACTGAACGCTCATGGGGTCGACCAGCAGCTTGACCCCCAGGTTCTCGATGCAGGTATCGCCGTCCTGGATCTGCTCGTCGAACTCGAAGCCGTACTGCAGCCCCGAGCAGCCGCCGCCCTGCACGAATACCCGCAGCATGAGCTTCGGGTTTCCCTCGCCACGGATGAGGTCCCCGACCTTGCGGGCCGCGGCGTCGGTGAAACTGAGCGCAGGAGCCTCCTGCAGTGTCTCGATCGTGCTCATAGTCTCCTTACAGGATGGCAGTCTAGAAGCCGTCCCGGGCGCGGTCAAAGCCGGGGTTCACACCTTGGGCGCCAACCGCACCAGCTTTCCCATGATCTGGGCGCCCAGGGTCATTTCAATGACCCCATAGTACACGTTGCCCTCGACGCGCACGTTCGCCACGTCTACCGGGCCCTCGATGGAGCCGGTCGCGCTCACCGAGAGCGTGGCGTCGGGCGCCTCGACGGCGCGCACCCCGCCGGAGATATGACCGTCGAGGTGCAGCCCGCCCTGGAACTCGATATCGCCGTGCACGCGCGCGGCCTTGCCTATCAGGGTGTCGATGCGCGGCGGTTTGGAATCGCGTGTGAACATCAGTCCTCCGATGGGGCCCTTTGAGCCTCGCGGCGCTCTAAGGAGACGCCTCGACACTCCACACGAAAGTCTGCGACAGCGGCGCCACATCGCGCCGGCCGGAGCTGACTTCGACGTTGAGCCGTTCGGGCTTGAAGGTCGGCGGCACGGTGAGCTGCTGGTCGAAGGTCTCGAGGTAGCGGAAGTTGTAGCGCAGCTCGCGCTGCCGTCCGGCGGTGAGCGCCGCAAGATCGAGGGTGCGTGCGCCCTCGGCCGCCGAGCCGTCGAGGCTCAACTGCACGGTCCCGGTCGCCGGCGCATCTGCGCGCCCCGACCGCACGAGCGACATGTGCACGACATAGGTCCCGGGCGGCTGACCGGAGGTGATGCGCAGCTGCTCGATCTTGACGCCGAGGCTCGCGGCGCCCTGCGCCACGACGCCCCGGTAGAACGCCAGCTCCTGCGACTGGCGCGCCACCTGCGCCTGAAGATCGCCGATGGTGCGCGCCGTCTCCGCCTGCTCGCGCGCGCGGCCGGCGCCGACGGTGTCTGCTTCCGCGAGGCGGGTGCGCAGCTCGCGGTTGGCCCTCTCCAGGTGCTCGATGCGCACCTCGAGCTCGGTGCGCTGCTGCGCCACGGCCTGACGGTCGTAGCCCGCGTTGTAGCGGCCGAGCTCGTACACGACGTAGAGGGCAAACACGCCGAGCAGCACCCCGGCGACGATGAGCGCCGCACGCACTCCGGATCGGGCCGGGCGCACGATGCGTGGCGCTCCGCTCTCCCTGCCGAGCATGCCGGCGAGCCGCCCCAAGTCGCTCCCTCAGTGCGCCGGCGCCGGGGCGGTGCGGTGGCCACGGCGGGCGGTCACCGCCCTCCACCAGGGAGGTAGGGCGGGCGGCCCCTGCGGGAAGGCGAGGGAGCTAAGCTCCTCGAGCGCGCGCGCGTATACGGGCCGCTTGAAGTAGATGACTTCGCGCACCGGCTCCCAGTACGGCGCCCAGCGCCACTGGTCGAATTCCGGCTCGCTGGTGCGGCCGAAATCGAACGTGACGTCGCCCCCTTTCGGGCGCAGCAGGAACCAGCGCTGCTTCTGACCGATGCACACCGGGCGCTGGTTGCGGCGGATGTAGCGCGGCGGCAGGCGGTACCGCAACCACCCGGCCGTCTGGCCGATGAGCTCGAGGCTCGAGCCGGCGACCCCGATCTCCTCATCTAGCTCGCGGTAGAGGGCCTGCTCGGGCGTCTCCCCGACTCTCACCCCGCCCTGCGGGAACTGCCAACCGCGCCCGCCGGTGCGGCGCCCGAGAAAGACCTCGTCGGCGCGCATCAGCACGACGGCCACATTGGTGCGAAAACCATCCGAATCGATGAGGTCGCTCATGGAGGAGGTGAGAGTCTGCCACACCGGAGCGTGCCGCCGTGAGCTTCGCGCCGCGCGGCCGTCCCGGGATGCCAACGCGCCGCGGAAGGGTGGCGTTTTCCAACAAATTCCAGGACGCTAACACCCCCGTGAGTCAGGACCGGTGTGAGGCGCGACGGCAGACCTATGAAGAGCGCTGAACGGGCGTCCCTGCGCAGTCTCCTGGTCCTCGCCGCGCTCGCCGCGGTGGTGTTTCTCGCCGCGCTTCTCATCGGCAGCTCAGGCATCGGCGTGCGCCGGGCGCTCGAGGCGCTCGGCGGCTCGGGAGATGCGGCGACCCGCAGTGTCCTCCTGGGCGTGCGCCTGCCGCGCGTGCTCGCGGCTTTCGGCGTCGGGAGTCTGCTGGCGCTCTCCGGGGTGCTGCTGCAGGCCCTGTTCCGCAATCCCCTCGCCGACCCTTATGTGCTGGGGGTCTCGGGTGGCGCCGCCGTCGGCGCGCTCCTCGCCATGATCGCCGGTGCTGCGGCGCTCCTCGTGCAGTCGGCCGCGGTCGCGGGAGCCCTCGCCGCGGTCGGCACGGTGTACGTGCTCGCGCGCGGCGGCGGCACACCGCGCCTGCTGCTCACCGGCGTGGTGCTCGCCAGCGCCTGCGGTGCGCTGGTGAGCGTGCTGCTCGCGCTCGCGGACACCTCGAGAGTGCGCGGCATGGTGTTCTGGCTCGCGGGGGACCACGAATGGGCGGTGAGCCCCGCCCTCAGCGCCGGCGCCGCGGCTCTCGCCGTGGCGCTTGCGGTCGTCGTCGCCCGTCCCCTCAACGTGCTCGCAGCCGGCGAGCTGCGCGCGCGCACCGTGGGGCTCGCGCTCGAAGCCTGGCGGACGCTGCTGTTCGTCGCCTGCGCGACGCTCACCGCGCTCGCCGTGGTGAGCGCCGGCACCGTCGGCTTCGTGGGACTCATCACCCCGCATGCCGTGCGCCTCACGTTCCGCACCAGCGATCACCGCATCGTTGCGCCCGCCGCGGCGCTGGCCGGCGGGATGCTGCTCGCGGCGGCGGATCTCGTGGCGCGCACCATTGCAAGCCCGCGCCAGCTGCCGGTGGGCGCGATCATGGCGCTGGTGGGAGCCCCGCTCTTCGTGGCGCTGCTGCGGAGCCGCGGCCGATGACGCGAGAGCGAGCTCGCCCCCCGGCCGTGTACGGCGGCCGCGCTGCTGGACTCAAGTCAGCGGCACTCCGATCACTCGCCCGTGGAGCGCGAAGATCAGCACGTAGACCGCAATGGCGATGGCGCCTCGCACGAGGCCGATCTCGCGCAG
>WNGN01010794.1_pt1 | contig 10558 bp, 7 predicted proteins | sample 5400561 | NCBI WGS metagenome assembly WNGN01 (sample SAMN13153379, study PRJNA577476) | soil metagenome | isolation source: 115 cm soil or saprolite under Garry oak tree replicate 2 | place: USA:California | collected 2016-06-15 | reverse complement strand
ACTACCACAATGTGGTACACATGTCTATGTGCGGATATTCCAATTATCCGAATTTAATAGTGACATGGTTGGTGGACAGATCATCCGCCGGAATGTCATTTTCGGCAATGAGGATATAAAGAGGATATAAACGCATCTCGCAACCGGGACTCGAGAGGCTTGAAGAAAGCTCGGACTTCCCCAGCCGTTGTTGCCGTCCGAGTTGCGATACTCGCGATAGCCGTGTTGGAGACTCGCGTTCGAAGGCGGCGGCACCGAAAGGGACGCGCTTGAACCGTCAGTTTTGAAGCCCGGTCCGCAATCGGGCGTGGATGTTGGGAATAGCGAGCAGCGCTTCCGCGAACTTTCCGAGCAGGCTCTCGGCGAATCGCTAATAGTCGTGAATGTCGTTGGAGGCTGACAGGAACACCGGGAGCAAGGCGTGGCATGCTGGCGATCTTCAACTCTTTTCGCGGGTCCTGGGATGAGCCATCTACGTGCGACGCGCAGCTTTGCGGCCAAGCTGCGCCGCATGCGTGAGGCGAATCGTTCTCTGCGGAAACACCGCGCGAATTTCAACTTCGCCGCCGAGCGCTTTCACGTATTCGCGCAGGGTGCTCAGGTGCCAATCCGAGCGGCTTTCCAGTTGCGACACGGCCGTCTGCGTCTTGTGGAGCTTCTCGGCAAGCTCGGTCTGCGTCACTTTCATTTCGGCGCGCAGATCACGGATCTCGATCTCAGCCAGATAGCGGTCGGTCAGCTTGCGTGCTGCCTTCCGCTGCGCAGCGCTCATTGTTTCTTTTTTCAGATCACGCCACTTGTTTCGCATTTAAAGCAACCCCTCTTTCTTCAATTCCATGAGATATTTCGCATACAACCTCTCCGCGAGAGCAATCATCTTGCGGTACCAATCCTTCGCCCCTTTGCGCCGGCCAATCAGCAGGATTCCCGTCTGCCGAGGGTCGAACGCGAACAGGATGACGGTACGGCTTGCCCGCCTGCTGCACTCGCAATTCCTTCATGTTCGGCACCGGTAAGCCTTTCAGCGTGTCCACGTGCGGCCTGCCCAACGCTGGGCCAAGTTCTTCAAGCAAGTCCACACTCGCCGTCACTGAGACCTTTTCGGCATCATCCAAATTGCGAAACCACTCACCGAACTCATCCGTGAATTCGATGTCCCATGCCATACACCTAATATAATGTAGGCCTAATATTGCGTATAATGTTGACCTAATATTGCCTCAAACACGAACATCAAGTCACGTGCATTTGCCAGGCCTTCGTCCCTCACTTGCGCACGATCGTGAGGTAGGCAATGCCGAGCATTGCGACCTTTCCCTTTCTCGCGCTCGCTTTGCTGGGCTGGCATTCAGCACGCCGAGGCTTTTGAGATCACCGAACACGGACATCAACCGAGCGAGGAAGCGATTCGTAAACTCTTCCCATCTTTTCCTGACCGGTGACACTTTCCTTGCGTTTGACTTGCTCCCCAGGCTCTGCTGGACAATGTTCTGTTGAACAGATCTATGGAGAAGAAGTGATGCGGAAGACGCTGTGCGTGACGCCCTTTGTGTGGCTTGCATTTGCGTCGCCCACTTTTGGAGCCCAGGGCAATTCCTCTGTCCCCGAGTTACCGCGGCTGACTCTTAACAATTTTTCTCCGGGCATCCGAGACCAAATTGACGAGGCTCTCACCTACGCTCGCAGCCACTCAGAGGACGCAGGCGCGAGCGGACGGCTCGGCATGGTTCTCCAGACTTACGGGTTGCTCCAAGAAGCGACCTTGTGTTACCGACGCGCCGCGCAACTCGAACCAAACTCTTTTCGATGGACTTACTACCTAGCGGCCGTCGAAGGGGACCAAGGACGCTGCGACACCGCGATATCTACGCTGCGTCTAGCGCTGCATATCAATCCGGACTATCCGCCTGCAAAGTTGCGCCTCGCCAATTGCCTGCTTGCTTCCGCCGACTGGGACGCGAGTGGAAAGCTTTACGCCGAGGTTGTAGAGCAGCACCCCGCTAATGCGGACGCTCAATACGGTTTGGGCCGTATCCGTGCAGCCAGGCGCGACCTATCTGGCGCGGCCGAGGCTTACCGCAAGGCGATTGAGTTGTTTCCGGATTTCGCCGCTGCCCACTATGCTTTGGCGCTGACCTATCGTGCCCTCGGCAAAGCCCAGCAAGCCGAGGAAGAGCTTCGCCTCTATGAGAAAAACAAAACCGGCGTGCCTCCCACAGGTGACCCATTGGTGGCAGAGGTTCGGGCCCTCAATCACAGCGCTACCTACCAGGTGCAGTATGGCGCTGAGCTTGAGAAACAAGGGAAACTAGAGGAATCCCTGGCGGCACACGAGAAGGCGCTCGAAATCGATCCGCAACTGGTCCAGGCGCACATCAATTTGATCGAGTTGTACGGACGGCTGGGCCAATTCGACAAGGCGGAAGGACACTATCTCGCCGCCATTCGCATCGATCCGGGTTCCGCTGAGAGCTACTATAATTACGGAGTGCTTCTCTTGAGCGCCGAGAAATTTCAGTCAGCTGAGGACGCTTTCCGGAAAACCATCGACATCAATCCGTTTTACGCGGGAGCACACAACAACCTTGGATATCTTCTGGAGCGCCGAGGCAATTTCTCAGAAGCAGAAACAGAATACCGCAGAGCCATCGAGAACAAACCCAGCGACCGCCAGGCGCACTTCAATTTGGGCCGCATTTTGGTGAATCAGAAGAAATACCAGGAGGGGATCCAGGAGTTGGAAAGGACGCTTGAGCCGGAGGATGAAAACACGCCGCGATATATCTATGCGCTGGGCGCCGCTTTCGCGCGCGCCGGCGACCGGGAAAACGCTTTGCGCTACATTCGTCAGGCGCGCGATGGCGCAGCAGCGCTTGGTCAATCCGCCCTCCTTACAAGCATCGAGCGCGATCTGCGGACTCTAGAGGCGTCAGGAAAGCCGCAGTGAAGAATCGGGATTCTACGAACAGATTTTCAGCGTCGAGTCAACGATCCTCATTTGGCCGGCGCGACTTTCTTGAGCTTCTACTTTCTGGGTTAGCTGGCGAGCTTGCGAGCCCGGTTTTCGCTCATCCTTCTCCGGTTCCACTCTTTCGGGAGGTGGCCGAGGAAGTGGGGCTGAAGTTCCACCATTTCACCGGAGCGACGGGCGAGTTCTACATGCCGGAAATCATGGGCTCCGGCGTGGCCCTGTTCGACTACGACAACGACGGTGACCTGGATGTGTACCTGATTCAGGGCGCTACATTTGATCCTGCTCAGGACCCTCGTCACGCCAAGTTTCCCCCTCCAGCGGGTTGGAAGCCCGCCAACCGCTTGTTTCGCAATCTTCTAAGCGAAACCGGGAAGCTCAAGTTCGTGGACGTCACGGAGCAAGCTGGAGTTGGGCACGTGGGCTACGGAATGGGAGTCGCGGTGGGCGACTACGATAATGACGGCTTCCAAGATCTTTACGTCACCAACTTCGGACGCAACGTGCTTTACCACAACAATGGCGATGGCACGTTCACCGACGTGACGGCAAAGGCTGGTGTGGATGACCCACGGTGGAGCACCAGTGCGGCTTGGGTTGATTATGACCGCGACGGGCGCCTTGACCTATTTGTCGCAAACTATTTGGATTTTACAGTGAAGGGAAACAAGCACTGTTTTGCGCCCACCGGTGATCGGGATTATTGCACGCCGAAGATGTACCAGCCGATACCGGCGCGCCTGTTTCACAACCGCGGCGATGGCACGTTTGAAGATGTGACGGAAGCTGCGGGAATCGGAGCCGCGATCGGGCCCGGTCTGGGCGTCGTTTGCGCGGATTTCAACGGCGACGGGTGGCCGGACGTTTACGTCGCCAATGATGGCTCCGCCGCTCACCTTTGGATCAACCAGCGAAACGGCACATTCAAAGAAGAGAGCCTGTTGGCGGGGGCTGCCTATAGCGTTGACGGCCTACCGCAGGCGGGCATGGGTGTGACCGTCGGTGATTTTGACGGTGACGGCGATGAGGATATCTTCAAAACCAATTTGACCAACGAAGGCGCGAACCTGTATGTCAACGATGGGCGTGGGAACTTCTATGACGCGTCAGCGGAATTCGGCCTGTTGCTGCCGACTTTTCCTTACACGGGCTTTGGCACCGAATGGTTTGACTACGACAATGACGGCCGGGTTGACCTGTTCATTGCCAACGGCGCCGTGAACCGAATGGAGTCATTACGAGGAAGCCCCTACCCGTTTGGTCAGCCGAATCAGTTATTTCACAACGAAGGCCAGGGAAAGAAATTCCGTGAAATGAGCGCAATCGCTGGACCCGCCTTTGCCACGTCAGAGGTAAGTCGCGGTGCGGCATTTGGCGACATCGATAACGATGGTGCCATAGACATTGTGGTCACAAATAACAACGGTGCAGTACGGCTCTTGCTGAACCAGAGCCGTTTCTTGAACCGCAACCACTGGCTCTTGCTTCGATTGGAGGCCGTCCACGGAAATCGCTTCGGAGTTGGGGCTAAAGTGGAAGTCCGGCAGCGGGGGCGAAAACTTTTGCGCCGTGCCCATGCGGACTCGAGCTATTTGAGCGCGAACGACATCCGAGTTCATTTTGGATTGGGAGAAGATGCGAAGATTGAAGAGATAACAGTGCATTGGCCAAGCGGGGAGTGCGAAGCGTGGGACAGAATCCAGGCGGACCGCATCGTCACAATTCGTCAGGGAAGTGGCCGCCGTCTCCCAGGTCAGGGCTAAGGTTCAGGGCGTAGCTTCGAAGACTCTCGCACCTGCTTCGTTGAGTTCAAGCAAAACTTGTTTGCGTCCTCTCGAGTTGTTCCTCCGCCCGGCTTCGACGAGCCTTTCCTCTTTGAGCAAGTCCCGCACCAAGCCGGAGATTGCACTGCGCTGAAAATGCGTGAGTTCGCGGATCTCCACTTGCGAAAGAGGGCCTAGCTTTCGAAGCAGAGCCTCAATGACCAGCAGATCCCGTTCGCGCTACGATTTGCAAAGCTTCATGCGGTCCATTCCGAATCTCCCGGTTCTGGGGACAGCGACAACATTCCGAAACTAGAAGTAATTCCGGCTTCCTGCGGAGATTGTGCACCAATTAATTCGAAAAAGTAAAACAATTCGCTTGACAAGCGTTTTTTGCGTTGCTACTTTGCCCCTCAACTTGTCGAGGAACCAGGTGCCTCCTTCCCGGAGAATTCAGGGTTAAGCGCTGGGTTCGGGCTGCCATGCGCGCCGCATGGGCGCAGATGGAGGTTTGGGGTGATGCTGAGAAACAGATGGACGGTTGTTTTCCTTTCAGTATTTGTCCTGGGTTTCGCCCTGCTGGGATTCGTCGAGCGCACCGACGCACAGGTCTTGTTCGGGTCGGTGAGCGGAACGATCACAGACCCGAGCGGCGCGGGCATGCCAAAAGCGCATGTGACGCTCATCAATAAGGCGACAAGCGTTCAAAAAGAAGCGGACACGGACGAAAGCGGCCATTACACTATCACAGACGTCCCCCCCGGCAATTATGACCTGAAGGTTACCGCCAGCGGATTTAAACCCCTCACGCAAACGAATTTGACCGTGACTGCCAACACAGTTATGAATGGAGACGCCAAACTGCAGGTTGGAGCTATATCCGAGCAGGTCACGGTGGAGGCTTCCACGGTAACGCTGCAGACCGAGAAGACCGATGTGCACACGGAATTGACGTCAAAGGCCATTCTGGACATGCCGCTGAACCAGTACCGGAATTATCAGACGCTGATTAATCTCGTGCCTGGAGCGACGCCAGGGGTTTTCCAGAATGCGATTGCGGACACGCCAGAACGCGCTTTGAGCACGAACATCAACGGCACCAATCGCAACAACAACAATACTCGCGTCGACGGGGCCACCGATGTGTTCGTTTGGCTGCCGCACCACACCGTCTATGTTCCGCCGGCCGAAACCATTCAGGAAGTCAACATCTCCACGAATAACTTCGACCCAGAGCAGGGGATGACCGGCGGAGCAGCCATTACTGTTATCACAAGGTCCGGAACGAATCAGTTTCACGGCGTTCTCTTTGAGTACCACGAAGATCAGGCTCTTCGTGCCAGGCAGTTCTTTGAGACGGCAGCTAGTAGCCCACGCAAGGGCAAGAGCATCCTTAACGACTTGGGCGGTACATTCGGCGGCCCCGTCAAGAAGGACAAACTCTTTAGCGGCACCTCGACCAAGATCTATGATCCGGCAACCGGGGGCGGCAACCCCGCCACTCGTACCCAATTTGTTGCCTCATCGAATCCAAGCAGCCCGGCTTTCAATTCGGCCTGCACGAACGCACTAGGCTGTCCCAACATGATCCCTGCGGCCCGCCTCAGCGCCATATCTCAGCAGATCTTGGCCCTAGTTCCGCCACCAAACTTGCCCGGCGACACGGCGAACTATTTTAAGTCCGCTACGCAGCGGCTGACCCGCAACAATTTTGATGGCAAGGTGGACTGGAATCGAACTTCCAGCCATATCATTTTTGTCAAGTACAGCGCCATGAAATCGGTCTTCCATGGTGAGCCCAATCTGGGCAAAGCCATTGGAGACTGTGCCTGTGACGGTGGCCTCGGTGACTTCCATTCTCTCGTGCAGCTTGTCACTGTTGGCCATACGTTGACGCTTTCTCCGACATTGGTTGTCGACGGAAATGTGGGCTTTACTCGAATGAGCGAATACGGGAAAACCCCGGACTTCGGCACGAACATCGGGTCGGACGTACTAGGAATTCCGGGTACGAACGGCCCGGACCTCCGCAGCAGCGGCTTTCCTCTATTCGCTATCTCGGGCTATGCCAATATTGGCAATCCCGAGGGCTGGAATCCTGCTTTCCGGAACGACTGGAGCTTCACCAGCAACCACAATGTCCGCTGGTCTCACGGCAAGCACCAAGTCAGTGCCGGAACCGACATTGTTCACCATCACCTGAACCACTGGCAGCCGGAACTCGGTGCCGGACCGCGCGGAGAATTTGACTTTGGCGGCGGTGCAACGGCTTTGAGCGGAGGGGCTGCTCCTGACCGGTTCAATGCACTGGCTGAGTTTGAGCTCGGTCTCTTCGGCGAACTCAATAGCCAGGCCGGAGCAAATATCGGCGCTGGAAGGAGCGATCAGTTTATCAAAGCTACGGCCCGCGAGTGGCAGTTCGGCTGGTTTGTTGGGGACCGCTACCGGGTTACCAACAAGCTTACTCTCAACTTGGGCTTGCGTTACGAATATTACCCGCTGATGACCCGCAACGGCGCTTTCCAATTTGACCGCTACGACTTCACCACGAACCAAGTCCTGCTTGGTGGTATCGGCGGCAATCCCGAGCACCTTGGTGTCACTACCAGCAAGAAACTCTTTGCCCCGCGTGTCGGTGTAGCCTATCGGCTTAATGAAGATACCGTAATCCGGTCTGGCTTCGGCATCACCGTTGATCCCCTGCCCTTGGCGAGACCCCTACGCGGATTCTATCCACTTACCGTCGGGGCCGCGTTTGCCGGACCGGATGGCTTTACCCCATACGGTTCCCTTTCCACAGGAATACCCATCATTTGCTGCAGCAACATCGATATCAGTAGTGGGACCATCACGCTTCCCACCGCAGCTCTGGAACGTTCAACCGGTGCCGGCCTTTTGAAGCGCGGCTATATCGAGTCGTGGAACCTCGTCGTCGAGCGTAAGCTGCCCGGTCAATTCTTGGCATCTGTGGGATACGTAGGTACCCAGACTGTGCACCAGTTCGGCGACCTTAACGTTAACGCCTCTCTACCGGGTATGGGCCAGGCCGGCCAACCCCTCAACGTTCTCTTTGGGCGCACCACGGAAACCGATCTCTGGCAGGGCTTTCTCAGCGCCAATTACCACTCGCTTCAGGTTTCCGTCAACCGCCAGTTCACGAACGGGCTGATGGTCAAGGGAGCTTACACATACTCCAGGGCCATAGATTTCACCGATGATGATGGTTGGGCCGCGCTGGTCTGGAACGACCCAAATGTCATTCGCCGCAACCGTGCCCCGGCAGGTTTCAACACACCACATATTTTCCAACTCGCTTATGTTTACGAATTGCCCGTCGGGAAAGGTAAGCGATGGGCCGGCAGTGGCGGCGTGACTACGAAAATTCTCAGTGATTGGCAGGTCAGCGGCATCTTCGCCGCCATTCACGGCCAGCCTTTTTCGTTGACTGCCTCAGCTGCCTCGCTGAACGCCGCGTTCCAACGTCAGACTCCTGATCAGGTCGGGCCCGTCCAAAAATTGGGTGGCGTCGGCACAGGTCATCCGTTCTATGACCCCACTGCGTTTGCGCCAGTGTCTGCGTCTGCTGTCTATGGCAATGTCGGTCGCAACACATTATATGGGCCAGGCTCGGTGAACATGGACTTCAGCCTGTTCCGGACCTTCAATCTCACCGAGCGGTTTAACCTGCAGTTCCGCACAGATGCGGCCAATCTGTTCAATGCCCCTCATTTCAATAATCCGACTGGATCCCGCAGCAGCGGGAATTTCTTGGTAATCACCAGTGCCAAAAACGACGAGCGGCAATTCCGGTTCGGCTTGCGCTTAGCGTTCTAATTTAGAGGAATTTCAGCCTGGGGCACGTTACGGCGTGCCCCGGCTTATATCTCGCTTCTCCAGCCCGCAGCATGGTTAGGTTTTTCTTCCGTTCCAGTGCGCGCTAAAATCCACGGTCAAGCAGAAGCGGAGGATTTGTCGTGAAAAGATCTGGTGGGATACTCGCCTTGGCGCTTTTCCTAGGGGTGGGCGCGTGGGCTCAGGATCAAAAGGAAAGCGGCTGGGTTCCTCTCTTTAATGGGAAAGATTTGACAGGATGGAAGAAAAATGGCGACGAGAAGTGGATCGTGGAACAGGGGACTGTCCTTTGCGAAAGCACAGCCAACAAGTACGGATACCTGACGACGGAAACGACGTACCGGGATTTTAATCTGCGACTCAAGTTCAAGGGTGAGGCGGCGGGCAACAGCGGGGTATTTTTTCACGCCCAAATTACCGGTATTGACCCGCAGCATGGCCCGGACATTGAAGGGATGCAGGTGGAGGTCGATCCAAACATAGGGAAGCATACGGGCGGTCTGTACGAGAGCGGCGGGCGCGGCTGGGTGGCGCAGCCAACCGCAGAGGGTGAACAGGCACTCGAGCCCGGTGCGTGGAATGAGCTGGAAGTGTCTGTGCACGGTGCGCACATCGTGACGCAGCTCAATGGCACAAAGATTGTGGATTTTACGGACCCTACGCCGAAATTCACCGATGGCGTAATCGGTTTGCAGATTCACACGGGCGGTGGTGTAAAGGTGCGATGGAAGGACATTTACCTTAAGCAGGATTAGGAAGCAGTGTTTTCTTTTGGATGAGCGGCGCGGAGCGCCACCTCGACGGGTAACCATGAACAGACAGAATCGTCGCTCTTTTCTGCAAACTTCTGCAGCGGCAGCTTTGGCTGCGCCCTTCAGCGCAGCTGTTGCCGCGAAAAATGGTCCGGTTGTTGCCGGTGCCCCACGAATAGACCCCCTTGGTCCCACGCAAAGTGCGCCAACTGTAGCCGCCAACGAAGGCAAGAAACCGTTGCGCCTCGGCTTGATCATCGGCATCGGCAAGGATCCCGATGCGGCCATGGCCAAAGTCCGCGACCTTGGCTTGCCCTCAAGCCAGATCTTTGTGGACGAATTTGAGATGGATCTCGTCGCGCGACTGCGTCAGGCGCTGGAAAAGCATCAAATTGAGGCCACCTCTCTGGTCGTGGGGGGACCAGGAAAAGAAGTTTGGGACTTTTATCAAGGGCCGCTCACGATTGGCCTCGTTCCCCGCGAGACACGCGCCGCGCGAATCGCCCACATCAAAAAGGCCTCAGATTTTGCCAAACAATGTGGCATCCAGGCCGTGCAGACGCATTGCGGATTCATACCGGAGAATCCCAATGATCCGGTCTACAAGGAAACGATCGCAGCGTTGCGAGAGGTGGTTGGCTATTGCAGAAACAATGGGCAGAACTTCCGCTACGAGACCGGCCAGGAGACCGGCCAGGAGACACCCATCACGTCGTGCGCGATTCAGGACGTAGGGCTCGACAATCAGGGCGTGAACTTCGATCTCGCGAACCTGATTCTCTACGGCAAGGAAATCCCGTCGACGCCATTGAACTCCTCGGCTCGTATGTCCAGGGAATCCACGCGAAGGATGGGATGTGGCCGGCGAACCCGAGGGAACTTGGCAAGGAGGTCCCCATCGGCAAGGGCAAAGTGGATTTTCCGCGAATTATCGAACGGCTGAGGCAGCTCAACTATCGCGGCGCGGTCACCATTGAGCGGGAGATTTCCGGACCGCAGCAAGTGGCGGACGTTCGCGATGCGAAGACGACATACTTGGAAAACCTGATCGGGTAGTACCGGGCGACGGGAGGAAACATGACAGGCGAAGCGAAGCGACCAAACTTCTCGAGTGAACTGGACCGCCGGAAATTCATCGGCGTGGCGGCGGCGACGGCAGGCGCAATACTCATCAGACCGAAGTTGGTACGCGGCACGGCTGCAAATTCCGCCATCCGCGT
>WNGN01009694.1_pt1 | contig 10561 bp, 13 predicted proteins | sample 5400561 | NCBI WGS metagenome assembly WNGN01 (sample SAMN13153379, study PRJNA577476) | soil metagenome | isolation source: 115 cm soil or saprolite under Garry oak tree replicate 2 | place: USA:California | collected 2016-06-15 | reverse complement strand
ACGACCCGGTCGAACTGCTCCCATACTTCCGCGACCCCGCGGGCCACGTCATACCCCGCCGCGTGCAGGTGTGCCGTGTCGAGACAGAACCCCACACGGGCGCGGGCTGTCTCGGGGAGCGCGTCCCGCAGGGCGCGGAGCTCCTCGAACGTCGCGCCGAGCGCCGTCCCCGCGCCCGCCGTCCCCTCGATCAGCACGCCCACGTCTCCCGGCACCGCCGCCAGACACTCCGCGTACCCGCGCGCGTTGCGCTCGAGTCCTGCGTCCCGCTCGTCCATGTAGTTCCCGGGGTGCGACACCACCCACTGAATCCCCAACGCGCCGCAGCGCGTCAACTCGGCCGTAAACGACCGGATGCTCTTCGTGCGCAGCGCGTCATCCGGCGACGCGAGGTTGATCAGGTAGCTGTCGTGCGCGACCACCGCGCGGATGCCGTGTCGCGCCGACTCCACCCGGAACCGATCGACCACAGCGGCGTCGAGCGCCGGCTCGCGCCACTGGTTTGGCGTCTTCGTAAAGATTTGGATAGCGCTTGCGCCGATGGCGGCGCCGCGGCCGGGCGCCTCCGCCACGCCGCCGACCGTCGAAACGTGCGCGCCCAGCAAGCTCACGAGCGGCTCTGTTCCATGAAGGCGAGCCGCGAAATCAGCGGCACGAATCGCACGCCACCCGCGCTTCGCTGCTCGAAGCCCTGCGTCGAACGCTGTATAATGACCAGCTCTTGGGACGCCAGGTCACCGAGCGGGATGACCAGCCGGCCTTGGGGTGCGAGCTGGGCCAGCAGCGGATCGGGCACGCGCGGTGCCGCAGCGGTCACGAGGATCCCGTCGAACGGCGCCTCCTCGGACCACCCGGCCGCGCCGTCACCCAGACGCGTCTGGATGTTCGTCAGCCGCAGGCGTCGGAACCGCTCTTCCGCTTCGACCAGCAGGTCGGGGAGCCGCTCGACCGTGAACACGGTGCCCGCGAGGCGAGCGAGGATCGCGGTCTGGTAGCCCGAGCCGGTGCCGATCTCGAGGATGCGGTCGCGGCGCCGCGGCGCGAGCGAAGCCGTCATGAGGGCGACGATGTAGGGCTGCGAGATCGTCTGTCCGCTGCCGATCGGGAGGGGGGCGTCGTCGTACGCGCTGCGGGCGAGATGCGGCGGCAGGAACCACTCTCGCGGCGTCCACGCCATGGCGGCGAGCACGCGGCGGTCCCGCAGGCCGCGATTCACCACCTGGCTCGCGATCATCCGACAGCGCGGGCGCCGCGTCTGGGGTGCGGGACCGCGTGCTTGCCCTGGCATCGACTGAACTATACCTTGGCCCGGCACATCGCGCGCTAGAGAGAGGGCTTGCCGGACGCCGTGCGGCATCAAATCCTGTTGATCGGCAACGCGGCCGCCCGACCCGAGGGGTTGGAGCGGCTGCTCGTGCGTGGGGGGTTCCAGGTCACCGAGGCCGCCGAGGGGGGACGTCCCCCCGATCTCGTCCTCTATACGGCCGACCCTGGCGCCGCCGGCCTCGCCGACCAGGTTCGGGCGCTCATCATGCGGCCCGGCTTCAGCGGCGCTCCCGTTTTCGTCCTCCTGAGTGATGGCGGTGCCGAGGCGGCAACCGAGGCGCTGCTCGCGGGCGCGCGCGACGTGCTGCTCGCGCCGGTGCACCTGCCGGAGCTGCGGGTGCGGCTCGACGCCCTTCTGCTCGTCCGCGACGAGCTGCGGGAGGCGCGCGAGGCGTTGCGCGCCCGCGATCTCCTGTACGACATCTTCCAGGAAGTGTCGGCCGCCCTCCGCGCCGATGAGATCTTCCAGACGCTGGTGCGGCGGGTGGGGCAGGCGTTCGGCCTGTCGCACTGCTCGTTCGTCCTGACCGCGCCGGGGGACGAAAAGGGCCGCGTGGTCGCCGTGTACGAGAACCCCGCGATCCGCGACCTGCGGGTGGAGCTCGAGCGCTATCCGGAGATCCAGGAGGCGATTCGTACCGAGCGACCCGTCATCATCAACGATGTACACGAACATCCGCTGTTCGCGTCGGTCCGCACGCGCTGGTCACAGCAGCAGATCGAAGTCAACGTGCAGTCGGCCGTCGCGCTGCCCGTATTCGTGCAGGGGCGGGCGGCGGGCGTCTTCTTTCTCCGCACGGAGAAGGGCGATCCGCAGCTGCGGTCCGAGGACGTCGCCTTCGCGAACACGATCGCGCAGGCGGCTGCCCGCGTGCTCGAGAACGAAGAGCGGCGCTCGGCGATCTACCGGCGCCAGATCAGCGCCGGCGCCACGGACGAAATGACGGGGTGTGCCTCGCTCGATGCGCTCGACCGGCGGCTGCGCGACGAATTCGAGCGGGCGCGGCGCTACTCACTCCGCTTCTCGCTCGTCCTCGTGGACATCGACCGCCTGCGCGAGATCAATGAGCGGCTCGGCCAGCCCGCGGGCGACCGCGTGCTCGGCGAGGTGGGCGCCATTTTGCAGCGGGAGATCCGCGCGCCCGACTTCGTGGCGCGCTACGGCGGCGACGAGTTCGCCTGTATCCTGCCCGAGACCGACGCCGCCGGCGGCCGCCAATTCGTCGAGCGGCTGCGGCAGGTTCTGGGGCGTCACACGTTCGCCGACCTGGGGCCGGCGAAGTCCCCCGCGATCTCGGCGGGCGTCGTCGCCTACCCGCACAGCGAAGCGCTGCGGCCGGAGGACCTGTTCACTCTCGTGGAGAGTGCGTTGCAGCGCGCCAAGGGCGCACCCGAGCGCATCGCAGTGGCGGGGCCGACGGGGTAGGGGCACGCAGTGCCGTGCCCTTACATCAATCGAGCGTTTTCTGGAAGCGACGCACGGCGAGCGCGATCAGTCCCACCGCGAACAGCGCCAGCAGCAGCATTTCCGGCCACAGCTCGGTTACGCCTACGCCTTTCAGCAGGATCCCGTCGCGATGACGAACACGAGCGCGATGCCGTAGAGCAGCAGCACGTTGCCCGTGAGCGGCACGTCGAACACGAAGCGGCCGAGCACCAGCACCGCCGTCATCTGCACCATGCCCACCCCGACGTACGGCGCGATCTTGCCGAGCATCAGCTCGGTCTTGGTGATGGGTGTGACGATGAGCTGTTCGAGCGTGCCGCGCTCGCGCTCGCGCACGATCGCCATCGCCGTGACCAGCACCATCGTGATCGTGAGAATCACGCCCACGAGTCCCGGCACGATGTAGTTCGGACTTCTGAGGCCCGGATTGTAGCGCGGGCGGACGCGGGCTTCGAGCGGCAGCTGGGACCGACCCGCGACTGCCGAGAGAATCGCCAAGCTGCGCACCTGGGCCACGCCCGCCGCGGCGGCGAGCGCGGCCGTCGACGACAGCGGGTCCGACGCATCGACGATCACCTGCACCGTCGCGGTCGTGCCGCGCGCCAGGTCGCGCGGGTAGTCCGGCGGCACGACGATTCCCGCCTGCGCGTCGCCGCGCGCGATCGCCGCGTCGAGGGCGCGCCGCTCGTCGACGTGGCCGACGATCCGGAAGCTGCCCGTGTTCTCGAACGCCTGAATGATGTCGCGGCTGGCGGGCGTGCGGGACTCGTCGAGCACCACGGTCGGGATGTGGCGCACGTCCGTCTGAATGGCGAATCCGAACATCAGCAGCTGAATCACGGGGATCCCCACCATGATCCCGAGCGTGAGCCGGTCGCGGCGCATCTGGATGAATTCCTTGCGGAACATCGGCCAGAAGCGCTTCACCGTTCCTTCGCCTCCAACTCGTCCCGCTCCTGGAGGATGACGAACGCGTCTTCGAGACTCTGGCCGCCCACCTGCGCCGCCACCTCGGCGGGTGTGCCGAGGGCGATCAGGTGTCCCTGACTCATCATCGCCACCCGTCCGCACTGCGCCGCTTCGTCCATATAGTGCGTCGTGACGATGACGGTGGTGCCGTGGGCCGCGAGCGTGTGGATCGTGCGCCAGAACGCAGGCGAGCGCGAGCCGCTGCTTCCAGCCGCCCGACAGGGTCCCCGCCAGCTGCGGCAGGCGGCGCTCGAGGCCCAGGAACGCCACCACCTCAGCGATGCGGCCGCTGCGGCCCGCCTCCACCAACCCGTAGATGCCGCCGTAGAAGTCCATGTTCTCGGCGACGGTCAGGTCTTCATACAACCCGAACTTCTGCGACATGTACCCGATCCGCTCCTTGATGCGGTCGGGCGATTCGGTCACCTCGATGCCCGCCACCGTCGCGGTCCCGGCGGACGGGGCGAGCAACCCGCACAACATCCGGATCGTCGTCGTCTTCCCGGAGCCGTTCGGACCCAGGAGCCCGAATACTTCGCCGGTGGCGATTTGGAGACTGAGGTCGCGAACCGCCGTGATCGGTCCGAAGCGCCGCGTCAGGCCGCGGGTCTCGACCGCGAACGGCGTCACGGCAGGAGGGTGATCTCGAGATCGACGGGGAGGCCGGCCTTGAGCCGTCCGCGCGGGTCGTCGACCCGCACTTTGATGGCAAAAACCAAATCGGCACGCTCGCGTTCGGTGAGCGCCGCGCGCGGGGTGAACTCGGCGCGCGGCGAAATCTCCACAACCCGCCCGGTGAAGGCGGAGTCCGGGTAGGCATCAAGATGTACCGCCACCGGCTGGCCCACGGCGACGCGTGCGAGGAACCGCTCTCCCACGTAGGCGCGGATCCACGGCTTGTGTACGACGCCGATCGACACGACCGGCATGCCCACCGTCACGGCTTCTCCCCGGTCGGCGAAGCGCGTCAGCACGATGCCGTCCTCGGGAGCGGTGAGCGTCAACTGGTCGCGGGTGGCTTCGATCGCCGCGAGGCCCGCGCGCGCCGCCTGGGATTCTCGCACGGCGCCGCGCACCGCCTGGAGTCGCGCGGCGGCCGCGGCGGCGGCGCTCTGCAGCGTCTCGAATTGCTGCGGGGCGAGCACGCCGCTCTCGCGCAGCGGCCGCGCGCGCGCCACGTCGCGCGCGGCGCGTTCGCTGTCGGCCTCCGCGGCCTGGACCTCGGCTGTCCGCGCCGTCGCGGCCTCGGCCCGGGCGCGCTGCTGCGCGATCAGCGCTTCGAGCCCTGGCTGCTCGAGCACGGCCACCGTATCGCCCCGGTGAACGGTATCGCCTTCGTCCTTGAGGAGACGGACCAAGCGCCCGGCGGCGAGCGGGGCCAGCCGCAGCTCGCGGATTTCAACGGTGCCGGCAACGCGGAGCGTGCTGGGGTCGCCCTTGCAGGCCGCGAGCGTCAGGCTCACTGCCAGCGCCCCGCTCCCGTGCCACGAACGCATCACGGCCGCGGCCGTGGGGCCGGGCGGCGGAGCCAGTTCGCGGGATCGAGCGCGATGCCGCCCTGACCGCGGATCTCGAAGTGGAGGTGCGGTCCCTCGTCGCTCGACTCGCCTCCCACGTGACCGATCACTTGCCCGCGGACGACGCGATCCCCTTGCCGCACCGTCGCGTCGTTCAGGTAGGCGTAGAAGGTGTAGTAGCCGCCGCCATGATCGACCAGCACCGACGTGAGGTAGAGACCGAGCGGGCCCGCCAGGCTCACGGTCCCCGGCGCCACGACCCGCACCGCCGACCCCACCGGCGCCTTGATACCGATGCCGTGGCGCGGGATGCGCGTGTTGTTCGGTCCCGACGTGGTGCCGAACGGATAGATGACGACACCCCCGCCTTCGACCGGCCAGTCGAGCCCACCCAGGTCGGCCGTCGTGATCGCCCCGGGGCCGGCGGTGGCGCCGCGCGCTTCCGCTTCGCGGCGCGCCCGCTCCAACGCTTCGATGCGGTCGTTCAGCCCGCGCTCGTCACGGTCGAGCTGCGACAATCGTTGCTCGGCTTGGCGGGTGCTGCGCCGCGTCTCGCGCAGGTGGGTCTGTCGTTCGCGCTCGAGGGCCTGGTAGCGGTCCAGCTCGTCGGTGCGCTCGCGCCGCCGCCGCGCCAACGTTTCCCGGGCGTCCACGAGGAGCTGCCGCTGCCGCGCCACGCGGTCGCGCAGCTTGTGCATGTCGTTCGTGAGCAGCCGGTCTTGCCGGCTCACCAGATAGAGGTACTTGTACCGCGACAGCAGGTCGCCGAAGCTCTCGGCGGCGAGCAACACCTGCCAGCCGTACAGCGGACCGCGCTTGTGGATGTCCACGATGCGGCGTTCGAGCACCGCGCGCTTCTCGAGCAGCGCGTCTTGGGCCAGCAGCAAGTCCACCGTGATCTGGTCGATTTGCCCGCCCAGCCCGGCGATCTGTCGGTCCAACTCGTTGACGATGCGATTGGTGCTCTGCTTCTGGCGGTCGATGTTCGACAGCTCGTCGGACAGCGAGTGCGCGGCGGTGCGCAGGCGGGCCAGCTCCTGCTCGACCTCGGAACGCTCGCGGCGGATCCCCTCGAGGCGGCGTTGATTGTCCTGCATCTGCTGCTGGTAGGTGGGGCGCTGCGCGGCAGCCGGTGCCGCCAGCAGCAGGAGCAGCCACACTGCCCGCCTCATACCCGCCTTAAGTGCCGGCCGACACTCGTCGCGCTGCCCAGCAGCCCGATGAGCGCGCCGAACCCGACGATCGCGGCCGCTTGCTCGCGTGTGAAGAACGCCGCCTGGATCAGGTAGCGGTCGATCAGGGCGTACGCCGCGAACGACAGACCGACCGCCACGGCCCCGCCCAGCAAGCCTTTGATGGCGCCCTGCAGCAGGAACGGACGCCGGATGAACCCGTCGGTCGCGCCCACCAGACGCATGATGGCGATCTCGCGACCGCGCTGCAGCACCGCCATCCGGATCGTCGTGCCGATGATGATGATGGCGACCGCCGCGAACGCCGCGCCTACCACGATCCCCACGGCGGCGGCGAGCTGGCGCAGCCGGTCGAGCTTCTCGACCCAGTCGCGTCCGAACCGCACATCGTCCACGAACCCGAAACTGCGGAGACGCTCCGCCACAGCGGCCACGTGGTCCGCGTCGCGGAACGTCGGTTTGAGTTTCACTTCGATCGAGGCGGGCAGGGGATTGCGCTCGAGCTCGCGCAGCACGTCCCGGAACTCGACCAGCTCGGCCCGCGCTCGCTCCAACGCCTCGTCCTCGGACACGTACGTCGCGGCCTGGACCTCGGGGAACGCCTCGATGTCCTTGAGGCCGATCGCGGTCGCCTCGATCGGCGTGCCCGGCAGGATGTAGGCGACGACCTCGACCCGCTCCGCAACGCTGCGAAGTGCGTCCTGGAGGTTCACCGCGACGAGGCCGAACAGCCCCAGCACGAACAGCGAGAACGCGATGGTCGTGACCGACAGCGCCGACAAGAGCGGCGCGCGCTTGAACGCGAGCAGGGCTTCGCGAATGACGAGGTTCATGGCGCCGCCGCCTGGTCCCGCGGCTCGTCCACCGCCGAGTCGTACACCAGCGCGCCTTCCTGCAGCTCGATCACCCGGTACGGCGCCTGGCGCACCAGGTCGAGGTCGTGCGTCGCCATGACCACGGCCGTGCCGCTCGCGTTGATGTCGCGCAGCAGCTGGAATACGCCCCGCGTGGCCCGCTCGTCGAGGTTGCCGGTGGGTTCGTCGGCGAGGAGGACGGTCGGCTCGTTGACCAGGGCGCGCGCGATCGCCACGCGCTGCTGCTCCCCTCCCGACAGCTCGCGCGGGTAGGCCTGCGCCTTGGCGGCGAGCCCGACCTGCGTGAGCACCCGCATCACGCGCGCGGCGATCGTCGAGCGCCGGGCGCCCGTGACCTCGAGGGCGAAGGCGACGTTCTCCTCCGCGGTGCGGTCCTCGAGCAGCCGGAAGTCCTGGAACACGATGCCCAGCCGGCGGCGGAGCTGGGGAACCTCGCGCGGACGCATCTCAGTGACCGAATACCCCGACACGCGCACTTCCCCCGACGTCGGGCGCTCGTCGGCGTAGATGAGCTTCAGGACGGTGGACTTTCCCGCCCCGGAGTGACCGGTCAGGAACGCGAACTCACCCTTCGCGATGTGGAAGGAGACGTCCTTGAGCGCCAGGCCGCCCTTGGGGAAGGCCTTGAAGACGTTCGTGAACTTGATCACTTAGAGACGCGCCAAGGCCTGGGCGAAGTCCGCGATGAGATCATCGGGATCCTCCAGTCCCAGGGAAAATCTCAGAAAGCCGTCCGGAATGCCAGCCTGAGCCCGCTGCGCCAGGGTGAACCCCGCATGAGAGGTGAGGCGGGGTTCGGAGACGAGCGTCTCGGTGCCGCCCAGGCTCGGGGCGTGCGCGGCGATGGTGAGCGCCCGCAGAAACCGTTCGGCAGCGCGCACCCCGCCCTTCAGCTCGAGCCCCAGCATCCCGCCGAACCCGCCTCCCCCGCCCACCAGCACGCGCTGGGCCACTTCGTGGTCGGGGTGCTGCGACAGACCGGGGTAGTGCACCTTCGTGAAGCCGTCCTGGGTGTCGCACCATTGGGCTACCGCGAGACCGACGGCGTTGTGGCGCGCGACGCGCACCGTCAGCGTCTTGAGCCCGCGGTCGATCAGCCAGGCCGCGAACGGGTCCAGCGCCTGCCCCCACACCTGCATGAGCTTGCGGACCTCTTCGACGATCTGCTCGGTCCCCACCACCGCGCCGGCGATCACGTCGGTGTGGCCGTTCAGGTACTTGGTCGCGGAATGGATGACGATGTCCGCGCCGTGCTCGAGTGGCCGGAAGTTCACGGGCGACGCGAACGTCGAGTCCACGATCAGCGCCAGGCCCTCCGCCTTGCACAGCGTGGCGATCGGCTCGAGGTCGATGACCCGCATCAGCGGATTGGTCGGTGTCTCGAGGAAGACGGCCCGCGTCGTCTTCTTCATCGCCTGCTTCCAGGTGCGGGTCTGCGTCGGATTGACGAACGACACGTCGATGCCGAGCCGCCCGAACTCCTGGGTGAACAGGCGGTGGACGCCGCCGTAGATCCATTCACTCGAGAGCAGATGGTCCCCAGGCCGGAGCACGGCGAGGTGGGCGAGGGCGGCGGCGCCCATGCCGCTCGCCACGAACAAGGCCGCCTCGGCGCCTTCCAGCAGCGCCAGTTTGCGACCGATGTCCACCTGGTTGGGGTTGTTGCCGTAGCGACTGTAGAGGACTTCCGCCGTCGAGCCGACGGGGTTGGTGAAGGTGCTGCTCTGATAGAGGGGCGGCGCGACGGCCGTCCAATCGGGCCGCGCCTTGGGGTCGCCGTGGATAGCGTGGGTCGCGAGACCGAGGCGGCGCCGTTTCACGCCCGACCCCCCCTCCTCCGGCTCACGCGGCGGTGAGCGCGATCGCCCCGCCCGGGGTCCGCGCCGCGACCTGCTGTGCCACCAGCTCGTCGAGCAGCGCCGCCGCGGGCTCGCGCGCGCCGATCACGTGGAGCGTGCCGTCCGGCCGCTCGCACACCGCCGCCAAGCCGTGTCCCAGGAGGACGGGCTCGATCGCGTCGCGGTGCCCATCGCTCGTACCGCGCAGCAGCAGCACGCGGACCTTTTCACGCACCAGCTTTGCCACGATCTCATCGGCGCAGGAGTAGTCGAGGCAGCCTACGCCCGTGAAGTCCATCACGGCGATGGTGCCCGCGGGCAGCGCCCGCTCGATGCTCTCCCGCACCGCGCGGCCGGTGGGGCGCGTCACCAGGTCGGCGTAGAACCCCGCCACCGACTGCTGCAACACTTCGTGGACCTTGATGTGTTGAATCACGCGTGCGCGGACCCCTGCTCCGGAATGATGAGAAGCACCTGTGATCCTGGAAACGCCGGTAAGCCGTCTCTGAGCGGGACCTCGTCGTCCCACCGGGGCACGATCGCGATGCGGGCGGTCCCGCTGCGAATGGCGACCTTGCCCTCCCACCGCACCAGGTAGCGCCGGATCCCGGCGAGTCCCTGGCCCCGGCCCGGGTCGCGGAACCGGCTCACCCCTTGGATCAGCGCGGCCTCGAGCGCCGCCGCGTCGCCCCACCGATCGCCAAACCGCTTGGCCTGGCTGGGCTCCAGAGAATGACGAAACCCGACACCCGCGTCTGCGACGGCGATCACCACCACGCGGCGCGCGAGTTTGCGCCGCCAGTTGTACGCCTGCACCGCCACCCACCCACCCGACCCTGCGTGCTCTACAATATTCTGACACGCCTCCGAAAGCGCCATAGCGAATCCCATGGTCGCCTTCGGATCGAGCCCCAACTCCTTCGCCAGGATGGCCGAGGCGCGCTGCTGAATGGTGCTCACGACGGCGTGCACGTCCTCGGCGGCGCGCACAGGCGTCACCGGCAGCAGTACCTCGCTCTCCGTCGCCGGTTTGGTCTTCGGGACCTTGCCATGTACTTCGAACAGCTCCGCGGCCTCGCGAAAGAACCCCGCCCGCGCCCAGTAGCTGACGACTTCGGCGCTGGCGGGAACGGTCAGCAGCGGCCGTTCGCCTGCCCCTCCTCCCGCCCCTCCCTCACGCCGGCCTGCCGCCTCCCCCGCCGCCAGCAGGCCCACCAACCCGTATGGGGAGGCCCATTCCGCGGCGTGGGCGTCGAACAGCAAGCGCTCGCCGTCCGCAGCCGCCTGCGCGTACGCCGCGGCGAACTGGTCGAACGAGCGATCGTCGAACTGGGCCGGTACCTCGACGAGCCGGGTCATACGGCCGACAAGCGGCCGAGCAGGTGATCTCGCAGGC
>WNGN01003594.1_pt1 | contig 10561 bp, 9 predicted proteins | sample 5400561 | NCBI WGS metagenome assembly WNGN01 (sample SAMN13153379, study PRJNA577476) | soil metagenome | isolation source: 115 cm soil or saprolite under Garry oak tree replicate 2 | place: USA:California | collected 2016-06-15 | reverse complement strand
GCGTGCCCTTCACCCGGAGGACCGCCGCGTCGGAGCCGGGAAGGACGAGGGTGTTGATTCCCACCTGCTGGTCGTACTGGCGGAAGACCCACTCCTTGGACCCGATGCTCGGCGACGCGCAGAGGGCGAGGAGCGCCTCGCCGTAGTCGGGGGGCTCGGGCAGCGTGAGTGGGTCGAAGGCGAGCCGCTCGGCGAGCCACCCAGGCGGCGCCGTCGGTTTCGTGTATTTCGGCGCGTCGGCGAGGAGGCTCACCGGGACGTGGGCGACGACCTCGCCGCTGAGCCGCGCCGTGAGCGCGCCACCGGCGGTGACGCGTCCGATCTCCACCGCGTCGAGCTCCCACTTGGCGAAGATCCGCCGGACGTCGTCCTCGCGTCCCCGGCCGGCGACCAGGAGCATGCGCTCCTGCGACTCGGAGAGAAGGATCTCGTACGGGGTCATCCCCACCTCGCGCTGAGGCACTCGCGAGAGCTCGACGTCCATCCCCGTGCCCGCGCGCGCCGGCATCTCGGAGGTGCAGCACGCGAGGCCCGCGGCGCCCATGTCCTGGATCCCGACGACCGCGCCCGCCTTCATCGCTTCCAGGCACGCCTCGAGCAGGAGCTTCTCGGTGAACGGGTCGCCGACCTGCACCGTCGGCCGCCGCTCCGCGGCCGAGTCGTCGAACGACGCCGACGCCATCGTCGCCCCGTGGATCCCGTCGCGCCCGGTCTTGTTGCCGACGTAGAAGACCGGGTTGCCGACGCCCTCGGCGCGTGCCCGGAAGATCTGGTCGGCGCGTACGAGCCCGACACACATGACGTTGACCAGCGGGTTCCCGGCGTACTCGGGCGCGAAGGCGACCTCCCCACCGACCGTGGGGCAGCCGAAGCAGTTGCCGTACCAGCTGATGCCCGACACGACGCCCTCGACGAGGCGGCGCGTCTTCGGGTCGTCGAGCTCGCCGAACCTGAGCGAGTCGAGGAGGGCGATGGGCCGCGCACCCATCGTGAAGATGTCTCTCAGAATGCCACCGACGCCGGTGGCCGCGCCCTGGAACGGCTCGATGAACGAGGGGTGATTGTGGCTCTCGATCTTGAAGACCACGGCCCAGCCGTCACCGATGTCGATCGCACCCGCGTTCTCACCGGGCCCCTGGAGCACGCGCGGCCCCTCGGTGGGAAGCCGGCTCAGGTAGGCGCGCGAGTGCTTGTAGGCGCAGTGCTCAGACCAGAGCGCCGCGAAGAGCCCGAGCTCGGCGTAGGTCGGCTCGCGGCCGAGGCGGCTCGTGATCCGGTCGTATTCTTCGGCGGTGAGGCCCGAGTCCCTCGCGAGGTCGAGCGTGACCTTCGGTGGTGCCTCCGTCAACCCCGGCTACCGCTTGAGGAAGCTGCCATCCTCGACGAGGCTCCCGAGGAGGGACTGGAACAGCAGGAGTCCGTCCGTGCTGCCCATCGCCGCCTCCGCCGCACGCTCGGGGTGCGGCATAAGCCCCAGCACGGTGCCCTCCGGGTTCACGATGCCGGCGATGTTCTCGAGCGATCCGTTCGGGTTCGCCGTCCGTGTCACGCGGCCGTCGGCCTCCGCGTAGCGGAAGACGATCTGCCTCCGCGCCTTGAGCGTCCGGAGCGCCTCGGGGTCGGCGTGGTACTTGCCCTCACCGTGGGAGATCGGCATCGTCAGCACCTGCCCCGGCCTTAGTCCACGGGTGAAGGCCGTCTCGACGTTCTCCACGACCAGGTGCGTAGACTGGCAGCGGTACTGCAGGCATTCGTTGCGCATGAGCGCCCCCTGCAGGAGCCCCGCCTCGCACAGAATCTGGAAGCCGTTGCAGGAGCCGACCACGTGCCCACCGCGAGCGACGAAGTCCCGCAGCGCGTCAACGACCGGCGAGCGCCCCGCGACGGCGCCGGCGCGCAGGTAGTCGCCGTATGAGAAGCCGCCGGGCAGGACGACGCAGTCGAGATCGTCGAGATCGCGCTCCCGGTGCCAGACGTACTTCACCGGTTGGTGGAGCACCTCGGAGATGACGTAGTGGAAGTCGCAGTCGCTCCACGTCCCCGGGAAGACGACCACGCCGAATCTCATGACGCCTTCATCTTACCGGACCGCCCCACGACGGGCAAGGTCATCGGCCATCTCGATCGTGTAATCCTCGAGAACCGGATTCGCCAGGAGCTGCCGGCACATCTCGCCAACGCGCGCGCGGGCGGCGTCCGCCGTCGCGGTGTCGAGCTCGATTTCGATCACTTTGCCGACGCGGAGGTCGCTGACCTCCGTGAACCCCAGGCCTGCGAGTGCCTTCTGGACCGCCGCGCCCTGGACGTCGAGGATCCCGGGCTTCAGCCTGACGAGCACGCGGAACTTCACGCGGAGGTTCCGACGAGGCGACGGTACACCTCCTGGTACGCCTCCTCCACGCCCCCGAGGTCGCGACGGAATCGGTCCTTGTCGAGCTTCTCCCCGGTCTGCCGGTCCCAGAGGCGGCACGTGTCGGGCGAGATCTCGTCGCCGAGGTAGCGCCGCCCACCGGCGCGCCCGAACTCGAGCTTGAAGTCGACGAGGATGAGCCCGCGCTTCCACATGTAAGGCCGGAGAATGCGGTTGATCCTGAGCGCCATCCGCCGCATCCACGTGAGCTCCGCCGGGGTGGCGAGCTTCATCATCCGCACGTGGTCGTCGTTGATCATCGGATCGCCGAGCGGATCGGACTTGTAGTAGAGCTCCACGATCGGCTGCCGCATCGGCGTGCCCTCGTCGAGGCCGGTGCGCTTGGCCAGACTGCCCGCGACCACGTTGCGCACGATCGTCTCGATCTTGATGATGTCGAGCCTCCGGCAGAGCATCTCACGGTCGGAGAGCGCCCCGAGGTAGTGCGTCGGCACCTTTGCGCGCTCGAGGCGCTCGAACATCGCCGCCGACACCCGGTTGTTGACGACGCCCTTGCCGACGATCGTTCCACGCTTGAGCGCGTTGAAGGCCGTGGCATCGTCCTTGAAATACTGGACGATCAGGCGCGGGTCGTTCGTGGCGTACACGATCTTGGCCTTGCCCTCGTAGAGCTTCGCGCGCGTCTCGACGTTCACCGGCGCCCCCCGCGTGTTCACTGGATGAGCCCCACCCGCCGGAAGATGGCGTCCACGTTCCGGAGGTACCACGCCGGATCGAAGCAGGCCTTCAGCTCGTCGCTCCCGATCCGGTCCGTCACCGTTGGGTCGGCCGCGAGCACCTCGAAGAACGGCCGCCGCTCCCGCCAGGCGCGCATGGCGTGGCGCTGGACGATCTCGTAGGCCACCTGGCGGGCGAGTCCCGCCTCGGTGAGCTTGAGCAGCACGCGCTGCGAGTAGACGAGCCCGTGACTCAGCTCGAGGTTCTCGGCCATCCGCGCCGGGTCCACCTCGAGCCCCTCGACGATGAAGGTCGTGAGGTGGAACAGGTAGTCGAGCAGGATCGTCGAGTCGGGCAGGATCACGCGCTCGACCGACGAGTGACTGATGTCGCGCTCGTGCCACAGCGCGACGTTCTCCAGCGCGGCCAGCGCGTTCCCCCGGAGGAGCCGCGCCAGGCCGCAGATCCGCTCCGAGAGCTCGGGGTTTCGCTTGTGGGGCATCGCGCTCGAGCCCTTCTGCCCCTCGCCAAACGGCTCCTGCGCCTCGAGCGTCTCGGTGCGCTGGAGCCCCCGCACCTCGAGCGCGATCTTCTCGAGGGATGCGCCCGCCACGGCGAGCGTCGCGCAGAACTCGGCATGGCGATCCCGCTGGACGATCTGCGTGGACACCGGCGCGGCCCCGAGCCCGAGCTCCCCGCACACCTCCGTCTCGAGGTCGGGCTCGACGTGGGCGAAGTTCCCGACGGCGCCAGAGAGCTTTCCCACCGCGACGGCGGCGCGAGCGCGCCACAGGCGCTCCAGGTTCCGCTGCGCTTCGGTGTACCACACCGCGGCCTTCAGCCCGAAGCTCGTCGGCTCCGCGTGCACACCGTGCGTCCGCCCAACCGTCAGGGTGTCCTTATGGCGGAGCGCCAGCGCGCGGAGCGCGTCCCGGAGGCGCACCTGTCCCGCGATGAGGAGGTCGGCGGCGTCCCGGAGCTGGAGCGCCAGCGCCGTGTCCCAGACGTCGCTCGTCGTGAGGCCGATATGGACGAAGCGAGAGTCCGGACCGAGCTGCTCCTCGAGGCTCGTGAGGAGCGCGATCATCTCGTGTTTGACCCGCTCCTGGATGGCGAGGATCCGCGCGACGTCCACGCGCGCCGTCTGGCGGATGCGCGCCATCGCGTCGGAGGGGATGCGGCCGCGGCGGGTGTAGGCCTCGCACACGGCGAGCTCCACTCGGAGCCACGCCACGTATTTGGACTCCTCGCTCCAGAGGCGGCCCATCTCCGGGCGGGTGTAACGCTCGATCACGCCCTCACCTTAGAGCAAAACACCCCGCAGTGGAAGTGCGAGCCGGAGGACGTCGCGGGGCTGGGGCCCCGCCGTCCGAGGCGAGCGAAACACGAGAATCGTGCGAGCCGGAGGACGTCGCGAGTCGGGGGGGTTGGGGGGCCATGCGGGGCCCCCCAATATCAACGATGCAGTTCGCGCGGGAGGTTGCGGCGATCGAGGGGTCCGAGCGTGGTCAGGACGAGGCGGTCCTCGTCGAGGAGGTCGGTGACGAGCGCCTGCACCTCCTCGTGGCGGACGGCGTCGATCGCCGCGAGCATGGCGTCGATCGTGAGGAACGAGCCCAGGTGCATCTCGTGCTTGGCGAGCCGATTCATCCGGCTCGACGTCGACTCGAGCGACAGCATCAGGCTGCCCTTCAGATGATCCTTGGAGCGTCGGAGCTCCTCCTCCGTCACGCCGCTCTTCTTTATCTCACGGAGCTCCTTGAGGATCGACTTGAGAACCTTGGAGAAGTTCGGCGCGTCGCTCGCGGCATAGATGTAGAGCGTCCCCGTGTCGACGTACGCCTGGACGCCCGAATGGATCGCGTAGACGAGCCCCTGGCGCTCCCGCACCTCCTGGAAGAGGCGCGAGGACATGCTGCCGCCGATCACATCGTTCAAGACGAACAGGGCGTAGCGCTCGGGCGCCGAGTGGTGCAGGCCCGGGAAGCCCATGATGACGTGGACCTGCTCGAGCGGCTTGTGGACGATGTTGACCCCGGCCTTCATGAGCGGGGGCGTGTCCGTGCGCGGTGTCACCGCGCGGGTGAAGCCGTCGAAGCCGCGCCCGAAGAGGTCGACGACCCGGTCGTGGGTGACGTTGCCCGCGACCGCGATCATGATGCGTGGCGGCACGTACTCCTCGCCGAAGTGGGTGAGCACCGCCGCGCGATCGTAACCGTTCACGGCCTCGCGCGTGCCGAGGATCGGGCGTCCGAGCGGATGGCCCTCCCAGAGCTGTGCGGCGAAGAGGTCATGGATCAGGTCGTCGGGCGTGTCCTCCACCATCTTGATCTCCTGGAGCACAACCGACTTTTCGCGCTCGAGCTCCTCGGCGTCGAAGACCGGGTGCAGGAGGATGTCGGTCAGGAGATCGACCGCGAGCGGCAGGTGCTCGTCGAGCACCTGGACATAGAAGCAGGTGTGCTCCTTCGTGGTGAAGGCGTCCATCTGGCCGCCGACCGAGTCCATTGTGCGCGCGATGGCCTCGGCGGTGCGCGTCTCGGTGCCCTTGAAGACGAGGTGCTCGATGAGGTGGGACATGCCGATGCGGCCCTCTGGCTCGTGCCGGGAGCCGGCCTCGACCCACACGCCGACCGCCACGGACCGGACGTGCTCCATCCGCTCCGTGACGACACGGATACCGCTCGGCAGGACGCTCTTCCGGTACCCTTCGCTCACGGGGACCGCCTTTCAGGCGCGCGGAGGATTCGCCGCCTGCGGGTTCTTCAGCTTTTCCTTGTCGGCGAGCGCGGGCTGGTCGCGCAGCGCCATCTTGCGGGAGAGCCGCATCTTGCCGTTGCCGTCGATCTCGATGACCTTCACGAGGACCTCGTCGCCCTCGGTCAGCACGTCCTGGACCGACCGGATGCGGCTTTCGGCAATCTGCGAGATGTGCAGCAACCCCTCGGTGTTGGGGATGACTTCCACGAACGCGCCGAACTCGACGATCTTCTTGACCTTGCCGAGATAGATCCGGTCGAGCTCGACCTCGCGGCAGATGTCCTGGATCATCGCGATGGCCTTCTGCACCGACGCCTGGTCCGACGAGAACACGGTGAACCGGCCGTCGTCCTCGATGTCGATCTTGGTGCCCGTCTGCTCCTGGATCCCCCGCACGACCTTGCCGCCGGGGCCGATGATCTCGCGGATCTTCTCCTGGCGGATCTTGATCGTGACGAACCGGGGCGCGTACGGGCTGAGCTCGGGGCGTGGCTTCTCGATCGCCTCGCGCATCTTGGCGAGCACGATCATCCGCGCTTCGCGCGCCTGCCGGAGCGCCTCGCGCATGATCTCGAGCGAGACCCCCGCGGTCTTGATGTCCATCTGGAGCGCGGTGATCCCCTTCTCCGTCCCGGCCACCTTGAAGTCCATGTCGCCGTAGTGGTCCTCGCTGCCCATGATGTCGGTCAGGATCCCGACTTTGTCGCCTTCCTTGACGAGGCCCATCGCGATGCCGGCGACGTGCGTCTTGATCGGCACGCCCGCATCCATGAGCGCGAGCGAGGCGCCGCACACCGTCGCCATCGAGGAGGACCCGTTCGACTCGAGGATGTCCGACACGATGCGGATCGTGTACGGGAAGTCCTCCTTCGCCGGCAGCATCGCTTCGACCGCACGCTCGGCGAGGGCGCCGTGGCCGATGTCCCGCCGCGAGGGCCCACCGAACCGACGGACTTCACCCACCGAGAACGAGGGGAAGTTGTAGTGGAGCATGAAGTGGCGCCAGGTCTCGCCCTCGAGCGTCTCGATCTTCTGCTCGTCGGACTTGGTGCCGAGCGTGGCGGAGACCAGCGCCTGGGTCTCACCGCGCGTGAAGATCGTCGAGCCGTGGGCCCGTGGCAGGTACGCCATCTCGATCGTGATCGGCCGGACCTCGTTGACCTTCCGGCCATCCACGCGGATGCCCCTTTCGACGATCAGCCGCCGCACCTCCGCGGCCTCGATCGCCTCGAAGGCGGCGCGCGCCTGGCCGCGCTTGGACTCATCGAGGGCCAGCGCCCCCCAGACCTCGTCGAAGACATGGGAGACGGCCTCCGCCCGCGCGTGCTTCTCGGGCGTCGCGAGCGCCGCGGCGAGCTTCGGCACGGTGAGCGTCCGCACGCGCGCCTCGAGCTCCGGGTCCCGCCCGGCGTTCGGGTCGAACGGCCAGCGCGGCTTCCCCGCCCGCGCGGCCAGGTCCACCTGGAGCCGGGCGAGCCGCCGGCACTCGGCGTGGCCGAACGCGATCGCCTGGAGCATGGTCTCCTCGGGCACCTCGCTGGCGCCCGACTCGACCATCAGGACCGCCTCCTCGGTGCCGGCGATGACCAGGTCGAGGCTCGAGACGGCCTGCTGATCCTTCGTCGGGTTCGCCACGAGCTGGCCCGCCACGAGCCCGACTCGGACCGCGCCGACGGGACCGTTGAACGGGATGCCCGAGAGGGTGAGCGCCGTGGAGGCGCCGTTCATCGCCAGGATGTCGGGGTCGTTCTGCGCGTCGGCGGAGATCGCGAGGCAGATGACCTGGACCTCGTTGCGGAAGCCGTCGGGGAAGAGTGGGCGGATGGGCCGGTCGATCAGCCGGCACGTGAGGGTTTCCTTTTTCGACGGTGCGCCTTCCCTCCTAAAATAGCCCCCTGTGATCCGGCCGCCCGCGTACATGCGCTCGCGGTACTCGACCGTCAGCGGAAAGAAGTCCTGGGCTTCCTTCGCGGTCTTCGCGGTCACACAGGTGGCGAGCACCATCGTGCCGCCGTAGCGGACGACGACGGCTCCGTCGGCTTGTTTGGCAACCTTGCCGGTCTCGATGGAGAACGGCCCGCCGTTGATCTCGGTCTGTACAGTATGACTCATCTGGGAGATCGTCCTCGGGCCCCCGGAGTGTTTGCGTCCGAGGACCAATCCATGGTTGTGAGGCCTGCCGTCACCGGCGGATTCCGAGCCTGTCGATGAGGGTGCGGTAGCGCTCGGCGTCCTTGTCCTTGAGGTACTCGAGCAACCCCCGGCGCTTGCCGATCAGCATCAAGAGGCCGCGCCGAGAGTGGTGGTCCTTGGTGTGCTGTTTGAAGTGATCGGTGAGGCCGTTGATCCGTTCCGTCAGGAGCGCGACCTGGACCTCCGGCGACCCGGTGTCGCCCGCGTGGGCGCGGAATTGCTCGATCAAGCTCTTCTTCTTGTCGACGGTCAGCGGCATGGGGGACCTCCCTCAATCGCCACGCCCCGGGGAGCCGCCTCCGTCCAGGACGGGTTCAAAACCCCTTTTTTTGTCAACAGATAGCTGCTACCGTACCACGACGATCCCGGGAAGTAAAGCGCGGGCTTCAGGGGTTCTCCCGGGCGGCGAGGACGTCGAGAGCGATCTGGTTGCGGAGGGCCTCCACGTTCGGGAACTTGCGCTCGTCCCTGAGACGCCGGAGGAACGTGAGCCGAATGCGGCGGCCGTAAAGATCCCCGGAAAAATCGAGGAGATGAGCCTCCACCGCGAGCTCCGTCTCGCCAAAGGTCGGCCGTACGCCGACGTTGATGACCGCCTGGTAGCGTGTGTCCTCCACATCGACCTGACAGGCATAGACCCCGGGGGGCAGAAGGAGCGGACGCGCCGTCTTGACGTTCGCCGTGGGAAAGCCGAGGGTTCGGCCGCGACCCGCCCCACGCACGACCTCGCCCTGGATCGCGTAGGCGCGCCCGAGTAGCCGCGCCGCCTTCGTGAGGTCGCCGCGCTGGAGCGCGCTCCTGATCTCCGATGACGACACGGGAACACCATCGACGGTCGTCGGGGGAACCGTGTGCGCCCTGAACCCGAGCTCGCGCCCGAGCCGCTCGAGGAGCGTGGCATCGCCGCGGGCGCCGCGCCCGAACCGATGATTGAAGCCGACGACGATGTCCCGCGCCTTCAGCGTCCCCACGAGGACGCGGCGGACGAAGTCCTCCGCCTCTACCGCGGCGACGGCGCGGGTGAAGACGACGACCACGGTCGTGTCGATCCCCGTCCCGGCGATCAGCTCGAGCCGCTCCTGGAGGGGCGTAATCGGAACGGGAGAGCGCTCGGGCTGCAGCACCTCGAGCGGGTGCGGATCGAAGGTGCACGCGAGGGCCACGAGGCCGTCCCGCCGCGCCTGAGCCACGGCGGTCCCGAGGATCGCACGATGGCCCAGATGGACGCCGTCGAACGCGCCGAGCGCGACGGCGCTCGAGAGCGCGTCAGGCGGGTAGGATTCGAGTCCCCGGACGATCCGCATGCAGGATTCGGACGGGTTTCACGCGGCGCCCGTCCTCCGTGATCGCGCCGACGCCGATGAGCGTACCGGTGACGTCGTGGACGCAGACGGATGAGCCGCCCTCGCCGCGCGCGGGTGCCCGGACCTCGACCGCCTGGCCGTGCCCGAACGCGACGGCTGCGCGCTCGTCGAGGGTCACCCCTTGCCAGCCCGCCAACGCCGACTCCGGCGGCGTGACGCGAGACCAGAGCACTGCCGGCTCGGCGCTGACGACGTCGGACCAGGGGATCGCGTCGGCGAGGTGGAAGGGGCCGACACGACACCTGACGAGGCACTCGACGGCGCCGCCGTAGCCGAGCGCGGCCCCCAGGTCGGCGGCAAGCACCCGCACGTAAGTGCCCTTGCCGCAGACGACACGGAGGGTGGCCCGAGGCGCGGCGACCTCGTCGACGGTGATCGAATGGACGACGACTTCCCGCGGCTCGCGGTCGACCTCGATCCCCTCGCGCGCCAGCTCGTAGAGGCGCCGCCCCTCGTGGTGGACCGCCGAGTACATGGGCGGGATCTGCTTGATCCGACCGACGAACGGCCGGCTCGCCTCCTCGAGGTCGCGCCGCTCGAGTCGGGAGACCGTGACCTCCGAGAGGACGCGACCCTCGGTGTCGTGAGTGTCCGTCGTGAGCCCGAAGCGGACCGTCGCGACGTACTCCTTGTCTTGGTCCATGAGGTACGGCGTCAGCTTGGTCGCCTCGCCGATCAGGACTGGTAGGACGCCCGTCGCCGCGGGGTCGAGCGTGCCGGCGTGACCGACCCGGCGGACGTGGATCCGCCGACGGACGAGCGCCACGACGTCGAACGACGTCGCCCCCGCCGCCTTGTTGACCGCGAGTACGCCCGAGCCGCCGACCCTGACGCTCACCTCGTCCGGGCCCCGGGCGCGGCGGCCAGCGCGGCCCGGACCGCCGCGAGCACGACCCGCGTCGCCTCGGCCAGCGGCTTCGCGAGCGTGCACCCGGCCGCGTTCGGATGGCCGCCGCCCCCGAACTGCGCGGCGATCCGCTGCACGTCCACGTCGCCTTTGCCGCGGAGACTCACCTTCACCTGGCCAAGGTATTCGCGGAAGAGACACGCGACGCGGACCGTCGCCACCGAGCGCGGATAGTTGACGAGCTCCTCGGACTCGATGACCTTCTCCGGCACGGACCCCGACGGGAGGATCAGCCACGCAACCCGCCCG
>WNGN01008478.1_pt1 | contig 10562 bp, 11 predicted proteins | sample 5400561 | NCBI WGS metagenome assembly WNGN01 (sample SAMN13153379, study PRJNA577476) | soil metagenome | isolation source: 115 cm soil or saprolite under Garry oak tree replicate 2 | place: USA:California | collected 2016-06-15 | reverse complement strand
CGGTTGCAATCCAGGCCCCTGCGGGGGCTGTGACGCCAACACCTACACCAACGCCTACTGCGACTGCTACCGCGAGTGCGACTGCTACCGCGACTGCGACGTCGACGCCTACTGCTACACCTACCGCTACCTTGACTCCACGACCTACCCCGACTCCGAGAGGTACCCCGCCGCCGCGGCCTCGCCCGACGGCGCCTCCTCGGCCGTAAGATCGTGCTCACTGATCAGTGAGTTGTGATTCTGTGAAGGAGCCATTGGCGCGAGATGGCGAAATCCGAATGACGAAGCTCGAAGGAATCAGGAATGATCAAACTATGAACGGTCGCGACGGTTCTTCTCCCTTATTCGGGCCTCGTGCTTCATTCGTCATCCGTCATTTGTCATCCGTCATTTGCTGGAGTGTGCTTCTGATGATGATCTTCCAAATGTATTGCAACCCACTGGCTCAAGCACAATCTCTAACCATGGTCGGCAGGTGGAACATCGAGATTACTTTCGCGAACGAGGAACACCGCTCATTGCGCTTTGACGCCCAAGATGGCGGGAAAGGTACTTTGCTGCTGGTGGATCCCAAGTCGAGGGCTTGGGGATCGGCCGCCCCTTCGGAAGCAAAGTGGACGCGTAGCGATGACAACTCCGTGACGTTCTCGGGCGCGGTGGAATTTATGCTCGGCAACGTCGGCCGGGACGCGGGAACATTGGTGTTCAACGGAAAGTTCGAAACATCGGAGCTGATCAGGGGCGAGGTGGAATTCTCCCCGCTCGTCGGCGAGAGACCGTCAAAGCACGGCACGTTCAAAGCAGTCCGCGCGCACTAAGAACTAACAGAAGGAAACGAAGATAAGCGAAGGGTCTTAAATCGCAGCCTTTGTTTCCTTTGTTGCCTTCTGTAAAATCTTTTTGCGACTCGCTTTTTTCGCGGCCTTCTGTAAAGGCTTTCCGTGATAAGGCTTTCCGTGATGCGTGGAATCCCGTCGGAGAGATCGTCGAATGTTACGTTTGATCCAACGCCCCTACCGGGGCTTGGAATTTTCTTACCTGATGACCGGTGGTTTGCACCACCGGCTAATATTCAACATCCCTTGGGGATTGGCTTCTGACGTGACGAAATAGTAACAGAACCGTTACCAAAGAGGGAAAACTGACGTCTCAATAATCCACGTCATCCGCGTAAACTGTAGAGCCAGCCGTGTCGGCTGCAATCCCTCAATGTCTTCGCAGGCGACCCGCCTTCGCCAAGCTTCGGCGCGGCAAGCACGTCCGCCAGCCGGCCGGACTCGTCCGTGGCGAGCCTGCCACTACAGCGCCGCCGTTCAGATCAAAAAAACGAAAAAAAGCTTGCCATTCATTCACGCACCCAATAAACCTAGCGAATCAAGAAAAGAAAAACGTGTTGACGCGCTTCCCGCGTTTTAGCTAGAAACGACGTTTCACACTCAAAATCCATCCACATCAATAGCCAACTCCATGAAAAAGAAATCCGCTTCACAATCAGCCTTCTTTAATCTTCGTGTCTTAATCGGTCTCTGCATAGTGTTGGCCGGCGTCTTTCTGGCGCTGGCAGGCCTTGGCACGTTCTCCGCGATTACCGCCAGCTCCGCGCAAGCGCAGCAAAGGCACAAAATGATCGACATCCAAGGCCTCCCTCCTGGATTCGACTGTTCCCGCATTCAACAGCTAGGCATCGACAGGCAAGAGAACCTGCGGGCTGGACTCATCATGGTCGCTTGCGGCGAGGCAGAGGGAGGTTCAGCTTCCCCTGGCAGCGCTTTCTCCAAGCGTATCAAAAACCTGTTGCCCACGCCCCTGGCGTATGGCACCGCGGACGTGGACGTGATCAACCCCCAAACCGACACGGGCACACACATTACCCAGTCGGAAACGTACACTACGGTTAACCCGGATAACCCCAACCAGATCTTCGTCACCTACAACGATTCCCGAACCGCCTCAAGCTGCTACGCCGGCGGATCATACTCCTCGGACGGTGGGATGACCTTCACGCGCCTCACGCCAAGCCCCTTCTGCAGTGGCCACGGGCAGAACTTCGGCGACCCGGTTGTCCTTTACAACCGGCTGAACGCCACTTGGCACGCCATTTTTATCGCTACGGGCTGCGGCGGACAGGGCCTCGGCGACTGGAAGTCCACTGACGGCGGCCTCACCTGGGCCGCTGGCGCTTGCGTTCACACCGGCAGCAGCGACGATCGAGAGTCTGGTTACGTGGATAACACAGCCTCTCCATTTAACGGCCGAATGTACGTCTCCTGGAACGACTTCGCTCGCGGCGCGAATATCTTCGTCCGCTTCTCTTCTGACAACGGTCTCACCTGGACCGAGCGACAGTTGCCCAACGCCGGCTTCCGCAACGTCCAGGTCACCGGCGACAAGGTCACGGGCGACGTTTACGTCGCCGCCATGAACGAAATGGGTGGGGGCCTCACCAACCGGGCCAACAACCTCTACCGCTCCACCGACGGCGGCAATACCTGGCTTCACACCTACACAGGTCCCACCTTCCCAGGGCCCGGGCGTAGCACTTGCGGCTTCTTCGCCTGCATGTACAACAATTACTGGCGACACATGGGCTGGGGTGAGCCTGCCGCCTACAACGGGGTAGTTAGCCTTGTCTATGCCGCCCGCAACACGAGTACCGGTGACCCCGGGGACGTCTTTTACATCCGCTCCACCGATATGGGTGTGACGTTTGGCGCACCATTCCAGTTGAACACCAACACGGAGACCACCAAGGCACAGTGGCAGCCCAACCTATCGGTCAATGACACAGGCACCCTCTTCGCCACCTGGTATGACGAGACCCCGCGGACATCTTCCAGCTGTCAGCCCTCTAGTACCACCAATCTTTGTTATCAGATGCATTCCCGCAAGTCCACCGATAACGGCCTGACTTGGTTGGCTGACGACACTTTATCAGACGTGGCCACTCCGCTACCGCTGCAACCCGACGGTACAGTCCAGGCGACCTATGTGGGCGACTACGACTACGGCTCGGCGATAGCAACCGAGCACGTCACTTCATGGGTGGATGGGCGCGTCCCTATCAACGGCCAATCACAGCAGGACGTTTTCACAGATAGAGAGCTGGGCGGTACACCATCACCAACACCAACGGCCAGTCCATCCGCGACGGCGACTGCGACAGCTAGTCCGACGCCGACAGCAACGGCGAGTTGCCAGCTAACCTATACGACAGCTACTTCCACTGGCACCATCACCGCCGGCGGCACCGATGTCGGCAACCACTGTGACGACTGCTTCACGCAGATCACTCTACCTTTCCCAGTCAATGTATATGGCGCTCCGACTTCAGTGGCGTGGCCCTCGTCGAACGGCGACCTGCACTTGGCAGACCCCACACTCAAGTCATTCTACTACGCGCAGTGTGTCCCGGTAGATCCCAGTCCAGACGGTCCGTGGCCCAATACCCTGTTCCCATACTATGACGACCTGCGCACCGATGAATTAACTACTTGCCCAGACTGTGGTATCTTTACCCAAACACTGGGAACTGCGCCTAACCGGCAGTTCGTCATCAGGTGGAAGACCACCTACTTCAACTTCGCCGGGACCGCCGAATTCGAGGTACTATTGACCGAAGGCTCGGATACGCTGTCGGTGATCTACGGGGCGAGCGAGAACAACGGCTTGACGGCAGCCAGCGGCATCCAGCAAGATCTGACTGTGTTCACGTCGTACTCTTGTATGCAAGCGACGCTGACACCAGGCGTGCGTGTGGACTACATACCCACAGGGTGTGGCAGTCCCACGCCGACCCCGACGGCGACCCCGACGGCGACTGCGACGGCGACGGCTACACCGACGGCTACGGCTACAGCGACGGCAACGGCTACAGCGACGGCTACGGCGACGTTCACGCCTACACCGACACCAACGCCCACGATCCCGCCGAGGGGTAGCCCGACACCTATGCCGCGACCGACTCCGCCACCTCGCCCGTGATTGATTAATCCGACGTCCTGACCTGGGAACTCGCGACGCAACTCGCGAGTTCCCAGTCGGCGCGAGAAAAGGCAAGACCACACAGGCGGACTTTTGCCAACGCGTGCTCGAGTTGGTGGGGGGAGCCTGTAGTGGCAGGCTCGCCACGGACGAGTCCGTCCGGCTGGCGGACATGTCGCCTGCAAACTGATGCCATCGCAGCCGGCACGGCTGCCGCTCCAGATACGGTGGAGATTTTCGCGAACCTAGGCGCGTCGCTATCGCTCAACAGCTATCGGATACCCGAGTCGCACTCCCACTGGACGTTTGCCATTTTGCCTGGCACAACATCCACTTCGAAGGGGCCGAAATGGCCAATGCTGTGTTTCTTTCCCTTGATAGAAACTTTGTAGTGTCCGGGCGACAAGGAAATCCGAAAGCGACCCTGGTCATTAGTGGTAAATGAGGCCACCTCGCCCTTTTCGTTTTCCACCACGAAAGCCGCATTCGCGAGAGGCTTTGAACCGGGAGAATCAGCTCTGATTGGCCCGGGTTGAGTCGGACTAATCGTAATTAATCCTTCAATCCCCGTTTCCACCCCGGACGGAGTTTGCCCGACACAAACGCAAACAGTCATAACAAGGAGCCCCAAAATAATTGGGAATCTTGGAAATCGCACTGTTAAATCTAGTCTCACCGATCCGTACCGGTCAATAATGACGAAGCACGAATGTGCAATGACGAAGAAATGACGAAATTCGAATGACAAAGCGCACACGCTGCACCGAGGGGTTTGTTTTTGGTCGTCTTTATGCAAAGCGGCGGAGCGCGGCCGCACTCCAAAACGCAAGCGAGGAATGTACGCATGGAATCACGGCCATCCCGCGACTGCGGGAGAGTGCGGCAATGTTTTGCCGCTTTAGGAAACGCTAAGCGTCCAGGCGTTTCATTTCGCAACTCAAACTTGGACATTATTTCGTCATTCGTGCTTCGTCGTTCTAATTGTTCGCGTTTGATCGCGTGATTCCGGGCAAGTTTTCTCCCCCTCTGTGTACATTCGTGTTCATTCGTGGTTAAACCGCGTGCTGACTTGACGATTCACTCCTAACGCCGAAGTTTTTCGCTCTCGCTCTACTTTATGAAACGCTATTTGCCTTTTGTAATTGTTGCTGCGGTCGCATTAGTCACGGTTGGCAGCGGAACAATGCTCTATCGAACAAAGCGTGCACAGCTCCTGCCGGTCTCGGAAAACAGGAGTCTTTCGGGAACGAGCGGCGCCGAATCAATACACATTCGGGGCAACCCCGATGCCCCGGTGACGCTGGAAGAGTTTGCCGATTTTCAGTGTCCGCCATGCGGCAACTTCGCCGGTTTTGCCGAGGAGCTCCTGAAACAGTACGATTCGCGCCTGCGCATCGTCTTTCGAAATTTTCCGCTCGCGCTTCATGAGCACGCTCGTGAGGCCGCGCTGGCTGCCGAAGCGGCCGGGCTGCAGGGCCGTTTCTGGGAAATGCACGACGTGCTGTATCGCGAGCAGGCGGCCTGGAGCAAGGCTCCCAACGCGCGAGAATTGTTCGAATCCTACGCGGGAACGATCGGGCTCAATCTTGAACAGTTCAGAAAGGACATGGACGGTGAAAAAGCCAGGGAACGAGTCGATTCAGATCATGCGCTGGGCGATTCGCTGGGAATAAAGCTTACTCCAACCCTGTACATCAATAATCATCCGATGGATCCGAGGGAAAAAAATCCCGAGGGCGTCCGCGCCGCGATCGATGCAGCGCTCCAAGAAAAATCGAAAAGCGGCGCTTAATTTTTTACGAATGTCCGCGAATCAACGGCATCAGGCAGATCGTCGAATGACAAAAGAGAAAAAGCCAGCATTGCCAGCCGTATTGACGTCGATCCTTCATTTGAGCTTCGGATCTCATTCGTCATTCGTCATTCATCATTCGTCATTGCGGTCATGACTGTATCGCGATTTCGCACGATCCTTTTTACGGTCGCTGCGATCGTTGCACTGGCCGGTTTGGCGGACGCAACGTATCTGAGTGTACAGGCGCTAACCGGCGAAACGCTCAGTTGCGGAGGATCGCCAGATTGTTTCCGGGTGTTGGGCAGTTCGTATGCGCGGGTAGCCGGAATACCGGTGGCCATGCTCGGCGCGGTGGCGTACTTGAGCGTATTCGCCTTCGCCACATTCGCAGCATTCGGCTACGTCCGCGCGCGAACGCTTCTCATTCCCATTGTCGGCGCGATGTTTTTGGCCACGCTTTGGTTTTTGTATGTGCAGGCCTTCGTGCTGCACGCCTACTGCCGTTATTGCTTGTTCTCAGCGGCAATTACATTTCTGCTTGCCGGCCTCGTGATTGCAGTGCCTTCTCCCCAGAAACAATAGCGCTGTTGACCGGGAGGAGATCCCACTTTCCGCAATGCGGATTCTCGTAGTCGAAGACGAAAAAAAAACGGCGGCGTTCCTGGCCAAGGGACTGCGGGAAGCCGGTTTCGCCGTCGATGTTGCCGTCGATGGCGAAGCCGGGCTGGCGCAAGCTCGCGCGCGCAAGTTCGATCTTCTCATCGTCGATATCATGCTGCCGCACAAGGACGGGTGGGAACTGGTCGCGGAGCTCCGGCGCGATCGGGTGCGCACGCCCATTCTCTTTCTCACCGCTCGTGACAGCGTGCACGACCGCGTAAAAGGACTCGAGCTGGGCGCAGATGATTATCTCGTTAAACCGTTCGCGTTTGCGGAATTGCTCGCACGGGTGCGCTCGATATTGCGACGTGCTCCCCAGCGACAAGCAGAACATTTGCAAATCGCTGATTTGGAAATTGACATGCGACGGCACAAGGCAATGCGTTCCGGAGTTCCATTAAATCTCACGCCGAAGGAATTTCTGCTCCTCGCTCATCTGGTTCGCTCAGCCGGTGAAGTCGTATCGCGCGCTGAGATTGCAGATCAAGTGTGGGACATAGGATTGGACATAGGATTCAAAACTGACACGAACGTAGTTGATGTTGTTGTCCGCCGCTTGCGCGCGAAAGTGGACGATCCATTTAAGACCAAGCTAATCGACACCATTCGCGGCGTTGGTTATGTTCTCAAAGCGCACTAAAGCCGCGCTCCATGGTTTTTCATCCTCGTCCTCGTCCTCGTCCTCGCTCATTCGAGAAGAACCGGACGAGGATGAGTAGGAATTTTGGAGATGAGAACGTACTTCGATCACGAAAAACTTGATGTTTACCAGTTAGAGCTTCGTTTTGTCACGTGGGTGACGGCGCTCCTCGTGAACATCAAGCAGCGATCGACGGATGCTCGAATTGCAGAAGTTTCGGATCAACTTGATCGAGCCAGTCTCTCCGCTTTGCTCAATACGGCCGAAGGAAACGGCCGACGCCAGCGACGAACGCGAGCAAAGTTTTTCGATGACGCGCGTGGTTCGGCGACTGAATGCGCAGCGTGTTTGGATGGGACATAGGATTCAAAACTGACACGAACGTAGTTGATGTTGTTGTCCGCCGCTTGCGCGCGAAAGTGGACGATCCATTTAAGACCAAGCTAATCGACACCATTCGCGGCGTTGGTTATGTTCTCAAAGCGCACTAAAGCGATGCGTCGTCGCATCGCTTTTAACGTAACGTCACCAAATCGTGCGAGTGTCAAGTAATCCCCGCTCCATCGCGTGGCAGCTTATTTTGTTTTTCACGGTGGCGACATCGCTCCTGCTCGCTTGCGGGCTTGGCGTGTTTTACGCGATCGTTATTCGGCACGCGTTCGCCGAAGACAATGCTGTTCTGGCCGACAAAGTCGCAGCTTTACGTGCGGATCTCCACGAGAGTGGCCCCGATGTTTTCGCTGAAGAGTTGAAAAGCCGTCAACCACGCGATCACAATGCTTATTGGATCAGGATACTCGATTCACAAGGCCGCATCTTCGCGGAGACGTCGGGAATGGATCGATCGCTTCCGCCAGAGATGTTTCCGCCGCCGCCCGCCTCCGCCAATGCTTCGGCGGACACGCAAAAATCAGTGTCGACTGTTGGCGGCCTAAAAGATTACCGCAGAGGGTCGAAACTGTTTTCGCTCGTTACCCTGAGCGAAGAGTCCGGCAGCCAGCCTTACACTCTTCAGATAGCACAGGACCGGTCAAGCGACGAGCGAGTCGAAAGAAATTTCGCTGTCTTATTCATCATGGTCCTCTGCGGTAGCGTCCTGGGCTCGGCTTTCATTGCCGTCATCGTCACCAAACGAGGCTTACGGCCGCTGCGAGAAATGACGCAGTCGGTTGCGCGCATCGGACCGACGCATCTGAAGGAGCGAGTGACGCCGGCGGAGTGGCCGCGCGAGCTCAAACCTCTCGCCATTGCCTTCGACGACATGCTTAAGCGGCTCGACGATTCGTTTACGCGGCTCTCTCACTTTTCTGCCGATCTCGCACACGAACTGCGAACCCCCATTGCCAATATGATCGGCGAAGCACAGGTCGCTCTCACACGGGACCGCACTGGTGCCGAGTACCGTGAGACGATCGAGTCCACCGTCGGCGAATGCGAACGGCTCTCCAGAATCGTGGACAATTTGCTTTTTGTCGCGCGGGTGGATGCAGCGCGCGAACCGATTGCGCGGAAGCGATTCGATGGACGCACGGCATCGGAGAAGATTGCTGCGTTTTATCAAACAATTGCGGAAGAGCGTCACATCACAATCAGTTGTAGCGGCGAAGGACAGATTTATGCCGACCCCGACTTGTTCGAGCGCGCCGTCGGAAACTTGCTCGATAATGCGCTGCGTTTCACTCCGGAGCACGGTTCAATTCACATCGCGCTTTCCAAACACAACACTGATTTCGAAGTTGCCGTCAGTGATAATGGCTGTGGAATAGCTGCAGAACATTTGCCGCGCGTTTTCGATCGATTTTACCGTGCCGAATCATCGCGTAGCTCCGATGGCGCAGGGCTCGGCTTGGCTTTGGTGAAATCGATCGTCGATCTTCACGGGGGCTTAGCCACCATCGAGAGCAACGTGGGTCGCGGCACAACGGTCAAGCTGATATTCCCGCTTCCGCAGAAATAGAAGTCACCGCAGCACGCCATCTCTCAGTCGCGGGAGAGATGACAAAAAGTAACGGTAAAATCCTTTGACAGAATCTCATTTGTGTTCGGAACTTTCTTAATCAACGGAGGAATCAAAAAAGTCAGGATCGAGTGGAAAGCAGTGCTTCCCCACCTCGACTTAACCGGGTGCGAGATGGAAGTTTGGCTGTCGCTGGATGGCCGCAGAACCTTCACCTCCTGCATTACGCCGATCCTCGACCCGAACGCCAGATTCTTCTACTGGACTGTTCCGAACCTGCCTACTAACGCGGCGGTCCTGGATATTCGCTTCGGTTGCGAAGGATGGTACCCAGAAGGCTACGCACCTCAGCCTGCTTCGACTTTTGTGATCGCACAGACTGCAGGGCAATTGTACTGAATTCTGTCCTCACGACGAATGCTCGCGCGAGACGCTCTGTGCATCTCTTGGAATGTTATCGGCTGCTTGTACGCGTTAATCTCCGAGGCATGATCGGGGTTTAGCTGGCGGCTCGCGGAAGCCTGCTACCTGTTCGGCCCGGTTCCGAGGGCGGCGCACTTTTCACCGAAAATTTATCTTGCTAATCATTACAATCTTGTAATGATCTCCGGCAATCGACTACTCAAACCTTAAGCTGAATCCATATGCTTAGAATTAATGTTCTCCGGCGAAGCGTTTCGCCCCCTACTCTTTTGATGGCGAGTATCGCATTGTTTGGTCTTGTCCTCGATCGTTCAGTCGATGCGCAGGTTGCTGCGGAGCAAGAGGTCGTCGTCACGGGCGAGGAAGTGCCCAGCGCGTACGGTGCACCTCCCGGACTTTCCCGCAGCCGCCTTTCCAATACAACGCAAGCTTATGTCTTGCCGCCATGGTCATTTTTCTTCGGAGAGATTTACGAGGGCCAGGGCTTCCGTCATGGTCCGCCCGATCATCTTTTCACTCAGGAAATCGAAATGGGGTTGCCCTATCGTTTTGGCGTTGCCGCGGAATCAAAGTTCGAACGATTTAATGGTGGCGGCGGCGCGGAGACAGTGAGTTTGGAAGCACGATGGGCCCTTGCTGATTGGAACAAGATTCCGCTCAATCCAACACTGTTCGCCGAATACAAGTTCGGTGTCGGCACTATTCGACACGAAGAAGTTCCACCTCCTCCAGGTGGAGGAGAGGAGGGGGAGGAGGAAGAGGGCGGCCCGCCCAAAGTTCCCGATGCCTACGAAGTTCGTTTGCTCCTTGCCCAGGAGTTTGGCGGTCGCTTTGAGTGGGCCATGAACTGGTTCTTCGAAAAAGAGAATACGGGTGACCGCGGCCGCGAATGGGGCTTTTCCCAAGCCGTGATGACTCCCGTTCTCTTGCCCAACGAGCGCCTGAAAGTCGGGTTAGAAATGGAATATAAGAATGTCACCACGAAAGACACACGCGGCGATCCCTTGAACAGTTTCGTCATCGGTCCAACCGTCGCGTGGAAACCGACCACGCAAACTCGCCTCGACATCTCACCTTTGTTCGGCTGCACCGACGACTCACCAGTG
>WNGN01003593.1_pt1 | contig 10563 bp, 2 predicted proteins | sample 5400561 | NCBI WGS metagenome assembly WNGN01 (sample SAMN13153379, study PRJNA577476) | soil metagenome | isolation source: 115 cm soil or saprolite under Garry oak tree replicate 2 | place: USA:California | collected 2016-06-15 | reverse complement strand
GAGCGCGCGCGCTGCTGCCGGCGTGAGGTCGATGCCGGCCCGGTTGGTCTTGCGGCCGGTATTGTCGGTGCCAGTCTCGGCTTGCGGTCTGGCGCCGCTTTTCCAATAGGGGTCGTTGATGTTCCAGGGCCCCACGTCGACGATGTCGCAGATGATCGACTTGTCGCCGCGGATGACCTTGACCTTGGCCATGTAGCTGCCCTTGGGGAAGCGGTAGGGCAGCGAGACGCCAAGCTCCTGGTCGGTGATCCGGTGACCGTCGTAGGCGCTGTTGTTGGGATCGCCAACGCCCCCGAAAACCGTGGCGGTGATACCAACCTCACGCATGGGCGGTGGCACCCCGACGTCGATGGTCTGCGCCTTCGGCCACCAGTACCCGGTGACGCGGGCTGGATCTTGCCGCTCGATGCACACCTGGTCGCTCTGATTGCCGCCGAGCACCTGCGGCCCGTCGCCGACATAGAACCCGACATGCCCCTGCCCCGAGCTCGGCGAGCCGCGCCAGAACGTGACGATGGCGCCGACCTGCGGCGTGGTCAGCTTGGTGAAGTGCGGGTCATGCTCGAACGAGCGCGCCGCTGGCGAGCGCGTGCCGGTGAAGCCGGCCGACTCAAGGCAGGCGTTGGCGAAGATCGCGCACCAGGAGTCGCCGACCTGGCCGGTGTGCGCCAGGCGGATGAACTCCTCGATGCCGCGATTGCCCGGCTGCTCGTGAAAGCCGATGTAGCGGCGCGCTGCGGTCAGCCAGGCGGGCTCGGTCATACCCCCGCTGTGGCGCCGGTGATGCCGGGCCGCAACGCACCCGGTTTATTGGGTGATGACGACGGCGAACCCGTTGCCGCCCGTCCCGCCGTTGCCGGCGTTCACAGCGTCGCCGGCACCGCCACCGCCGCCACCGCCTGCGTTGGAGCCTACGCCGCCATTGCCGCCAGCGGTCGCCGACGAGGACCCGCCGCCGCCGCCGCCGCAGCCGGGATGGTAGGTGAAGTCTGCGTTTGCTTGCCCGCCATTATTGTTTCCTGCGGCACCGCCGGCCGGCGCTGTCGCGCAACCGATTGACCGTCCGCCGGCGCCGCCCGCCGCCTGGACGTTGGCGCCTGCAAAAGACCCGCCGGCCCCGCCGCCGGGCCCATGCGTTGTCGCGTCTTGACCGGGGCCGCCCTGTTGCGCGGCGCCCCCGGCGTTGATCGCACCACCGCCACCACCGCCGTTGGGGCATGTCGGCGCGAAGATCAACGCGCCTGTATTTGGCTGCGTCATCCCCGCGCAGGCTACTTCAAGCGGCGTTGTGGCAGACGCAGCAGCGAGACCAAACTGGCTGTTGCCTCCTGATGTCGAATTAGTAACAGCGCTAACCCCCGCGACTTGCGGACCGCCACCACCACCACCGCCGCCTTGGGCGGTCCCTGATGAGCCACCAGCCCCTGCACCGCCACCGAAGGCAGTCAGCAACGAGCCAAAGGTTGAGTTACCCCCGACCCCGCCGTTACCGCCGGCATTGCCGTTGACCGTTGCGCCTGTGCCCGATGTGCCGCCCGCGGCGATCGTGACTGTTTGACTGGCGCCGGCATCGGCCGCCTTGTAGGTCACGTCATGGCAATAGCCACCGCCGCCGCCGGTGCCACCTGCGCCCTGTGTTGAGGCCGCCATTCGGCCGCCCCCACCACCGCCACCTCCACCGGCGCAGAGGATGACGCGCACCAGCGCGGGGCTGCCGCCCGGGCGCGTCCAGGTGTTGGCGCCGGTGGAGGTGAAGACCTGGATGTCTGGCGCGATTGCGCCGCCAGAGACGGTCTGCCAGGAGCCGTTACCGTTGCCGTCTGTCTGGAGGAATTGAAGGTTGACGCCATTGGTCGCCGGGAGCTGGAAGTTGGTGCTTGTCCCAGCCGCGGCGGCCGTCTTGAGCGTCACGCTGCCGCTGGTTGCACCATTGAGCGTGATCTGCCCGCCGGTGCCGCCGTTGTTGCCGAGCGTCGGCGTTGACGTGATCGAGGGGACGCCCGAGCCGTCAGTATTGAGAACGCCACGGTTCGCGGTCGCGAGCCCGGCAATCACACTGGTCGAGCTCGAATAGAGCAGTTGATTCGCGGTCGTGCTCGATAGCCCGGTGCCGCCCTCGGCAACGGTCGTGGTCGTCCCGAATGTGTAGGTTCCTGCGCCAGTGCGGCGGATCAACCCGGTCGATGCAAACCCGGTGATGTTGTCGAGGCAGGTCCCGCTCGCGGCCGTGCAGTTGGTGCCCCCGCGGGCCACCCCCACCGGGTCGGGGTTCGCAACCGTCCACTTCGACGCGCCGTCAGGTACGAGGCAGATGCCGGCATAGGCGCTGCGCAAGACGATGCTCGCGCCGGCGTTGATCGTGTCGGCGCCGTTGCGCTGCGCCGTCAACGTGTTCGTCGCGGTGACGCCGCCGGCCTGGTCGAGCACGCAAAGCGGCTGCCCGGCCAACATCGAACCTGCCGCCGGCAGCGTCCAGGTGCGCGCGGCTGTGAGCGCGGCACTCGTGACCACGGTGCGCGCCGTCGATGGGATGGCGAAGTCCGAGTCGCCGTTACTCGTGAGGCCGTAGATGCCGGGCACGAGGTTGTTGGTAAGGATCGAGAACGGAATGGCCTGGCCGGGTCCGGCGCCGATGCCGAGGCGGCCGTACACCGTGTTGGCCGGCAGCGTCTGCGGGAATGGCACCTGCGCGGCGGCGAGCGTGGCCGACAGCAGCAGGATCAGCGAGGCCATGACTCGACGCATGGGGTTTCTCCTTAGTGGGTGCGGGCCTTGTGCAACGGCGTGCGCCGGTCTTCGATATTCTCCGAGGCCGGCGATTCCTCAAGCATGCGGTCCCAATTCTCGGGGTTGATGCGCTTGCCGAGCTCGTTCATGGACGCCGACATCGAGAGGCTTTCTCTGGGGTCAAACGTGCCCCTGCCTGGCATGTCGGACAATTGCGGCGCCATCTTCTGTGCAGGTTCGCCGCGGATGCGCCGCATCTTGTTCTCGACGCCCACCTGGATGAGCTCGGGGTGTTCGACCTGCATCAGCGCCGCCGCGCTCTGGTGCGATTGCGTGATCGACTTGCGAAAGAGCTCCTCGCGCACGAACCGCGGCATCTCATCCCAGCCGGGCTGGTTAATGAAGTGCTCAAGCATCGGGCGCGTCAACGCACCGGCCTTGACCTGGTATTCGTCATAGAGCCGCGGCGGCAGTTGCACGCCGCCGATCCGGTTCGCCGGCGGCGTCGGGTGCAGGTCGAGGAGCTTCATCTCGACCCCGAGCGGGTCGGGCTCGACCGGGCGGTGCTGGATCACGGCCGACACGCCCGGCGCATAGGGAATGTCCCCGCCATAGCCGGGATTGAGCACCGACTCGCCTAGCCAGTCGCGCTTGGGGAGGAGGCCCTGCCGCGCCATCGGGATGTGGTAGCGCAGCCCATCGACCATGCTTTTGACTTCGCGCATTTCCGCGTCGAACGCGCTCGCGGTCTGCCGCAGCAGCGAGCTGTAGGGCAGGAAGCTCGCGACGAAGCTCGACACGAATCGCTGGCCCTTGCGCTCGGGATCGTTGATGGCCTCGATCAGGCCGGCGAGCCCCTGCATGCCCACCTCATCCTCCAAGAGCCGCCCGGTGGCGTGCACCGTCATAGTGAGCGCCTTGGTGAGCTCCTCGGCGTCGGGCTTCATGTGCGGGATCGCCTCGCCCAGGTTGGCATAGATGCCGAGCATGGTGCCGATCGAGCCGAAGCGGTTGAAGCTGTACCAGTAGTCGCCGATGCGGATGGAATAGGGCTGATGCCCGGTGGCGAGCCACTGCGCGCGCTCCTTCGGCTCGGTCGGGCCGAACCCGCTCATGCGATCGTTGGCGACCATGCTCACGCCCCAGGCCCCGACCGCTGTGCCGGCGATCATGCGCGCCGTCGCGGTGTCCTGTGCCACCGCGCCGTTGCGCCCCATCAGGTCGGCGCGCACCTTGGGAGACAGCAACCCGAGCGGGGTGCCCTCCGCGCCGCGCGCCAGGATGTTGAACGGGATGTGCAGGAACGGCATCACCAGTTGACCGACCTTGGTGGCGCGGATCGCCTCGCCGACCTTTTGCGCGGCCTGGCCGACGTCGCTGATGTAGGTGAGCCGGTAGCCCTCGGCGTTGGCGGCATTCATCATGTCGACGGACGGGTTGTCGACCGCGCGCTGGCGCGAGTCCCAGAAGGCCTGCTCGTGCGGACGCAGCCCGTCACGCGCCGCGGCGCGGTAGCCCTGCGCCTCGATCGACGCGCGATAGCCGAGGAAGTTGAAGAACGAATGGATGGCGGACGCCCCGCGCGACGGCAGCCCGATGATCGTACCGACCACGCCACCGATCGGCCGCTGCTGGAAGGCGAGCGTGCGGTTCTGTTTCGGAATGATGTTCTGCGCCACCTCGCCCGGGAGCGGCGTCTGCAGGCCGCTCTTGGCGGCCTTTGCGGCGGCCACCAGTGCGTCGGGCGTGCCGGCGACGATGCCCCATACCCGCGCCATGGCCTCACCCACATACACGCCCTCGCGCGAGCCGCTGGCGAGGCGCCGCGCGGCGCCAAGCACGCCCGCCACCGGGGTGATGACCGCCGACTCGTAGGCCGCAAAGGTGGCGTTCGCCACGATGTACTTGGTGTGGGTGATCGGGCCCGAGATCAGCGCGTTGACCCAGTACCACAGAAACTTGTCCCAGAACCCGGGCTTGTTGGCGTTGCTCAGGAGCTGCGCAGCCTTGCCGTTGTCGAGGTCAGTGAGCGCCTGCGCGAGCTTCTCCAGGTCCGCTTGCGCGCGGCCCTGCTCGGACAAGAATTTGCTGAAGTCCTCTTCGCCCTTCACGCGGTCCATGAACTCCTGAAACACATTGCCGGTGCGGCCCCACTCGGCGCGCTGCCCGACCACCTGCTCGACCGCCATGTCCCTGCGCAGCATCGCCTCCTGCAGCTTCATCAGGTTCGCCGGCGAGGCCTCGGTCTTCACCTCGCGCGCGGCTGCCTTCACATTCTCGGTGGCCTGCAGCATCACTTGCATGCCCGAGCGCACCTCGGCGTCGTTGCGCAGCAAGCGGCCAAGTCCGCGCGGGTCGACCGAGCGCGGGTCGACGCCGGCCGCGTCGGCGATGTCGCTCAAGTCGCGCAGCGGGATTTCGCCCTGCCGCGCCGGCATGAAGGCGTCGCCCTCCTTCGCCGCCTCACGAATGAGTTGTTTCACGTCCTCGGGCGCGGTGAGCCGGGAGACGAAGTGCTCGAAGCGCGCGCGCCAGGCGTTGTCATCACTGGGGCGCCCACCAGGCGTCGGCGGCTCACCGCCACCGGCGGGTGGCTTCTCGGGCGGCGGTGTATCCCCGCCGCTGCCGCTGCGGGCCGCCACCTCGCCCGGCGCGCCCTCACCCACCGACTTCGGCTCGCGGCCGATCACGCCCAGGTTGCGCGCCTCAAGCAGCGGATCGCGCGTCGGCGGTGGGCCGAGCCGCTCCTCCTCGGTGACCATGCGGCCGGCGAGTTGGGTGCCGTCACGCTTCCATTGCTGCAAGGTCGTGCGCACATCTTGCCACCGCGCGGTGTCGTAGCCGTTGCTCGCCAGCACCTGGATGTGCCCGTTCACGTCACGCAGCGCGCGATCGTGCTGGTTGCCGGCGCTGTCCAGCGCGTCGGCGGCAGAATACTCGGCCTCGGATAATTCGGCGCGGCCGGTGCTCAGCCGGTACGGCTCCTCGGCCATGAACTCGCGCGAGCCCTGCACCGGCTTGTAGAGGGTGGCGTCCTCCTCAAGGCGCATGTGGGCGAACGGCGTGCCGGCCAGCGGCGACGGCTCGTCGTCATAGCCGCGCTGGCGCAGGAATTGCTCCAGGCGTTTGTTTTGAAGCTGCTCGGCATAGACGGCGTCGAAGCCGCGCTCGCCGGCCTCCTGCTCGATGTGATCGAGATAGCGGGTGAAGGCGCCCTGGCCGCGCGCCTCCTCGTTGAACGTGACGTTCGGGATTTCGACGGTCGTGCCGATGTTGGGGCGCTTGCTGGTGCGGAGGTAGATTTCGCCTTCGGGGACGCTGACCCAGCCATCGCCCCTCTCGCCCATCCGGTCGAGCGCGGCGCTGATGGCCTCGCGGCCGTCTACTGTCCCTGCTCCTCCTTGCGACGCTTCTCTGCCAACAGCAGGTCCAAGGTCTCCGTCATGGCCTTGTCCGAGGCCGCGTCGTGATCCGGGTTGTTCAATGGGTTGGTAGCCCAGGTCTCCGGTGAGCGCAGGGTCGGCTTTGATGAGCCTGGGCGATTGCCCGTTGACGTCGACATCGGCCGTTTCATTGAACGCATCCTCTTTCTGTAACGTAAGGAATGTCTGGCGCGGCTTAAAGCCGTTCTCGTCCAGCATTTTGCGGTAGCCGGCGGGGTTGATACGGCCAGTCCGCAGGAACCGCCCCATCCGGCGCCGAAAGGCGAGCTCGGCGTCGACCGAGACGTGCACCAGGTCGACACTATAGCCGTATTCGGTCAGTTGGCCATAGAGCTTGCTGATGCTGTCTGGGTTATGTCCGATCTTCTGAATCATGACATTGCCGCCCTCGGGCATGATCCGGTGGAGCGGCGAGCCCGGGCCATACATCAGGTCCGAGCTTTCATCGTGCACGGCGCCCGCCCCGATGCCGTCGCGGAATTCTGGCAGCACCTTCTTGGCGTCGTCGGCGTCGATGATGGCGGCCCCGCGCTTGCGCGCGAGCGGCTCCATGATGGTCGACTTGCCGGCGCCGCCCGGCCCGATCACGATGGTGGCGCGGCGCTCGTTGCGCACCCCGCCCTCGCCAGCAGATTTGCGGGCCTGATCGGTCAGGTAGTCCTGCGCCGCGTCCCAGCCGACCGCCTCGTGATCGCCCAGGATCACGCGCCGGTTTTGCTTCCATTCCGGTGAGACCTTCGACTTCGGGTCCTTTGGGTCGACCCGATACCCCGGCATCTCGTTCGTTGGCGGGTATTCCCTGGCCTCCTTCAGGGCCCGCTCGATGAGCGGGTGCGCCTCGATCTCCTGCGGGGTGGCCCCGCGGTCGATGAGCGCCTGCACCTCGGCGCGCTCCTTGTGCAGCTCGCGCCGGCTCTCGTCCACCAGGTCGTGATAGTAGTCGTTGAACTGGCGCCACTGCGGCCCGAGATAGGCCGCGCCGCCGGCGCGCGGGTCGACGCGCTCAAGATTTTGGGCGTGCTTGAAGAACCCTCTCCCGGTCGGGTACGTGGGCAGCGGCTCGCCGGCGCGCATCAGCGGAATCGAGGCGAGCGCGCGCGACGTCTTGCCGACCCCGTCAGTCCATGGGTGATCCATGATGTTGGCGCGCCACTCGATCCAGGCCGCCGTCTCGATCGGGTCGGCCTTCGGATCGTTGAGCCGTTGCGCGAGCTCCTCGGCGAACTGTGCCCGGGCGATCGGGAGGTCAGCGGGCGCGGTCTGACCATGCCCGGTTTCGTGGGTGCGCTGGAGCTCTCCGGGCTTGACGATGCCCGCGTTCACCCGCACCGCGACGCTCTGCACCAAGGCGTCCATGTTGGCGGCATCGGTCGGCAGCCTGTTGCGGTCGAGGTAGAGCTCGCTGATGACGTCGGCGAGGTTTTGGTTCACGAGCTGCGCGGACTGCTTGGGGGTGAGCCCCTCGATGATGTTCGCGGCCTTGCCGGGCTTGCCTTTGGTGCTCACCGCCTCTCCGCTCGCGGTGCGCGACCCGGCAGCGATGCGCCCTGCATAGTCACCAGGTGTCGGCGTGCGCGGCAGCCGCGGCACGGGCTCGCCCGTGCGCCGCTCGAACAAATCCCCGACCGCGTTCTGCCTGGTGAGCGCCTCGTTCACCGCCTTCTCGATCTTGCCGGCGACAGCGTCACGTCCGGCGGCCTGGCGCAGGTTGTCGTCGCGGAAGTAGAGCCGCGCCGCCTGGGCGACGTCGGGCGTCACCAGGCCACGCTCGAAATCGACCTGGTTCAAAACATCCATGACCTTCTGGCCACTCGATCGCGCCCGCTCGACGATGCGGAAGGCCTCCAGCATCGCCGGTGTTGGGTCGGCGCCCTTCGGGATGTTGCCCTCGGCGATCGCCGCCTTGAGCTTCGCGACCTGCGGCGCGGTATCGGCGAAGGCCCCGAGGATTGCCTTGGAGGTTGGCTCGGCAGCCTCGTAGAGCGCGGCCACGATGTCTGGCTCGCCCCAGGCGCGCGCCACCATGGCGGCCTCGACCCGGCGCACGCCCTCGGCCGAGAGCTTGCCCCGCGCGTCCATGAACTGCGGGCGCTCCTCGGCGGGAACCAGGCGGTCAGCGAAGGCGCGCACGAACGGCGCATTGCCGACGGACTGCACGTCGCCTGGCTTGAAGGTTGCGAGCAATCCTTGGTCGAGCCCCTTGGCGTCAGCGAACGCGCGCTCGCGCGTCGACATGCCGGCGGTGGGAGAGACGTTGGCCTCGCGCGCAAAGGCGGCACGGTCGGGCATGCTCATGTCGCCCTCGCGCAGCCGCACCAGCACCGGCCGCTTGAAGCCCGACACGTCGAAACCGCGCGACTTGAGAAACTCGCGATAGGCCGCCACCCGCCCGGGGTGGCGGTTGTAGGCCGCCTCCAGCAGCAGCACGCGGCCGTTGCCGCTCTCGACCACGCGATCGGGCCCCACCACGGGGGCGCCGAGACTGGCGGTCGGGCTATCGCCGAGGAGCTCGGGCTCCAGCTTGGCCGCGGTCTCATCCACCCAAGTGCGTGAGGCTGGCGCCGAGCGGTCACGCGGCTGCAGCTCGGTCGGATAGGCTGGGTTTGGCTTGCCGTTGAGATCGTGCGAGGCGACCAGGTCACTGAGCTCCATCAGCACCGGCCGCACCGGCACGCGCTCGCCGCTTGGCCGGATCAGCATCGGCTGCTGTACCTGCGGGGCCGGGCGCGGCAGCGGGAACACTTCCGGTGGGCGATCCGCGAGGGCGCCCTCGACCACGATCGGCGCGCCCGCGACCGCGTCGCGGCCGGCAGCCGAGCGCATCAACGTCTGTACCTGCGGCCGGCTGGAGGGGTGCGCCAGGATCGCCTTGGCGCGCGCGATCTCCTCCGGTGATGGCCGTGGTTCGGCGAGCGCCTCATGCTGTGCGGCGGACGGCGTGTCGTGCGGGTAGGGGTCCTCGTAGAGGTTCGGCGGCACGTTGTCGGCCGCGCCGCGTTGGATGCGATCCATGTGCGGCTGGTAGAGCTCCTCGGCGTGCGCCTGGTCGATGTCGTGCAGCGCGTACCAGGCGCCTTCGGCCTTCTCGGCGAACTCGAAGTGCGCGACCTTGTAGGCGCTGGCCTTGTCCATGCCGCCCGCGATCAGTTGCTCCATCACATGCTGCTCGACGTTCTCGTGGATGGCGAAGGGCTCGGCCGGGTCGAACGTGACGGTGCGCGCCGGGGCGCTCGCGCGCCGCGCTGTGATGTGCTCGGGGAAGCGGTGGTCGATGTAAAAGGTCGGGTCAGAGAGCGGCACCGAGCCCCCGGCGGTGTAGGGGATGGTGTGCGAGCGATCGACCACCGGGCTGTCGATGACGCTGCTCGTGGTCGGGTCATTGAGCACAGCATCGACGTGCGGCACGCCGGTCTTGGCTGCCTCGACGCGCGACACGATCGCCGGGCCGAATGGCCGCTCCACCGGATCAATGGGTTTGATCTCGCTCGGCCGCACCCACGGCTTGGGCTGCGCGCGCGGAATGCCGAGCGTGGGTGAGCCCGCGAAGGCGTCGAGGGCCAGCAAGGGTGGGAATGCTTCCTGCAGGCCGGCAGTGACGCCGGCATAGCCGCGGGAGACGATCTGCCCGCCCTGCCAGAGAGACTTGAACAGCAACTCATTGAAGGCGTAAAATGGCGCCTTCCACCCCGTCTCGCGGTAGCTCTTGGTCCCTTCTGGCGGGAGCCAGCCGGCCTTTTGCAGCGCGCCGACCGCCTCGCCCGAGAGCCCGAACGTGTCGGCGTCCCACTGCTGCGAGAAGCCGTGGCCGAACGCGCGCGCGATGTTCTCGTAGAGCGGCGCAGCGCGCAGCTCAGCCGGCAGGAAGCCGCGCGGCACCGTTTCGGGGTCGAACCGCCGCGCCAACATGCGTGAGAGAATGCCTCCCTCCTCCTGCGGTGCGGCGGCGTCTGGCTTGACAAGGTCGTCGGGGAGTTGCTCCTCCACGTCATCAGGCAGGTTCTGCCCTGGCGCGTGCATGCGCGGCGGGGTTACCAGGTCGTCGGGGAGCTCATCAGCCATGGCGAGAACATCGCCACGGGCAGCGCTGCCTCACAACGCACCGTCACTTAGACGCGTTGCCGTCCTTGTCCCAGGACTGGCGCGTGCGCACGTCATAGAACCGGCCCTTTGAGGGGCTCCAGGCCACATTCGGATTATCGCGCAGCGAGTCGGGTACGGCGGGATGCGCCGACGCCTTCGGTTGCGATCGAGGCGGCTGTTGTTGTTGTGGCTGGGTGGCCGGCTCAAGCCCGAACTCGCCGCGCAGAATGCGGTCCTGCATCTGCTGCTGCAGCGTGCGCTTGTACGGTGCCATCGATTCCGAGATCAGCGATTTCGGGTCCTTCAGGTCGAG
>WNGN01025645.1_pt1 | contig 10565 bp, 9 predicted proteins | sample 5400561 | NCBI WGS metagenome assembly WNGN01 (sample SAMN13153379, study PRJNA577476) | soil metagenome | isolation source: 115 cm soil or saprolite under Garry oak tree replicate 2 | place: USA:California | collected 2016-06-15 | reverse complement strand
GTAGTGGCCGTAACAGCCAAGAATCGGGCGGGTGGAGGAGGCGACTCCGCCGCTTCGGGTACCGGCTCGCGCCGATTCATCCGCGAGGTCCTCGACGAGCTGCGCAAGGTCGTGTGGCCGACGTGGGGCGAGCTGTACCGCTACACGCTCGTGGTGATCGTCACCGTCGCCATCCTCGGCGTGTTCATCGGCGGCGTCGACTACGGCATATCTGAGATCCTGCGCCGCTTTCTGTACGTGCAGCACTGATGGCAGTCGAGAAGAGCGCGGCTGAGAAGGGGCCTGAGGTCGAGGCGCAGTGGTACGTCGTCCATGCGTACTCCGGCCACGAGGAGAAGGTCAAGAAGAACCTCGAGAAGAGGATCGAGTCCATGGACATGCAGGACAAGATCCTGCAGGTGCTCGTCCCGATGGAAGACGAGATCGAGATCAAGGACGGCAAGCGCCGCCACGTCCAGAAGCGGATCTTCCCCGGCTACATCCTCGTGCGCATGGTGATGTCCAACGAGTCGTGGTTCGTCGTTCGCAACACGCCGGGCGTCACGAGCTTCGTGGGTTCCGCGAACAGCCCGGTGCCTCTGCAGGAGAAAGAGGTCCGCGCCATCCAGAAGCAGATGAAGCAGGAGGCGCCGAAGATCCGCGTCGAGTTCCAGGTCGGCGAGTCGGTGCGCGTGGTCGACGGACCGTTCACCGACTTCCACGGCAAGGTCGACGAGATCAACCCGGAGAAGGGCAAGCTGAAGGTGCTGGTCAACATGTTCGGCCGAGAGACGCCGGTGGAGCTAGACCTGCTCCAGGTCGAGAAGGTCCACTAGAAATGATTGGAACCCAAGGTGGAGCGGAAGGCCGGATTCATTCCGGCCGTCACCTATGCTCCTTCAAGGTCCAGCTCAGCAAGGCAATTCGCGGAGGGGGTTCCGCGGGGGAGGCCTGCCTCACCCGCGCTTTGTTCGGCCGAGAGACGCCGGTGGAGCTAGACCTGCTCCAGGTCGAGAAGGTCCACTAGAAATGAGAACAATGGTTGAGCGGAAGGCCGGATTTACTCCGGCCGCGCACTCACACATATATAAGAAGGACGAGGGAATTTCCACGGTTCGATGAGCAAGAAGAAGATCCGCGCGGTGTTGAAGCTGGAGCTGCAGGCCGGACGGGCCACGCCCGCGCCGCCCGTGGGCACGGCTTTGGGCCCGCACGGAATCAACATCATGGAGTTCACCAAGGCCTACAACGAGCGCACGCAGAGCCAGGTTGGCGACGTAGTGCCGGCGGAGATCACGATCTTCGAGGACCGCAGCTTCGCGTTCATCCTCAAGACGCCGCCGACGGTCAACCTGCTGAAGAAGGCTGCGGGAGTCGAAAAGGGTTCACCGAAGCCGAATCGGGAAAAGATCGGCCGGGTCACGCGACAGCAAATCCGCGCCATCGTTGAAACCAAGCAGAAGGATCTGAATGCGTACCAGTTCGAAGCCGCCTCGAAGATGATCGAAGGCACCGCCCGCTCGATGGGCCTCGAGGTAGTGGAGTAGATAAGGGCGATGCCGAAGAAGAGGGGTAAGAAGTACACCGAGGCCGCCAAGAAGGTCGAGGCCGCGCTCGTGGCCAACGGCGACGGCGGGCTCGCGCCCGAAGAGGCGTGCAAGATCGTGAAAGAGACGTCGACGTCGAAGTTCGACGCCACCGTCGAGGCTCACATCCGGTTGGGCGTCGACCCGCGCCACGCGGAGCAGATGGTGCGCGGATCGGTTGTCCTCCCGAACGGAACTGGCAAGAAGGTGCGCGTCGCGGTGTTCGCCACCGGCGACAAGGTGCGCGAGGCGCAGGACGCCGGCGCCGATTACGTGGGCGGAGAGGACATGGTGAAGAAGGTGTCCGAGGGCTGGACCGACTTCGACGCCGCGGTCGCCACGCCGGACATCATGTCCAAGGTCGGACCGCTCGGGAAGATCCTCGGCCCGCGCGGGCTGATGCCGAACCCGAAGTCGGGAACGGTCACCTTCGACGTCGCGCGAGCCGTGCGCGAGGTGAAGGGCGGCAAGGTCGAGTTCAGGACCGACAAGTTCGGCATCGTGCACGCCCCGATCGGCAAGGTGTCCTTCGACGACAGCCATCTGCACCAGAACCTGGTGGCGCTGGTCGACGCGCTGCTGCGCAACAAGCCGTCCGCGTCGAAGGGCCAGTACCTCCGAACCTTCTTTCTGACCGCGACGCAGGGACCCTCCGTTCCGGTCGACGTCAAGGAAGCGGCAAGGCTCCAGCTGGCCGGCTGACCCGGGCGGACCGCCGCAGGCGGTCGCCCATCGCCGTCAAACTTAAACCCGCATGCTCGGCCCGGTCATTCAGGGCAAGCTCGTGAAGCTGCGGCCGCCACGCGCCGACGACGTCCCGGTGATGATCGGCTGGTTCGAGGACATGGAGGTCACGCGATTCATGGCTCTCCATCACCCGCCCAGCCTGGAGATGGAGAAGGAATGGATGGAGCGGATGGCCCGCAGTGGCGACGATGTCATCTGGGTCATCGAGCACGAAGGGCGTCCTGTCGGAGCGACCGCCATCCACCAGATCAACTGGAAGTACGGCTACGGCACCACGGGTACGAGCATCGGCGACCGTTCGCTGTGGGGGAGAGGCATCGGCAAAGAGGTGATGCAGCTCAGGGCCGACTACGCGTTCACGCAGCTGCCGATGCGCAAGCTGAAGTCCGGCTACTACGAGGGCAACGACGCCAGCGCGAGGGCGCAGGCGGCCGCCGGCTACGGCGAGGTTGGCCGATGGCACCGGGACGTCTTCATCGACGGCGAGTGGCGCGACCACATCCTCACCGAGCTGCTCCGCGAGGACTGGGAGCGCTCGCGCTCGGTATAATTCGCGGCCTGCCCCAGACAGTAGGTGGCTTGCGTCACGCGAAGCCTTAATTCCCTACCGAGGCGAACCGAAGTGAAGGACGAATCGATCCTTCCTGCCTCGGGCGTGTCATGGCAGGGAGGATTTTTTATTTGCCGAAAGCCAGGAAGGAACAGAAGGCCGAGCAGGTCGAGGAGATCGCCGAGCGGCTGAAGAAGGCCAAGGTGGCGGTCCTGACCGATTACCGCGGCCTGACCGTCAGCCAGCTGCAGGACCTGCGCACCCGCCTGCGCGGCGGCGAGGTCGAGTACCGCGTGGTCAAGAACACGCTGGCGCGGCGCGCGGCCGAGGCTGCGGGCGTGCCGGCGCTCCAGTCGGAGCTGAAGGGCCCGGTCGCGATCGCCTTCGGCTACAACGACCTCGGCGTCCCCGCCAAGCTCATCAACGAGTTCGTCCGCGCCACCAGGCTGAAGCTCGAGGTCGTCGGCGGCCTGGTGGAAGGAAGGGTGTTCTCGCCGGAGCAGGTCAAGCAGCTGGCCGACCTGCCGTCCCGCGAGTCGCTCATCGCCCAGCTCCTGGGCACGCTTCAGTCCCCCGTCGGCCAGCTTGTCGGAATCATGCAAACCCCTGTCCAGCAGCTCGTCGGAGTGCTGAACGCATACAAAGAAAGATTGGAGGCGGCGTAATTGGAGCATCCTCGACGTGGTCGAGGCCGTGAAGGCCATCGAGGACGAGTTCGGCATCAAGGCGGCGGCCCCGGTCGCGGTCGCGGCCGCGGCTCCGGCCGGTGGCGGCGGTGACGCGGCGGCGGAAGAGGAGCAGACCGAGTTCACGGTCACTCTGACCGCCATCGGCGAGAGCAAGATCAACGTGATCAAGGCCGTGCGCGAGCTCACCCAGCTCGGCCTCAAGGAGGCCAAGGACCTGGTCGACGCCGCGCCGAAGCCCGTGCTCGAGAACGTCAGCAAGGCCGACGCCGAGAAGGCAGTCGCCCGCCTGAAGGAAGCGGGGGCCACAGCCGAACTCAAGTAGCCGCCTACCGGCGGCGGCTAGGCGAGCGCTTCGCGGCTGCGCGCCGGCCGGCGGACCGATCCACGCCGACGGCGCGCTTACCGCGTCTGAGCCGGCGGGGTGCTGCCTGGCCCCCGAGCCCCAGCAATCGGCGCGCCGGCGCCCGCCCCGGCGGCTGCTCGGGCTCTTTCCCCGGCCTGACCTGCGGGATCGTTCTCACCGTCGTGCGACGGGTCGTCAGCCGCATCGCCTCGCCGTGATGCATGCAATCCAGCGGCCGGCCGCTGAGCAGCGTGTATCTCGCGTCTCGATGGTCGAAGCTGACCTTGATCCTCCGGCCCAGGAAGACCATGCGAAACGTCAGCCGCCTGATGCCGGCCGGCAGGCGCGGGGCAAAGCCCAGCGACTCGCCGTGGTGGCGCATGCCGCCAAAGCCGGCGACGGCAGCGTGCCACGCTCCGGCAAGCGAGCCCATGTGCACGCCCTCGCGCACGTTGTGCTCGAGGTCGTTGAGGTCCATCAGCGCGGCCTCTCCAAGGTAGTCATGCGCCAGCTGCAGGTGGCCCACCTCGGCAGCGATCACTGACTGCGTGCAGGAAGAGAGCGACGAGTCGCGCACGGTGATCGGCTCGTAATAGGCGAAATTTCGCGCCTTTGCCTCGGCGGTGAAGGCATCGCCGCGCAGGTGCATGGCGAGCACAAGGTCCGCCTGCTTGACGACCTGCTTGCGGTACAGGTCGAAGTACGGGAAATGCAGAAAGAGCGGGTACTGGTCGGGAGTGCACCGGCTGAAGTCCCAGCGCTCGTGCTCGGTGAACTGGCTTGCCTGTTCGTGGACGCGCAGCGCGTCGTTGTAGGGAATGAACATCGCGGCCGCTGCGTGTCGCCACCGATCGATCTCTTCACGGGTTACTTTGAGGCGGCGGGCAACGCGCCGCTGGCGGTGCGCCGCGTCCGCGCCCGCCTCCAGGTTCCGCTGGGCCATCAGGTTCGTGTAGACGTTGTTGTCGGCGAGCGCGCTGTACTCATCGGGCCCTGTCACGCCGTCGATGCGAAAGCGGCCGGCGCGGTCGTAATGCCCGAGTGATTCCCACAGGCGGGCGGTCTCGATGAGCAGCTCGGCCCCGTGATCAGCCTCGAACTTCCGGTCATCGGTGGCGCTGACGTAGCGCTGCACACCATCCGCAATGTCGGCGTTGACGTGGAACGCCGCGGTCGACGCGGGCCAGTAGCCGGAGCACTCCTCGCCGTGGATTGTGCGCCATGGAAACGCCGCACCCTGGAGGCCGAGGTCGCGTGCGCGGCGCCGCGCCTGGTCGATGATCTCGAACCGCCAGCGCAGGATGTCGGCGGCCGCCTCCGGGACCGTGTACGTGAGCAGCGGCAGCACGAATGTCTCCGTGTCCCAGAAGGTGTGCCCGTCGTAACCCGGCCCTGTCAGCCCCTTGGCCGGGATCGCGCGCTGCTCTGCCCGCGCCGACGACTGCAGGACGTGGAACATCGCGAACCGGATCGCCTGCTCCACCTCGGGATCGCCGTCGAGCTCCACATCCGCCCGGCCCCAGAACTCTTTGAGGTACTCGCGCTGCCCAGCCGCCAGGCCGTCCCAGCCGTGGGCGAGAGCCGTGGCCAGGGCGCCGCCGACCTGCGCGCGCAGCGCAGGGGCCGAGCGCAGGCTCGACCACGCGTAGGCCACGAATTTGACCACGCGCAGCTGGCTGCCCGGGCGGAGCTGGGCGGTGATCGTCAGGCGCGCATGGTCCTCGTCGGTCTCCATCGCCTCGTGGGTACTGCGCGGCCCGTGCACCTGGTGGTCCATCGCCGCGGCCATGCGCAGCTTCGACACCCGGGTCGAATGCACCAGCATGGCGCGCAGCTTCTGCTGGCCGTGGTACCCCGGCACCAACGGCGACTCCAGCTGCTGTGCGGCGCGCGGGTCCTGGCGCTTCACCGCGGTGTCCGGCGGCTCGTTGGCGACCAGCTCCGACTGCAGCACGACGTCCGCGGGCCCGTCGACCGGCTCGACCTCGTAGTCGACCGCGGCCAGCGCCCGGTGCACCAGCGAGACCAGGCGCCGGCTGCGCACTCGCACCGTCCGGTGCGCGGGCGACTCCCACAGCACGGTCCGCTCCAGCACTCCGGTCCGCAGGTCGAGGACGCGCTCGTGCGACAGCACCTTGCCGTACCGCACGTCGAAGGGTTCGTCGTCGACCAGCAGCCGGATGATCTTGCCGTTCGTCACGTTGACGATCGACTGCCCCGCCTCGGGGTAGCCGTAAGCAGTTTCGGCGTAGGGGAGAGGCATCGCCTCGTAGAAGGCATTGAGGTACGAGCCCGATATCACGTGAGGCTCGCCCTCGTCGAGGTTCGCCCGCCAGCCGATGTGCCCGTTGGACAGAGCAAAGATGGACTCGGTCTGGCCGAGGAGGTCGAGGTCCAGACGCGTCTCGTGGATGGCCCACGGCTCGCAGTCGAAGCACTTGTTGGTGATCACAAGCGCCGCCGGATCAGCTCGGCGAGGTCCGAGACGACGACGTCGGCGCCGTGCTGTCGCAAGGCATCCGCCTGTCCTACGCGGTCGACTCCCACCACCAGCCCGAACCGGCCGGCGCGCCCAGCCTCGACTCCGGCCAGCGCGTCCTCGTAGACCGCCGCGGCCTCAGGCTCGACGCCAAGCATTCGTCCGGCCTCGATGTATGTGTCAGGGGCCGGCTTGCCGGGGAGGTGCCGCTCGTCGATGACGTTGCCGTCCACCTGCGCGTCGAAGCGGCCGTCCAGACCGGCGGCCCGGAGAACCTGGGAGCAGTGCTTGCTGGACGTGACGACCGCCAGCCGCAGGCCGGCCTCCCTCGCGGCCTGCACGTATCGGACCGAGCCTTCGTACGTGCGCACGCCGTCCCGATGAATGATCTCGGTGAAGATCTCGTCCTTGCGCGCTGCGATCTGGTCGACAAGCTCCGGCGGGCCGTCGATGCGCCGGGCCGCGAGGAACGATCGGACGCCGTCGACCCTCGGCTTGCCGTCGACGTGGGCGTCATAATCGGCGACCGCGTCAAACGGAATCCCGCGCTCCTCGAAGACCTGCTTCCAGGCCCGAGCGTGCTGTTCCGCGGTCCGGGTCAGCACGCCGTCCAGGTCGAACAGGCAGGCGGCCACCTTGGCGGGCAGCCCGAGGTTCGCCGCGGCCATCGCGGTGTCGCGTGCCATCTCTAGAGAACGCCCAGTCCGCTATTTCCTGGCCGCCACGTGCTGGAGCACCAGATCCATCCCGTGCTCGAGCTCCGCTTCTGTGACGCACCAGTGCGGGGACAGCCGCACGCGCCCTGGCCGCCAGTCGACGATCACCCCGTCGGCGTGGAGGCTCGCCTCGGCATCCTGGGGATGGTCGCACTCGAGCGTGACGATCCCGCAGCGCCGCTCGCGCTCGTGTGGCGTGAAGGTCCGCACATCGGCCTCGTCGCAGCGCTCGAGGATGTAGCCGGTCAGGTCGCGCAGCCGCTCCTGGATGGCCTCGACGCCGACGCTCAGCACCAGCTCGAGGCCCGCCAGGGCAGCGTAGTGGGAGGGGACGGCCCACGTGCCGGTCTCCAGCCGGCGCCCGTCGCGGGCGAAGGTGAGCTCTTGCAGCGTGAATGAGAACGGCTCCTGCGTGGCGAACCAGCCGGTGCCCTGCGGCTCGATGCGCGGCAGCAGCTCCGGCGTCTATCACGCAGAGGGCGCCGGCGGCGTGGGCGGCCGCGGCGATGGCGCGGACGTCCTGCAGGTAGCCCGTCGTGAAGAAGAGGTGGGTCGTCACGACCAGCGCGGTGCGGCTGTCGATCCGCTCGGCGAAGGCTTCCGGCGGGATCGTCATTCCGTCGTCGCTCGGCACGAACTCGACCTCGAACTGCGGACGCGAGAGCCACTGGTGGCCGATCGTGGGGAAGTCCAGGGCGCCGATCAGGACCTTGTCCCGGCCGGGCGGAAGGGGCAGGCCGGAAGCCAGGGTGCCCAGGGCCACCGACACGGACGGGGCGATGGCGGTGCTGCCGGCCGCGGCGTGGAGGAGCTCGGCGACCCTGCCCCGGAGCCGGTCCAGCACCGGCAGCCAGTCCGAGTACCAGGCTGGAGTTCCCTTCTCGAGCCAGGCCCTGGCGTAGGCCTCAAGGGCGGCCTGGCCGGCCCGCGGAAGGGGGCCGAGGGAGCAGGCATTCAAATAGACGTAGCGGTCCAGGAGGGGGAATTCCGCTCTCAGGCTCGCCCAGTCGGGCACGACCCTCACCCTACCCTCTCCCGCAGGCGGTAGAGGGCCGGGGCCGGCACGACCCTCACCCCTCACCCCTGATCCCTCTCCCGCAGGCAGGAGAGGGTGCCTTCGCTTCTTTTCATGCTATATTCGGCCGAATCCAGCCAGTCGGCTCGACTGGTGGTGCTTTCGCGTCCCACAAAGACGCCCCGTCCGTTGTATACTGGCCGTTCGTGCACGCCCGGCCGCTCATCTTGCCTATTTCTTGAGCGCGCCCTTTTTTGCCTAAGGAGCAACGAATGATCTCAGAGATGAGAGCGCCCGCGCGTCTCAGCTATGGCCGCATCCCGAACCTGGTGGAGCTGAAGGACCTCATCGCCACCCAGGTGGAGTCGTTCAGCTGGTTCAAGAACGAGGGTCTGCGCGAGCTCTTCGACGAAATCAACCCGATCACGGACTACACCGGCAAGAACTTCGAGCTGAAGTTCCTGGACTACGAGTTCGGGCAGCCGAAGTTCTCGGTCGAGGAATGCCGGAACCGCGACATGACCTACGCCGCGCCCCTGCGGATCAAAACCCGCCTGACCATCAAGGAGACGGGGGAGATCAAGGAGTCCGAGGTCTACATGGGCGACTTCGCCATGATGACCGAGGAAGGCACCTTCATCGTCAACGGCACCGAGCGCGTGGTGGTGTCGCAGCTCGTGCGCTCGCCTGGTGTGTATTTCACGGCCGCCGAGGACCCGAACACGGGCCGCAAGCTGTTCGGCGCCAAGCTCATCCCCAATCGCGGCGCGTGGCTCGAGATCGAGACCTCGGCCAAGGACCTGCTGACGGTCAAGATCGACCGCAAGCGCAAGGTCCCCGTGACCGTGCTGCTGAAGGCTCTCGAGCTGCCCCAGCTGAAGGGCACCGAGAACGACCGCGACGCGCAGCGCCGCGCCATGCAGGAGCTGTTCGGGGACGTGGACGACAACGCCGAGCACAGATATATGGAAGCGACCCTGGAAAAGGACACGACGACCAAGACCGAGGACGCGCTCCTCGAGCTGTACCGCCGCGTCCGGCCGGGCGACCCGCCGTCGGTGGACAACGCGCGCAACCTTCTGCAGTCGCTGTTCTTCAACCCGCGCCGCTTCGACCTCGGCCGCGTCGGCCGCTACAAGGTCGACAAGCGCCTGGGCCGCGACGAGGAGGACATCCTCGACCGCGTCAAGAAGCGCGAGCTGCGCATCCTCGAGAAGGGCGACTTCATCGCCATCCTGCGCAAGCTCATCGAGCTGAACAACGCGCCGCGCGAGAAGCAGATCCCTGACGACATCGACCACCTCGGCAACCGCCGCGTGCGCGCGGTGGGCGAGCTCCTGCAGAACCAGTTCCGCATGGGCCTCATCCGGATGGAGCGAATCATCAAGGAGCGCATGACGATCAGCGACCCGCACACGGTCACGTCGGCGTCGCTCATCAACGCGCGCCCCGTCGTCGCGGCCATCAAGGAGTTCTTCGGCTCCAGCCAGCTGTCGCAGTTCATGGACCAGCACAACCCGCTGTCCGAGCTGACGCACAAGCGCCGGCTTTCTGCGCTGGGCCCGGGCGGCCTGTCGCGCGAGCGCGCCGGCTTCGACGTGCGCGACGTGCACCACAGCCACTACGGCCGGATCTGTCCGATCGAGACGCCGGAAGGTCCGAACATCGGCCTGATCGGCAACCTCGCCACGTACGCCAAGGTCAACGAGTTCGGTTTCGTGGAGAGCCCGTTCCGCCGCGTGTACAACCGGATGTCGGTCGCTGATGGCGAGGCTGACAAGCTCGCGGGCCGGACGCTGCGGCGTGCGGCGCTGGACGTCAAGGGCAACGAGGTCTTGCCGGCCAACCACGTGGTCGACGTCAAGGACCTGCCCAAGCTGACGAAGGGGCGCGTGCCCTCGGTCGACATCGTGCCGTGGGTATCGACTGAGGTCGAGTACCTGTCCGCCGATGAAGAGGACATGTTCGGCATCGCCCAGGCCAACGCCGCCCTGACTACGGAAGGCCACTTCGTGGAGGCGCGAGTGCCGGCGCGCACGCGCAGCCACTACGGCCTCGAGGACGTCGGCAACATCCAGTACATGGACGTGTCGCCGAAGCAGATCGTTTCGATAGCAACGGCCCTGATTCCGTTCCTCGAGCACGACGACGCGGGCCGCGCCCTGATGGGCGCCAACATGCAGCGCCAGGCCGTGCCCCTGCTGGTCACCGACGCGCCGCTGGTGGGCACCGGCGTCGAGTACTACGCGGCCAAGGACTCCGGCGAGATGATCGTCGCCGACGTCGCCGGCACCGTGGTCGACGTCGCGCACCCCAAGGACATGAAGGCGGTGCACGCCACGCCGGTGTTCGAAATCGTGGTCAAGCCGGACGCGGGCGGTCCCGACCGCCACTACCCGCTGCAGAAGTTCGCACGCTCGAACCAGGGCACTTGCCTGAACCACCGCGCGCTCGTGCGGCC